>SXGS01566454.1_pt1 | contig 63086 bp, 50 predicted proteins | sample 3174681 | NCBI WGS metagenome assembly SXGS01 (sample SAMN11356861, study PRJNA531348) | freshwater metagenome | isolation source: freshwater sample F1-80 | place: China: Fuxian Lake, Yuxi | collected 2017-12-25
CCTCAAGCAACCCCCGCTCCTCACCACTCAACCGGACTATGTAAATTTTCCGCATGGTACCAACCCTCCTTGGTTGGTACTTATACTATGTGCCTTGCAGCTGAATACTATCCTAATCCCTTTGAGTGGCAGGGCACTAGGCAAGGCAAGAATGATGCTTTCAACGGCATCAGCCAGGCGACTTAATGGGTCGGCTTGTTATGGGCCGATTTCAAAGGAGTACTGTTTTGGAATCTTTCAGGAAGGCAATAGAATCGTAAAGGCGAATCCGCAATCCTTGTCGTTGGAAACCAATTTAATCGTCCCTTGGGAGGGGAACCTAATTTAAGGCATTGCCAAGGGAATGTAAAAAGGCCATATTTTCGATCGACCACTTTCCCCGGAAGTAAATGGGGCCTAAAGTAAAGCCATATCCCATCGAATAAAATTCCCACTACCAAGCCACCCAACCTCGTGAGATTTGGTTAGAATGATTTCAGTCCAAAAACTTGGGTTTCGTGGACCAATCCTTCCTTGGGTAATCGTGTTTATACTTTTTTTTCTTCTCCTTTCCGGGGTGTATTTAGGTTTCAAAGGAACCACCAAAGGTGTACTGGATCCCCGGATTGCCTACTCCGGTCCGTTTGAAAACATTCACCCAAGCGTTTCCTATGTAGGGGATGAGGCCTGTGCTTCCTGCCATCAGGATTACCTTGACCGATTCAGAAACCATCCCATGGGCCAGGCAATGTCCACCACCAAGGAGGCAACCCGCATTGAAGGCTTTGGCCATCCATCGCGAAATCCCTTCAAGGTGGAAAACCTGCAATATAAAGTGGCGGAGGGTGAAAGGGTCGTTTTCCATGAAGAGGCCTCCGCAACAGGAAAATCAGCAAACAGGTTTGAGGTATCTTATGCGGTAGGATCGGGGTCCAAGGCCCGGAGCTATTTGGTGAATCGCAATGGCTTTCTTTTCCAATCGCCGATTACCTGGTACCCGCTGGAAAAAATTTGGGATTTATCACCTGGCTATGAAACCCGCAACATGCACTTTAATCGGGCGGTTGCCCCTGGTTGCCTTTTCTGCCACGCCAATTATGCGGACCATGTCGAGGGGACAGTTAATCGTTACCATTCGCCGGTATTCCATGGAATGCCCATTGGTTGCGAACGATGCCATGGTCCGGGCGAACTCCATGTGAAAAAGCAGGAAGGAATCTCCTCTGGAGACTTATTTGATGACACAATCGTCAATCCTTCCCGATTGGAACCGGACCTTAGGGAAGCCATTTGCCAGCAATGTCATATCCAGGGTGAGCAGCGGGTATTGGCCAAGGGAAGGAAGCCATTTGATTTTCGGCCTGGAATGCCATTACAACAATTTTTGGTGGATTTTATTGATAAAAAAGAGCGAAATGGTGATAGAAAATTTGTGACAAGCGTCGAGCAAATGCGGGCAAGTCGATGCTTTGAGGCAACGCAAGGCAAAACCGGGCAATTGGGTTGCACCTCATGTCATGATCCCCATGGAGTTCCCGACAAGGCGTCCAAATCGGTTTTTTTCCAAACCCGTTGCTTGCAATGCCATCAAAATATGCCCTGTTCTGAACCATTGGAAACAAGAATAGCACGCCAACCGGATGACAGTTGCATTGCCTGCCATATGCCCCAGCGGGGCACGGAAATCAACCATTCCACCATAACAGATCATCGCATTCCCAAACGACCAATCGGTTCGTCTGGGGAAAAATCCCCGCAAAAAACAACCCCCTTACCGGAGGATTTGGCACCCTTTCACCCGTTTCAAGAAGGAATGGGTAATGCGGATCGTGACCTTGGTCTGGCTATGATGGGAATGCTGGATCGGGGATTGCCAGAAAAAGTGGCCCAATACCATGCCCAAAAAGCCCTCCCTTTATTGGAAAAAGCCTATCGCCAGGATCCCATGGACCATGCGACGGTGGAGACTTTGGGAGATGCCTATTCTGTTTTGAAATATGTTGGCACCGCCCGTGAATATTACCGTCGGGCCCTGGAATTGTCGCCTGAATCCGAAACGACCTGGCATGCCCTTGGAATTCTGGATTTGGAGGATAAACAGTACAAGGAAGCGGTTCAATCCTATGAAAAAGCGTTGAGGATCAATCCTTATAATTTCAATTACCATTTGGGACTGGCCCGGGCTTTTTTCCGGCAAGGAAAAATGCCGGAATGCATCCATGCCTCCAATCAAGGTCTTATTGTAGATCCCAATAATACTAAAATAGCAAGCCTCCTTGTTCAGGCCCATTTGGCAAAGGGGGACAAAGTCGCAGCCTTTGGAGTATTCGAAAAATTGACAGCCCTAACTCCCATGGCAAGGCAATTGGAATTGAAGGAATGGTGGGAAGGGGAGTTTCAAAAGTGGGAAAAATGATGCAAGCGATTGCCGTTTCCTGGGGAAGTGGATGGTTCCTGGCGTTGGTTGGATTTGTTTGCCAATCTGGCATACTATGCGCCCAGGATCACCATTCCTTTGCCAGACCACAAGATCATCGGATCAGGCATTTGGAGCTTGACCTTGTTGTGGATTTTGACAAAAAAATCCTGACAGGTTTGGTGACCCTGGATTTGATCGGAGGTTTGGAAACGCGAACACCTTTGTCACTCAATACTTTAACGCTGGATACCAGGGACCTTGATATTCAAAAGGTGGTTGGTCTAACGAAAAACGGCGAATCCATAATCCTCCCTTTTGAGCTTGGTCCCAAGGATAAAATCCTGGGCCAACCGTTGGTGATACGGCTCCCCAAACCCGGATTAAGGGTTCGGGTTGAATATGCAACCACTACAAGGTCCCAAGCTTTGCAATGGCTAAAACCGGAACAGACGGCCGGGAAAAAGTATCCCTATCTTTTTACCCAATCCCAAGCCATTGATGCCCGGAGTTGGATTCCTCTTCAGGATACCCCCAATATCCGTTTTACCTACAAAGCGCGAATCAAAACCAGGGCTAACCTCCTGGCCGTGATGAGTGCCAACAATCCCCTGGAAAAAAATTCGAAAGGGGAATATGTTTTTGAAATGCCCCAGCCAATCCCTTCGTATTTAATGGCACTTGCGGTGGGGGATATTGCGTTTCAAAAGATCAGTTCAAGGACAGGTGTTTATGCGGAACCAGGCGTTTTGGCCAAAGCCGCCTTGGAATTTTCGGACATGGAAAAGATGGTGAAGGCCTGCGAAACCCTTTATGGCCCGTACCAATGGGGCAGGTACGATGTATTAATAATGCCCACCAGTTTTCCCTTTGGTGGCATGGAGAATCCCAGACTTACTTTTGTTTCCCCCACCGTTTTGGCAGGGGATAAAAGCCTGGTATCCCTGTTGGCCCATGAATTGGCTCATTCCTGGTCGGGGAATTTGGTAACGAATGCTACCTGGGATGATTTTTGGCTCAATGAAGGATTTACGGTTTATCTGGAAAGGCGGATCATGGAGGAGGTTTATGGTCGGGAACGAGCGTTGATGGAATCTGTACTTGGAAAAAAAGGACTTCTGGCCGAATTGAAATCCCTCCCCAAAGAGGCTCAATCCCTCCAATTAAAGCTCAAAGGGCGTTCCCCCTCGGAAGGTTTGACGGATATACCCTATGAAAAGGGGGCCTTATTCCTTACCCACCTTGAGGGAATTGTCGGTCGTCCAAAGTTGGATGCATTCCTGAAAAAATTCTTTCACGAATATGAGTTTCAAAGTTTGACAACCGCCGATTTTGAATCTTTTCTAAACCGCAATCTGTTTTTAAGCAACCCGAAGGCCATTCAAAATGCCCAAATCAGGGAATGGCTTTATGACCCTGGCCTGCCCACGGGTGCTCCCGATCCCAACTCCCCCCGGTTGACCCAATTGGCAGCGTTAGCCAACCGATTTGTTAGTGGGCTCATTACCGCTGGGGACCTGAAGGCCAAGGACTGGACCTCGCAGGAATGGCTCCAATTTCTTGGGGCTTTGCCTCCCAAAATGTTGTTACAGCGGATGAACGATTTGGATTCCACATGGCATTTAACCCAAACGGGGAATTCGGAAATTTTGTGTGTATGGCTACTCCTTTGTATCCGCAGTGATTATGGCCCGGCGTTTGGGCGTTTGGAGGCCTTTTTAACCGATCAGGGGAGGAGGAAATTCTTGAAGTCCCTTTATGAGGAATTGGTAAAAACCGGGCCCGGCAAGGCCAGGGCGTTGGCCATTTATGCCAAAACCAGGTCAGGCTACCACCATGCAATTACTGAAACCATTGATGCAATTCTTGGTTACAAACCCTAATCGCAAGTATGTCAAGGAAATCCTGGAAGGGGTGATACCTTCAACCACCGAAAGACAATAGGATCATGAAAATCGTTCGCATTGAAACCTTTGTTTGTCATGCCCGGATGAGGAATTGGGTTTTTGTAAAGGTCATCACCGATCAACCAGGCCTGTTCGGATGGGGTGAGGCTACCTTGGAATGGCACACCCGCAGCATCGTCGGAGCCATCGAGGACCTTTCCCACCTGATCGTTGGCGAGGATCCCACCAGGGTGGAGCACCTGTGGCAGATGATGTACAGGCAACATTTCTGGCATGGCAATGGGGTGATACGGTCGACCGCCATTGCCGGGATTGATTTGGCACTTTGGGACATACTAGGCAAAATTCACGCCGTTCCTTGTCACAAATTGTGGGGTGGCCCTGTCCGGGATTACATTCGATTGTATTGTCACCTCGGCGGGGGAAGGTTGGAAAACTTTTATGAAACTCCTGTTGATAATGCCAAACAATTTGCTGACCTTGCCGGTCAAGCTGTGGCCGATGGTTTTACCGCATTCAAGTCCATGGCGGTGCCGCCAACCATGCCCATCGAGGGCCTGAGGGCACTTTCGGTTGCGGAAGCATGTGTTTTGTCCATGCGTGAGGCGGTTGGTGATGGCATTGACATCATGGTGGATTGCCATGCCAGGCCATCTCCCGCCATGGGAATGCAATTCGCCAAGGTCCTTGACAAGTTTGGGTTGTACTTTTTTGAGGAGCCTTGCTGGCCGGAAAACATTGCAAGTCTGGCTGCGATCAATGCGGCGGTTGCCACACCCATCGCCACAGGAGAAAGGCTCACTCACCTCGCTGCATTCCGGGATCTTTTTGCGGTTCGGGGGTGTGAGATTTGCCAACTTGATATAACTCATTGCGGTGGCTTCACGGAATCCAGGCGAATTGCCGCATTGGCGGATGCCCATCGAATTGCCCTGGCACCACATAATCCCCAAGGGCCGGTAAGCACCGCCGCTTCGCTCGAATTCGGTTTTTCCCAACCCAGCTACATCATTTGCGAATCGGTTCATAATGATGTTCCCTGGCGACAGGACATAGTGGAAGAAGGATTCACGATTGATCCAAAAACAAGGACTGTTTTACCCAATTCCCGGCCGGGTTTGGGAATTACTATAAACGAGGCCGAGATCTCCAAACACCCCTTTGAACAAGAAATACCTCAGCGGGTGTTTTACCGGGATGGAGCCGTCGGAGATTGGTAATTGCGGTATTAGGGTGGCCCCAGGAGGAAAAATGCCAAAGGATTTTTTTCATCCCTCGTTTCATGGATGGATCGGGATTCATCGAGCCGATATCACTCCACCGGTGGGTATTTACTCCCGTAACTGGGGCGCGGCAAAACATGATGTTGCCGACTCTATCCACCGGCGGTTAACGCTTAGCGTAATGACCTTGGCACCCTTGGGGGGCGGGGACCCCCTTGTATTTGTGGATGTCGATCTAGGCTGGTGGAAGACACCCAATACCTTTCGGGATTTCCAAACCCGGTTGCTATTAGCCTTGGGCCTTGGAAGCCAAAACCTGATCCTGGCACTAAGTCACACTCATTCCGCCCCGCCTTTGATGGATACGGATGATTCCCTCCCCGGAAGTGGACTCCTTCGGTTGTGGATGGAAAATGTATTTCAAACCACCTTGAATTCCGTAAGGGCAGCCTTGGGGAGTCAATTTTCCGGAACTCTTGACTGGGGTGTTGGTCGATGTGATTTGGCCTCGATTCGAGACCTTCCGGACCCGGACTCCAATAAGGAACGCGTCCTTTGTGGCTTTAATCCTGAAGGAAAACCGGAAGATACCCTGCTGGTGGGGCGCATCACCAATTCTGCCGGCCGCATTTGTGCAATTCTTACAAACTATGCTTGCCACCCAACAACGCTGGCTTGGCAAAACAGTGCCATTTCACCCGATTATGTCGGTGCCATGCGGGAAACAATCGAGCAATCCACCGGGGGCGTATCCCTTTTCATGATTGGTGCCTGTGGCGACCTTGCACCTCGCTTTCAGTATGTCGGTGATACTTTGGTAGCTGACCGGCATGGATTCCATTTGGGATACGCGGTGCTTGGTACTTTGCACGGAATGGAACCGCCAGGGACCTGCCTGGTGTACGATGGCCCGGTCGAATCTGGGGCTACCTTGGCGGTTTGGCGACATAAACCAAGGGAGTTATCCCAAAAACTGGCTTCACGGATAACACTCGTTCGTTTGCCCTTGAAAGATTGGCCCTCGGCGAATGAACTGGAACAACAAAGGCTTGCCTGTAACGACCGGGCCTTGGAAGAGCGCCTTCGCCGAAAAAGGGATATTCGAAGGGGAATAGGCGATGGGACGACCTTCGACCTGCCCATTTATGCTTGGCGGATTGGGGATGCCGTCCTTGTTGGGTGTTGTGCCGAACCCTATTCCATCCTGCAGGTGGAATTAAGGCGATCTTTTCCCGGTAGAACAATCGTGTGTATGAACCTGATCAATGGGTCGATAGGATACCTCCCACCCGCCCACCTTTTCGACACGAATATTTATCCCGTTTGGCAGACCCCCTTTGATCGGGGTTGTTTGGAACTTGTAATAACATCCATGATTAAGGCGGTAAACGATGTCCTTTGCCAATAACCCTTCTGTCAAGGGTGTGCTACCCGTCCTGCACACGCCATTTACCAAGGATGGCCGGATTGATTGCGCCACACTTTATGGTGAAATGGATTGGGCGTTCAAGGTTGGTGCCGATGGGGTCGTAGTCGCCATGGTCAGCGAAATCCTCCGCTTGGGATACCACCTGAGGCGGGAACTAAACACTTTGGTTTGTCAGGCCATCGGGGGGAGGGGGTTTTCAATCCTTAGCGTCGGAGCCGAAAGCACCCGGGAAGCATGTGATTTTGCCACTCACGCCGAGGGCCTTGGGGCAAGTGCGGTAATGGCCATCCCCCCGGTTGCCACCAGGCTTGGTACTGAGGCGACCAGGGCCTATTTCGCCTCCATTGCAAGAAGTGTATCCATTCCCCTGGTGGTCCAGGATGCCTCGGCCTATGTGGGTGCGGCAATTGACATTAGCGTATACTTGGATCTGATGGCAGAGTTTGGCAGTGAACGCATCCTGTTCAAACCGGAAGCCAGCCCTTTGGGGCCAAACCTGTCCAAGCTACGCGATGCGACCGGGGGTACAGCCCGGATTTTTGAGGGGTCCGGGGGGATCAACCTGGTTGATTGCCACCGGCGGGGCATCGTCGGGACGATTCCAGGTACGGATCTCCTGGATGGAATCGTTGCCCTTTGGAGGGCACTTGAAGCAGGTGATGAGGATCGCATTTACTCCCTTTCCTTTCCAATAACCGCCCTTGTTGCCCTGCAGATTCAAGGGGGGTTGGATGGCTATCTCGGGATCGAAAAGTACCTCCTCAAGAAGCGGGGGATTTTTGTCAACACCTTGCAAATGCAGCCTGTGGGTTGGCAAATCGACCCGGAAACCCAAGCCGAGGTTGACCGTTTGTTCGCCATCATGAAGGCCGCCCTTTGAATCCCAGCCAACCCACAACTGTCCGTTACCAAACCGTTGGCTGGTTGACTTTGGCCGCCGCGCTTGCCTATTTGTGTCGTAATGCTGTGAGCGTGGCGGAAAGCACGATCCGCCAGGACATGGGGTTGACCTTGAGCCAATCCGGTTGGTTCATGGGTTCCTTTTTTTGGACTTATGCCATCTTTCAAGTTCCAAGCGGTTGGTTCTCCGGGCGTTTTGGAACCCGGAAAGCCCTGACGCTTTTTGCCCTTGGATGGGCATTCGCAATGATGGGTATCTGCCTTACCTCTGTTTTCTTGATCCTTCTTTTGGGACAATTGTTGCTGGGGGTCGCCCAGGCAGGGATTTTTCCGGCCTCAACCAACTCCATTGGCCACTGGATGCCCTTGGCTCACCGAACTTTGGCCTGTGGTTTTCTGGCTGCTGGAATGCAAATTGGGGCGGTCCTTGCCAGTGGCCTTACGGGGGTACTCCTGATCCCCTTCGGATGGCGTGGGACTTTTTTCCTTTTCGCTCTTCCAAGTGTTCTTTGGGCGGTTGGGTTTTACCTTCAATTTCGTGACCTTCCCAGCCAAAACCAAAAAGTGAACGCTCTTGAATTGGCCTTGATTCATGAAGGACGGGACACCGAGGCCAAAGGTCCATTGGTAAAAACGAATGAATTCCGGACATTGCTGACTCTGGTCAATCGACCTGTCATGTACTTCCTTTGTGGACAACAAATCTGCAGGGCGGCTGGGTACATGTTTTTTGCCAGTTGGTTCCCTACTTTCCTTCAGGAAACCCGGGGAGTAACGGTGGCTCAATCGGGCTTTTTACAGGGACTCGTGCTAGTCGGAACACTGTTTGGCAGCCTTTTCGGTGGGATGCTTACCGATTTTATCTGGCGCAGGACGGGCGATAATCGGTTGAGCCGGTCAGGCGTGGGTGCTGGTGCTTTGGGTATTTGTGGCTTGTTGATTTTTGGTGCGTGGTTTGTGGAAAATCCTGCCACCGCGGTGGCCCTCATGGCGCTTGGATCTTTGTTTGCGGCTCTGGCGGGACCCTGTGCGCTGGCCGCCACCATTGACATTGGCGGTAGTCGGGTCCCCCAAGTGTACGGTTTGATGAATATGTGTGGGAATTTTGCCGCCGCCGCCTGTCCGGTCCTTGTGGCCAAATTGTTTCAATGGACAGAAAATTGGAATGTGGTACTGCTCATGTTTTCAGGGGTCTACCTTACCGGAGCGGCCTGCTGGCTGTTTGCCAATCCCAAAACCCAAAACAGGGACAACCAGATTGGCAGGGAAAGCAATCATTGAAAATGGCCTGGCAGGCAGGTTAAATGGCCTTGGGGAATTTCGCCTTTGGGTTTTGCCTTTCCGCAATCTCCTATTGAAAGGGTGATTGACCTTGGCTTTTCCTGATACTTGCCCCAAATGGAATTTCATTGGAAAATCCTCCTGCCAAAACCGGGATTTCATTTGGTGAGCTGCTGTAATGGAGTGAAATCATGCGTATTCCGGTAGGGGTTCTCCTGTTGACCTTTGCTTTTTGTTCAGGTTGGGCCAATGGTGGGGACCTCGGCCTGGAGGCAGAGTGGCTTTGGAACAGCCAATACCCAAGGCCCATGGAAACGGTTAGGCTCAGACGCACCTTCACCGTCGATTCCAAGGTGAGCTCGGCGTCATTAAAGGGCCTGGCAGACGACCAGGCCAAGGTCTTCCTTGGTGGTCAACCTATTACGGACATCACCTCATCCAAACGATTTACCAAAGTCGAAAGGGTCCCTCTTAAACCGGGCCAAAACCTGTTTGAGATAGAGGTCCTCAATCGGGGAGGAGCAGGGGGGGTCTGGTTGCAATTGGATTGGACAGATTCAAAGGGATTGGCAAGGCGATTGGTAACCGATGGCGATTGGGAGGCGAGTGATTCCAAGGGCCATTGGCGGCCTGCCACCAGATTGGGGCTGCTTGGAATCGCTCCGTGGTGGCGGCCGGTTGGGGAACACGATGACTACGATCAATGGAAACGAGCCATAGGAACGGGACAAGCCGCCAAGGCAGCGCAAATGCGGGTAGCCGCCGGGTTTCAGGTGGAGTTGGTTCATACCGCAAAGCGCGAGGAAGGCTCATGGGTCAGCCTGACTTTTGACACGAAGGGCCGCCTTTATATTGGCCGCGAAGGGGCTGGGATCTTGCGGATGAGTCTCCCTAAAAAGGGTCAAAATGTTTCCTTGACGGAGACAAAGGTCGAGCTCATCAACGACAACCTTCAGGAATGCCGGGGTCTCCTTTGGGCCTTTGACAGCCTGTACGCCAACGCAAACAACTCCAAAGGCCTCTACCGCCTTCGGGATACCAATGGTGATGACAAATTCGATGAGGTCAAACTCATGAAGGGGACAGGTGGTGGGGTAGGTCATGGCCGAAATGGACTTGTCCTTGGCCCTGACCATTGGATCTATGTAATTCATGGCAACAACACCCTTGTTTCGGAAAGGGACCGTGCAATACCCGAAAAATCGCCATTGAAGCACATTGCCGAGGATCGACTCCGGCCTGTTTTTTGGGACCGGTTCATGTTTGATTTTGATGCCAAAGTTCCCTCCGGGTATGTCGCAAGGACCGATGCGGAGGGGACCCAGTGGCAAGTATTTGCTGGTGGTTTTCGCAATCCCTATGGAGTGGATTTCAATGCGGCGGGTGACCTTTTTACCTTTGACGCCGACAACGAGGGCGATCAGGGGACACCCTGGTACCGCCCGACCCGGATCAATCACATCACAAGCGGTGGGGATTACGGTTTCAGACAAGGGTCAGGCAATCGCCCGGGGCATTTTGCCGAAAACCTTCCTGGCAATCTCAACATGGGTTTGTCTTCCCCAACAGGTGTAAAATCCGGGCATAGGGGGGCATTTCCCCCTCCCTATCACGAGGCGATGTTTGTTTGCGATTGGTCCTATGGCCGGATTCATGCCATTCACCTCGACCCCCATGGTGCCTCTTATCGGCCAAGGGCGGAGTTATTTCTGGAAGGAAAACCACTTAATGTGACAGACCTAACCTTTGGGCCTGATGGTGCCATGTATTTTATCACCGGTGGTCGTGGCACCCAGTCGGGCCTATACCGGGTCGGTTGGGTCGGAAAAGGCGAAAACCAGGCGGCCGTTCCAAGAGCTTTTGAACCACCTGATCACCCATTGAGACGCCAGTTGGAAAAGTGGCACACAAAGGTCGGCCCCGAAGCAATCGGCGAGATTTGGCCTTGCCTTGGCAAGGAGGATGTTTGGCTACGCAATGCCGCAAGGATTGCCTTGGAGCGTCAACCCGTATCCCTTTGGCGGGACCGTGCCTTGCATGCACCTTTGGAGGATGCAAGGACTGCGATAACCGCCTTGTTGGCTCTGGTTCGGGTCGAGGCCAATCCCACCCTTCTTTCACGCGTATGCCAACGACTAAACGACTTGGACATGGGAAAGCTTACTCTTGAAGAAAAACTGGATACATGGCGGGTTTATTCCGTAGCCTTTACCCGCATGGGCCGGCCAGAGGGGTCGATGGCTCATACCGTCACTAACCTTCTCGCATCACAATACCCTCAAGACCTTGAGGAACCAAATCATAGGCTTGGGGAACTGCTTGCCTTTCTCGAATGGCCCGAATTGGTTCAAAATACAATGCCTCGTCTGGAACAAGCGTTCGAACAGGAAGATAAATTGGCCTACCTGACCCTGCTCGGAGGGGTAAAGGTTGGGTGGACACTTGCATTGCAAAAGCAATACTTCAAAGAATTAGCCAAGGCGGATAATTTCGATGGAGGAAATCTCCTTCCCATTGCCATTAATGGCATTCGTGAAGAGGCTTTGGCAGCATTGCCGGATCAGGTGCGCCTTACATTGGGCTCGATACTTGAACCGGCAGGGGTTGCCGATCCATCCGGGGGGACATCGGTTCCCGCACGGCCAATCATCCGGGAATGGACGCTTTTGGATTTGGAGGAGGGCCTGAAAAACCCAACGCCCCCTCCTGATGTAAAACGGGGAGAACGGTTGTTCACCGAAGCTCTGTGTATCCGATGCCACCGGGTGGGAACCGAGGGGCGGACTTTCGGCCCGGACCTGACATTTGTTGCCGCCCGATTTGGTCCCCGCGACCTGCTGGAACACATCCTGGTGCCATCCAAATTCATCGATGGTAAATACCGCCAATCCATTATCGAAACCAAATCTGGCCGCCTGGTTACCGGACGATCCATGGGTGGGGATGGGGCCAATCTGCTGGTCGCATCCGATCCCTTTCGTCCAACCAAGGTCACCAGGATTCCTCTGAAAGAGATTGAATCCCGGAAGGATTCCTCCATTTCGTCCATGCCAATCGGATTGCTCAATACCCTGACCCAGGGGGAGATTTTGGATTTATTGGAATACCTGCGCACACCTATCCATTGAAGAAAACCCCTTTCTTGGGAAGGAGGTCCGTATTCAAAGGGCCCAGACTTCCCATTCTCCATGGTGATTTCGAATTCATGGTTTCTTTGGGTTCATTATCGCTGCATTTTGCTATTGTTTCCCTATGCCTTGGGGCTATACTGCCTTACAATTGATGCGGGTTTGATTGGGCGTGTGCAAAACCGAACCCCTATCTTCCAAGTTAAAAAAATGGAGTTTCAGAATGTCTGGAGAGAATCAGGAAGTCCAAACGGAAATGGTTGTGAATGATAAAGGTGCGGACACCGGCTATTCCAATTTCGCCCGGGTGACCGCCACCCCTGAAGAGGTTATTGTCGATTTCGCTTTAAACCCCAATCCTTTCGCCACCGGGCGTCAGGAAATCACCGTTCATCAGCGGCTCATCATGAATTTTTATACCGCCAAGCGCCTTTGGAGTGCCTTGGGGATGACCCTCCAGCGTCATGAAAACACCTTTGGAGCGATCGAATTGGATGTGCGTCGCCGGGTAACCCTGCCGATTCCCGAAAACAAATAAGGCAATCCGGTTCCTCCCTTTCCAACCGGAGGCAATCACCCTTTTATTATTTTGGACCAACCCTTTTTCGCAAGGACCCATCAGTTCTTGGGGGAGAAGGATTGGTCCAAAATGTATTTGCATTGGTAGGAATGATAATCAACCAACAATGCCTATTCAGGTTTGATTTGCCACCCAAAGGCGGAAAAATTTTCAGGGACTTCCTGTAAGCCCTCATCAAATGGGGAGTTTTTCAATCGCCTGTAGAGCAATTTTTGCCCGCCATGGATAATGGCCCGGTCCCCCTCAACGCTTGTCTGTCCACCTTTTTTCCGATCCCTCGATCCGCAGAACCCCAGGCAATTCCTGACCGTCCCGAACCACGATGAAAGCATCTGCCCCATTGGCGCTATCCCATGCCAAGGTTGCAAAACCCTTGGCGACCACCGAAGCCGATAAAGGTCCCCGGTTTCCCTGGGGACCAACGGTAATCAGGGCGTAACGATGTTCCCCCGATCCATCATCCTTTATCACCCGGGGTGTTGGCGTTTTGCCAACTGGCATGTGCTCCATTTTCCCACCCCAGAGCTGAAGGACTTCCGTGGGATAGGGCAGCCCGCCTCCACCATATCCGCCGCCGCCCAGGGACATTTTTCCCTGGCCAAGGATTGCATCGGTCAATGGCTCACCATGATGGGGCCGAAAGGACTGAAACCTCAGCCGTCCGGGGTGGTTGCCACCACTCCACATTTCCTTGGGAACCTCGTTGTATTCAAGCCCTTCGCCTTGGATGTTTACCACCTGCCTCCACGCCCCATCGAGCCAGACATTCCATGAAATATGACCTGGCGCCTTGAATATCGAACCGTCCCGGTTGATAGCATGGAATCGATCATCAAAGGGATCATCGATTTCCGATTTGATGATGCGGCTTCGCACCCAAAGTCCGGCTGTTCCGGGTTTTCCATCAGGTTCGGGGGCCAAGGATCGGACCACCATGCCGCGCGGAATCTGGTGCTGTTCAAAGCCGGTATCCCAAGGCTTTCCGGTATCGGAAACGATGAGTTCCTTGCGAACAATAAGCCGATCCACCGTTAATTCACGGTTGGCTTCCTCCCCAGCCATAACCCTTGCGGGGTAACACCAATCCAATCCCTTGGTCATGACAAGGGTTGTTCCTGCCGAAACCAGAACCGTCAACAGGAATTCTTTTGTCTTCATGGGGTATCCCTTGGGAAGGATTACAAAATTACCGAGATAGCCATCTATCAGGGGTATTGTGTCAATTATTCGAGTTCATGAATATCATTCAACACCCCACGGGGGATGCAAATCGTAAGCACAGTGAGGTCACCCATCGCTTTATGCTTCACCATACGGGGAATATAAACCACAACTCCTGGGTGGAGTTCGATGACATCCTCATCCACAAGCATGGTGCCGGATCCCTCGATGATATAATAAAATTCGTCGGTGCAGGCATGGTAATGTAACTTGGCATCTTTTATTTTCACATAATGTACTTCGCCTGCGGCACCGTCCTTTTCTTCAATAAGGCAACGGATTTCGCCACAGGTTTCGGGCCATGGCGTTGCATTTTTGGGGTCGCGAAGCAAATAGGTAGCAGCTTTTGACATGATGGGGACTCCCAATGGTTTTTAAGACATTAAGGGTGGCTTGCCTGTGGTTTTATCCTAACCCCTATTGTAGGGTTTGAAAGGTGGGAAAAGAATACAAAGTGGTTCGGAAACGGTAGCCTTGGGTGGGTTGCTGGCCTTGAATCGGCGAATTAGGCTTTTGGATTGGATTTCGGAGTAACTTTCCGTTGGGTTGACGCCTTCTGGATTGGCGGGGAAATAGCATTGGAATTGGCCGGTTTTTGGTTGCTTGCATGGATTGATAGTGGTACAATACCCATTAGTATACATCCCGCCTTTTGCCTAGATCCCCACACTAGTTTTCCAGTCATTCAGGCTGATTTAATGATTGGGATGGATACCGAACGGTTGGGAAATACCCATGCACCCCCGATTGGCACGGAAAAACAACCTGGCAAAAACCCTTTCGGTGGGTATTTTGTGCTGTTTTCTTTTGGTCACCTTTCCAAATAATGCTTGGGCTTCTGAGGGAAAAATCAGTTTTGTGAATGATATTGTCCCGGTTTTGACCAAGGCCGGCTGCAATGCGGGTGCCTGTCACGCCAAAGCGGGCGGTGGCCAGAAAGGTTTCCAGTTATCTTTGCTTGGCTTTGAGCCAACCGAAGATTTTGAACACTTGGTGTTGGAAAATCGGGGCCGGAGAATCTCCCTGGCAAATCCCGAACAGAGCCTTTTGCTGTTAAAGGCATCCGGTTCCATTGCCCATGGGGGAGGGAAGCGACTGGCAAGGACCTCGGAAGGCTATGGGCTAATCCTGGATTGGATTCGACAAGGGATGCCAATGGACCTTGCTTCTGGTCCAAAATTGGTGGGTGTGGAACTTGAACCCAAAATCGTTTCCTTTCGTCCCCAGCAGGAACAACAACTCAAGGCAATCGCCAAGTATTCCAATGGCACCATTCGGGATGTTACTCGTCAGGCACTCTATTTTTCGAACGATGCTGCCATGGCCCAGGTTTCCGAAGAGGGCTTGGTAAAGGCCCAAGGGATAACCGGCAAAGTTGCGGTAATGGTTCGGTATCAGGGAATTGTCACGGTTTTCAATGGCTTGATTCCGCTGGGTGGTCCCGTGAACCAAATCCCGGTCGCCAAAAATTTTGTGGACGAAGCTGTTTTCGCCAATTTGAGGTTGTTAGGCATTCCACCCTCGAGCCTTTGTGATGATGCGACTTTCCTTCGTCGGGTCTCCCTTGATATTGGGGGGCGGCTGCCGACCGAACTGGAGACCAAGGCTTTTTTGGCCAACAAAAGTCCGGATAAGCGTGGACAATGGATTGAAGAGCTGCTTCGAAGCCCCGATTATGCGGATTTTTTTGCGGGCAAGTGGACCGCAGTACTGAAAAACAGGCGCGATGATGCCAGCGACATCGTCTCAAACTTTGCTTTTCATGCCTGGGTGCGTGATAGCCTGCTTGCCAATAAACCCTATGACCAAATGGTCAGGGAGTTGTTGGCCGCTACGGGCACGGTGGTCGGTAATCCCCCGGTTGCCTGGTATAAGCGGGTGAAGGAACCGAAGGAACAGATTGAAGATGTGGCCCAGTTATTTCTTGGTGTCCGGATGCAATGTGCGCAATGTCACCACCATCCTTTTGAGCGGTGGAGTCAGGATGATTATTACTCGTTGGCTGCATTCTTTTCCCAGGTAGGTCGAAAGCCCTCCGGAACCCGGGGAGAGGATCTGATCTTTCACAAAAGGGGTTTGGCGACGGCGAGGAATATCAAGTCGGGGTTGTCCCTGAAACCGGCCGCCCTTGGAGATCAGGTTTCCGCCATAGCACCTGATGAAGACCCGCGCCTACGGCTTGCGGATTGGCTTCGGTCACCCAAAAACCCCTTTTTTGCCAAAGCCTTGGTCAACCGGTATTGGAAACATTTCTTCCAAAGGGGGTTGATTGAACCGGAAGATGACATTCGCGAGTCGAATCCCGCCTCGAACCCTGAATTGTTGGCCTCCCTGGAAAAGCGGTTTATTGAGAGTGGTTTCGACCTGAAGGATTTGGTTCGGGTCATTACCAACTCTTTTGCCTATCAATTGAGTGCCGTTCCCAACAAATACAATGGGGCTGACCGGCAGAACTACTCAAGGTATTATCCAAGGCGCCTTCCCGCGGAGGTTATGCTGGATGCGGTGGACAGGTTGGCGGGAACCCAAACCGATTTTTCCAACCTCCCCCCGGGAACGAGAGCGGTGGCGCTACCCGACAACAGCTACAATACCAATCCTTTTTTGCGTGTTTTTGGCCGGCCCGAAGGGGAAAGTGTTTGTGAGTGTGAAAGGATCCAGTCTTCAAGCCTGGCCCAAAGCCTTTTTATGCTCAATGCCAATGATATTCGGCAAAAACTATCCAATCAGTCTACCGGCCGGGCCCACCGCCTTGCCAACGATAAACGCCCCGCCAAAGAGAAAATTGAGGAGCTTTACATGATCGCGTTTGGCCGCAAACCAAACGCGGAGGAATTGCAAACGGCCCTGGGATATTTGACAGATCAAAGGGTTAATTCCAATGGAAAACCGGTTGATTTGGCCAGGGCCACTTTTGAGAATTACCAGGATTTGATCTGGGCGTTGATGAATACCAAAGAGTTCCTCTTCAATCATTAAGGAATACCATGGTGACCCTTTCCAAACAAATCAGCTTTTGTGCGGTTGCCGGGATACTCCTTTTGGGCATGGCGCCGCTGGCCAACGGCCAATCGGTGGGACTGCCTGCTCCCCGGTTGCTAACCACCATGCCTATGGGTGCCAAGGTGGGTACCGAGGTCGAGGTGGCCATCACCGGGGAACATTTGGAGGATGTCGGGGAGTTGATGTTTTCCCATCCGGGAATCAAGGCAAAGCAAAAATCCGATGCAAAGGGTAACCTGGTTCCCAACCAATATGTTGTCAAGGTTGCCCCGGATTGCCCGGCCGGGTTGTATGAAACCCGGGTTATGACCCGGCTTGGAGTATCCTCGTCCCGGATTTTCTCGGTGGGTACATTAACCGAGCTGGTTCCTTCCAAGGCGAATACCTCCCTTCAGTCGGCTATGGAACTCCCACTAGATTGTGTTTGCAACGGGACCATTTCGGAAAGATCCATCGACTATTACACTTTTCAGGCAAAGAAAGGCCAACGCCTCATCATTGACTGTGCCAGTCGTGGAATTGATTCCAAACTCAATGCCACGGTGATTGTGGCGGATGGTTTGGGCCGGGATTTGTTGGTCGAAAGAAGGGGAGGTGCCCTTGATTTTTTAGTGCCAGGCGATGGGAAATATGTCATTAAAATCCATGAATTGACCTTTAAGGGGGGAAATGCGTTTTACTACCGGCTGGGCCTTTGGGAGCAAAAAACAGGAACACCAGTCGTGCGACAACCCTTGACCAGCACCGTCAATTCCTTTTCGTGGCCGCCAACCGGTCTTGGTGATCAGGCCAAAGGGGCGGAAACCGAGCCCAATAACGATGGTGCCCATGCCATGCGTATTGCCCTACCCTGTGACATTTCTGGCCGGTTTTACCCTGCCGCGGATGTGGACTTTTTCGAATTTGAAGCCAAAAAAGGCGAACAGTGGTGGATCGAGGTGGCCTCGGAACGACTTGGGAATGCCACCGATCCATCGATCCTTGTGCAACATGTAACCCGGGGTGAAAAAGGGGCCCCGGACAAATTGAACGATGTCCTTGAATTGGTGGATATTATTAGCCCGGTGAAAGTTTCAAGCAACGGGTACGCCTATGATGGCCCCCCCTTTAATCCGGGTTCCTCCGACATCATTGGAAAACTGTTAATCAAAGAGGATGGGATTCATCGCCTCCAAATAACGGACCTGTTTGGCGGAACCCGAAGCGAAAAGGGAAACATATATCGCCTTGTGATTCGAAAGGCGGAACCAGACTTCGCCCTGGTTGCCTGGGCGATGCACATGGAACTTAGGAATGGAGACAGGAATGCCTTATCCAAACCGATCGCACTAAGAGGTGGCTCCACGATTGCCCTGGAGGTGGTTGCGTTCAGGCGCGATGGTTTTGACGGAGAAATTGAGCTTGCCATGGAAGGGCTTCCCCCAGGGGTTACCGCCCAGGGATTGAAAATTCCTTCCGGGAAATCGTCGGGAATGGTACTTGTCTCGGCAAGAACGGATGCCCCCAAAGGTTTTTCCGGGGCGAGCATTGTTGCTCGGGCCATGATTGCCAACAAAGAGGTCAGAAGGCCTTGCCGGCTTGCCTCCGTAGCTTGGCCTATTCCCGATTCGTGGGGGGAAATCCCAAGCCCAAGGCTCCTTGCGGATGTTCCCGTTTCGGTAAGCGGCGTTGACCTTGCCCCGTTGACCTTGACTCCAAAAACACCCATGATGGAGGCGAAAATGGGGGAAAAGCTTGCCATTCCCCTGATTCACCAATCCCGAAGCGATTTTTCAGGCGATAAAATCCAGATGAAGGTTGTCGGGGCAGGCTTTGAAAACGCCCCCGGCTTTGAAATATCCTTGAAGGCCAATAGTTCCCAGGCCGTTTTGGACCTTGCTGCTTTGAAAATCCAACCCGGGGATTATCATGTATCGTTTATTGGAGGTGCGGTGGTCAAATACAGGCATAATCCTGAACTGATCACCTCGGCCGAAGCCACCACCAAAAAACTGGATCTGGAGGTCAAGTCATTGGAAAAAGAAGTGATAAAAGTGGCCAACGATGCCAAATCCGCCCCCATGGCCAAAAAAGAACAGATGGCAACCGCCGTTGCCGTGGTTAATGCCCGGATGAAAGCGGCATCCAACGCCTTGAATGCCAGCAAGGAGCAATTGAAACGGGCCACCGATGCGGCCTTGCCCCGTGATATTGCCGATATTGTGGTTAGTGAACCCGTTTTGATCCGTGTCAAGCCAATGGTGAAAAAATGACTCCTCCCAAAAAGATGTTATCGGGTCAGAATTGTCGGGGTCCTGTTCCTTTCGGGTTCGGTGGCCGTCGCGCCTTCCTTCAAACCGGCCTGGCGGGATTTGCCACCTTAAGCCTGCCCAATATACTCAAACTGAAATCCCTTTGTCAGGCCCGGTCCCCGGATGCAACGAATGGGGATAAAAAAGCAGTGATCATGGTTTGGCAACCGGGAGGGATGTCGCACCTTGATTCCTATGATCCAAAACCGGATTCTGGCAGCGAATACCGCGGTCCCTTCAAACTGATTGCGACCAAAGTCCCAGGTCTCCAATTCACCGAATTAATGCCAAGGCAGGCGGCCATGGCGGATAAACTTGTCGTGCTGCGATCGATGCGCCAAACGGCAGGCGGTCACCCGGCAGGTTCCATGCAGTTGCTTTCCGGGGACCCGGACACCCGTGACAAACCCAAGCCCAAATACCCCGACTGGATGGCTGTTTCCAATTACCTCCTGGCCCAAAAAGGACCAAGGAATAACCCGCTTCCCGCGTATGTAGGCATCAATCCGCCCACCGAATACAATGGGCCTGCCTACCTTGGTGATGCCTATTCCCCGTTTATCGTCTCGGGAAATCCGGATTCGCCCAATTTCTCTGTACCCAACATCAGTTTGGCGGACCAGGACGAGGTAAGACGGATGGGAAGGCGTTCCAGCCTCCGTCAAAAACTGGACACTTTGGAAAGGAGTTTTGACCAGGCCAGGGACCTGGACGCCCTGGATGCTTTTGAAACCCAAGCGATGACCCTTTTGACAAATCCAAAAACAAAGGTTGCCTTTGACTTGAACCTGGAACACCCCAGGGTTCGTGATCGTTATGGCAGAAACGCATGGGGCCAACAATTGCTCCTGGCAAGGAGGCTCATTGAGGCAGGGGTGGATGTGGTGACCACCAGTCTGAGTGGTCCCCTTTGTGGGCGGGTCCAAAATTGGGACGATCATGCCGTCAACCAGCATGTCTTTGATGCCATGAAATTCAGGTCAAACGCCTATGATCAGGCTGTCTCTGCCCTCATTTCTGACATCTATGAACGGGGGCTTGATAAACGGTTGCTGGTGGTGGTCACGGGGGAATTTGGGCGTACCCCCAAAATCAGCTATGCCGCCAGCACCGGGGCAGGGGATGCCAGTGCCCCTGCTGGGACCTCGCAACCGGGGCGTGATCATTGGCCGCGAGGTTTTTCCAACCTGTGGGCAGGGGGCGGCCTGCAAACGGGGCATTTTATTGGGGCCACGGATAAACGGGGCGAGGATGCGGTGGAAAGGGTTTGTGGCCCGGGCGATTTTTTGGCTACCATTTACCACCATTTGGGAATCGATTCTGCCCACACCCTGATCAAGGATTTTAACGGACGACCTACCCCCATTGTCGATCAGGGCAAACCCATCGTTGGGTTGACAGCCTGATTACATTCTTGATCCATACTGGAAAGCTGGGAATAGATATTGGTTGGATCAACCTGAGGAGGGAAAGCAATCGACCAAAGTAAAAAGGCAAAACCATACATCTGATTATGGTGCCCAAAGGGCCCCCACAATCAATTTTCCAGAATTCAATCGATCCCAATCAATAAAGTCTTAATGGATTGCTATTTATGAACTTGGGAAAATGCACCCGACAGGGGTCGAACCTGTAACCTTCGGTTCCGTAGACCGATGCTCTATCCAGTTGAGCTACGGGTGCCATATCCAAATCATATTCCAAGGCAAGGATTTGTCAACCGTCCTTAACCCATCCCCGGTGGCGTTGGATGCCTTTGGAAATGGGAAGATGTGACGATTTTTGGGGTGATCCGGATTGTTTCGGAGGTTGGCAAAATCGGTCGGGATTTTTGTCCGCGCAAAATTTGCATCCTGCCTGCCATGGGCAATGTTTAACCGAACGAAGTTCCCTTACCGTCAGGAGGATGGTTCATGCTTCGACTGCGTGCGATATCTTGTGTTTTCACAGTTGCTTTGGTTTCGGCAGTTTCTTTTGCCAGTGACCCCATGGTAATCCCGGCGTTTCCGGGAACCTCGCAACCCCAAGTTCAGGCGGTGATCCCGCCTCCCCCAGCCTCAGCGGCCCCCGCTCAGGCACCCAAAATGGCAGAGCCGATTCCCATTAGCCCAACCATGCAAGGTTATGGTGCCGGGATGATGCCCCCTCCGCTACCCCCCTATGCTTGGCCCACCTATGCCCCCTACAACAATTTCAGCCGGGTAGGCTATCCTACTGCCTATCCTGCGGAAGCATTCCCCTTCATCGGGCCTTTCCATCCCTTCCCCAAGGTTCCCCCGGGATGGCGTTCGGTAAAATTGGAATGGGATGATGGTTATTGGTGGTTCAGTAAAACCGCCAACAAACACAATTGGTGGAAAGCCCGCTTCTGGTAAGAGGTGGCGTAGATTCCGAAATGCTCAAGCGGGGCCGGTTTTCCGGGTCCGCTTTTGCTTTTGGTTGCTATGAACCATTTGATGGACCTGATCCATGGTTCCAAGGTCCAGGCAACTTTGGGACCTGATCGCCACACATCGCCAATTTGACCCTCGGAACTCTTTTATAATGGAAACGCCAGGAACCCTGTTTGAATAGGCAGGTAGAATAATCTGGTTTTCCCCAAGGAGAAAACAGGGGTCCCGCTGGCCAGCAGTCAGGGAGAGAACGGGGTGACGATGCCCCAAAACAAGGTTTTTTCCATTGGGGACAAACCGGTCCCCATGAATCACCCACCAATTCCCAAGCCCAAAACCATGTTCATGCCAAGGTAAACGGGTCCTTTTATCTTTGCCTTTGCGGTCATGGTTACCAGTAGCAATGGCAAGTATCCTTATTTCCCTTTGGTGGAAAAGCTTCAAAAGGCAGTCCCCCAACGCCTGGTTTCCCCCTCTTTCAAAAACATCCCCACCACAAGCAAGTTTGGAAATACCGTGCCGTTTGAGTGCCCTCCAAAGGGGCAGGAGGTCCTTTTCCAGAATGGTTTCCAGGTTGGTTTCGTCCGAGGGAGAGGAATCCCCCCGTAAATTTCTTGCCAGGTCAAAGGCCAAATGAAGGTCCGAAACCAGAGCGGTGGAAGTGGGTAGGTGAATCATCAATCGTTCGGGTAAAAGGAGCCATTCCCTGAAAGGGAATTCGGTCCTGTAAAAGCCCAAATCAGACATTCCCCAAAAGCCTCAAAAAAGGGATTGTTTGCATGACACCATGGTCATTCCAAAATCGGATGAAATCGTTTTACAGAATGCTTTGTGGATCAACATCAATGACCATTTCCAATCGCCCTGTAGGCGGTTTGACCATTCCCAGACGCCTAAGGATCCTATGCAGGAGATTTGGGGAATCCGATTGAAACTGGATATGGTGGCGGAAATGATTTTCAATCCGGGCGATAGGTGCCGGGGCTGGCCCCAAAACCCGGAAAGCGGATTTGTCGGTTTGGGCTTCCTGGACATGGGCATTTCGGGCCATGCGCCCGATTTGGTCGGCAAAATCGACCGCCTCCTGGTCAACAAGGCCCCGAACCACAATGCGTGCCATCCTTTGAAAAGGCGGATACCCCAAAAGTTTTCTGTGCTCGAGTTCATATTTGGAAAATCCCAAAAAATCGTGTTTGGAGGCCAGCAGGATGGAGGGGTGTTCCGGTTGATAGGTTTGCACCAGGACCCTTCCATTTTTCTCCTTTCTTCCTGCCCTCCCGGCTACCTGGGCCAGCAATTGGAAGGTTCTTTCACCTGCCCGAAAATCCGGCTGTTGCAAGCCAATGTCCGCATGGATGACTCCCACCAGTTGGACATTGGGAAAATCAAGCCCTTTGGCTATCATTTGGGTCCCCACAAGAATGTCAATCATTCCCTTTCTAAAGGCATCCTGAATCAATTGGCTGGTTCCCGGTTTGCGAACGGTATCACTGTCCATGCGCCGAATCACCCGGCCGGGAAATTTGGCGGTCAACTCTTCGACAAGCCGTTCGGTGCCAATCCCGCGGAAAATCAGGGTTTCCGTGCCACATTTTTCGCATTTGATTTCGTAATTATGGCTAAAGGCACAATGGTGGCAGCGGAGCTTGTTTTCCCCACGATGGTAGGTCATGGGGACATCACAAAATTGGCAATGAATCACCTTGCCACATTTGGGACAAAGGACCTGGGGTGCCCATCCGCGGCGATTGAGGAGCAGTAAAACCTGACCATTCGCTTTGAGGGCTTCCTGAATCCCAAAGGCCAAGGGTTGGGAAATGGCTCTTGTTTCGCCTTTGGGTGCGGGCTGGTATCTGAGATCAATAAGATCTACCTTGGGCATAGGTAGATTTAAAACCCTTCGGGTCATTTCCATTAGTTGATAGTGACCTTTTTGGGCATTGTTCCACGATTCCAGGGAGGGAGTCGCCGATCCAAGAATGACAGGGATGTCAAGCATCCTGGCACGCATCACGGCGACATCCCGGGCATGATAGCGTGGCGTGTTTTCCTGTTTGAACGAACCCTCATGCTCCTCATCCACAATAATGAGGCCCAGTTTGCGGGCCGGAGCAAAAATGGCACTCCGGGCTCCCACCGCCACTCCGGCCTCACCCGATGCTACCCTGCGCCAATAGCGACCTCTTTCGGCGGGGGATAAATTGCTATGGAGCACCGCGGTTTCCCCACATCTCCCTTGAAATCGGGCTACCGTTTGGGGAGTGAGGCTGATTTCCGGGACAAGGACCAATGCCTGGAGTCCCCTGGCAAGGATGTCCTGGATGGCCTGGAGGTAAACTTCCGTTTTTCCGCTGCCCGTGACCCCCCGGAGGAGTATCGGCTTGAAACCGCCCTGGTTGATAAGGACCAGGATTTGCCTGAAAACCGACTGCTGGTCCTCGGTTAGTTGGGGTGGTTGGGTATCCAATGGTTCAATGGGTCTGTTTCCGGCTTCTTGCCGTTTTAATACCAACCCCCGTTTTACCAACGAATCCACCGGACTGCTCCCCACGGAGGACCTTGCCAGTAACTCCTTTAGGGAAAGGGGTTCGGTCGCTTGCCTAAGTACCTCGCGGATCTTGATTTGGGCAGAAGTCAGCTTTTGGTTTTCGGTATAGAGGCCATCCAAGGCTTCGTATACCCAAGTTCCCCGGGGAACACTATTATTCGCGGCTCCTGTGGGAATCACGGAGGCAAGGACCTGCCCCCATGAACAAAGGTAATATTCCGCCATCCATTCCGTAAGCCGCAAAAGGTGGTCATCAATGAGGGGTTCCAGGTCAATGATCCGGATAATTTTTCGATAATCCCGATCTGTAACCTCTGTTTTTAAGCCAACAAGGAATCCAACCTCCTCGTTTTTCCGGCCAAGGGGAGCCGCCACCCGTTGACCGATCCGGACATTTTTTTCCAGTTCTTTGGGAACGATATAGGTCAACGGTCCGTTAAGGGATCCCTCAAAAGAGCGGTCAAAGGCTACCTCGGCAAAAAGGCCATCGTGTTTGGCAGGTTTCTCCTCGGGGCCAAACAGGGATTCCTGGGTTCCATGGTTGGGAACGGACCTGCTCATTTGGGGGGACTTTTTTGCTCAGGGTTGGTTGACTCCCAATCACCAAGGAGGCTTCGCCTTACCTTCAAGGGGAGGGGCTCGCTGGTTTCCCGATTTCCCTGGTGGCTGAACCGAAATTGGACCGTCAGGTTGGTTTGTTGGAAAAAAGACCGTTCCGCTTCCCCCATGGTCCACCGGAACCGGATTCCCCGATCCCAACCCGAGGTCAGGTGGTTTCCCCGAAGGAAATCGGCTTTTATGGAAACGATTGGCCTGGTGGCAAATTCCAGGGCAATCTCCTCGGGCCATGGGTCGGCTTCCGGGGACAGGGACGGTTGATTGACCGGGCCAAGGTGGGCTTCCATCTCCCCCCCAAGGCAAATCATCCGGTTGATGATCTCCAGTTCCAGCAAGGAGTCTTTTTGCGGGAACAATTTTCCCACCCAAATGATTTCCTGCATGCGAAACCAAAGGGTTTGCCGATTGTCAAAAACCAATTCCATTCCCGAGGGGAAACAAAGGGTGCGCTCTGTTTTGATGTAATCCATAAGGCGCCGCCTGGTCACCGTCCGGACCAATTCATAATCGGGCCATGAGAAAAAATCCTCGGGCCGGAGGGGATTCATTATGGTTTTTCCTTGGCCTTTATTGGGGAAATGCTTTCCAGGCCAGAACCGGGGACAGGGTTTTCGGGACGAATGAACATCCAAATGAAGGAGGAAAGGATATAAACCCCTGCAAACATCATGATATTCAGTTGATAACCATCATAAAATGCACTCCTTAGGTCCTCCCTTGCCAATTGGGACAGGTCAAGCCCTTGGGAGGCAGCATAGGCTTCCTTGCTGTGGGTCAGAATTGCCCCGGTTAGGTAGGTCACAATCGCTCCACCCAAATTGCCAATCATATTCATGGTTCCTGCAACGATGGCAGAAATTTTCCCGCCTACATCCTGGACCGTAGCCCAGGTGGGAGCCATGGTCAAGTCGTTAAAGAAACCGGTAAGGGCGATAAACAGGGCAAAACCAACCACGCTGTGGTTCTGAAGGGACCAAAGGCAGCCTAAATAACTTATACCGGCCAGGAATGACCCCAGAACCCCGGGGATACATCGAGCGGCCGTTTTGCCATTCCACCGACGAACCATCCTGTCTGTGAACCACCCTCCCAGGTAACAACCCACCGCGCCCAGTAAAAGCGGGCCACCCTTGAAAAGGGCTCCCAGCCAATCTCCGGAGGGGACCTCAAAATGATCCGACATGATGGAAGGCAGGTAGTTCAAATTGAAATACCAACCAAAGTTTTGACAAAAATACATCGCACAAAGAAGGATTGTGTTGGGGTGGTAGAGCATCCGGAGCAGGTTTTTGTCGAGTTTGGCATGCCCGGTATCCCCGGTCCTTCCTTTATCGATGTAGTCCAATTCGGCGCGGGTTATGTGGGGATCTTCCGAGGGATGATTGCGGAATGTCCTTGAGAAAAAAAAGCACCAAACCACTCCCAGGAGGCCGAATCCGAGAAAAACAATGCGCCAGTCGATTCCTGCTTTGGTAACAAAAATGAGCCAAAGGAAAGGAGTGAGCCCTCCCATGATTCGGGCAGAGGTCCAAACCAGACCTTGGGCCCAACCCCGTTCCGCCAGAGGCAACCAATTGAAAAGTGCCCGGGTTATGTTGGGATAAGCACCCGCTTCACCAATTCCAAACAGGAAGCGGATTACCACAAGCACCCCGAAATTGACCAAAGTCACCCCAGCCACGGCGTACCCAACCAGGGCAGTCAAACCGGTAAAAAAGGACCACCAAAGGACAATGCGGATGAGGGTGAGCCTGGGACCAAAAAGGTCCCCCAGCATTCCCGTGGGTATTTCAAAAAGGGCATAGGCCAAATTGAAGGCGGTAAGGGCCAATTTCAAATCGTCAATGGAGTTTAAGCCCAAGGCGGCTTGAATTTGCCGGGAGGCATTCGGAAACGCCGCACGATCCAGGTAGGTGATCATGGAAAGGATGCACACCATCAGTAACACCATGTGGCGTTGGCCGAATTTCGGCAGGGTGGTGGATGCTTTGTAATCAACGGTGGTGGCTGCCATGAAATGTTCCGGCGGGAATGGGGTGGAGGGGAATAACCGAGGAGCCATTGGTCACAAAGGTCATTTGATGGTTGGATCACCAACTATCAAGCATAATTTGGCCATTCGGTGACGACAGGTCCATTTGGAATCGTTTTTTTGGGGTGGGAAGGACACCAAAAGAGTTGGACCGAATCCATTCCCAGTTTAAAAAGTAGAAATGTGCAAAATTTGATTCAAAAAGGTCCTTTCCCTTTGCCATAAAACCTGCTTTAATGGCATGGAACCCTATCCTTTCGTTTCTTTCCAGGAGTTGCTTCCATGCGTAACCAAACCGTGCTCTCACGCCGTGAATGGCTGGAAAACTCCATGTTTGCGGCGGCAGCCGCCTCGGCCCTTCCCGCCAATTTTACCTGGGCCAGGGAATCGAATGCCCCTTCGGAAATCCTGAGGGTGGCGGTTATTGGGGTCAATGGCCAGGGGGGATCCCACCTGAGTTCGCTTGCCAAACGACCCGGGTGTGAAGTGGTGGCCATTTGTGATGTTGACACGGAGGTTGGCCAAAAAAAGGGGGTGGACCGAATCGCCAAGGAAACAGGGAAATCCCCAAAGTTTTATCAGGACATCAGGAAGCTCCTTGAAGACAAGGAGGTGGATGCTGTTTCCATTGCTGTCCCCAACCATTGGCACGCCTTGGCAGCGACCTGGGCCATGGAAGCGGGCAAGGATGTCTATGTTGAAAAACCGGTAAGCCACAATGTCAGGGAAGGCCGCATTTTGGTCGAAACCGCCAGGCGGACAGGGCGAATTTGCCAAACCGGAACCCAATGCAGATCCCAAAAGGGAACTATTGATGCCATCCAATGGATTCATGAGGGAAAAATCGGCGAGGTGAAATTGGCCAGGGGGCTATGTTATAAACCACGGGGAAGCATCGGCGCCCGGGGATCGTATCAACCCCCAAAGTCGGTCGATTACGATCTTTGGTGCGGCCCCGCGCCCAAGGATCCCTTAACCCGCCAAAGGCTTCACTATGACTGGCATTGGGTTTGGCCAACGGGAAACGGGGACTTGGGCAATCAGGGTATTCACCAAATGGATATTGCCCGTTGGGGCCTTAATGTTAACGACATCGGCAAAAGGGTCTTTGGTTTTGGAGGCAGGGTAGGGTATGTGGATGCTGCGGACACCCCAAACACCGAGGTCTGTGTCCATGATTACGGCAACAAAACGCTCCTTTTCGAAGTGCGCGGTTTGAAAACGGGCGACCTCAAGGGGGCCAAGGTTGGAGTCATTTTTGAAGGCACCGAATGGTATGTTGTCCTGACCAGCTACACCTCGGGCTCGGCATTCGACACAAACGGCAAAAAGGTAATGTCCTTCAATGGGGGTGGGGATCATCACGGAAATTGGATCAAGGCCGTTCGGAGCCGCAAAAAAGAAGACCTCAATGCCGATATTCTTGAGGGGCACCTTTCCAGTGCCCTTTGTCATCTCGGCAATATCTCCGTCCGTCTTGGTGAACAGGTGGAGGTTGGTCAAATCGCTTCCCGCCTGGATCAGTTGCCCGCCTCAGAAGCAACCAGGGAAACTTTGGCCCGGGTTCTCAATCACCTTGGCGAGAATAAGCTGGGCAAGGATACCATGCTTTCGCTCGGTAAAAACCTGGCGATTGATCCCGTTAAGGAAGTCTTTACAGGGGAGGGGGCTGCCGAAGCCAATCCCTACCTCTTCCGGGAGTACCGCAAGGGATTTGAGATCCTTAAAGGTTAATTGATTCTCCTGAAACGATTCATTCAACAGGTTGCCAAAGTCCCTCGTTTCGACGAAGGACTTTCTTTTTTTTGAGGAAGCTCCTTTCATGATAGGTCCAAAAGATGACCTCTTTCCCAAACCCCACCAGGGAGGAATGGTCTTATTCGCCTTTTTTATCGGGATTTATGGAGCCTTTGTTGGTGTGAATGCCCTCGCCCCCGAATGGATGGAATGGGAGGTGTTCCCCGGGATCAATTTGGCCGTAGCTTGGGGCATGGGAATTATTTTGGCAACCTTCCTGATTGCTGGCAATTATACCTGGATGCGCAGGACCAAGGCAATTTCCACCAAGGGAGCTAACCACTCATGATCCATGAGACTTCCTGGCTTGCCATTTCTGTGTTTATTCTTTTTGTAGGCATTACCCTGTTTTTGAGTTTTTACCTTTCCCGAAGGACGAAATCAGCCAAAGCGTATTTCGCCGCCCATGGAGAGGTCCACTGGTTTGTTAATGGCGTTGCTTTTGCAGGGGATTATCTTTCCGCCGCCTCCTTTTTGGGCATTTGCGGAATGATTGCCTTTTTTGGATACGATGGTTTCCTTTATGCCATAGGCTACCTTGCCGGGTGGGTGGTCGCCTTGCTGGTTATCGCGGAACCCATGAAACGATTGGGTAAATTCACCTTTGCCGATGCCATTGATGCCCGGTTTCATTCCCGGGGAATCCGCCTGGTCTCGGCGATCAGCACTCTTTTGGTTAGCCTTTTTTACCTGATTCCCCAAATGGTCGGGGCAGGGGTTCTGGTCCAACCCCTTTTGGGTTTTTCTCATCCGCAGGGAGTCCTCCTTGTTGGTGCGGTGGTGATTTTGATCGTTACGACCGCAGGAATGGTTAGCACCACTTATGTGCAATTCCTAAAAGGATCGCTATTGGTGTTCTTTAGCTTTGTCCTGGTGGGAATGATCCTTTGGAAAGGACTGGAGGCGAAACCGTTTTCCAAGGCTTCGACCGAAACCAATGACCCGGTATTTCGGGAATTTGGCCCCTTTGCCTTGGATGAAAACCTTGACCCATGGATAAAAAAGGTATCCGGGGCCGGGGCCGTAATCTTGCCAGAGGAGGGAAATTGGAAGACCAAACCCTTCCTGAGGACCAAACATCCCAACGAGCCTGGCTTTCATGTCTGGCAAAAAATTGAGGCTTTAAACGGCCTCGTTTTGCGCGAATGCCAGGTGATTTCAAAGTCGGTTCATTTGGAAGATCCCCTCCTTATCAACGGAAAACCCAAGGGGAAAAAGGTTGGGGAACACCAACTCAAACCGGTTGGCACTCTCTTGCAATTGCCAGATTCCGCGGAGAAAACGGGACCTTTGGGTCCTTTGGCATTTGTCAAAGCGTTTCAGGAATCCAAAATCCTCATTTGGGGTAATGACCTAATAAAAGATGCTGATGGTACATCGCATACGGTCTACTTTCCCAAGCCTACCGCTGGGTCCGATGTCCTTAGGCCTGGGAATTTGCCTTCCTTTCAGGGGATTCGCTCGGGAGGGTGGGCGGACAAGTTGAATTTCATTTCGCTGATGGTGGCCTTATTCTGCGGGACCGCCTCATTACCACACATTTTGATCCGCTATTATACGGTCAAGGACGAGGCAGCCGCCAGGAATAGCACGGTTGTGGGAATTGCCACGATTGGGACTTTTTACATGTTGACCCTGTTTATTGGGCTTGGGGCCATGGCGAGTGGTGCCCTGGATGTAACCAATTCCAACATGGCCGCCCCGCTTTTGGCCAGAACTTTTGGGGATGGCATGTTTGCGGTGATTTCCGCGATCGCTTTTACCACGGTGTTAGGAACGGTTTCTGGCCTTATCGTTGCCGCTTCGGGAGCGGTTGCCCACGACATTGTTGAAGGCGTCCTTGGCCATAAGTGGGATGACCATAGCAAGGTCAAGGCGGGAAAATGGGCCTCCGTGGTGGTGGGAGTGTTGGCCATCCTCTTGGGGATTCTCTTTCAAAAAATGAATGTCAACTATTTGGTGGGCTGGGCTTTTAGTGTTGCGGCTTCGGCAAACCTTCCCACACTAATCATGCTCCTTTTCTGGAAGGGAACAACTAGGCAGGGGGTCATTGCCTCGATTGTGGCGGGAATGGTTTCTTCCCTGGGTTGGATCCTCCTTTCGGCAGACACTTTCAAAGATGTCTATGGGTTGGACCCGGCAAGGGCCTTGACACCGTTTGGACAGCCAGGAATTGTTACCATTCCCTTTGGGTTTTTCATTTTGGTGGTCGTTTCCCTGTTGACAGGCAAAACCGCCAGGCCAAAGGAACCCTCAAGGGCATATTGACCCTCTTCGGGACCTGTCCTAAGATTTTTCAATAACGCACCCGTAGCTCAATTGGATAGAGCGTTGCCCTCCGGAGGCACAGGTTACAGGTTCAACTCCTGTCGGGTGCAATGGTTTACCCCATTAAAAATGGCTTGTTGGGGCGGTTTTCAAGGTATTTCTTCGTTTTCCCGATAACTTGGGTCTGGATTATTGCGCCATTGCCTTTCTACGGGCAAGGATTGATTTTTTTTCGAAAGCCCAAATCATTACATTGAGCCATTACCTGCCACCAAACGAATCACAAGGGTTAATTCCAATGGCTACTGCATTTAATGTATCATTACAAAAGGGGAGCTAATCAAGACCTGGTTTAGGGGTAAATGGATTTCTCAATGGGACATTTTCCCCACATGGTTACTTGAATGGATCAATCGATCAAAAAAGGTAGCGTGGGTTTGGATAGATCTTCAATGGCTGATCAGGCAACAAGCTGGGGGCCCTTACCGTCCTGAATTCGTAGTCCTCCTGGCATGGCAAATTGCTATCATAAACGCTGGGTGATCGTTGGGTTTCCAAGGAAAAAAAGTGCATGTTTCGGTCCATTCGTCGGGCATTAATCAGTGTAAGTAATAAATCCGGATTATTGGAATTGGCTCAAATTTTGGCTCAAAGGGGCGTGGAAATCATCTCCACTGGAGGCACCGCCAAAATGCTTCGAGAAGCCGGATTGGCGGTAATCGAGATAAGCGATTGGACCGGGTTTCCCGAGATGCTCGATGGACGGGTCAAAACCCTGCATCCCAAGGTTCATGGCGGGCTATTGGGGCGCAGGGAGCTTCCCGAACACCAAAAAGCCATGGACGAATATTCCATTTACCCGATTGATTTGGTAGTGGTCAACCTTTACCCCTTTGAGGCGGTTGCCTCAAACCCTGACTCGGCATGGTCGGAATTGATCGAAAACATTGATATTGGCGGCCCGTCAATGCTTCGTTCTGCCGCCAAGAACCACGAAAGCGTGGTCGTCCTCTCTGACCCCGGGCAATACGCTTTTTTCCAGGAAGGCTTTCAAAGCGATGGGGGTACGGAATTGCCCTTGCGCCAAAAATTGGCCCTTGAGGCGTATCAGCGAACGGCCGCTTATGATTGCATGATTGCCAAGACCCTAGGCGAACGCCTGGCCGTCCCAGGGGAGGAGACTTTCCCGGACCGGCTTACCATGACCTATACCAAAGTGAAAAATCTGAGGTATGGAGAAAATCCTCAACAAAAGGCGGCCTTTTACCGGGAAACGATCCCAACCGAAGGGACCGCCAGTTGGGGCGAGGTTCTTCATGGCAAGGAACTCTCCTACAACAACCTGCTTGATCTGGATGCGGCGATTGAAATCGTACGGCCCTTGCAAGAGCCTGGCGCCTGTGTGGTGAAACACAACAATCCCTGTGGGGTCGCCTGTGCGGATTCCCTTGAAAGAGCCTTTCAATTGGCGTACGACTCTGATCCGATCAGTGCGTTTGGAGGGATCATTGGCTTAAACCGGGTGGTAGACCTTGCCACGGCAACGAGGATGACGGAGCCCAATCGATTTTTTGAATGCATTATCGCCGAAGATTTTACCCCGGAAGCGATTGCCTTGCTAACCACCCGGCCAACCTGGAAAAACAGTGTGAGGTTGGTGAAAACCGGAAAGTTGCCTCCCCATGGACCCATTCAGGATTTCAGAAAACTAAATGGAGGATTGTTACTCCAGAATGCAGATCAGGTCAGGGACGATTTTGCCGAGGCCAAACTGGTTACGACCACCGCAGTGCCTGAGGGCAAAATGGCAGATTTGAGGTTGGCCTGGCATGTGGTGCGGTTCGTCAAAAGCAATGCCATTGTATTGGCCAAAGACGGGATGATTCTTGGTGTGGGTGCGGGTCAAATGAGCCGGGTGGATTCCATGCGGATTGCTTTGGAAAAGGCTGGAGCGAAAAGCAGGGGGGCGGTTCTGGCTTCCGATGCCTTCTTTCCCTTTCGGGATAATGTGGACCTTGCTGCCGCTGCGGGGATCGTTGCCATGATTCAGCCAGGCGGATCGGTCCGTGATCGGGAATCCATTGAGGCCTGCGATCACAACAGGATCGCCATGCTTTTCACGGGAGTAAGGCATTTTCGCCATTAAGTCCTAAGCCAATCCTTGACCTGTTCCACACTTTTTAAAAAAGGAATGGACTCATGAACCGAAGAACATTTTCCAAAGCTGCAATGGGAGGGCTATTTGCCTCCACCTGTTCGGCAAATCCCGTATCGGAGGAAAGGCCCAAAATGCACATCATCGATACGCATCAGCATCTTTGGAATCGGTCCAGGTTTACCCTTCCCTGGATTACCAAGGGGACGGTTTTGGACGCCGATTTTGGCCTTCCCGAGTACAAGAAAGCATCAGGCGGGGCGGTTTCCCGAACCGTTTACATGGAGGTGGATGTTGACCCAAGCCAACAGTGGGCGGAGGCGGTTTATGTCAACGACCTTTGCCAGGATCCGGAATCAGGAATGGTGGCCGCGGTGGTTTCCGGCAGGCCCAATGCGCCGGATTTTTCCAAATGGATCGATAAGCTCAAGGCTCTTAAAGGAGTGAGGGGTGTTCGGCAGGTTCTCCATGTTCCATCTACTCCCAAAGGGTATAGCCTCGAACCGGATTTTGTAAAAGGGATCAAGCGGTTGGGGGAAAATCAACTATCCTTTGACCTTTGTGTTCGGGATGTGGACCTTGGGGAAAAATCAAAGCTTGTGGAACAGTGTCCCCAGACGCAATTCATTCTGGATCATTGTGGAAATCCGGACCTCAAAAAAGCGGATTTGACACCATGGAAAAAGGACCTTGAGGAGATTTCCCGCCACAAGAATTTGGTCATAAAAATCTCGGGATTCCTGGCATCGGCACCCGCCCGGGATCAATGGAAACTTGAGCAGGTTGCCCAAATCATTAACCATTGCCTGGACAGTTTTGGCCCGGACAGGTGCATTTTCGGTGGGGACTGGCCTGTGGTTTTGCTTGGTTCCACTCTGGCCAAATGGATAGAGGCGGTCCGTCAGGTGGTTGGGTCCCGGCCAATGAGTGAACAGCGAAAATTGTTCCACCAAAATGCGGAGCGAATCTATCGTTTGGAACCCGCAAAGGTGGATTAAGGCCCATATTACGAAGGAGGACTACCGTGATCCGCCGATTTTGTGTGCATTTCTCCCTAATTGTTTTCCTGGCCACAGGATTGCCTGCCCTTGGTGCGGATGGAATAAAACTTCCGCCGTTGTTCACTGATAATATGGTCTTGCAATCGCAAGCCAGGATAAAGGTGAAGGGATCAGGGTTAATTGACTCGGTCCTTGAAGCAAAAATGGGGGGAAAGTCGTTCACTGGAAAAACAGATGAAAAAGGACAATTTGTATTGGAAATGGGTCCATTTGAGCCCGGGGGGCCTTTTGAGTTGACATTTCAATTTCAGGGGGAAGCCCCGTGTTGCAGGTTGAAAAATGTTCTGGTTGGTGAGGTTTGGGTTTGCTCGGGGCAATCCAATATGCAAATGTCCGTCGATTCCAGTGCCGACCGGGAAAGGGTCAAATCCCAATCGGCCAACGGTAAAATCCGGTTATTTACTGTGCCCAATAGACCCGCCAATTCCCCCGAAACGACCCTTAATGGGAAATGGGTGGAATGCAATGCCAACTCCGTGGGAGGATTCTCGGCGGTGGGGTACCATTTTGGGAAAAAACTGAACGATAACACAGGGTTACCGGTTGGCCTAATCAACTGTTCGTGGGGTGGCACTTATGCCGAGGCGTGGACAAGGGAAGGGGACCTGTTGGCAAGCCCTTCGTTGGAACAAATCGTCCTGAACCACAAGAGTACTTATCCTAGAGTCCTGGAAAGATATAAAACCGCTCTGGAAAATCATAATAAAGCCGCTGAAACTGCCAGGGTTGAAAATAAAAAAGCCCCCAATCGACCCCAAAATCCTGATAACAACCCGAACCGTCCGGCAGTGCTTTTCAACGGAATGATCTCCCCCCTCCTTCATTTTCCCATTAAAGGGGCCATTTGGTATCAAGGGGAGTCAAATGCCGGTCAAGCCTATTTGTATAGGACTCTTTTTCCGGTGATGATAAGGTCTTGGCGCAAAGCATGGGGACAACCTGATCTTCCCTTTTATTTTGTTCAATTGGCACCATTCATGGCCATCGTTAAGGAACCACAAGAAAGCAATTGGGCAGAACTTCGTGAGGCTCAACTTCTCACCTCCCAAAGTGTGCCCAATACTGGTATGGCAGTCATAACCGATGTTGGTGATGAAAAGGACATTCATCCCAGGCAAAAGGCCCCGGTTGGGGAACGCTTGGCACTTTTTGCCCTGAAAAACCAATATGGCAAATCTGTCCAGGCATCCGGCCCGGAATTTAAATCCTTAAAAATCGAAGGCAACCAGGCGATCCTGGAATTTTCGCAAGTCGGGTTGGGCCTGGAAAGGAAAGGTGAAACCTTGCAAGGGTTCACTTTAGCGGGAAAGGATAGGAAATTTGTCCATGCACAAGCCACCCTAAAAGGCAACCGGGTTATTGTAACTTCTGACGATATCAAGGACCCTGTGGCCGTTCGTTTTGGGTGGGCCAATTTCCCGGTGGTGAATTTGTGGAACAAGGATGGCTTGCCTGCGTCCCCTTTTCGAACAGACGAATTCAAAGGCCTCACTGGTCCCCGGTAACACCTTTTCAAAGCGGTTTTTAGGAGATGGTTATGATCTCTTTGTGTTTCATGGTTTGGTTGAGTGCAGGTCAGGCCGATACGACCTTTGAGGTATCCCTTAACGGATTGGGAAAGGGGCTTACCAAGGCACAATTGATGGAGTGCCCTCTATCCGGGAATGCCGTTTTTCCGGCCCATTGGAAGGGTAGTAGTACCGCTGGCCATATTCTTGATGATGAAAAAAGCATTGGGACTTTCCAGGTTTTTTCTGCCTCGCTTGCCGGAAAAGGCCAGGATTGGGTGGCATTGTTTACCGAGGTTCCCAAAGGGAATAAGGTAACTTTTAAAGGTGGACCCTCCAAAATCCAATCCCTTTTTGTGTTTGACGGGGATTGGAAAAGCCTAAGGAGAATATCAGACAGTAAGGGGCCAATGTTGGCGGTTTTTTGTGAACCTTATGATCCAAGTACCCCGGCCAGTAAAGAGGCCACCTTTAAGACCTTTACCCATGTTTACGATCCCGAAGGATCCAACCTCATTACAAAGGGTGCGGGAGGAAAATTCCCTCATCATCGGGGACTTTTTTATGGATTTATGAAAACAACCTATTCCGCCGGGGTGGTGGATACCTGGCATTGCAAGGATGGGGTCCATTTGAACCTTACAGGGCCAGGGGTGGAAGAGTATGGCCCTTTGGCGGTAAGGGTTACCTTGCCCGTGGGTTGGTATGGAAAAAAGGATGACCTTTTTGCCAGGGAGGAACGACAATTTACCGTCCTTCGGGCGGGAGAAGCCCTGGTGGTGGATTTTGCATCACGGGTTACCCCCCTCGATGGTGTTATCAAGGTGGATGGAGATCCCCAACATGCGGGATACCACTTTCGTGCCTCGGATGAGGTTGCATCCAAAACGAGCAAGAAAACTGTTTTTGTTCGGCCGTCTGGGGTGGATAAACCAGGTGTCACCCGAAATTGGCCCGAACGAAAAGATCATATCAACCTTCCCTGGAACTCCATGCAATTTTCCGCGAACGAAAACCGTTACAGTGTGACCTATATTAACCACCCGGAAAATCGTGGCGAAAGCCGGTTTTCCGAAAGGGAATATGGACGATTTGGATGCTATTTTGTGGATGAAGCAACCGTCGAAAAACCATTGGTGGTCCAAAATCGTATGGTTTTTCGGCGGGGGGACCTCGACAAAAAGGAAGCCCATGCGGATGCGGTTGGTTTTAATGCCAATATAAGGTAAGGGAAATAATGAGTGCCTATTCTATCGAGTTAAAGGCCGCCATTCAGGCCGCTTCCTTGGCTTCGGAGTTGATTCTTAAGGCCTATGAGGTTCGTGAGGCAGATCCAAAAGCTCTGGCCAGTATTACCACCCAAACCGACCTGGCGTCTCAGGAAGTCATTCTCGGATACCTTATGGGGGAATTTCCCCACGACGCCTTTGCTGCCGAGGAGGATACCAGGTCAATCCACGAAGCCAGGCGGCAGGGAGATCGACTTTGGGTGATTGATCCGATTGATGGTACCAGGGGATTTGCAAAAAAAAATGGTGAGTTTTCAGTCATGATCGGGTTTTGCCATAAGGGCAGGGTGGTGGCAGGGGTGGTTTCTGAACCGGCATTGGGGCGCCATACTTATGCGCAATTGGGCCAAGGTTGTTGGACCCAAAGCGGCAATGGGACAGAAACCCGGTGCCTGGCAAAAGACACGGCAAGTATTTCCAAGGCGATTTTTGCCCGAAGCCACACTCAAAATCCAACCGAACCAGGTGCCTTGGCTGGCAGATTGGGTGTAAGCCACTTTCTTGAAAGCTATTCCGCGGGTGTGAAGTTGGCGCAAGTAGCTCGCGGAGAGGTGGATATTTATCTCAATGATTATCCTACTTACCGGGATTGGGATTTATGTGCCGGGGTGATTTTGGTCACCGAAGCCGGGGGTTTTGCCACCGATTCCCTTGGCAATCCCCTTGCGTTTGGTGATTTGGGAAACCTTCAGGATAAGGGATTGGTCAGTTCCGGTCCGGGTATTCATGCCGAGATTATCAGGAAATTGGGCCAACCTAAAGCTTGAGGCGGTATTGCCAAGGCCAGTCCTTTTTGTGGTGGAAAGTATTATTTCGCCTTGGGTTTTTGGGGTTGACCCTTGAGTTGGGCAATTCGACCTTCAGCGATTTCCCCCGGTCGGGAGTTTGGACTGATTCGTAAAATTTGTTCAAATGCGGTAATGGCCTGTTGGGGTTCGCCTGCCGAAAGGTTGGATTCTGCCAAAAGCAAAAGGGCTTGGGCCCATTTATCCTGAAGTTGTTCCGCGGCAAATCGAAGGGATTCCGGGCTGGTTTGCAAGTCTTTGATGAGTTTTTTTGCCTCCACGATTTCAATGGATTGACTTTGTTGTTGGGCGACCCAGTCCAGTTTTTCCAGGGCATTGGCGATCTGTTTACGGGATAAATCCTCCTTGGCAGAGCGAAGCAGGTCAGCAAGGTTGGTGCCTGGTGTTGATTTGGTTGTGGAACGGGACATCAGGACTCCAGGTGATTCGGTCCCATTGATTTTGTGCTTTGCCAGGATGTCTTTAAGGGTTGGGTCAGGTATTGCCAGAATGCTGGATGGATCAGTGTTACGCCGAAGGAGTTCTGTCATGTAGGTTGCTTCCTGACGAATCACGGAATCGTTTGGGTTTTCCAAAACCCGGGCCAACAGGATTTCGGCTCCTACCGTATCCTTTTGCATCAGCTTGGCAATGGCATCATGAAAAAGGACCAACAAGGCATCGGACTCGTTTTCCCATTGAAAACGGGCACGGTCCAGTTGGGCAGCGAGTGCTTGGGAATTTTGAAACCCTTCCACGCTCAGGATTACCTTGCCTTCGGGTGAAGCAAATACCATGGTGGGAACACTTCGAATTTTTAACGCTTCTGTCACAGGACGATTAGCCAGGGCACTAATGTCTGAAATAATCCAATGTTTTTTGAATCGTTCAAGGATGCCAGGGTCGGCAAAGGTTTCCTTCTTCAGTTTTTGACACCATTGGCAATCCGGGCTTGAGATCAAAATAAACAGGGGTTTTTGCATCTCCAATGATTCGGCACGGGCCAATTTGTAATCCTCGATAAACCGTATTTCACCTTGGCAATGACCTAATCCCGCATGAAGGAAAAGTGTTGCCAAAACGGGAATAATACGAAACATGATCGCCTCCATTCGCTTTGGTTGATCGGTTCAGGCCCGGGGGTGGGCCTTGGTGTAGTGGTCCCTTAGTTTGGTGGTGCTCAAGTGTGTGTATATTTGCGTCGTGGCCAGGCTTTTATGCCCAAGCAACTCTTGAACACCTCGAATGTCCGCTCCCTGATTGAGCAGGTGGGTGGCGAAGCTGTGTCGCAGGGAGTGGGGAGATGCTGCGGTATCGAGGCCCGCAGGACCCAAATATTTGGACAAAATCCGGCCGACACTTCGAACAGACAATCTTGTTCCATTTTTGTTAAGGAAAAGCGCTTGTGCCGCTTTGGGTTTGGCCATGGTATCCCGATCGGGCATCCATGCCTGAATGGAAGCAAGGGATTGGGGACCAAGGAAAACGATCCTTTCCCTGCGACCTTTTCCCCGGACCGTGGCACAGGCCTCTTCGAGATCGAGGTCCTCGAGGTTTAACCCAATCAATTCCGCCACCCGAACTCCCGCCGAGTAGGCCGTTTCCAATAATGCTTTGTCCCTGCGACTCAAGGGCGAATCCCCTTGGGGAATGGCCAACATTCGTTGAATGCCCTCGGTGGGCAGAAAATGAGGCAAGGGCTTCTCCTTGCGTGGCCCCCTCAGACCTGAAGCGGGATCCTGGTCCAGTTTTCCTTGCCTTCGCAAAAATCGACACCACGATCGAAGCGAGGCCAGGCGCCTGGCGATGGTGGACCGGGCGTATCCCTGTTCGTGGAGCCATGCCAACCAATTGCGAAGGATCCTTGGCCTAAGGTCATTCACGGTGATTTTGGGTCCATGTTGGGAATGGAGGAATTCGATTGCCTGGGTAATGTCTTCGCGGTAGGATTTCACCGTATAGGCGGAGAAATTGCGTTCCAAAGCCAAATGCTTCAGGAATTCGGCCATTGCCGATGTCAAGGCGTAACCTCCTCAGGGTGAAAATCAGATTCTTTTAATAGAGTCGGCTTCACTAGGAGGTTATCGGACCCTGGAGGAGATTTTCGTAAAGAAAACGACAGGCATAATCGACGCAATATCCCTATTGTTCCCAATTTATGAAGAGGGTGGGTCGTCCAACTGCGTTAGTACTCCCGGATGGTTAAGCCCCAATACCTCACGGGAATAGAATGGTTCCCCAAAACGCTTTTGGATGGCCCAACCCCAGTAACGGGCTTGAATTTCAATATCTTCGATGGGGCCACCCATCTCCCTACCCTGAACCAATTGGGAGTGGTATGCACTACAAGCGGCCATTTTGGTCTCCATATGGGGGGTTATGTTTATAACCACTTCCGGCTTGGCCACCTGTCGCAAATGAATGCTTGGAGCAAATAGGACTAGGGCTGGGTGGTGGGGCGTTCCTGGCAAATCGGTTTTGGAAAGTTTGGCCCAAAAACGGGCCCCTTCCACCAGGGCAGAAGCGGAAACATGGTCAGGATGGGAGTCCTCAGGGCAATGGGTAATGATTAATTTGGGCTTCAATTGACGAATCCAGCCCGCCAAAATTGCTCGTGCCTCCAATGAATTGGTAAGGGACCGATTGGGTAGACCCAGGTTGATTCGGAAATCAATGCCTAGGATTTGGGTTGCCTTTGCGGTTTCCCTTGCACGGATTTCGGGAGTCCCGAAAGGGGTTGGTTCACCATTTGTCAGATCAATGACACCGACCTTTAGCCCTGCAGCTTTGAGGGCCAATATTGTTCCACCGGTACTAATTTCGGCATCGTCTGGATGGGCCATTATCACGAGCGTGTGCAATGTGGGAAGGTTTGACTGTTCTGAACTGGGTGAGGTTGACATTCGTCTTGCACCGGAGGGCTGATTGGTGTTCCAATGGGGATTAAGATAGGGAGGTTTGCCGTGTCCCGATTAATCGTTATTCCTGCCAGGCTTGCATCTTCACGGTTACCCGAGAAGCCCCTTCTGAAGGAAACCGGGAAATACCTGATCCAGCATGTTTATGAAGTTGCCTGTCGATCCAATCGGGCGGACCGGGTGGTTATCGCCACGGATGATGAACGGATAATGGCCGCCGCCCGGAGTTTTGGGGCCGAAGCGCGAATGACTCGTAGCGATCACCCATCCGGAACGGATCGGGTTGCCGAGGTAGCCTTGGCCTTGGACTGTGACCTTATAGTCAACCTCCAGGGGGATGAACCCCAAATCGATCCGTCATCCCTTGACCTTTTGTTTGACCTTCTTGATAAAAACCCACAATCGCCGATGGCGACTTTGGCCACCCCCATTCCAAACGAGGAAGCCTACCTTAATCCCAATTGCGTCAAGGTGGTTATGGATGAAAATGGCAGGGCCCTTTACTTTAGCCGCAGTCCAATTCCCTATTACCGGGACAGTGTGGTAACCTTTGCAATGGACTTCCCTCCCGCATGGCAACATCTGGGTTTATACGGTTATCGAAAAGATTTTTTGCTTGGTGTAGGCAAAATGGCCCCCCATCCCCTGGAAAAAGCCGAAAAGCTCGAACAATTGCGGGTCTTGGCACACGGAATCCCCCTAATGGTGGGGAAGGTGGTTCACAAGGGCCTAGGGATAGACACCCCGGAAGAATATAGGGCCTTTGTCGATTTCTGCAAAAAAAACCAGGAAACGGCCATTTCCAAGGCGGCCTAATGCCTTTGAAACTAAAATCTTGCGGGGTTTTTGGCAGGGAATCGTTTTGAATCGTTGGTGACCTTTTATTCGAACACTAGCCGAGCTTCCCGCAAATTGTGAAGATGTCATTTATGGCAAAGCACATTTTCGTGACGGGCGGCGTGGTAAGTTCCTTGGGGAAGGGGCTAACGAGTGCCTCGGTGGGTCTCCTTTTGGAGAAACGGGGCCTCCGGGTCAGGATCCAAAAATTCGACCCCTACATCAATGTCGATCCCGGCACCATGAGCCCCTATCAACATGGCGAAGTTTATGTTCTTGACGATGGTGCGGAAACGGACCTTGACCTTGGCCACTATGAACGATTTACAACGGCCCCCCTCAATCGAGATTGTAATTTTACCACAGGACGCATTTATCTAAAGGTCATTCAAAAGGAACGCAAAGGGGAGTATTTGGGCCACACGGTTCAGGTGATTCCTCATGTTACCGATGAGATCAAAGAAGCCATCCGGCTGGTTGCCACGGACGAAGTGGATATTGTCATAACCGAAATAGGTGGAACCGTAGGTGATATTGAGGGTTTGCCATTCCTTGAGGCGATCCGCCAATTTGCCTTGGATGTGGGAAAGCAAAACTGCCTGTATATGCACCTGACCCTGATTCCCTATCTAAAGGCGGCAGGAGAGGCCAAAACCAAACCGACTCAGCATAGTGTGGGTCAATTGCGGCAAATTGGGATCCAACCTGATATTTTGATTTGCCGGACGGAAAGGGAAATGACCCCTGGAATGAAGGAGAAAATCGCCCTATTCTGTAATGTTCAAACCGATGCGGTCATTGAGGAGCGGGACAAAGAATTCTCCATTTATGAAGTCCCGCTTAGCTTGAATGAAAACAAACTTGATGAACTCATCGTGCAAAAACTGGGGCTTTCCAAAGCGAGGCCACTGGACTTGTCTGAATGGCATGAAATGTTACACCGTTTGCGCAATCCACGCCACGAGGTGAGTATCGGTGTTGTTGGAAAATACATTCAATACAAGGACGCTTACAAGTCGATCTATGAAGCCCTCGACCATGCAGGAATTGCCAATTCCACGCGCATTTTAGTCCGGAAAATCGAAGCTGAAGAATTGGATAACAATAGCACGGACTCTGCCTTGGCCGGGTTGGACGGAATCCTTGTTCCCGGTGGTTTCGGCTATCGCGGAATTAGCGGAAAAGTGGAAGCCATCCGCTATGCCCGCGAAAAGGAAATACCCTTTTTTGGGATTTGTTTGGGCCTTCAATGTGCCGTGATCGAGTTTGCCCGGAATGTAGCCAAGCTGGAGCGGGCCCATTCCACCGAAATCGACCCCGATTCTCCTCATCCGGTCGTTTGTTTGCTGGATGCGCAGCATGCCATCACCAATTTGGGTGGTACCATGCGCCTTGGTAACTATCCCTGTGCCCTAAAAAACAATTCCCGTGCGGCCGGGGCCTATGGCAAGGAACTCATCCAGGAAAGACACAGGCATCGATATGAATTCAATAACCAATACCGGGAATCTTTCCAAAAGTTGGGTATGGTTTTTACCGGGCTAAGTCCCGATTCCAAGCTGGTGGAAGTCGTGGAAATTCCTTCCCATCCCTGGTTTTTGGCGGTCCAATTTCATCCCGAATTCAAATCCAAACCTACTGCCAGTCATCCGTTATTCAATGCGTTTGTGGCAGCCGCAATAAAAAAATCCACCTCCCAGGGAGCATAGGGCCCTAAACAAGGGCCCTATGGCATTTGGCAGCCGATGGCTTTATTTGCCGGCTTTCAAATCAATGGTGACCTCAGTGGTTGCGCCTGCTTTGATCTTGACCGGAATGCCAACCCGGCCGCCCTGAACGAATCCGGTTTCTTCCTGCCAGGTTACCAAGTTGAAATCCCCGGCTGGGGCATTCTTCAGGGTAAATTTGCCTTCCTCATTGGTCACGGCAAAGTAGGGATGGGAAAATGTCCAGACATAAGCACCCATCCAGGGGTGAATGGTACATTCGATCCGACTTGGGGTGCGTCCCTGAAACCAATCGGTAGTCCTGACCTCTTTGCTAGAAGGCACGATTTGATTGGCGTTTGGGTTTTTGCCTGTACTGATGATGCTTACATTGTGGGTGATGGGTGAGCTGTTTTTGGTGACAAGGGTTTGTCCCTCACGAATGCCCACCACATGCGGTTCGAATTTGCAGCAGGGCTGATCGAGTACCACATCATTGCTGGCAGCTTTTTCCAAGCTGGGATGGACAGGCAACTTTACTTTGGGATCCTTGGCATCGGTTAACCACACCATAACCCATCGGACCCCTTTATTCTTGGGGTTGACAACGAATTTTTCGGAGGAGATTTCACCCATGGAAAGGCAATGGTCCTGATCCTTGTTGATATTTAATTTGGCAGTCTGGGGGAGGACAGCATCCGCCCAGAGGACCTGCCCGGTAAGAGTGCCCCATTCCTGGGCATACGCCCCACAAGCGAAAAGAATTGTCGCAGTCATGGCGCAGGTTAGATTTCGAAACATGGAAAGAAGGCTCCTTGGGGATGGTCGAGGCGGGACGGTTGCGGATTCACTCCCGCAATGCTACTTGATTTTATTCTAGGGCGAACCATGACCATGGAACATCATTTTTTGTGCAATACATTGCTGATATTCATGGAATTTACTGGCTCAATCCGTCCTTTTTCCGTGATTATTCCCCGAATCAGGTGGGCAGGGGTCACATCAAAGGCGGGATTGTAAACCCCGATACCCACAGGAGCGATTGGTTGACCATGATATTCCGTAACCTCGGAGGGTTTGCGTTGTTCGATTGGTATCCCTGATCCATCCGAAAGGCTAAGGTCAAAGGTTGAGGAGGGGGCGGCCACATAAAAGGGAATGTTGTGGACTTTGGCCAAACAGGCAACACCATAGGTTCCAATTTTGTTGGCGGTATCGCCATTTGAGGCAATCCGGTCTGCCCCCACAATCACCATTTGGATTTTTCCCTCTTTCATTACCTGGGCCGCCATATTGTCGCAAATGAGGGTTACTGGGATCCCAGCCTGGTTTAATTCCCATGCGGTTAGCCTGGCCCCTTGTAATAGGGGGCGGGTTTCATCTGCAAAAACACGAAAGTTTCGACCCATTTCGTGGGCCCGATACATCATTGCAAGGGCGGTTCCATACGACGCCGTTGCCAATCCACCCGCATTGCAATGGGTCAAAACGCCAAAGCCCTCCTGAATGAGAGCCTGTCCATTGTCTCCCATAGCCATGCACATGGCGTGGTCTTCGGATTGGATCTTCAAGGCCTCCTCTAACAGGAGTCCATGCCATTCTTCAAAGGGCCGTTTTCTAACGGATTTTTCAAAACAATTGAGCATCCTGCCAATTGCCCACGAGAGGTTGACGGCGGTAGGTCGACTGGAATTAAGCTTTATGGCAGCACTTTGAAGCTGCATTTGAAAGGTGGTTTGGCACACAGCATTCCGCAAAGCCACCAGTAAACCAAAGGCTCCCGCCAGGCCAATGGCCGGAGCTCCCCGAACGCGAAGGGAAACTATGGCCTCAAAAACCTCCTCCACATCAAAAAGGTCAATCTCCAAAAGTCGCATGGGTAGTAAAGTCTGATCGACCATCCGGAGGTGACCCGTGGGCCCACCCACCCAGGTCACGCATAAGGGTACCTTGTAACCGCTCATGCCTTGAATCCTTGAAAAAACTGGCGTGTTTTTTCGTGAACCAGGCCATTGGACGCCAGGACATCGGATCTTTTGAGGTTCACACCTCCCTCCCAATCGGTCATTTTGCCACCCGCCTCTTCGATAATGGGAAACAAGGCGGCAATATCCCAGGGCTTGACTCCATATTCGATCATCGCTTCCCCTGAGCCTTGGGCAACAAGGACAAAACCATAAAAGTCACCAAAGCCCCTTAGCTGGGGGCACTCCCTGGAAAGCCGGAGGAAACCTTCCTCCACACCTGCCTTCTGAAACCATTTAAGACCGGAATAGTAGACTTGGCTTGGACCGAGATTAGCTTGCCTGGAAACCTGGATCCGCCGGTCGCCGACATAAGCACCCTCGCCTTTGCAGGCATGCCAGGTTTTTCCCAAAGCAGGAGCATGGGCAACACCGGCTACCATTTGGCCCCGGTACTCGAGACCTACGAGCATAGCCCACATGGGGATACCACGGGTAAATGACCGGGTGCCATCTATGGGGTCGATGATCCACCTAAACCCAGAAGAACCCTGTTGATCGCCAAATTCTTCTCCAAGGAGGCCATCATTAGGGAAGAATTCCGATATCAATTCCCTGAGTTCATGTTCTGCCTCTTTGTCCGCAATGGTTACCGGGCTATGATCCGGTTTCCATTCAATTTCAGTACCTTTTTCAAACCACTCTAGTGTTTTCTTTCCAATCCGTTCAAGCCATTCCAATACCAAACAATAGCGGTCCTTGATATCCGACTTCATCATTTTTCCCCGGTTTTCATGAGCCTGTATTTTACCGAATTGGCTGTCTGCCTTGGGGGAAACTCATACGGAAGTGATTTCAGGAACTCGCCCAATTCCTGGATCTCTTCCTTGCTCAAATGGCTGGTTTTACCATGTCTGTCATCCGGATTGTTGGTGGTAAGGACAGCCTCCAATGTTTGAGCCTTGCCATGGTGAAGGTACGGGGCGGTTCGGTACAACCCTATCAGGGAGGGCGTATCGTATTTGGTTCCCATTTGTTCCGTTTTATCTGACAGGCCAGTGCCTACATCGTGGACTTTGGCCACCTTCAGGTTGCTATCAGTAAAGTACGGCCCGGAATGACATGTGGCACAACCCACCGTTGGACTTTCAAAATGGATTTTGCCACGCTTTGCTTTCTCACTGAGTTTGCCGGGACCTTCACTATAAGGCGACAAAGTTTCCACTTCGAATGAGTTGGAGTAAATGGCCAACGCATCCAGGTCTTTCGACCTTCCCGCAAGGTCAGCTTTTCGTTCCGTTGGGGTAAAACCCCGTTTATTGGGGATCGGGCCATTGATAAGCCCCCGGCCCTGCATCAGCCTTCCCCGGATGGTGTATTCAAAATCCTGAACTTCATCCCGATCGGCCGACCAATGGAGCGGGTGGGTGTGTCCCATTCCGAAAAGCGGAGGCGTTTTTCGTAACCCCTCCGGATTGTGCCAAACACGGCCATCGGTAAGGCCATCCGGGTGGCAAGAAAAACAGGATACCCAGCGGGGGCCGCTCATCGGTTGCCGTGATGACCCAAAGAGGTATTTTCCATGGACCCACTGTTCATCAGGCAGTTTATCACAGACTACGACCTTGGCCACCGACCGAAGGCTTTGGGTATCAAACCCCTGTACTGCAAAGTCCATGGCAGCATAAACCCAAACCGTTTTCCCATCCGGACTCACCCGCACAGCCCGCGGATTTTTGCCCACTTGAATGAGGTTGCCACGCCCTTCAATTTCCCGGTAGTCATCGTCAATTACCCGACAGGCGTTCATGTCATCGGTTGCGGAGTAAATGACAAAGAGGCCGGTGGCATCCGGAGTCAGGGCCGCCTCCCAAGGGTTGGTTACCACCAATACGCCGTTAAAATTGTCCATGGGAACGGATGCCCGGCGAGTTCCGGGTGCATCCTTGTTGGTGGAATAGACTGTAATTTGGGGAAAAATAGACCCGCTGCCATCAATTACCTCAATTCGGGATCGAACATGGGGGAGATACGCCTTGGGCCTCCTTGGGTGGACAACCAAAGAACGACTTAGATTGTCCGTGGAGTGCCCTTTCCATTCATCAACCACCACCCCGGATGCCAGATCTACCTTATGCAACCTGCCATTGTAAAATCCGGTCACAAACAAAGATTTTTCGTCCGGACTCATGGCTAGTCCCCGAACGAAAGAGGCCACCGGAATCTCACGCAATCTGGTCCAACCCACCGTTTCCCATTCGCTTACCTTGCCTGGATAATCATGCGTTACCCAAACCCTGTCCCCCGTAGCCGAGGATACGATGCCATACGGTTCATCCGCACAAGCAATGCGTTTAATCACCTTTTGGGTTTCAGTGTCTACCAGGACAAGGACATCCTCCGAAAAAACAGCCACTGCCAGTAATTTCCCCGCTCCGAGAAAAGTTACTCCTTCCGGTTTCTTTCCTACCGGGATTTCCCCCTTTTTCATCCGGGTCGAAAGGTCCACCAACGAAACTGTCCCACAATCGGGATTGGCAACCGCCAGGAGGGTTCCTGAGGGATTGATATCCATTAAACTGTTGGAACTGCCGGCCCTTACTACCTGGGTTTGTTCCAATAAACCCAACAATATGCAAAGAATTGTCGGGTAAAGCCTTTTTCTTGGCTCAATCATGCCATTCTCCAGTATCTACCCAATGCATTCGCAGAACGAACATCACTCGATTATCCCAATCTAGCCATTCTACTATCGTTTGGGCTAACCCTTTCAATTGCAAGGGCAGGGAACGCCTTTCCCAGGGCTCATTATGATCCTTGGGATGGATCCCCAACAAGGATTCGGCTAACCCACCTCCTGATTGAAAATAACATAGTTGTTCAATGGAACGAACGGACGCCATGTTTAGGATTTCCAACTCCTTGGCCTCAATGGGGTCCAATCCACGCCGGTTTTGGAGGATTTGATTTCACTGGTTTGCAAGGGTCAATACCCGGCGCCTGACCTAAGAAATTACCCAAACGGAAGAATTACCCCAAAAAACGGTTAGGGGATTTGGTTGGGTTGGAAAACCAAACAATTAAGCCCCTGAATCCAAAGGTTCGATTACCCAGCTGGTTAGGGTGGGCCCACGACCTTTCGAGAATGGAACCCACCTGTGATAATATCGGCATATTGGGATGATTGGTTAAAATGCCACCCGTTGGATTTTTTGTTCCATCCCGCTTTTCTTCCAATGGGCTCAATACCATTCACAACGAATCCGATGATTGTATCAAGCATAGCGTTTTTGCCGATGGTGGCATTTTCAAGGGTGGACGGGACATGATCAAATCCAGCCAATTACTGTTCCTTATGATTTTTGGCCTTGCCGTGACTTTGAATTTCAAGGTTCATGGCCAGGATTCTGCCCCATACCAGGCTTGGCGGGGCTATTCCGAGGGAGAAACTGCTGCGGAAGGTAGCTTGGGTGTGATGGGTGCTCACACCCTTTCCGATTGGATTGTCCGACCCGGACAAGGGGGGGACAAAGAAGGGGTAGGCTTAAACGGTCCCATTGGGTGGGAAATCTATGCTATGGTGGGTCCCTCGTTTCCGGTTTCAAATGGTGCCCTTGCCAAAAACCTGATGGTCGGGTGGGATATTACCGGTGGCGGGCGAACCCTTTTCTTCAACCAGGAAGCAACCAAAGCATGGGTGGTGGATATTGGCATCAGCAATGTTTTTCAAACCGCCAAAAACCGCGAACCTGTTGCCAATGTGGTTAATTATGGCAGGCAGAACTTTGATAACTCGTTTAATCCATCTCTTAATGATTTTAAAACCTATGGCAGCTACACCGGGCCGGTCGTTGTAAAATATGTCAATCGCACCTCCGCAAACCTCGCCGTGGGTCGGGAGTGGTACCTTTGGGGCAGCGCCGAGGAAGAAAATCGTAATGACAATTTTCGCTATGGCTTGGATATAGGTGGCAGATGGGGTTCCATGAAAATGCAACCCGATTCCACGCCTGCCAATCCCAATCAGGTTACCTTCCAAACGGTTGGCTTTGGGGCACTCTTTGGGGTCATCCATGCCGATTGGGAAATCCCATGGCATGGTATCATCCTCCAAAACGGTTTGCGGCTAGAACTCGACCAAAACTGGAATAGTGTTCTTCAACAACAAAATGATTCAAATATTTTGTCCCTAAACCTGCTCTATCGTTTTGGCATCCGCTTTTAACAAATAAAAAATCAATCCTGGCGATATGCATTCCCGAGGAATGCATATCCAATTTTCTGGAAAAATGGCCTTTTGACCAGGATTTCCCCGGAAAATAACGGTTTACAAATAGGTTTTGAACGGAATTATTCCATGTCGGATTGTGCTTTCGGACATTAATGGAATAGGGAGAATCCCCACAGCCATGAATTGTGGCATTTGGAATTGTCCTGGTAAAATGATGTCCCTTGGAAGTACCTCCCAAAAAACTTTTGGATTGTAGTCCACTCCTTGGTACTTTTGGAGCTCCAAGTCCTAAACCGTTGGGATTTCTAAACTAAGCAAGGTAGCCAGGATCGCTGTTTTTTATTGAATCCCACTCCATAATGGACAGCTCTTTTCTTTTTCCACAAGGGCGTTTTCCCATGAAACCGATTTCTTCGTTTGCAGGCATCCTGATGTGTTTGGTTTTTCAGGGGAATCTCCGATCAGAAAACTGGCCCGAATTCCGTGGGCCAGGGCGACAGGGACTTTCCGTTGAGACCAAATTGCCTTTGAAATGGAGTGAAAAGGAAAACATCCAATGGAAAAAGGAAATTCCTGGAGAATCCTGGTCCACACCAATCGTTTGGGGAAACCGGGTTTTTCTAACCACGGCAACCGATCAAGGGCAATCGTGCCGTATCATTTGCCTGGAATCAAAAACGGGGAGTGTCCTATGGAACAAGGAAATTTTTAGGCAATTGCCTCGCAAAAAAGAGCAACGCAATAGCTATGCAACCCCAACCCCCGTTACCGATGGCCAAAGGGTCTACGCCTGTTTTGGGGATGGAAGTTTTGCGGCCCTTGGTTTTGACGGGGAGGTTCTTTGGACCAATCGTAATTACCCTTTTTATAGCCAACATGGCCTTGGCGCTTCCCCCATTTTGAGTGGGAACCTACTCATCATGACTTTTGATGGTAGTAGCCAAGGAGAAGATAAACTGGTCGGCTGGCAAACACCATGGGATAAGTCGTTTATGGTGGCCCTTGATGCCAAAACGGGAAAAGAGCGGTGGAAAACCAACAAGGGAATTACCCGGATTTCCCACGGTACACCGGTAATTTGGAATCCAGAAGGGGGAAAGCCCCAAGTGGTTTGCGAAGCTGGCGATGTCGTCCAAGGGTATGACCGGGATACGGGGGATAGGGTATGGACCAGTGAAGTTCAGGGTGAAGGAAAGGTTCCTTCCCCAATCATTGGAGATGGCTTTGTCTTTACCTCGGGGGGCTTTCGCGGAAAGGAAACCATCAAAGCTTTCAAACTGGGGCCCATTGGCAACCTCAAAGAAACCAACCTTGTATGGGAACAAAAAAAAGGTACCCCAAAGGTGCCATCCCTGATTTATGTAAACTCATACCTGTTTGCTATTCAAGACATGGGCATTGCCAGTTGCCTCCAACCAAAGACTGGGGAAATGGTATGGCAGGAGCGTTTGGGAGGAGGGTTCTCGGCATCCCCTGTTAGTGCCGGAGGACGCCTTTATTTTCTCGATAACAAGGGGGAAACGACCGTAATTGAAGCTGGGCCTGTTTTCAAAGTTCTTGCCAAAAACAAATTGGATGGGAATGTTCAAGCCTCCATGGCAATTGCCAATGGTTGCCTTTTTCTTCGTACGGATCAGCACCTGTACTGCGTGGCTAATTCCAGGGAATAAAAGGAATAAGTCAGCATCAGGGGACTTGGTTTTTGAATGGCCCCAATTTGGAGTGTGGCCGATTAGTAAATGAAACCATCGACCAAATGGGGAATGGTGGATAGGAGACCTTTGACAAAAGACCTTAATAGGCGTTTTTGTGGACAAATCCGCGAAAGGCGGTCAGGAACAATATCCTAAGGTCAAGCCAAGGGGTCCAATGGGTTATGTAGTATAGGTCGTATTCTATCCTTTTGCGTAACGAGGTGTTGCCTCGCCAACCATTCACCTGGGCCCAGCCGGTGATGCCGACTTTTACCGAATGGCGGATCATGTAGTTGGGAATGCTACGAGAGAATTTTTGGATAAAAACCGGCCGTTCTGGACGGGGCCCTACGAGGCTCATATCGCCTTTGATTACATTAAATAATTGCGGAAGTTCATCCAAGCTGGTTCTACGCATGAATGCTCCGAACCAGGTTTTTCGGTCGTCTTCTTTTTGTGCCCAAACTGCGCCGGTTTGATTTTCCGCATCCATTCGCATGGAGCGGAACTTGTACATGGGAAATACCTTGCCATTGAGTCCGCAACGATCTTGCCAAAAAAAGATGGGGCCTGGGCTGGTTAGCTTTACCAAAACGGCAATCAGTGCCAATATGGGAGAAATCAAAATGACAACAATCAGGGCGATGGCAAAATCCATAATCCGCTTGGTTAGGACATTGATGCCATGGTGGGGACTTTCCCTTAATCCCAAAACCGTCATTCCGTGCAGGCTGGTGGTTTGAATGGATAATCCTGAAAGGCCCGGAAGGTCAGGTACAAGGTGCACCTCCACCAAGGTGTCCGAAAGTAGGTCAAAAACTTGCCTGACTTCGGCAAATCGCCGCATGGGTAAGGCAATGAACACCTGCTCAATTTGGTTTTCCCTGACGAGTCGGGGAAGGTCTGGAATTGAGCCAAGGATGGGGAGGTCGGAATTGAACGGAGTTTGTTCATCCACAAAACCCAAAACATTGAGACCCAGCCATTTGCTTTTCAAAAGGGCCCGAAGAGTGTGCCTGGATTCGCGCCCTGAGCCTATGATCAAACAACCGGAAAGATCAAAACCGGTTTGGCGAAGGCGCCGTAGGGTAGACCAGGCCGTCCTGCGGGCAAAAAAGACCAAACAGGTTTCCAACAATCCAAACAGGGCCAGGGCAAGGCGAGGTTCATAGCGGGTCCGGGTGAGAAAAATCGTAGCCAAAACCAACAATAATAAAAGGGTGGATCCTTGCAGAATGCCCCAAAGTTCTTCCCGGAAGCGGCGAAGGCGGGTGATTCGGTATTGCCCTGTCCAGGAAAAGGAAATGGCGGCAAGCAAAAGCACCACCGGAATGCCGGCCAGGCAATCCGTAAAAGAGGGAACTTCTTTACCAATCTCAAACCAGCCTGTCTGGAAGCGGATAAAATAGGCAAAAATCCACGCAAAAGCGGTAAAGAGAAGGTCCATTACCAGTAAAATCATGCCAAGTGATTGGCTAATACGGCGAACCATGGTTTCCCTGCCCGGATTAAGGAATTCGCTTAGGATAAACGGACACTAAGGTCCGGGTCTAGCGTTCTTTTTTGGAAGATTTGGTCAAAAGTTTTTACAATCATTCTGGACAGGATCTTTGCCTCGTGTAAAGATAAGGGAGTAATGTTTCTTTAACCGGAGGCTATTTCATGGCGCATGTTGTCACAGAACCCTGTAAAGACTGCAAGTATACCGACTGTGTGGTGGAATGCCCCGTTGAGTGTTTCTACCAGGATGGGGATATGCTTGTAATCGACCCGGACGATTGCATAGATTGCGGTGCCTGTGTCCCGGCTTGTCCTGTGGAAGCTATCTTTTCAGAGTCCACGGTACCTTCCCAATGGTCCAGCTACATTGAATTAAACGCAACCAAAGCGACCGCCCTTAAGGCCTCTGGCCATCAAATCACCAAGCATCAGGCTCCCCTAAAAGGGCCAGGTTGCAAAGGGTAATTTGGAATTGCCCAAGCGAATTTGCTCTCGGGCCAGGAAAACCTGGCCCGTTTCCATTGTTGGGGATCTTCCATGAAAACAGGGCTCCTCTTGGTTCAGGTTGGGACCCCTGATGCTCCTGAGCCCGGCCCGGTTAGGCGATACCTCAAACAGTTTCTAAGTGATAGGCGTGTCGTCGACCTGAAATGGTTCCCCTGGATCCCAATTCTTCAAATCCTTTTGTTGTTTCGTCCCGGCCGATCTGCGGCTAAATATCGGCGCATATGGGACCCCATTACTGGGTCCCCTCTGAGGCATCACACCACCAACCAAAGGGAGGCGATGAGGACCCGGTTTCCTGACCTTATTGTCGATTACGGAATGCAATACGGAAATCCTGGCGTAGGAGCCGTAGTCGATCGGATGATTCGCCAAGGTGTCGACCGTTTGATTGTAATGCCCATGTATCCACAATACTCGATGACAACTACCGCCGGGGCAACCGATGCCCTTTTTCGGGAGCTATTCAAACAGGTCAGGGTACCTGCCATTCGTATCATTCCGCCCTATTACGATCACCCTGCCTACATTGGAGCCTTAACCTCGATCATGCAGGCGGATTTGGCAAAATTGTCATGGACTCCTGAACACTATGTAATCAGTTTTCACGGCATTCCCGTTCGGTATTGCCAAAAACTGAAAGACCCTTACGCTACTCATGTTAAAGCAACAACCCGGTCATTAACCCAAAAAATGGGTTGGAAAAGATCTCTTTGGACCCAGTCGTTTCAATCCATTTTTGGCCGGGAGGTTTGGCTCAAACCAAACACCGACACGATTCTTGAAGACTTGGCTAAAAAGGGGGTTAAAAAAATCTACGCTTTAACCCCTGGTTTCACGGCGGATTGTCTGGAAACGGTGGACGAAATTGGCCACGAATCGCTTGAAGCTTTTCAAAAAGCAGGTGGAGAATCCCTTAGACTTTGTCCAGGGCTAAATGACCATCCCATTTGGATCGATGCCATGGAAACGATCATTCGGCAGGAAGGCTTGGGATGGATTTGACCGTTCCACCAGGGGATCCGGTTCTTATTCCGGTAAATCAGGGATGTGGGGCCTTACCAGTCAATTCAAGCAACCTTCCCAATTCCGTTACCGGGGCAGGATGGTCATCCACTCTAAGGTCGATCCACCGGTCGCCAAAGCCATTGGGACCGCCCTTTGGTTTGACAATTAATAGGGCCGCGGATTGGCGCCCTCGTTTGTCACCCCCTGCTTCATCCCCAGCCTTTAAAGCCTTGAACAATCGCAAGGCCAGGGGCCCTTTGGCTTCTTCAAAGGCCTTGGCCATGTCACCAATCACATTGGGACCAGCAAGTAAATTTCCTTGAGCTGTGTAATTGGCACCCAATTTGTGGCCGGCCCAAGGCATACATTTGGAACCGGTAAAGGCTTCGGGAACCCCTTTCAGGTTTAACAACCCCACCTGGCGATACTCCTTTCCCAAGTCTTTGGATAAAAGGAGGTCGAGAGTTTCCTTGGGGTTTTTACCTTGAGAAAGCAAAGCTAACCCATCAGGCCCAAAATCCACATTGACAAAGCTTTGGGTGGCAATGGCCCCGATATTGGCTTTGGCAAAAGGCACAGCACTGCCAACCGCAAGGTATTTCGATGCAACCACGATTCCCATTTCGCCAGTTTCAATGTCTCTGGCCACAAGGGAAAAAGTGCTTGCCAAATCCTTTGCCGGATTTTTGTTGGGCATGGCACTCTGGCCTAAAACAGCCATCACAACAAGGATTATTCCTGCCGGGGCAATCCTTTGAAAAGTCACCATATCAGCTCCCTGATCCTAATAGGGCCACTTGGAGGGCACTACCTTATCATCTTGATAGAGGAAACCGCAAGGAGATGCATGTGACTGAATTTGTTGGGATACAGGTATTAGGGAAGGTGGGTGAAACCACCCAGGATTTTGGCAAACGGTTGACACTTTTTTGGACAGAAACCCTGAGGAAATTCCCTGATGAATTTGCCTTGGTTTATGCCGAAACCATTTGTTTCGAATTCCTTTTGGGCAAACCCACCAGGCGTTACGCCATTGAAACCCAAGGGGTCAACTTTTTCCTGGAGAAAATCCCTGGTGAGGGTTTTGAGGTTTCCCCTCCGACAGAAGAGGATATTTACACCAAATATGAACTTCCGGCAACAGAATGGTGGCAAATCGAACATTAAATGATTGGTAGGGTTGTCCCCGGTCTCTCAAATCGATTAGCTTGGGAAAAGGGAGGGATGGCACCTGATGAAGATTTTTCTAAGTGTTGGCGAGCCAAGTGGTGACATCCATGGGGCCAACTTGGCTAAACATTTGGGCCAACTCCTTCCAGGCGCAAAAATTGCAGGTTTTGGTGGCCCCAAAATGCGTGAGGCCGGGGTGGATCAGCTTTATCCCTTGTCTGAACATGCGGTGATCGGGTTTCTTAATGTTGCCATGCAATACCCCTTTTTTGTAAAGCGGGTCAATCAGGCAGCAGAGTGGATGGATCGGGAAAAACCGGATGCGGTGGTCTTGATTGATTTCCCAGGCATGAATTGGCACATAGCCAAAAAGGCCACGGAACGAGGTATTCCTGTCTTTTATTTTGTGCCACCGCAACTTTGGGCTTGGGCGGGTTGGCGGGTGGAAAAAATGAAACGGTGGGTAAAAGAGGCGTTCACCAACTTTCCCTTTGAAGATAAGTGGTTTCGGTCAAAAGGGATGCCTTCCACCTTGGTGGGGCATCCCTATTTTGATGAACTAAACGATCAAATCCTGGACATGGAAGTAGTGGGAAAAATCAGGGAATCCGGGACCACTATCATTGGCCTGTTGCCTGGATCACGAGGGGGGGAATTAACCCAAAATGTCCCTACCATGCTAAAAACTGCCGAAATCCTTGCTGGCAAGTATCCTGAAATCCGGTTTCATTTCGCCTGCTACAAGGCCAAACAGGCGGATTGGGTCCGGGCAAAAATCGCCGAAAATCGAAATTGGGCGAACCTTCCTATTGAAATTCATTCGGGAAAAACTCCAGAGGTTATCGAGGCTTCGCAGTTTTTGATTGCCGTATCCGGGTCCGTAAGCCTGGAGTTTTTGTGGCGAACCAAACCTTGTGTAACAGTCTATCAAACAACCTGGTTTAACATGCAATTGGTCAAATTGATGAAAAAATGCCCTTTTATCAGTTTGATCAACCTCCTTTCGGAGGAAGAAATATTACCCGAATTCATGGATTACAAATGCCAAAGCCAATCTGTGGCAAAGGTTTGTTTGGATTGGCTGGCAGAACCTCAAAAAGTCGACAAATTACGGGAAAAACTGGACCTACTCCGGGCGAAATGGGCGATTCCCGGAGCCTGTGAACGGGCCGCTCACCTTTTGGTTCAAAGGCTCCAAAACCCAGGATTAGCCACCCCCCAACCCAATTGATGGAAACCAAACTACAGGAATTCTTCGCCACCATCCCTGCCAAGGCTTAAAATGTCTGTTTGGGGGTGTGAATATGTTTGTGGACCGGGCCGTAATTTTTGTCAAGGGTGGAGATGGTGGATCGGGTTGCAGCAGCTTCCGCCGTGAAAAATACATACCCATGGGTGGACCCGATGGTGGGGATGGTGGCAAAGGCGGTTCGGTCATCCTCATTGCCATGTCCGATGCCGATAGCCTGGCGGAGGTTGGGAACAAAAAACATTGGCGGGCGGAGTCCGGGGAGAAGGGGGGAGGCTCCAATTGTACCGGCGGAGATGCCAAAGATATCATCATTCATGTACCTCCTGGAACCCTGGTGTACGATCGTGACCGTGGAAACCTATTAAAGGATCTCGTGGCTCCCGGAGAAAAGGTGATCATTGCCAAAGGTGGGAAAGGTGGCCGTGGAAATCGGTCCTTTGCAACCTCCATAAATCGGGCCCCAAGGATTTTTTCTCCCGGAGAAACCGGCGAAGAACGCTGGTTGATGCTTGAACTCAAGGCGATTGCCGATGTGGGATTGGTTGGCTTGCCCAATGCAGGTAAATCCACCCTGTTAAGTCGCTTATCCCGGGCCACTCCTGAAATTGCCAATTACCCATTTACCACAAAACAACCCAATTTGGGAATGGTTTTGATGGGGCAAAACCATGGATTTGTTTTGGCGGACTTGCCAGGTTTGATTGAGGGTGCCAGCGAAGGCCTGGGCCTTGGTCATGAGTTTTTGCGCCATGTGGAAAGGACAAAGGTATTGGTCCACCTGGTTGAGCCTCTGCCCATGGACGAAAGTGATCCTATCGAAAATTACAAAATCGTTCACAAAGAGCTCCTTTTGCATGGTCAGGGAATAGAAAACAAACCGGAGATCATTCTGATTTCAAAGGCGGAAATTCCCGAAAGTGGAAAAATTCGGGATCGCATGGAAAAGGAAACGGGGAAAAAGGTTATGTGCATTTCCTCGGTGACCGGCCAGGGACTGCAAACTTTGGTTAGTCAAGTGGTCGAAACCCTAGGTGTTTTGAAATCCACAGGTGTTGCCTGATTAGTTGCCGAAGGTGATAACCAATCATGGCCCCGGATTACCTTGTGGATGCGGGAAATACTTCTTGCAAGGTTGTGGCGACCCAGGCAGGGGCCCTGGGCACGATTTTGCGGTATGATTCAACCTCCTTTCCAAAAGAACTGACACGGCCTGGCTTATGGGTGGTTTTGGCCGGTTCCAACCTGGAAATCCTGGATCAATGGCAAATCCAAATCAATAATTGCGGGTCAAAAGGGCAGATTCTAACCCGGGATACGGTACCCATTCGAAAAGCCATGGACGACCCTTCCACCGTGGGAGTGGATCGGTTGCTTGCTTGCTTGGGTGCACAATCCCTTCATGGAAAAGGCCCTCACCTGGTGGTGGATTCCGGTACAGCGATCACTGCCAATTTAATTGGGCAGGATGGGCATTTCTGTGGCGGGGCGATTGGTCCAGGCTTTGGATTGATGAACAGGGCTTTGGCCGAGAAAACGAGTGCTCTGTTTGAAGTGGAAATGAACCAATCCATTGCCCAATTCCCGGCATCAACCACCCGGGATGCAATAAGGCTTGGGGTCCACATGGCCGCTATCGGATTTGTCCGCCAGGCTTGGGAATGGGCAAGTGAGAAATATCCCGGCTGCCCTTTGCACCTAACAGGCCGTGATGCGCCATTATTGCATCCCAACTTTCCAAGGGCCATGCTCAATGAGCAACTCCTTTTTCATGGGATGCTTGCTACGATTCATTTGCCCAAAATTACACCATGAGTGCTCAAAAGAAAACACCATGGGCCCGGTGGCTAACAGGAAAAGGACCCGGGGCACTTTCTATCGTACAACTCGGGGGACCCAAGGTTTGGGATGCCATTCGTCGGGAGTTTCAATCCTCGAAACAATCCCTTTTGCCAACCATTCCCAATTCCGGATCCGCTTGGCTTGGGAGTTTTCCGGAAGAAAAACATTGCGGAGATCAGGTCCTTTTGGTTTGGCGAGGGGATGCAAAGGAAGGCTTTGCAGAAATCCAGTCCCATCATGGCTTGTTGGCGGATCAGGCGTTGGCAAAAAAACTTGCTAGCATGGGTTTCGAGGTTTCCAAACCAATTGAGGTCCAGGATACTCAGCATTTTGCCGATTCGAAAGCCCCTTTTGAGCGGGAAAAACTCAAGGCTCTCGCTTTGTGTCCCAATCAGATCTGGCTGAGCCGAATCCTGACTTGGGCCGACAGGGATTGGCCCCGGGCAATTGAAAAAATCCGCCTTTTATTAAATTGCGGAAAATGGACCGAAGTGCGGGAGTTGGTCCAATCCGCCCTCGTTCTGGAACCTTGGTCCACCCGACTCGTAAAGCCTTTCGAGGTGCTCCTGGCCGGGCCCCCGAATGCTGGCAAAAGCAGCTTGCTGAATCGGCTGGTGGGGTATGAACGGGCCATAGTTTCCCCAATTCCGGGTACGACAAGGGATTTGGTTTCCGGACAAATTGCCTTAAAGGGTTGGTTAGTGAATCTCACCGATTCCGCGGGATTGAGAGAAACGGATCATCCGATTGAATCCCAGGGGATCGAGCTTGTCAAGGGCCAAATGGTGCGTTCGGATGTTTTGATTTGGGTTACCGATGCTCATTCTGGCCACACCTCCTTGACCGAAAAGGGATTTGGAAGGGTATTCGACCATAAAATGGAAATTGCCAACAAAGTGGATTTGGTTGAACCCTTTGAAAAAATAGGGACCAGTTTCCTTGCCATCAGTGCCAAAACGGGTCAAGGAATGGAGAACCTCTTGCAAGCCTTGAGTGCCAAGCTTGGACTTCCTGATTTTCCAGCCTGGTTGCCGATTCCCTTTACGAATTCTTTATCGGGTTGCCTCCAAGCCCTTTTGGATCTAATTCAAAAAGAAAAGGCACCCGAGGCTCTCGAGTATCTTTGCCAACTTGGTGTTCCCCAACCGTTCAAGGATTTCAAATGAAGCTTGCCAAAATTATTTCCATGTCAGGTCAAACGCATTTGGTTGGGGATTCCGGATTTGGGTGGGTGGACCTTGGTGGCTTGCAACAGCAACCGAATTTGCTTTCCGATATCCTTCATAGCCCCGATCCAATAGGGCGGACCCAGGCGATTTTGGAAGGTAAATCCTTGTACGATCCGGGATTGATCCAAGGGTTTTTAGCTCCATTAGACCATCAGGAAGTCTGGGCCGCTGGGGTAACTTATTTGAGATCGAGCCAAGCCCGCCAAGCGGAATCCGAAGGGGCGGCCCGTTTTTATGATTTGGTTTATAAGGCCCAACGACCTGAACTGTTTTTTAAGGCAACCCCTCGGAGGGTTACTCCAGCAGGAGGCCTGGTCCGGTTTCGGGGTGACAGCAAATGGAGTGTTCCAGAACCAGAACTTACCCTTGTGATTTCACCCCAAATGAAAATTGTTGGTGCCACTATTGGAAACGATATGTCCGCAAGAGACATTGAAGGGGAAAACCCACTCTACCTTCCCCAAGCCAAGGTTTATAAGGGATCGTGTTCCATTGGTCCCAGTATCCTTTTGGCCAAAAATCCGGAAGAATTAACCAACCTCGACATACATTTGGAGATTTTGCGAAATGGTTCCAAGGCCTTTGAGGCAACCACCTCAACTTCCAAACTAGCCCGTAAACTGGTCGATTTGGTGGATTGGCTTGGTAAGGAAAATGAGTTTCCGGAAGGGGTCTACCTGATGACCGGAACAGGCATTGTTCCCCCGGATGCGTTCACCCTTGCCTCAGGAGACCGGGTAAAAATCACAATTCAAGGGATTGGCATATTGGAAAATGCGGTGGAATAACCGACTTCTTTGGGAGAATTTTCAAGTGAAATATATTTACTTCACCAAGACGCTCCGGGAACTGGATCAAACCCAACTGGTCGATTTTACCACCCGAAACAAGCTCGATGGTTTGGACTTGGCGGTTAGGCCAGGTTACCCTATTGATCCCGAAAATGCCCTAAATGAATTGCCCAACTTTGCCAAACGCATGGCGGATGCAGGAAAAGGGATTGGGTTGATCAGTGCTCCCACGGACCTTAATCGAGCCAACGATCCCAAGGCTATTGCCATTTGTGAAGCAGCGGGAAAAGCAGGGGTGCCTTTTGTAAAGATGGGATATTTTCCATTTCAGGTTGATTTTCACAAGGAAATGAAACGGGCAAAAGAAACCCTAATTTCATTCGCCAATCTGGCCCAAAAAAATCACATTCGCATACTTTACCATACCCATTCCGGAAGCAATTTGGGGTGCAACGGGGTTGGCCTTTCATGGCTTTTGGAAGGGATCGATCCGCACTTCATTGGGGTGCTTCTGGATCCAGGCCACTTGTCTCTTTGCGGGGGACCCTTTCCCATGGAGTATGATGCCATCAAAACCAAAGTCGCCCTGTTGGCACTGAAGGACATGTTGCCCACAAAGCAACCTGGAAAGGTTGGCCAATCGGTCAAGGTGGTTCCGGCTGGATTGGGTATTGTGGACTGGAATAGCGTGGGTGGTGCCCTCCGCAAGGGCCAATATGCCGGAATGGCCTCGATCCACGGGGAATATGAGGCCAAAGATCTGGAGGAGCGCGAACGGTTATTGGCCCAGGAATTGGATTTTTTCCGGGCAAAATTGCCATAAAAACCCTTTTTGAAGAGTTTCCAATTTTCATGTCAGGAGTAGGTCATGTCCTTTCCGGATCGGCGACTTTTTTCAACCTCTGCGGCTTCGGCTTTTATGGCAACCACGGCCCAATCCGCCTCGCGCATTTTGGGGGCCAATGAAAAAATTCGAATTGGTTTTATAGGCATGGGAAACCGTGGGGATCAAAACCTCGACGCATTTTTGCCCCATAAAGATGTCGATTTTGTGGCTCTTTGCGACTTGTGGAATCCCTATTTGGTTTTTGCCAAATCGAAATTGGCCAAAAACAATCGCCTCCTGGAAGGGGTCCTCGAAACGGATCATTATCAAAAAGTCTTGAATGCAAAAAATGTGGATGCGGTTGTCGTTTCCACTCCGGACCATTGGCATGCCTTGCAGACCATTGAGGGTTGTGTTGCGGGAAAAGATGTCTATTGCGAAAAACCCCTGAGTCTTTGCATTGCCGAGGGGAGGGCCATGGTTAATGCCGCAAGGAAAAACCAAAGAATTGTTCAAGTGGGCCTACAAAGACGATCTTCAGAATTTATGAAAGAAGCTTGCCAAAGGGTTCGGGATGGTGAAATCGGCAAGATTACGGTGGCAAGGGCTTTTCACATTCAAAACGAGATGCCCCTGGGTATTGGCAATCCTCCCAACAGCCCGCCTCCGGATGGCCTGGATTGGGATAAGTGGCTAGGGCCGGCCCCAATGGTTTCGCACAACATAAACCGCACTTTTTATCGTTTCCGATGGTTTTTTGATCAAAGTGGTGGCCAATTAACCAATCAGGGAGTTCATTACCTGAACATTATCCATTGGGCCCTGGGGCAGAACGAACCTTTGGCGGTTACTGCCCTTGGGGGGAAGTATGCCGTGGAGGATAATCGGGAAATTCCGGACACCATGGAGGTCTGTTGGACCTACCCGGGCGGAACGCTGGTGACCTTTTCCCAATTCAATGCAAGTTCCTTTCCAGCCGGCCGAAATGGAGCTGAAATCGAACTGCGTGGAACCAAGGGTGCTTGTTTCCTCTCCAGTTCCGGTTATGAGATTGTGCCGGATCCAATGCCTTTTGGAGAATTTCCTGTGGCCAATCCCCTAAAACGGGATGCCGGAAGGGATTGGCGAGCAAGGAAATCCACCCCCGTCAAGCCATTTACCGGCAAGGGCAGGGCGGATACCACCGATCATTCACGAAATTTTCTCGATTGCATCCGGTCCAGGAAATTGCCCAATGCGGATGTGGAAATGGGCCATCGGGATACCTCTGCGGCCATATTGGGAAACATCGCCTTCCGGTCCCAAAAATTGCTTCATTGGAATGGGAAAACCGAAACCATAACGAATGAACCAACCCTCAATAAATGGCTCAAGTATGAATACCGGGCCCCGCTCAAATTCCCGGAATAACCGGTTGATCGCTTCTTACTCAAAAAAACCTTTTCGTTTTTTTCCTCCAAATCAACTTCCCAAATATCCATGCTTTTTTGCTTTTTTCACCCAAATCCAGCCCTTTGCATTTCAAGGTAATATCCACTTTTTTTTGTCAAAGAAGCTTGCCTCCACTTTTCATTCTGATTAGCTTAACCCAAGTTACGCAGTTGGGACCATGAAAACCGTGTTTTTCCCGGAAAAAAGTTAAATCAGGCTGCAAAAGTCGGGACTACAAATCCTCTTTACAGGTTCTGTTTCAAGGCGTTTGATCCTGATTGGCGAAAGACTGAGGAATGGGATAGCTCGGGCTTTCAGCCCTATGTGAATTTGGGAATGGGTACCTGGGGCGTTGCCCCAGGCTGGTATGGCAC
>SXGS01097110.1_pt1 | contig 63062 bp, 58 predicted proteins | sample 3174681 | NCBI WGS metagenome assembly SXGS01 (sample SAMN11356861, study PRJNA531348) | freshwater metagenome | isolation source: freshwater sample F1-80 | place: China: Fuxian Lake, Yuxi | collected 2017-12-25
CAGATCGAGAGAGTGTCACGGAAGAGGCGAGAGCAGTCTCCGGCGGAGAAAATCTACTCGGAATTGCGCGGGAAAATCGCCGATGTTTTTCCGGATGACGACAAAGCAGCATGGTCCTTTAAAGACGAAAATTTCGATGTCCATGAGATCGATCGTCCCTTCGATGACTATGGCGATTGGTATGAGGAGAAATTTCAGGGTTCCGATGATTTCAGCAAACTCTTCACGAGGCGGCTCTTCCTCGTGTGGGAGGAGATGAAGAAAGAAAAGTTCATTGTGAATGGAGACAAGCTCTGGGAGCACCAGAAGGCGCTCTTCGCATGGGCGGCTCTGAACATCTGTACGGGCAGTCGTCTCGATATGGCGAATCTGCTCCTTCGGTCTCCCTATGGGAGCGGCAAGAGCAAGGTGACCGGTCTTCTGATACGAGCATTCAGAGATGCACAGCTCGATCTGATGCTTCTGCAGGGAGTGGATCACAAGGAAATTCCGACAGGAGCGTTCATCGGAAAGCGTAAGGAGCACGTGATTCAGAATGCCGTGGGTAGTCAGTACGCCGTGCTCGATATTGATCATCTCGAGCGTGCGGAGATGAACCAGTACTGGAAGGATCTTGCGGCGATGTACGGTGAAACGTTCACCGACCTGTTCATGTATCCGAAGAATGGCGCCAATCCTTTCTACGCTCTCTTTGCGAATGAGAGCGAGGGCGACTCCGGCACAGCCGACGAACGTCTTTCACAATATTTCAAGGAAACGGGAAAATCTGTCGGAAAAATCACGAGGGAAAAACGTGCAATGCTTTCTACCGTGAAGGGGCTCATGAATGGCGAGATCGTGCTCATCCTTAACGAGGAGAATGTACCCGTCTCGGTACCCGCACAGCTTCGGGAAGAGCTCATAGGGGGTGACGTTTCGAAAGGTCTCACCGGAGATTCCGCTTTTGCGCTTCGCGAGGGAGAGCACTATCGCATCAAGGCCTCCGACAAGCATCTGTCACCCGATCGATCGACCTATACGAGAGAGGTGGACGAAGAAGATCCTGCGCAGTTTGCCGTCGTGCACGGAACGGCACTCACCAGGAATCCCGATACCATCCGCCTCGATATCCGCAGGGAGATCGGGGAGCGATGCAAGGGACTCTTCCTCGATGAGGCGGGGCTCCTCAATCCTGCGGTCATCGGAGATTCCGTCGCGCAGCTCCGTGAAGAGCGTGCAAAAGCGGATATTGTTTCGTTGTCCTTGGATGAAGAAGTCTCCTATGAACCGATCGTGATCGGTGTGACCGGTCAGGACAAGGGAGTGTCCGGATGGCAGCGTTCACCGACGATTTCCGAGTCGAAGATGATCGAACTCGGGCTCATGAAGCCGATATCGTTCGTCGGTATCGGTGATCCGAAGCGTGCGCCTTCCGCCGGATCCGAGCAGGCGTGGGCGGCGTACGAGAACGCGATGTTTGAGGATTATGAAACGGCGAAGATTCTCGGTATCGATCAGCCTCATGAAGTCGATTCTGTCGTGGTACTCAAGAGAGAGCGTGTGCATGAATATGCCAAGCGCATTCGTCTTGCACATGAGGATAGGAAGCTGCCGGTGCAGGTTTTCATTTATTCGTCCGGTGCAGGCAACAGGAAGAACGAAGTGTTGAAAGCGTTCAAAGCTCCGAAGAAGAAAGGCGATCCCAGACGCGTTCTCGTTGCTGAGGACAAGCTGATCGCCGAGGCGCTGACGATTCCGAATGCGCAGTGTTACGACATCCTCGATGTCGTCAGCGATTTCGACATGGATCAGATTCGAGGACGACTCGGACACGTTCGCAGCACCGGCAGCAAGCGCGAGCAGGCATCCTCTCGCACGGTGATCCGTCAACAGTGGCTCCACAAGGGCAGGGACCCTTACGTTCGCACTGCGGTGAGGAAGCAGGGATACGAGCTTCCCGATGAAGATGCACAGTGGCGTCCGATGGACTCTATGATCGATCGTGCGTCCCATGAAAAAGATGCAGGAAGGAAGGAGCTTCGAAGGGTGAAGCCGCTTCCGATTCCGGATACTCCGGCCGCTCGCAGGAGGAAAACGAAGGGTCCGATCCCTGCGTTCGTCGGCAAGCCGCTCGGATTTAAAAATCAGTACGCAAAGATGCTGGATGAGAGGAAGAAGGCACGGGAGGAGAAGAGGAGGCAAAGCCTGGAGCGTTCTGAGCAGATTGCATTGGAAGACAGAGAGCGAGTATTGCAGTCGCTCGTCCAGATTCCTTCCTCTTACGAGTCGCGTATGGCGAGTGGTTCATCTTCAGGAAGGCGTCCTGAATATTCACCGTTCGGGAGAACTCGTTATTTCGATACGCATAGAACAATCCATGATTGACGCGGAGAACTTCCCACCGGCGTGGGATGAACGCCTGTCTCTCGATCTCGATGATGTTGAGCTTCGTGATGTCGAGGATTTCAAGGGATTTGCGCGTATGGCGGTGAGTCGTGGAAACACCGCATTTCTCGAGGGATACCGTAATGCAGAGTCACGCTTGGCGAGAATGATGATGATCGTCCGTTGGACCTTGTTCCATTCACCAAGCAAAGATTTTGCAAAAAAAGTCGGCCTCAGTACCCACGGTTACGTATCGACTGAGAAGGACACCGAGGGAAGGATGCCCCAATTTCATACCTACCACCGCGCTCTTCAGTACTGGAGAAAGAAGGGGATTTCGCAGGGTATCAGAGATCAGATGCTCGATCTCCTCACTCTGCCCGAGCTCTTCGAGCAGAAGAAACCGAAGAAGAAAGAACGGTACGATCCGCAGCCGACATTGCTCGAGAAAATCGAGGAAGTGCGCCTCGATGCGTCCGTTCTCCTGAGCGACAAGCACGCGAATGCGTTTTACCACCGCATTGGATTCGAGACCGGTCATCCGAACGTGGCAAAGCACTTTCCGAAATTTTGGAACAAACTCTGGCAGCGCGAGAAAATCGGAACCGTACCGCTTGCCGTGGAGCTCCTGGAGGTGATCGGAACAATGTATGCGGGAGATGGAAAAGCGGCAACGCAATTACGTGCTCTCCGCATGGCGGAAGGGAAAGCGCTCTGGACCGAGGTGAAGCGGAATCAGTACCGAGGTCGTGGTATCGAAGAACCGCTTGCCGAGCTCCTTGCGAAGATGGAGCTGGATTTAGCTGAGAACTTCGAGTGGCGCATCGGCGAAGGAAGGGAGAAGACCGTCGAACCGATGACGTTGACCGCAGAAGCTCTTCGGGAGGCGTACGGAATGCAGCCGGTTCATGCACAGGCACTCATCCAGTGTGAGCTTGTTGACTATGAAGAGATCAAGTCCTTTATCGGTCGCATCATCGATGCAACATCACTCAAGAAATTTGAAGCGGACTGGAAGGTTGCACACTCGGCAGAGAAGAAGCGGGTGGGTTTTGGAGCGAAGGCAGAGCAGGCGATGGAGGATCGCGGTTTCAACTACAAACTTCTCTACGATCTTCTTGTGAAGGATGATGAGCCGGAGCGAAAAAAGCTTAAGGCTTCCGACGAAGGTGAGACGCGTACCAGGCCCGAGAATGTCATTCGACACATCATCCATGACAATGCGCAGAGCAGCGATATTTCCATCGAATCACTCCTCAGAATCCTGACTCGAAGCGATGTGGCATACCAAGAGCTGCGCGGTCTCTACATTGCGGAACGCGAACGGTATTACCGAAGAATCGGCAACAGGCTCGAGGGAAAGGGTTTGCAGATGCGTATCCAGCGTGAACTTGCAAACATGTCCATGAAGGAACTTGCGATGCATTTTCTTTCGGTGCGTGAGAGGAAAGATGCGGCAACGGTTCGTGCGAAAGATCTGGAGCTGCAGAGACTTGAGCGTAATGAATCGAAGACTCACGCAATTTCATTTGCGAGAGTGTTCGCGATTCTCGATGCGGCGATTCTGGAGAGAGCGAAGGAGACAGAACGTTCGCTTGCGACACTTGGAAAATTTCCGGAGGTCCTGAAGTCATGGTCGACCGTGCAGGAGCTTGCGGGAAATGCCGTAGCCGGCATGAAAGGCGCTGCGTACGTTTCTGAAGCCATGGAGAAGTATGCCGCTGCAGATTCTTCGGATTGTCTGCGCCCGGATCTGATTCTCGATGCCGCATCCGGCAAGTTTGTTCCTCCACTTCGGTGCTTCCGCGTGATGGCACAGGGGGTGGCTGAAAAGACTCTCACCCCTGATGTCGTGCTCGATTGGTACGAGCGTTTCCCCGATCAGCTTAGGAAAGGTTGCCCCGTATTCAGTCCGTCGTCGTTCAAGACGCCTCTCGCTCGATTTCTCTGTACGACGATCGGGAGCCTGGATTCGAATTTGATCAAGTTCTTCGATCGGGTGGAGGGTATTCGCGGGACGCAGGGGACGCAGCTTATTTTCAGGATCGATGCGGGGCAGTGTGACGAAAGAGACTGGCAGATCGTGCGAAAAATTTTGCTTGGCGCAGGGTTGAAATCGAGCAGTGCCAAGTGGCAGTTTGCGGAATTGCTCTTCAGAAACGGTCAGAATGTCGATGCCGCTCTTGAGGAACTGGTGCCGCGTATGAGGAAGTTTGGCATCCCTATCACGTCGGAGCAGCTACCGGGCATAACGCCGAAAGAGCTTGAGAAGTATCTCAGACAGTGACGGATGGAGCGGGATACGAGAATCGAACTCGCGTCTCAAGCTTGGGAAGCTTGCGTACTACCATTGTACGAATCCCGCAGCGCAACGAAGCATAGCAAATTTTAAAAGAGTCTTCTTCCCTTGCGCATCGGAGCCTGCTTTCGTAGGATACACAGGCTCTTTCAGGTTTTCGCGGGTATAGTACATTGGTAGTACGACGCCTTGCCATGGCGTAGAGACGGGTTCGATTCCCGTTACCCGCTCCAAATTTCCTTTGCTCCAGAAGCTGCAAGGCTTTTTCTCTTTGCCTTCCCATTTTTCCTCTTCCGGCGTATACCATCCCTAACCTTCCGCACGTAATTCATGAAGGAGACACTTCTGCAACAGGTTGATCGGCTGCTTGAGAAAAAACACGATAAAGAATTGCGTGTTCTTTTGTTGCATCAGGATTTCCACGTTACCGCGCAGGCGATCGATGGGCTCATGAACGGCAAGCGCAAGACGTTTGCCATTCTTCCGCCCGAGAAGCAGGCGGAAGTGGCGCTCGTGCTGAATGAAGACAGTAAGAAGAGGATTTTCCCGAGACTCCCCGACGACGTCATCTCGAGGTTCCTGCACTTCAATGATGAAGACGATGCGACAGACATCCTTCAGTATCTGTCGCCGATTCGTCGGTTCACGATTCTGCAGCACATGAAGGAAGAGAAGCGAAGGAAGATCGAGAAACTGCTGAAATTCGGATCCGAGACCGCCGGAGGTCTGATGGACCTGAACTTCATTCTCGTGAAGCCGGCGTACACGTTTCGAGACGTTCTCGACAAAGTGAAGCGACACGTCGAGAGCAATCGCGACATGCCGACGGTGATGGTGGTGAACGAATCCGGCCGGTTGGTCGGGTTCATTCCGGAGCGGAGTTTACTTTTCCCCCCTGCCAATGCGACCGTCGAACAGGAGACGCAGCCGCTGCCGATGGTGTCTCACAAGGTGGACCGCGAGAAGGTCATGCAGATGATGTCCCGCATGCGGTCCGAACTCATCTGCGTTTCAGACGATAAGGAGCAGGTACTAGGCATCATCCACTTGAGGGACCTGATGAAGGTGGCGCAGGCGGAGGCCACCGAGGACATCTACCGCTTTGCCGGTGTCGACGTCGAAGAACATGCGCTCGACTCCGCATTCTCCAAGGTGAAGCGTCGTTACAACTGGCTCCTCGTCAATTTGCTCACGGCGTTTCTCGCCGCGTTCGTCGTGTCGATCTTCGAGGATACGATCGCGAAGTTCGCCGTTCTCGCCGTGTACATGCCGATCGTCGCTGGGCAGGGTGGCAATGCGGCGACACAGGCGCTTGCCGTCGTCGTTCGGGGGCTTGCGCTCGGTGAAATCAACTGGTCGAAAGCTTGGTCGGTCATTCGCAAGGAGGCTCTTGCCGGAACCATCAACGGCGTCATCACCGGTGTCGCTGCCGCCGCGGTGCTGGCGGGGTTCGGGGCGCCTCCGCTTCTCGGTTTCATTCTCGCCGCAGCGATGATCGTGAATCTCTTCGTTGCCGGTTTCTTCGGAGCGCTCATTCCGTTCCTCTTGAAGCGTCTGAAGATCGATCCGGCAGTGGCAAGCACCGTATTCGTGACGACGACGACCGACGTCTGCGGATTCTTCGTGTTCTTGGGGTTGGCGAGGCTTTTGATGTCGTAAATTTCACGGGGGAATGCAGCTTTTCTTTCATGAGCTCTCTTTTTTACAATCTTGTTTTTTTGCCTTTCCTCTGCTATAATAATGAGATTTATGCGAAAACTTTTATCCCAATATCGTGCTTCGATTCTCGCTGCCGTAACTGCGGCTTCGTTTTCCGTTGTTCGCATCGCACTTGCCGCCTGTCCTGATCCCAATGATCTCGAGATTCTCGAGCCGCCGCCAGGCGGCGGTCCAACCTGCATTTCAGCTGCCAGTATCGGCAATCTTGGTGCGTTCATTGCCTACGTCAATAACGGACTGTGGTTCTGGGCGTTCGGTATGGGTATTGCAATCGCCGTCTTGAACGGTGTCATCGGCGGACTGACGATCGTTCTGAGCAACGGAGATTCGAGCAAGATCGAGGCGGGAAAGACCCGCTTCATGTGGTCGACGATCGGACTCATCGTGCTCCTCCTCTCGGGCGTCATTCTGCAGTTCATCAATCCGAGAGGTTTCCGCAATATCTAGCCTATGTTGCATCGCTTCTTCCCGTTTTTGGCTCTGGTTCTGCTCCTCGCCGCCGTGCCTGTGCTTGCGGCGGATCCTCTGGTGATTTACTGCGGTGGTCTTCCCGGGTGTACCGGAAGCGGAATCATTCCATTCGACGAGAAGCTGACCAACGTGCTAGTTCTTTTGCTCACCCTGCTTCCGCAGTACGTCGAAGGATTCGGCGTCCTCTTCATCATGGTCGGAGGTGCGTACATCCTCATGAGTGCCGGCAATACCGAGTACGTTACCAAGGGCAAGAATACGATCACCTGGGCGGTTATCGCCATCTTCATCGCTCAATTTGCGGGTCAGCTCGTCGGTTTCGTCAGAGACGAGGCGATGTCTCGGGTGGCGGGTGCAGATCTCGTCGATTCCATCGTTCGCACGCTCGCGGGGTCCATCTTCAATCTCTTCCAGATCGCCCTCATCGGCATCGCTCTCTTCTCGGGCATGCGCATGGTGTTGTCCTTCGGGAAGGAAGACGAATTCAAGAAGGGTCAGGACGGTCTCTTTTATGCCGCGCTTGGTGCCATCATCATCAATCTCTCGCTTCAGATTTATAACGCAATCGCCACCCTCTAGCATGTTCAAACGCTCCCTCTTCGTTCTCGCCGGCTGGCTGATTCCCGCATCCGTTTCCGCGGCTGTGAGCATTACGTCCTATGATTGGGAATGTGATGGTTTCGTCTATTGCGGATCATCGGCCAATGCCGTGACGGGCATTACGACGAAGCTGATCACCTGGATCGTCGTGTTCATCGTTCCGCTTGCGGTCACGGTGTTCTTTTACGGAGCGCTCCGCATGGCGATCTCGAGAGGGGAGGAGGGGAAGGAGACGGGAAAGAAGGCGCTGATCTACGCTTCCATCGGTCTCGTTGCCGCGATTCTCACGAGTGCGATCATCAGTTTCATTCAGGGGTATCTCTACGTACTCGGAGGCTAAGGAGAGCTTTGAGCTTTGATCGTAAGGCTTTAAGCTGGGTCGCATGGAGAAGCGTCAATATGTCACCACGGCTATCGATTACCCCAATGCAGCGCCTCACATGGGGCACGTTCTTGAGAAGGTGTTGGCTGATACCATCGTTCGTTGGTTTCGACTGCGTGGTGATGATGTTCGGTTTCAGATCGGGACGGATGAGCATGGTATTAAGATCCAGCAAACAGCAGAACGCGCACAGGTGACTCCGAGGGCGCTCGTCGACGCCAATGTTCTTCTGTTTCGCGATCTCTACGACAAGCTTGGGATCTCCGCGGACGTTTTCATGAGAACGAGTGACGAGGCAATGCACTGGGAGACTGTGCGTGCACTTTGGAAGAAGCTGCAGGCAGCCGGGGCGCTTGAGAAGAGGACGTATTCCGGTCTCTATTGCAGTGGCTGCGAACGTTTTGTAACGAAGAAAGATCTGCTCGATGACAAATGTCCTGATCATCAGATTGTCCCTCAGGAAGTGAGGGAAGAAAATTGGTTTTTCCATCTCAGTAAAGAGAGAGATTGGCTGAAGAAATTGCTGCAAACGGACTATAAGATCATTCCGTCCTTCCGTGAAAACGAAACATTCTCCCTTCTGGAGCAGGGACTCGAGGACGTATCATTCTCTCGTCCGAAAAGCAGTCTGTCATGGGGTATTCCCGTTCCGGACGATGAAGAGCAGACGATGTATGTTTGGTGTGATGCGCTCACGAATTACCTGTCGGGTCTTGGATATTTTACGGATCACGATGAGAACGCGAAGTACTGGGATGATGCGACCGTCACTCATGTGATCGGCAAAGACATTGCCCGCTTTCACGCGCTCATTTGGCCGGTGATGCTAAGAGATGCAGGCGTGAGAACTCCTGATCAACTCCTCATTCACGGCTTCCTCACGAGTGAAGGGCAAAAGATGAGTAAGTCCCTTGGAAACGTCGTGAAGCCGGATGATGTCCTTGCACACTTTCAGGGCAACCCCGATCCGCTTCGGTTCTACCTCAGTTCGGAGGTGCACGTCGGCAACGACGGAGATTTCAGTTGGAAACGTATTGACGAGCTTTACAACAGCAAGCTTCGCAATCAGCTTGGGAATATGCTCAATCGCGTGCTTGTCATGATCAAGAAAGACGATGCAGAGTTGATGCTCGAGAGTACGGAAGCGCGTATCGATGAGGTGACTGCACAGTGGAAGGAGTATGAAGGAGCATTCCAGGGCTTTGAATTGCATAAGGCGATACAGCAGGTCACGCTGTGGATCGATCGAATCAATGCCGGATTCAGTGACGCAGCTCCGTGGAAAACGAAAGGGGTGGAAAGAACGAAGATTCTTTCTCAATATGCAGAAATGCTTCGACATGTTTCTCTCATGCTTCTTCCCTTCATTCCGCAGTCGGCTCAGGGCATGAGCACCCAGCTTGGATTGTCGTATGCGGAGAAAATGCTGGAGAAGAATTTTGTCATCACGAACGAGATGAAGCAGTGGGGAGGTGTGAAGGATTGGAAGAGCGTGGGGGAGCCGTCGATACTGTTTCCACCCCTTGAGAAAGCAGTGATCTGAACAGGAGTTTCGCGTTTTCTCAAGTATGTGTGATTCTTGTAAAATTACAGATTTCGGTTATAATACTTCTCGTTATGGAACGAGATCCAGCTATGACGGCTCATTTTCGGAAGAAAAATTTCATCCGGCAGACGAATTCTCCGAAGGTCGCAAACGTGCTGATGAAAGAGCTGGAAGCCAAGGAAAAAATAAGACGTACGGAAGAGGAAGCTCGTGCAGAGCGTCGGGTGACTGCCATCACGATTGCCGTCATCCTCGCAGCCGGTACCATTGTGCATTATCTCAATAAAGACGCACCGCGACTTGTGTTGTCTCGTGAGCCGACTCCAAACGTCACTGGGAACTAAGCGATGGTTTTGAATGTTAGCCTACGACGATGTGTGGTATCATACGTGCAGCTCCCGAGTATTCATGCATGACAGCATCGAGAATGTCTGAAATGGGTGGAGAGGGGAGCGTACTTACTTCTTTTCTCATTCTTTCTATGTTCGATCCGATGGCAGACCTCACGAATCCGGGAAGCGACGATCCGCTCGCTCCGACCTCCAGCTTCACCGAAGCTCCATCCGCTCGTCCTCCGCGTCCCGCGGGTGATGGAGCAGGCAGTCGCTACGGTCAGGAGCTTCATTCCGTGACCATTCGCGCACGTCAGCGCACGTTCTATATCGACTTGAAGCAGAGTGGCAGCGGCAAGTTTCTGAAAGTCTCCGAGAAGTCCCGCGGAGGACAGAAGACCACGATCATCTTTGACGTCGAGGATTTGCCGGCTTTCATCGCCGCTCTCCAGGAAATGCAGGGAAAGCTCTGAAAAATGCATGCTGCTTTGTCATCTGCGACAAAAATCTTACTCGACGTATAAACGATACGTCTCGTAAGATTTTGTCTTGATTCCTTGCATCATGCTATTTTTGAGAGCTTCCTCTCCTCGCTTTTTTTACTCCGGCAACACATATCCGTTCACCAGCGGGTTTTGGCGCATCACACTCACGATGATCTTGGCGGCCTCCGCGCGCGTAATCGGCTGATCGGGTCGGAAGGTGCCGTCGGGAAATCCGCGGACGATCTCCCGGTCTGCGGCCGTTTTCACATAGGGTGCAAACCAGTCGGTTTCTTCCCGTACATCCGAGAACGAGAGTGTCGTCCCGCTTGAGGCGAGAGGGGAAAATTGCGCCGCAAGGATGAGGATCTTCACCGCTTCCGCACGATTGACGTTCGCATTCGGCTTGAAGGAACCGTCACCGTATCCCGAAGTGATCCCGAAGTGCACCGAGGTGTAGATGACCTGCCGTCGGAATGCCGCATCCTCACTTTCGCCCACGAATGATTCGTTCATGACATCCGTGAATCGCTTCTCTCGGTCGGTGGCCGTTATGAAGTGCGTGCAGGTCGAGAGGAGGATCATCTTCAGGAATTCAAACCTTGTGATGGGTTTGTCCGGAGAGAACAGGGTGGAGGCGCCGCTGCCCGTTTGCACACTGTATCCGCGGACAAGCGGCATCTTTTGAGGCAGGATTCTCGTGCTCTTGAGGATCGATACTGCGGAGGCGGACCAGTGGTCTTTCGTATCGTGAAACGGACGATCTTCGCGGGCGTACAGGAAGCAGGCGTTCTCACGAGCATTCGTTCCTTCGCTCAGCTCCGTTTTGTCGTCGATGCCGTCCCGATCCGAGTCCGATTCCACGGGATTCGTGCCTCTCGAGAGCTCTTCGACATTCGTCAGGCCGTCACCGTCCGGATCGTCGACTCTGCTCTGGGGGACGGTTTGCTGGTTCAGCTGCGTGCTCTGTTCCCAATCATCAGGCAGACCGTTGCGGTCCGCATCAGTCGAGTATCTGGCGTCGAGAGGAAAGGGATCGAGAGGGTCGATCATTCCATCGCCGTCGGTATCGGATTTCTTCGGATCCGTGCTGTGGATCAGTTCGATGCCGTTCACCCATCCGTCGCCGTCCGTGTCCATCGTCAGATCGTCCGTGCGATCGAGCGGATTGCGACTGGCGCGCACTTCGGAACCGTCGGATTCACCGCCTCCGTCCGAATCGGTATTGAACTGATCGGTTTCACCCGTATCCAGAATTCCGTTTCCATTGGCATCTTCCTGCAAATCGGGAATGCCGTCCCCATCCGTATCCTGATCATTGGCAATCGCATAGGCAGTTCCTTGCGTCAGAAGCAGGGTAACGACGATGATCGGTGCAAGATATTTTTTCATGTGGCGGTCGATGGAATCGCATGCCCGCGAAGATATTCTTTTCCAGTCATCGGTTTGCCTCCCGCAGGTTGGATGTTCGAGATGAACAGTGTGGAGGAGCCTGCGCAGGGAAGCGGGAAGCTCTCAGGCGTTTCCTGCAGATTCGACGAGAGGATCTTCGCTTCGCCATAGCGTACACCCGGCGAAGGGTGCAGCGCACGCACCATTCTGTCGATGTGGATTGCGGTCATCACGGAAGGGTCGATGATTCCGTCCGCCGTCTGCAGTTTTTTGCAGAAGGTCGCTAGGCGATGATCTTGCTCCTTCTCGTGCAGGGGGGCTGCCAGCGTGTTCTTCAGAAGATCCGCGCCGAGGAGCGCAAGTTTGTCATGCAGACTTCCGAATGTTTCTCGAGGGTCGATCGTAATCGATTGCCGGTTCAGGATCGGCCCCGCATCGAGCGCTCGCACCATGCGTTGAACGGTCACTCCGGTTTCAGAGAGTCCTTGGAGGATCGCATGCTGAATCGGAGAAGCGCCCCGCAATGCCGGCAGCAGCGATGCGTGAACATTGACGGCTGCGATCGTCGGCCATGCGAGAACTTCCTCCGAAAGAATCTGACCGTAGGAGACGACGATCAGGAAATCCGGCGAATGTTGAGACAAAAGTGCAGCGCTCTCCGCATTCAGATTCTCGGGCTGCGCGATTCTTAGGCCAAGTTCCAGCGCTGCGATTTTGATCGGGGACGGGGTGACGATTTGTTTTCTGCCGACGGGACGATCGGGCTGTGACATGACCAGTTTCACGTCGAAACGCTTGTCCGCTGCAAGCATTCTGAGGCACGGAACTGCGAATGCGGACGTGCCGAGGAAAACGACGGAGACTGCTTTGTGCTGAGACATGGTTTGCGGTACATTTCCCATTCTACATTCTTTCTTGTCTCATCGCGCCCCTCAAATCGCCGGCATCATCCGTTCGCTCGTCGCAAAGATCGCCATCGAAGTCCCTCCGACCGTCTCGGGACTCGTGAGCATTGCGGATGTGAGAGTGAGTGCGGACCTCAGTTACGCCGACATCTTCGTCAGCGCGGTCGACAGGAGTGAAGCGGCTGTGAAATTTCTCGCGTCGAAAAAAAGCCGGATGCGTCGCGAACTTGCGGCGGCGTTGCAGGTTCACCGCGTGCCGTTACTTCGCTTTCATGTCGATACGGAGGGGCAGAAAGTCGACAGACTCGACACATTGCTGAGGTCGCTCTGAACATTATGTCATCACGAAACAATGTTCCGATTTTAAAAGACCAGTGATGTTGAGCGGTCTACCTCGGCGACGTACACTCGCCCCCTTATGCTTGAGACAGCAACTGCTCAGTCGGCGCTTGCATTGGTGAAGGGTGCCAAGCGGCTCTGTTGCATTTGCCATCGCAATCCTGACGGAGACGCCATCGGAGCGATCACCGGCATTGCCGAACTTCTTCCTCTCATCGCTCCCGATACCCCTGTGAAACTTTACTGTGTGGATCCTGCTCCTCCGGTGTTCGGTTACCTTCCGTCCGCAGCGAGGATCGAAAGTGAATTGAACCCGCAGGAGGGTGATGTTTTTGTCTTCGTCGATTGCGCGGATCCGAAACTCACCGAGTACCACGAGAGTTTTCCTCAGATCTTCGGTGGTGCGTGGTCTTCCATCTGCTTCGATCACCATGAGACGAACGCGGGATTCGGTTCGGTGAACTTCGTCATTCCCGATGCCGCATCGACATGCGAAATCATTGTGGATTTTGCCGAGGTGGCAGGATTGCCTCTCTCAAGTCAGGCCGCTACGTGTTTGCTCACGGGTGTATACACCGATACGGGTGGTCTGCTTCACAGCAATACCACGCCGCAGGTGTATCGGACGGTGGCTCGGCTCCTGCGTGCGGGTGCGAATCATCAGGTGATGACTCGCTCCGTCTTTCGATCCGCGAAGATTTCGACACTCAGGTTGTGGGGGAGAGTGCTTGAGAAAATTTCCATTACGGATGAGGGCGGTGCGATTTCCGCTCTCACCGAGAACGATTTCCTCGCCGCAGGTGCCGAGTATTCGGAACTGACCGGAGCGATCGATTACGTGAATGCCGTTCCGGGGATGAGATTTTCCCTCGTTCTTACCGAACGGGGAGGCAAGGTGAAAGGTTCGCTTCGCACCCTCAGGGAGGATGTCGATGTTGCGAAGATGGCGGCGGCTTTTCAGGGCGGCGGTCACAAGAAAGCCGCGGGTTTCGCGGTTGAGGGGAAATTGGTCCCGGAGGTGCGGTGGAAGGTGCAACAGTAGTATTACTCGTTCGCTTTTCCGCTGGCGCCCGCTTCGTGTGCGCGCTCGTCTTTCTCTGCCTGTTTCTTCTTCATCACTTCTTCCGGTTTCGTGGTGATGATGTTGTGCTCACTCGCACTTGCGACGACCTGAATCGCCACGTGCGTGTTTCCAGCGAACAACAGTCCTTGTCCCACGCCGGAGTTGAGGAGCAGATATTTTTCGCCTTCCGTGAGGAAGAAGAGCTTGGCCAGGTTATCGACACTGGATGCAGACTGCTTGAGGAGCATTTGCAATGACGTGTTGCTGATGATCGGTTTGCCGTACGGAGAGTTCATGAAGTCGTCGATGTCCTGCGTGATGGTTGTGACGCCGAGGTAGTACTTGCGCGCGCGCTTGATGAGTCCGTAGAGAAATTGCGCCGAATCTTCGTACTGCATCAGGTTCCATGCTTCGTCGACGACGAGAAGACGCTTTCGCATGTCGGAACGGATGCGGTTCCACAGGAAGTTAAGCACCACGTAGATGGCGATGGGTCGGAGCGTGTCTTCGAGGTCTCGGATCTGGAACACCACCATCTCTTTGTCGAGCTCGATATTCGTGCGCCTGTCGAAGAGCCCCGAGAAGCTGCCTGTCGTATATTTCTGGAGAGTTTGGGCCATGGTCTCGCCTCCTTGTGTGGTCATCAGCACATCGATGAGGTCGCTCATGGTCGGCACTTCCATCTTTCCCGGGTCCAGCGTTCCGAGTGTGATGCCCTTGAGCGCGTACGTGTCGAGCAGGGCTTTGTCGAGGATACCTTCTTCGGCAGGAGTGGTGCTTCCGAGCATCAGCTTGAAGAGCCCGTGCAGATTGATGACGGCTCCGCGCAGCACTTCTCCGGTTTCCGCTTCATCGCCGCGGATGGCATTCGGGAGATCGAACGGATTGATGCGGAAACTGCTCTCGAGGGAGATGGGGATCATCGCACCGCCGACCGTTTTGCAGAGGTCGACATACTCGTTCTCGGGGTCGATGACGTAGGCTTGCACCCCCTGGATGAGAGAACGCAAAATTTCCAGTTTTACCACGTACGATTTACCGGCACCGGATGTCGCGAAGACGTTCGAGTTGGCATTCGGCAGATCGAATCTGTCGAAGATGATGAGCGAGTCGTTGTGGCGGTTGATGCCGTAGAGAATGCCGTGGTCGTCCGTGAGATCCGAAGAGCTGAACGGGAAGCTTGTCGCCAGGGCTTGCGTGTTCATGTTTCGGTTGAAATCGAGTTCATCCAGGCAGTAGGGGAGGCAGCTGTTCCAGCCGTGCTCCATTTGGAACGCCGCCGGTTTCGTGAGGATGAGTTTTCCTCCGAGGATCGCTTCGACGTCCGTTTGGATTTTTTTCAGTCGCACTTCGTTCTCGGCGTAGATCGTGAAGTAGAAACCGAGCTGGAAGAGTTTTTCCGAACCGCGAGCGAGGAGGTCTCTCAGTTCTTCCGCGTCTTGCAGCGCCGCCTCGATCGCCGGATCGCGGACGATGCCACGCTGTTGCAGGATGCGGATGCTGCTTCTCATTTCGGCGACTTTCTTCCGGAGCATTTTCATGATGACTTTGTTCGATGCAGGATAGATGAACATCGAAATGTCGATTTGGATGTCGAAGTTGATGAGTTGCGAAAGCCAGTTCGGGTAGATCTGACTCGGCCAGTTGTAGGTGTAGAAACTGCGCGCCACGAGCTGGTCGTTCAGTTCGATCATCTTGCGGTCGAACTTCAGCCCCGAGGGCGAAATGACATCGATGAGCTTCTGCACACCCTCCTCATATCGCTTGATGACATCCCGCTCTTCCGTGGTGAAAGCGCTGTCTGCTTCCGAGTCGATGATGCTCGTGAGATTCTGGTGAAGTCCCAGGACTTCATCCAAGGTATCGAGGAGCTTCCCCGGACTTTTCTGAGCAGCCGTTTTTGGTGTGTCTGAAGCGTTTGGAACCATCAGATCAGTATAGCAGAAAACAGCCGGATTTGGAAGAGGTCTCGACGATGGTCCTCTTGCCTCCTTTTGCCCTTAGAGCAGCCCTGTTCCCTCGAAGAGGCTGTCAAATTCATTGCCGGTCTTGCGCTGTGTTCTGCTTGTTTTCTTCTGTCTCTCGATGATCTTGAGGTCTTCGATGCCCGGTACGTCGACGATGCGGTTGCCCGAAATGAGAATTTCGCGGTTCTGACGGATGGCTAGGATTTTTTCCTTATACAGAGTCAGGAGGGTATTCAGCGTCGAAAGAACATCTTCGGTCTGTTTTCGCTTCAGATCCGTTTCTGCGTAGAGTTTTTGTTTCTCCAGCACCGTTTTCTGCAGTTCGCCTGCCTGCGAGAATTCCTTGTCTTTGATGGCGTTCTTCAGTGCACGTTCCGCATCCGTTCTCTCTTTTCCCTGCGTTCGCAGGAGTGCTTTCAGTTCGTCTTCAGCGATGCTCAATTCCTGATATCGGTCATTGCTCCGCGCAGCGACGTTGGTGAGCGCCGTTGTATATGCAGTAAGCGCTTGTTCACGGTCGGCACTGCGGTTGAGGAGGTCCGAGACATCGACTTCCAGCGCATCGGCAAAGGCTTGCAGAAGATTGAAATCCGGATCGGTGACCGTGTGCTGCGCTTGCATCAGATGCTGATCGACTGCGATGCCCGTCAGTGCTCCTTGTGCAGCCATTGCAGTTTGTGCGAAGGAAATGTATTCCGTGATGAAGACTCCGAGCAGTGCCGCACGTCTTGAGACTTGCAATTTCGTGGAGTCCGCGATCAGTCGATCGATGGAGAAGAGAGCACTTCGACCGCCACTGACTTGAATTTTTTCTTCTGACACGTCATTCCCGGAACCGCATCCTGCGAGAATGAGGAGTGAAAGAAGCGCTACGGAGTATGAAATATATTTCATCTTTATGATTATTATACACTATTATATATATTTTGTGAAGTATCTCTCTACTATCTTGCTTTGGTAAGCGGAAAGATGAGTGTTGTTCATAAATAATCCACAGGGTTTTCCACAGGATTGATCATATTTTGTATGCAAAATCGGGTGTACGATTGTGCATACATTTTTTGTACAAAACTATGTTAAACAATGAAGAAAAAGAGTGATCAAGAACAAATTATTGATTCGACTAGGAAATCTATATTTTCAGTATACAGTTGCGAGGTTTTCCTGATCACTTCCTTTGTTCGAACTAAGAGATACATTACAGGGTGCTGCGGAGAAAATTTTGAAGGAAAAATTTGGACTATCGACAACTGTCCACTTTGATGTCAATTTTGAAGATGGCAGGGGAGATTTGGCAACTTCTGTTGCGCTTCAGCTTGCCAAGAAAGTTGGATCATCCCCCCGTGCCATTGCAGAAATACTTGTATCGGCGCTTCAGGACATACAAGGTGTGGAAAAGGCGGAAATCGCCGGCGCCGGATTCGTGAATGTCACACTCACGACTGATGCGATCATCGCAGGTTTGAAGTCCGTGAGAATGGCATGCGTTCCCATGAAGAAGCGAACGTCGAAGCCGATCGTCGTCGATTACTCTGCGCCGAATATCGCTAAGCCTCTCGGTATTCATCACATTCTCAGCACGGTGATCGGTCAGTCGATCGTCAATCTGTACAAGCATCGCGGCTTCGAGACGGTGTCCGTGAACCACATCGGTGACTGGGGAACGCAGTTTGGGAAACTGGCGGTTGCCTATCAGCAGTGGGGAACGAAGCCCATTGAAGAACATTCCATCGATGAGTTGCTTTCTCTCTATGTCAGATTTCATGATGAACTGGAGAAGAACGCCGGACTCGAAGATCTCGGGCGCAGCGCATTCGCGGCGCTGGAGAAAGGGGATAAAAAGCTGCGCTCGTTCTGGAAAGCCGTGGTCGATATCACCATGCGTTCGATGGATGATCTCTACACGCGTCTCTCCGTTCGCTTCGACCGGACGATGGGGGAGAGCTTCTATGAGTTATTGATGTCGCCCATCATAGAAGAAGGAAAGAAGAAAGGGGTGCTGCAGGAGGGAAAGGAGGGAGCGCTCATCGTGAATTTTGCCGAGGAGCTGAAGATGCCTCCTGCGATTGCCGTGAAGGCGGACGGTTCCACCATCTACCTGACGCGCGATCTTGCCACGGTTCGCTATCGCATCGACGAATGGCATCCGGAAGCCATCTTGTATGTCGTGGACGTTGCGCAGCAACTGCATTTTCGGCAGCTCTTCGAGACGGTGAGGCTCCTTGGATGGGAGTTGCCTCATCTCGAACATGTCATTTTCGGTCGCATGCGTTTTGCGGACAAGAGCATGAGCACGCGGAAGGGAAACATCTTGAAGCTTGATGATGTTCTCGACGAGGCCGTGAAGCGTGCGAGTGCGATCATCGTGGAGCGCGGAGCGAAGATACAGACGGATGACCCCAAGGAGCTTGCCGAGATGATGGGAGTGGGTGCGGTTGTGTACGGCGTCCTCAGTCAGAACCGAAGGATGGATATGGTTTTCGATTGGGACAAGATGCTCAGTTTCGAGGGAAACAGCGCACCGTATCTTCAGTATACGTACGCACGCGCCAAGTCGGTTCTCAGAAAAGCGGGAAGCGAGGGGGCCGACGTTCAGGTTGCCGTTCTCACGGCGAAGGAGAGACATCTTTTGAAGCTTCTCTTTCTTTTCGGCGATACCGTTGAGGCTGCGAGGAGGGAGCATTTGCCGCACACGCTCACCACGTATCTTTACGAACTCTGTCAGGCATTCAATTCGTTTTACGCATCGGATGAAATTTTAGGCACTGAAGGCATGGCCAGAGATTTTCGCCTGTACCTCACTGCTTGCACTGCCGACATTCTGAAGACCGGCGCTTCCATCCTCACTCTCCGCGTTCCCGAACGCATGTAACCGTTTTTTCCCCTTACCCCATGCCCCGCTCCATTACTTTTTTTCTCCTCGTTGTCTCCTTCGGCATTCTCTTCGCAGGTTGTTCTCCTCAGGAGCCTGACAAGAGTTTCGAGGATTTCACATTCACGGAGGAGGATCTCCAGCAGGTAGCGGAGTTTGCGGGAACAGGGAGTCTGGATCTGACCAAGCCGTTCATCGGGGATGCTACCGACGGTGATACCGCTGTTCTGAGTATCGGAGGGGGATCCGGATCCGTTCTCAGCGAAGAGGTGGTCGTGACGCCGAATAAGGAGAAGCAGGCTCTCTACGATCAGCTCCGGTTGGCGGTGCAGGATCAGGGTGAGAGTCTCTACAAAGTCAATAATCCGTTCTTGAACGTTCGGGAGTCGATGAGCGTCAGTTCACCTCTCGTGGAGAGGCTGAACCAGGGAGATGTACTCGTTGTCGTCGATACGCCCAATGCCGAGTGGGCGAAGGTGAAGCTGATCAACAAGAAGGAGGGCTTCGTTGCATTCCGCTACATTGCAAAGCTTGTTCTGGAAACCAAGCTTGCCGAAGAGAAGAAGAAGTTTGAGGGGAAGTATTTTGTCGACTTCCAGTTTCTGAATATTCGCAAAGATCCTTCGACGCAGGCCGAGAAGATCGGGGAGCTGCCGGGTCAGACCATCCTGAAGCCTCTTTCGATCAGCGGGGAGTGGGCGAGAGTCTCGTACGACGGGAAGGAGGGGTATGTCTCTTCTCAGTATCTGAAGCCCTTTCTGCCTGCGTTTCTCGTGAGGCAGGACGAGTATGCCGTACCGATTTTGCAGTATCAGGCGGATGACAGCGCAAGCATTGCCGCGCTTCTCAAGCACACCGCTGCGTTGAAGGCTGCCGGCAAGAAAATTCTGACGATGAAGGCTCTGCAGGACATCGTTCTTGCTCAGGAAACGCGCGATGCGCGCATCAGCCCCGATACGGTGATTCTGACGGTTGTCGGCGTCACTGCGAAGAACGTTCGCTCGGTGAGCGATGCGTTGCAGGGTGCCGGAGTGGGTGCGACGCTCTTCCTTCGCACCAAAGACATCGGACTTTCCGGTATCACGGAGAAGATGATTTTGAATCTGCTCGCCAATGGCAACGATCTGCAGTCCGCAGGCCATACCGGAGACGACCTTCGGTCCATGACTGACTCGCAGATGATGCTGGAGCTCGGACAGAGTAAGAAGCTCATCGAGGACCTAAGCAAGCGTGAGGTCTACGCCGTCGCGTATCCAAGCAGCGGCGTGAACGATCGCATTCTCAAGCAGGCGAGTGAGCTCGGGTATTTGTTCGGTCTGACGCAGACGCCCGACAAGAAGTTCACGAGAAGTCAGTTCCTTCGTCTTCCGAGTCTCTATGTGACTTCGGGGATGACGCCGGATGACATCGTGAAGTTGTCGAAGTGAATGAGGTTCATCATCGAAACCGACCAAGAGCGGGGGATGGGGGTCCTTCGCTCTTTTGCATTACACGAAAGGAAACCTACGGCTCCCAGCGACAAGCTCTTGAGCGAAGCGAAAGGCTTGGCGCGCAGTCCCTTTGGGATTTCCTCTCGTGAGCTCTCCTTCCCTAAGTGGAGCGGCTCCAGCAGCGGGGCCCGCGAGACCCGCTGCTTCGCCGTTTTTTCAATCCTCATCAGTCGAATCATTGATCTCATCCATGATATCAAGATAGCTCCACACATTTGTTTGGAATCTTCCGTCATCAATCGTGCGGCGGAGTGATGCCTTAAAATCCTGGACGGACGGTGGCTTACGTTTAGATTGACGCAGGAGAGCTACTTGTAAGAACTGATGAGCAATAAGCTCCTTGAATTCATCGGTCATTGCTTTCAGGTGAATACCGACTTCTGCAGGTCTTTTTTCAATGCATGCATTGATCACCGTCAGTTCTTCATCCAAATATCCTGCCTCTGCCCACTTACAGATCATCTTTTCAATCATTTCTTCGGCACCGTGACCTGCTTCATGAGCTGATCGAACATCCCCGAGCCTTGGTCTTTCGTGTATGCCGCTGCGGAAGAGGCAGCTTGGTCAGCGATCATTTTCATGATGTCCGTTCCGTGCTCGATGAAGTACCACGCACTTCCGAGGAGGAAGAGGATGGGGATCAAATTGATGAGAAACTTGAAGAAACCTCCGACGGTTCTCCACTTGTCCCGTTTGTCGAGACTCTCAAGATGGTGAAGGATCTTGTCGAGTTTCACTTCGATCGTTTCCGGTACGGGAGTGGATTTTGCAGGAGGCATGAAACGATTGTAGTCGGTTAAAATCCTCTTCGCCACTTCCGCACTCTCTCAAATGCATACGTCAGCCAGTATTTCTTGGTCACGGGTGTGTCTTTGCAGTGAACAAGATTCAGAACAGTGCCTCCGAAGCCCGTTTTAAAGAGAGTAACGCCTGAGAAAGGGTGCCCCCTATCCCCTAACCCCTTTCCCCCGAGGGGGGAAAGGGGAGCCCCTCCCCCTTCGGGGGAGGGGTCTGGGGTGGGGGAGGTTATCGGAGCTATTCCCCAGAAGTTGTAGATGCGGTCGCCGCGCTTCAGAGCATCGCAGATTGCTGTCCACTGCAGAAGATAACTGGCGGGGATTTTGCTGTGCTCACTGTCACTTGCGCCGTGGTGGTAGCTCGTTTCTCCGAAGCAGTGCATGTGGATGGAGGCCGAGATGACTTTCCCCTGGTATTCCGCCAGATACAGCGTGCATTCTTTTCTCTTGCTGAAACGTTCCACCTGAGAAGCGAAAAATGCGTCGGAGTACGGGGTGAAGCCGTGTCTTTTGCGTGTTTCTTCATGCAGCACAAGGAAATGCTTCAGATCTTTCGTCGCATTGTTCGATGCTCGCACGGTCACGCCGTCGCGCTCCGCCCTGCGAATGAGGTTACGGGTAGTCTTTCGCATTCCCATGAGAATTTCTTCTTCTTTCCTCGCTTTCTCTCCTTTTTCCAAAAGTGGGAGATACCACACGTGTTCTGCGAGAAGGTGGAGCGGAGATTCCATTCTTCCAAGTGCCTCCTCTGCGGCATGGTGCCTTCCCTGAGCCCAGAACGGGCTGACGCGGATGAATGAGCAGCCGAGCTTTTTTGCTTCTTTCTTCAGAGCGGCAATGAAGCCCTGCGTGATGAGTGTCGCATCATGTTCATTTACTGATTCATCGATGATGGGACCGTACGGAATTGCCAAATGTTTTCCTCTGCGAGCAGGAACGAGATGCCCAAAGCAGATTCCATGGACCGTGCCATGCAGTTCTGCAATGAGTCTGATCGGCCTCTGATGAATGTCGTGGTACACCTCGCCCATCGTCCAGCTCTGAAGAAACGGGCTCCACGGTTGCGATGCAAGGAACGTATCCCAGACATGCTGGTCGGTGGCGTGAGTGATGTGCATTGCAGCGATCATAGCAAGTCATCGATCTTCTCCACCAATTTCTTCGCTTGAGCAAGCGTCATTGTGGGATGAACAGGCAGCGACAGAATCGCCCTGCAGGCCTTTTCTGCATGCGGATCCGACCCCGTTTCGTATCCGGTTTCCGTGATACTCACCGTCTCCGGACACACGACGCAGCCGGTCCAGCCGTCATCGAGATGGATGTTCTGTTTTTTGAGTACTACGCGTTTTTCTTTCGCTCCGGAGACGAAGAGAGGGAATTTTTGAAGGGGCAGATGGGGATGAATGCCGGAAAGCATGGTCCCCACTTCGCCAAGGCTACGAGGGGTAGACCAGCCTCTTCTTTTGCCTTCCGCGAGGTAGAACGCCGTGAGCATGCGCCGGTGATCATTGATCTCCCGAAGTCTTGAGAGCGAGTGAAGTGCAAGGAATGCACACGCATTCGGCAGCTTTCGGAGAAGGGGAGACATTTGCCCTTCCCGTTCCTGTTCCGTGAGAATGGGCGAGAAGAGCCCGATGGCATTCAGGACGGCAAGAATCGGTTTTTGGAGCCCGCACCACGAGAGAGGCCTGACGATCGTGCGCATTCTGGTCCCGTACTCGAGCAGTTTCATCACTTCCCGCCATGGGAGTTCTAATGCACGTGCTTCGAGCGCGCGTATGGCATCGCTGAGTTCGGCATTTCTCGTGATCACTGCTCCGCCTGCGATTCCTGAGATCGCTTTATCCCGTCCGAAGCTAAGGATGACGGCGTCGCCGAGTACGCCGATTTCTTCGGGTCCTTTTTCATCTGGAATGACGTGAGCGCAGTCTTCGATCAGGAGAATCTTGTGTCGATCGCAGAGCTCGCGGAGTTTCTCCGTTTCGCTCGGTATGCCGAACGTGTGTTGGCAGATGACCGCACGCGTGCGAGGTGACAGGCATGCTTCCACGCTCTCGGGTGTCAGATTCAGCGATCCCTCGTTCAGGTCCGCATACACGGCGACTCCGCCTGCGGCATGGATGGCGTTCGGAACCACGACGCATGTGTAGCCTTGCACGATGATCTCTTCACCGGACCGAAGTTTCATGCTTTGCAGCAGCGCGAGAAGCGATTCCCTGCCGGATGCGAAGAGGTTGATGCTTCCCGCGAATTTTTTCGAGAGCGCATTCCTGAGTTCTTCGATGCTTCCTCCGCGAACGTATCGGTGCGGCGCGTAGGACATTGCGAGAATCCTGCGCATGTACGGAGCATCGATATGCGGGCCGAAGGTGTGGTGAATAGGAGAGAGGGGCAAGGGTAGGAAGGTTACGTAGTTGGCAGAAGTTCATCGATGGCAGTTCTCGGCACGCGACCGATGCAGACGAGGAGGCCTCCGGCTTGAACACGGTCGGGCTTCGTGGAGAGCAGGACGGCACGATCACCGAAACCGTTTTTCCTGAAATATTCCAGGAAACGTACGTTGCCAATGCAAACCCTGCTGAATACGTTTGCTGCTTCCTTCGCCAGTTCGGCATGCACGGATTCTTCGGATGCTCCGAGCTCGATGATGCCGTCGGTGAGCAGTACTTTCTCATGCTCCGGCTGAGACTGTGCCCAATGAATCGCCGCACGGAAGCTTTCCGGACTCGCGTTGTAGGTGTCGTCGAGGACGGTGATGCCACGAATGTGTTTCACCTCGAAGGTGCGAGCAAGCGGCCTGAAACTTCGAAGCTCATTCGCGATCGTCCGTAGATCCATGCCGAGTTTCTCTGCGACCCCAATCGCAAAGAGAATGCTCGTGACGGTGTGCGTACCGGCGATCGGGACGACGAATTGCTGATTTCGCACCGTGAAGCGAATGCCTTCCCCTGTTTCTTCGATATCGAGGGCGGATAGGTTTGCTCTCCCATCCGTGCCGACGGTTGTTACGGGACATAGACAGCGATCTCGAAGTTTTTCACTGGCGGCATTGTCGTGGTTCATGAATGCATGACCGCTTTTCGGCAGTGCTGCAAACAGTTCTCCTTTGGCATCCCTGATGGCCTCCAGACTGCCGAAGAGCGACAGGTGCTGCAGGCCGATGAAGGTGATGACCCCGATCTGCGGCTTTGCGATGTCTGAGAGGATTTTGATCTCACCTTTTCTGTAGGCTCCCATCTCCACGATCAACATTCCTGGCCAATCGGCTGGTTTGTCTGCAAGAGTCTTCAGGAGCCATGCTGCGACTCCCATCTCGGTATTGATGTGTGCCGGAGTCGCTTTGGCTCCTCGTTTTTTCAGGATGTGCGCAAGCAACTCCTTCGTGGTCGTTTTTCCGACGCTTCCCGTGATGCCGATGACGGTAAGGGATGGATGCTTCTTTCTCGCTTCGGTTGCATTTCGTATCGTGCGTGACTTCAGCAGCACATCGATCGGTTTCGTGATGATCCAACTGAGGAGGACCAAGAACGGACAGAGGAAGGGGATAATGACGAGTGCCAGAAGCGAAAGATGTATCGAAAGGGACAGAGAGATGAACGCTGCCATCAGGCTCAGCATCAGCATCAGCATTGCTTTCGATGTCCACACCGGTGTCGGTTGTTTCCTGAGGAGCATCTGGATACAGGAAAGTACGGCGAGGATCGACAGCAGTCCGAGGACGACGATTGTTTCGACGAACACAGGGTCAAGAATCGTCATGCCGATGATTGTCAGGAGCAGCGATGCAAAAAGAATGTTCGGTCGCAGCGATCCGTAGAGCTGGCGAATCAGTCCTTCGCGCTTCAAGTGTTCGATCAGTCGATCGAATCTCCACTCTTTCACTTGCCACAGCGAAAGGAGAGTCAGAGTCGGGGAGAGGCACGCCAGGATGACGAAGAGGATGACGATCGGTTTCATGACAGATTCATTCTAGCGTGGATGACCGTCGCAATCTCACTCGCTTTCTCCCTATGCACGGAGTGTCGTGTGCCGTCGTACACATGGAGCATGCTGCCGCGGATATCCCGTTTCATGATGTGGGCATCGGACAGAGGTGTCATACGATCGTTCGTTCCCCAGAAGATGTCCGCTCCGATGCGGATGTCCCTGAGAATCGGTCGAAGATCTTCCGAGCTCACATGAATGAGCGTCTGACGCATGATCGGGCTTGCCACTTCGTAATCGTGGACGCGAACAAGTTTGTAGAGGAATTTTTTTCCGAGAGGTGCAAGCGTTTTGAAGAGTGGAAGCTTTAAGAAAAACTTTCCCGATTTCGCAAGGGTGAGGCCGATGATCCGCTTGATGTGTCTTGGGTGTCGGATGCCTGCCGCGGCGCAGAGGTAGAGGTGTGTTAGGGGTAGGGAATGGGGGTTAGGGATGGGGGAAGACTGACGATGTGCAAGCTTCAATGCGATGCGACCGCCGTGAGAATGGCCAAGGAGGTGTATGGGGGCGGTTCGTGGGTAGTGGTTTGTGGTTAGTGTTTTCTGTATCCAGTTCTCCACCCAATCCGCGTAGTCATCGGTCGTCCACGGTTTCTTCGGTTCCGGCTCTTTGCCGAAACCCGGGAGGTCGGGCGTCAGGATTTCTATAGGTTCTCCTTTCAGGGCAGCTCGAAGTTCCGTAAATGACTCTTTGGAGCCTCCCCAGCCATGCAAACAGACGAGAATAGGTCGGTTATTGTTCGTGTTCATGTATGCAGTATAGCCGCATCAGACTATTGTATAATTTCTAAAAATACTGTATAATGTCAGTAAGTTTATTCTTACACACATATACATATGGATACGAATCCTGTTCAGAAGAAACAGAACAACATGGTTGTCTGGTTATTCCTTGCATTCATCCTGCTTGCAACGGTCTTTGTTTTCCTCAAAGCATCGTATGCGGATGAGGAGATCATCATGCCTGAGACCGAGGTGATTACCTCCTCGGATTCCAGCTTCTCGATGCCTGAGACCGAGGTGATTACCTCCTCGGACTCGAGCTTCTCGATGCCTGAGACCGATACTACGACAAGTACGGCTTCCTCGGATTCCAGCTTCTCGATGCCTGAGACCGAGGTGATTACTTCCTCGGATTCAAGTTTCACCATGCCTGAGACGATCGTAACCAGCCCCACATCGGCACCGACGGCTCCTGCCATGCCGACGACCCCGACCATGCCTGGCGGGATGTAGACACTACGAAGATTTTGAAGATAGGCGGGCATTCGCTCGCCTTTTTTTGTGCAATAGATGAGCAAAAATATTGACAATATGATCAAAAAATGTAGATTATTCATTGATGATCGATCAGTCTTCTTTCGAGGTCGGTGCAGACGATGGTCCATTTGCAGGCCGACTGTCTCCCACGGCCGTATTCGATCGTCCAAACGACGACTCATCGCCGTCCTTGTTGATGCAGAAGAGGTTGGAGGCGCTCTTTCGTTTGGGTGACGGCGATCCGAGAAGGGACCGCATACAGCAAGTGCTGACAGGGTTTTCCAATGCCGACTTCAGCATGAATCGTTCCCAGATTCTCGAGGCAGCCGTGAGCGGTATTTACGCAGACCCTCCCGCTCCTGCGCTGGTGGCATCTCGCATCGACAGCGATCCGCCTACTGAATTTCTCTTGGAATCGACGGACGGTCGACAGTTTTTCATCATCGATTCACTGGCGACAGGCGGTTTCGGAGTGGTGTACCTTGCCGAGGATTCATCGTTTCCGCCGGAGGATCCAAGGCACACGCAGGCCATCAAGCAGCTTAGGAAGATTTCGGTTCAGGAAGAGTTGCGCGGGGAGAAATGGGTTCCTTCGACCCCCGATCCCGAATCGGCAGTAGCGCGTTTCACGAGAGAGGCACGATTTGCGAAAGAGCTCTCAGGCAGAGGGCTTTCATACATCGTTCCAGAATTCCTCGGTCGCGGTATCCGGAAAATAGTCGGAGAGGGGGGAGAGATCCAGAGGTTGCCGTTCATTCAGTACGAATTTTCGCGCAGCATTTCCATCAAACAATTGCGCGATGGCATCGGAGACGAGATTTTGCCCCTGTCCGCGTTCTACGACTACGGAGTGCAGATGAGTACGAGCTTGTACGGTCTCCATCGCGCGGGTTTCGTTCATCGGGACATGAAGCCCGGAAATATTCTTTTGCGATCGGACGGCAGAGGTGCACCCATCATCGATTACGGTTTCATGAAGAGGATGGGGGAGGGTGACGGTGGCATGGAGGCTGAAACGGAGTTGACCCAGCCGGGAACATGCATGGGGACTCCCTATTACATGCCTCCCGAACAGTGGGTGGATGCGGAGAGTGTTGGACCGAGTGCCGACGTGTATGCGTTTGCCATCACGATGTATCAGATGCTTACGGGGCGTCAGCTCTTTACCGGCTCGAAGGCGGAACTTTGCATGGCGCATCAACAGACGATCCCGACTGTTGCGCTCGATCATCTCCGGTCACTCAAGATTCCGGAAGGCCTTGTCACGCTTTTCGAGCGGGCTCTTTCGAAGGATCCTTCCGAGAGGCCGACAGCCAAGGATTTCGTCGCAGGCTTCCTTCAACATTCGAGTTTCGATCGATCTATGAAGCCGGAAGAAGTTCTGGATCGAACGAAGAAAGGGAATATGCGAGTGAAGCTCCCCAGTGAACTCCTGGAGAACGTGAGCAAGCCGGACGCTCCTTTTCCTTCGGGGTATGTGCCGAATCCAAGCAACAGGGACGATTGTGGTGCTCGAAGCATGTACGAGACACTGCGTGAGCACTATCCGGAGGCAGTACAGACGAGAACCCGAAGCAAGCTTCGTCGATTGCTTTGGCCGACTGTTGCCCTTGGCCTCGGTGCCGCCGCCGTCGGGTACGGCTCTCTTACACATCGGGATGAGCCGGAGACGGTAACGAAGTTGCCGCCTGTTGTTCAACCCGACGTTGTTCCCGAGAAGAAGCAGTCGGAAGATCCGACTCCTTCTGAAAGCCCTGTCGTCGTCGATACCGTTCGTCCGTTTTCTTCGGCCGATCTGTTCCATGGGGAATTCGATGAGAGCGGCTCCCTGAAAGGATTCTCACTCTTTACGGGCAAGTCGTTCGAGTGCAAATTTTCCGATGGAAGGTTTCAGGCACACACGAAGGACGGCGTCCTGTATGCACTCACCTTTGCGATACCGAAAGAGCAGTTCATCGCGATGGTCGGCACCCTCCCGGACAACCTGAAAGATCGGAACGATTTCTCATCGGGTCTCTACTTCGATCCCTCAGGCAAGCGCACACTTCTCTCGTTGCCGCAGTCGATGCTCATCACGACCGAACATGACGAGGCGCGAGTGTTCTCCGGATTTGCCGGGAAAGCATTGCAGGACGGTCTCGGGAAGGGTGTGGAATCTTTCCCTCAGGGAAAATTCGCATACGATGCGGATATTCACAGTGTCGCCAGAGCGATTCCGATCGATCTTGATCCGCTGCCGGAAGGAGCGGATGAACTTCAGGCCAAGAGTCGAAGTGCGGTCGTGAAATTCATCGGAGATGTGCGAAAAATCGCAGATCAGGTTGAGGCGTCGGCAAAAGAAAAAAACACAGCTCAGAAGTCGCAATAACGCGTGCGGCGACGTTTTATCGTCTTTGCCTGTGTCCGAAGGATCTCGCTCCTCTTTGATGCTGTCCGTGCGACGGTCTTGGCCTGTAGGCAGGTCTTGGCGCGTCGGCAACGTGCTTCATGCCCGCAACCGACGGCATCTCGGTGACGGCGATGGTCGTGCGGATCAGCCTCTCGATCGTGCGGATCTCTCCCCGCTGGTCGTGGTTCACAAACGAGATCGCCTGTCCGGCTTTGCCCGCTCTGCCCGTTCGTCCGATTCTGTGCACGTAGTCATCCGGATTGTCCGGAAGATCGAAGTTTACGACGAGTTCTAAGTCCACGACGTCGATGCCGCGTGCCGCAATATCGGTCGCCACAAGCACTCGGTGTCTTCCCGTCTTGAATCCTGCAAGTGCCTCCCGTCTCTGGGGGAGCGATCTGTTGCTATGGATCTCTGCGGTTTTGTGTCCGAGTGCCATGAGGGCACTCGCAAGTTTCTTGGCTCCGTGCTTGGTTCTGACGAAGACGAGGACGGTCCCCGTCGAGTCTTTGAGCAGTTTGTCGAGGAGTCCCACTTTCTCTTCTTTCTTCAGGATGATCATGTGTTGTTCGACTCTCTCGGCGGCGGTGCCGGCAGGCGCCACTTCCACGCGGATCGGAAGTCGCATGTGCTTTGCGGCAATCTGCGAAATCGCAAGCGGCATGGTGGCGGAGAAGAGGAGTGTCTGACGTTCCGGAGGAACCACTTTCAGAATTTTTTGGATTTGCGGAGCGAAGCCCATGTCGAGCATGCGATCGGCTTCGTCGAGGACGAGGACGGATACTTCGCGCAGGGTGATCGTACGTTGTTCAAGATGGTCGATGAGGCGGCCGGGCGTGGCGACGAGGATGCGCGGATTCCTCTTGATCATCTGTCGCTGCAGCGACATCGATGCTCCGCCGATGAAGACGGCGATTCCGATATTCAGCTTGAAGGCGATCTTTCGAAGCGATTCCTCGACTTGCTGCGCAAGTTCGCGTGTCGGAACGATGATCAGGGCTCTGCCCTTTCCCTGATGCAATCGCTGGAGCAAAGGAATGCCGAAGGCGAGGGTTTTACCTGTTCCCGTCTGTGCGATGCCGATCATGTCTTTGCCTTCAAGGCCCGCTGGGATCGCTTTGTATTGGATCGGCGTCGGGATCGTAATCTTCATTTCCGCGAGCACGCCGAGAATGGCCGGGGCGATGCCGAGTGAATCGAATGTCGGAGTGGTCTCGTGTTCTTGTGTCATGTTCCGCTAGTATTACACATTCCGGAGACTTTTCATAGGGGGATTTCCTTTACGGATGATCGTTCGCTCTCACTGAATTCGATGTCGATATCCGCTATGCTTGTGTCATGATCAGCGATCGCACGAGGGGAGAGTTTTCCGCATTCAGTACGGCAGTTCTCTGGAGCCTTTTCCCGGTCGTCACCGTTTTGACGGTTTCTTCGCTATCTCCTCTCTTCACAGCCTCGATCTCCACCGGACTTTCGGCGCTCTTCTTTGCCTGCATGATTTCCTTTCGTCGCCGATGGCATCAACTCGGCCTGAGGCACGCGTGGAAAGACATGCTCCTTGCTACTTTTTTCATCGGTATCGTCTTCTACACATTTGTTTTTGTCGGATACCGATTTACGAGTGCGGGGAACGGTGCAGTGGTCGGTCTCATGGAGATTTTCTTCACGTTTCTCATCGTCAACGTTCTCCTGAAGCACGAGCGGTTCGATCCTCTGCACGGACTCGGGGCACTCCTTATGGTGGTCGGGGCTCTCTGCGTGCTTCTGCCGAATCGAACGGAATCGTGGAATACGGGAGATCTTCTGATTTTCCTCTCAACGATGGCACCCCCGCTCGGCAATCTGTATGCCAAACGAGCAAGGAAGACGGTCAGTGCAGAGACGTTGATGTTCGTGCGTAGCGGAGTCAGCGCGCCCTTCCTGTTGCTTTTGGCATTCCTGTTCGAGCCGATTCCTTCTTTTGCTGTATTACAGTCTTCTTTTCCCTATCTTGTTTTCAGCGGGGTCTTGCTCCTCGGACTTTCAAAAATTCTCTGGATCGAAGCCATCCACCGGCTGCCGATCGGGAAGACGGTGGCACTGACTGAAGTCGGTGTCTTTCTGACGCTTCTTTTTGCATACCTCTTTCTCGACCAACCCGCGACCATGAAGCAGGTGGTCGGGGCCGTGCCGATGATGATCGGTCTTTTCCTGCTCACGAAGAAGCCGGAGGATATGGGAGAGGCTTAGAATGCTTTCAGGCGGTCTATAGAGGTATTTTTTCCTCTTGTTGGCAAATAATGATTATAGTATATTTTATCGCTATGTCGAATCGCTCGCTTTCACGATCGGAATCGTATGTGAAGGAATTGCTGCTGGAAGCGGATGTCGCTGTCGGCGGCGGCCGTCCGCAGGACATCGAGGTGTTCGATGATGCGTTCTATGCACGCGTACTTTCGGAGGGTTCGCTCGGTCTTGGAGAGGCGTACATGGATCGTCAGTGGAATGCGAATGAGCTCGATGAATTTTTTCACCGGGTGATTCGTGCGAATCTCGAGAGGCATGTCCAGTGGAATCGGCATACGATTCTCGCCCTTCTGCAGGCGAAGTTTACCAACATGCAGACCAAGGCGAGATCGAAGCATGTGGCGGAGAAGCACTACGACGAGTCGGGTGTTCTTCCGGATGCTCTCCTCGATCCCAATAACCAATACACGTGTGCGTACTTCCGTGATGGCGGTGAAACACTGGATCAAGCTCAGGAGAAGAAGCTCCGTCTAATGTGCGAGAAATTGCGGCTGCAAGAAGGCGATGAAGTTCTCGATATCGGTTGCGGATGGGGCGGTTTTGCCAAATTTGCAGCGGAGAACTACGGGTGTAGCGTCACCGGCATCAGCATCTCTGACGAGCAGATCAAGTATGCACGGGATTTCTGCAAGGGTCTGCCGGTGGAGATCCGACACTGCGACTACCGCGATCTCGAGGGGAAGTTCGACAAGGTCCTCACCTGCGGCATGATCGAACACGTCGGAAACAAGAACTATCGCACGCTCTTCCAGACGGTTCACGATCACCTGAGTGACGAGGGTCTGTATCTTCTCCACACCATTGGGAGCAATACGTCCACATCGGTCGTGGATCCGTTCATCCACAAGTACATTTTCCCGAACGGCATGCTTCCGTCACAGGAGCAGCTCAGCAAGGCCGCAAACGGACTCTTCATTCTTCAGGATACGCAGAATCTCGGTCCTCACTACGATCCCACACTCATGGCTTGGAACGAAAATTTCCAAGCGAACTGGGATGCGATCAAGCATCGATACGACGAGAGATTTAAGCGGATGTTCGAATACTATTTGCTGTCATCGGCAGGCGCATTCCGTGCAGGATCGATGCAGCTTTGGCAAATGGTGTTCTCCAAAAACGGCGGGGAGGTGATGGATTATCGGGGGGTGCGATAAGCAGCTTATCCATTATTTTCATTTTCTATGAATACTCATCGCAGAGCCATTGATCGCGGACATGATCGTGATCCGGAAGTAGAAGCGCACGGATTCATGTCCCGCCTCTACTTTTCAGTTCCTGGACAGGAAGTACAGATGCGCGAAAACACCACGCAGTTACCTTTGGATGCTGTTAGGCAAATTACGGTGCACGATGTGCTGACGCTTCTCGATGCAAAAAGTATCATGACATTCGACGGTGTAACATGCCGAAAATACATGGAGGACTTGGGCATGAGTGACTTGAGCCCAGAAGACTCAGTAAGAAGGCTGGTAGCAGAGTGCGATAGGAATCGAGAAGAAGGATTTGATTTGCATCAGCCAGGGCATATGGAGAGATTTCTTGAAATTGAATTGAGACAACAAGCGCATCGTAGCAAGACGGAGTATGGGTGTCCGAATTGCGTCGAGTTCGTAGCAGAGGCTGTGCCTCAGCTCGCTCGTTTCATTCGTGGCCAGACAAGTCCAGAAATGCGTTTGGCTGATAAAGGTAGGATTAATGAGGCATTTGCATCTGGACTTGAAAGACGTTTGTATGATTTCTTATTAAGCAAAGACTTGCCTGAAGATGTTGCGAACCAATTGGCTAACAATTGGAATTATTCAGTGATGCATGCTCTCCTTAGCAAGGGCTGGCAGAGAGATTGAAATGTATGGTGTCACGGGTCGGGACTCTACGGCGACCCCGGGCTTATGAGTCCTATGCGCTGCGCGCAGGGCTTTTCGATTGTCGATTCGCAAAGCTCATCGGTGCAACTGAGCTACCGTGACGAGTAAAACACTATGGTGTCACGGGCCGGGATTGAACCGGCGACCCCGGGCTTATGAGTCCCGTGCTCTACCAACTGAGCTACCGTGACACGTGTTGGTATAGGAAGTATGCAGCAAGAATTGCCAATTTCGAAGGGAATTTTTGACAAAAGCAATACCGAGGAGAACAATTTCTTCATGCCTGATCATGAACCGCTGAAAGATCGTTTATCGAGACAGGTCGATTCACTCTGCGTGCTTGCAGCATCGCAAGGCGTATCACTTGAGGATTTGATGACCTCTTTTGAGGTTGTACGAAAATTAACGGATGATGTTACACACGCGATGCATCTTGTTTTGAATGGAATGGTACTGCAGGAAACTTCTCTGGATGCGGTATTGGCGGCTCTGCCGAAGCATTATCAAGTGGCGTCAGAGGAAGTGGAAGATCGCTCCCGTCTAGCGAATGAGGTGAACAGGATGAATATGGCTATGTGTCTTTCTTCACGACAGCCGTAATCGTTGCTCTTTATTTGACATAAATTAACAAATAATTTATAAATATACCAATGGCCTTGTTCACTCCCACCGCTTCCGAAGTGTCTTCCTTCGCCGAAGGCATGTGCGATATGTACGACTTCGCCCGTTCGACGGAGCCGGATGTCGCGGTGTTTCCACTGCGGGGCGCTTATCCTTTCAGCAGGGCGTATTCCACGATTGCGAGTCTGAACAATGAAAAAGTTCCGGACATGCTTTTGCTGCCGCTTGGCACGAACCGCGCAGCCGATACGAGGCTGGAGTCCGGCATCACGAAGCCGCAGAAGAAGAGGATCATCGAAGAGGAGCTTGGAGGATATCTGGACGGGCATCCGGATGCGCGGAGGATTTTCCTTGTGGATGAAGTGCAGAAAGGAGGGACGATTCTGACCCACTCTTCCATGATCCGACACATGCTGTATCAGCGTTTCCGGCATCGGAACATCGCGCTTGAGGTCTGTGCCATTGAGGGCAGGAAGCTTTTCAATCCGTCACCACGGTATCCGGGTGCGGCTGTGCGGCACCATTTTCATCGTGTGCAGATCGAAAACCTTTTCACCATGGATCGCGAGCAGTTTCTTCCGTCCATCGAGAGACGTGACGGAGATGAATTTCATGTAGATATCAACAATGGTGCAGCGTTCCTCGGTGTGCTGGATGAAATACAAGTTCTTCGCGCGAGATGCCGCGAAGTGCTTGTATAAGTGGGTTCTACACTTGTGAAGATCGAAATTTCTGGGTATAATATATTGATGCCTCATTCCAGAGTATCGGTCGATGGCACGGGTTCCGTTGAGCCCGAGAAAAAGCTGCAGTCTCTCGACAGAGAATCCTCTTTACCTGAGTCAGATTCCGTGCGCTCGGAACTGCCTTTGCTTTTGTCTCTCGGGGATAAAATACGTGCGCTCGAACAACTGTCGTTGCCGGAACAGATGCTCGAATGTTTGGAGAAGTCGAATGCATTTTCATCTCCCACAGATTACCCACAGGGTGTCGACCCGCATCTTCAGTCGCATGAGGATCTTCTGAACTCGATTTTTCCGAGAGCGTGTCCTATGAAGACGATGCTCCTCGCATTCATCAAACACCATGATCTTGGGTACAGCAGCGAAGAGTTCGATCTCGATCGTGACAAGCAGGACATCATCGAAGTGTTCCGTACCAATGCATCGATTGCAGGTTCCTCCAATCCCGGCGGCATTGCGAACGAAGCCTACGAGTACGTATCCGAGCGCAGGGAGAATTACATGGTTCGTAAGGTGTTGTTGCACGGGACGGCGAGTATTGTTGCTGCTGTTCGCCGTTTTGAAGCATCAGGAATGCCGCATGAGCAGGCTCGCGGACTGGCGCATCTGTTTGCAACACATCACCCGGGCTACCCCATCGACATGGTGCGCACGTGGGTGATGAGCGATCCCGTTCCTGCGCACATCTGTCCTGCGCTTCTTCTGGATTCAAAAGCCGGTGCAGAAGTGGATGGGGAGACGAAGAAGATCGTTCTTGAAGCTCAGAAGAGAGAGTCGTTTTCTTTCACTGACGACGAGAAGGCTCGGATGAGGATTTTGGCCGATCAGAAAGCTTCAGAGGGTCCTGATGTGCTACGAAAACAAGTCGCAGCATGGGCAGGAAATGAAGCAGGGCTCAGTCCAGAAGATGCTCAGAAAATTTCCCTCTTCGGTTTTGCTCTCGATCGCATCACACCGGCTCGTCGCATGCGAGACATCGACATCGATGAGGATGGAATCGTGCAGACCGATGAGAAGAAGAACATCAAGTCCAAGGGAGAGACCAGCAAGAAGTACCCGCTCATCGTTACGAATATCAAACAGCTCTCCGGACTGACGCTCGAAAATATTTTCACGGAAACCGTCACGAATGTAACGAAAGAACGTGATGCTGCGACATTGAGTATTCAGAGAAACGCACCCGAGCTTCATGACCTTCAAGCAATTGTGAAGATCGTATCGATGGCGGAGATCGGGAGTACCAAGGAGATCCAAGATCGGGCCTTGCGCCTGATCCGGGATCATGCCGGAGATCTCCTGCACGGATTCACGGGGCATCTGCTTCGCATCGAGCAGGATTTGCAGATCTTGCGCAGTGCATATGCAGCGAAGGGAGATCTCGTATTCAGCGAGACCGAACGTGAGGCTTGCGAGTATCTCATTGCCGTTCTGCAGAGCATCGAGATGAGCACGCCCGCGCAGTCGCATATTCAGCGATTGACCGTGCTCGATGACACGCGCGTTCTCGATTTGGCTCGTCTCGTTCTCGATACTGAGGATCTTTCCCCCGAGCAGAAAGACGCACTCATTCATGCCAATCGCATCGGATACGGAAAACCCGGCAGAGACAACAAACTTGCGGTGCCGAGGAACCATACCGATCGTCAGCTTGGCATCAAGCGTTTACTCCTCCGCAACGGAGGAATCGATGAGGAGAAGAGACTGCAACTAGCTTGGAGCGGAACGATCGATGTTGATGCTGCTGCATACAAGCGTATTGAGGAGAATCCGAGTCTCGCGATGATGGATGAGGGATCTGAGGATGATATTTCGAATTCAGACTCACTCGTTGTCGAGATGGATGCCAGAGAGGGAGTGAAGAGACTTGCCGATCTCCTGGATCCTCGCTTGCAAGCGAAACTCCCGCGCAATTCACGCCGCCTCAAGATCATCAATGCCGTTGTCGCTTGGCTCCAGACCCCCGAGGGAAGGAAGGTGGAGATGAAGGTGCAACGCGTGTCGGTCGGAAGCAAATTATTGGAACAGGGAAAGCGAAACAATCATGTTCGCTTTCTCGTGGGCGGTACGGCAAAACCCGTTTTGTATCGCGATCAGGCGGTTGGCGACCGACTCGAAGCCGTGCGTCTCGGGAAGATGGGTCTGCCGAATATCGCTGGAGAGATGTCTCTGTATACGGATGGCATTCCAACAGCGACCCTCAGGGTTGAGGGGGATGAGCAGGAGGGGGACGAACTCGAGGTGATCGAAATGGATCTGAAAGATTTTGAGAAGGTGATCGCCGAGGATCCGGTTGCTGCGGAAGCGCTTCGCAATATCATGCAGGAACGTTTCCGCAGGAATACGAATCGCGGTGAAGTCGTTGATTCCGGTGATGTGTTGCGGGAAGTGGAGAAACTGCGAATGGCGGAAGATAGCCCTCTCCTTCATGGAATTCTGGAGGCAAATCAGGAAAGTGTTTCCTCCGATTCTCTCTCAGGAGACATACCCTCGGTTTCGCGTGAGAAACCCATCTTTCGCAGGCGTTTGCAACTTGGAGACACGCTCATTGCCGAGTCTGCACAGTGGCAGACCGGTTCTTCCGAATCTCTGTCGGTCTTTGTTATTCTGAGCGGTGAAGCCGGCGTGTATCGCCGCAGTCCCGACGGTGATCCTGTCTTCTTAGGTACTCTTGGTTCCGGTCAAGTGGTCGGTGAAATGGCAGTGCTGTCGGGTACGCGCAAGCGTTCCGCAAGCATTGTCGCACATACGGAACTCACCGTGCTCGAAATTCCGGAGTCCACGTTTCTCGCATGGAGAGACAAGTCCCCTCAGTTTCGACAGGTGGTGGATGGCTTGGTGTTGCAACGTGCTGAAGCTCAGGGGATACCACTTGTTTCTCCCTTCCGTTCAAAAAGAGACGCCTTGGTTTCAGGGCCAATCACTCAGGAAAGTTTCTCATCGGAAGAACTGGGAGACCAGAAGCTTCTGCAGGCTCGATTAGATGAAATCAATCAGCGGTTTTCTTCCGAGGAGTATTACAAGATTGTCGCGAGAACGCGAGGTGGAGTAGTCCATGTTGCTCACAAAAAACCGAATCAAGGAAAACTTGTATATGCCGATATCTCGAATCCTCGGGAATTTGTTGCACATATTATCGCTGACGAAGCCGTCGATCGCCTCAGTCGCTTCGGTCTTCGGCAGGAATGTCTGCGGCGTGATCCGAGTATCACCACGGATCGTGCGTACTCGAGGCGCGAACTTACTGTTGGAGACAAAGAAAAGCGGAAGGATACGCTCGAGGCCGACGATCGTTGGTGTCCGGAGCGTCTGGAATTTCGGAGGAAGGTGGTCGAAGAATGGCGCGAGCGAATTCGTCGGGGGCATGAGGCGATGCGGGAGAAAATTTCATCGTCACTTCCTGATCTTGCGGGGAAAAACGTTCTCATCCTTCTCAGCGGCAATACCGCTTCCGGCAAGAGTTATACGGTGAAGAATCTTCCGGCTTCTTGCAAAAGACTTTCCGGACTTGGGATCGATCCCACTCTTGCGATCAATCCCGATGATATCAAGGCTCGAATCAGAGCAGAGGAGTTGGTGGACGGTCGACCGGTCATTTCTTCCGATCAAGCGCATACGGAAGGTTCCGGAATCACCGATGCACTCATCGAAGAGGCATTGGAGCAGCAGCAATCGATGGTTCTCGACAAGCGTTTTACGAATCCAACCGATGTTCGTGAAGTTGCGGAGAAGGCGAAGAAGTTCGGTTATCACATCGTCATGATCAACCTCGATGCTGAGGAAGAAACCTCGATGGATCGGGTCTTTGGTAATGCAAAGAAGGGGATCACCGGTCGTGATCCCAATGGAACCGATCCCATCCCGAAGAGAGCAACGGTCGAGCACGGCTATATGGAGTCGGTTGCTTATCGAAGCGAGACACTGCAGATGACCGATGTTCTCGATGAGGTGTACGTGCTGAAGAGCGATATTGAGGGGGAGAGGGGAGGCGTTCTCCTTGCATCGCGTGAACCCGGACAGGATTTGCGTATCAACCCTGACTTCGAGTCGTACTTCCAGCATGCCGTCCGTGATCTTACGGGAGACGCATTTGTGAAGCGTTGCATGGACAATCTACAAAAATCCAGTCGCACCGCGGCGCACGGCATCGTCACTCCCACGACCGAAGGAAAGGCCGAAGCAACGCTCGCAAGGGGAAAGCAAGCTTCGCGTCTTGCCAACGTGAATGTACGGGCGACGATGGAATTGCTCTTCCGTGAGCGGAAGAAGCAGTTCTCCGGTCCTTCCGAACTGCGAGCGTTCATCGAAAACATTGCAGTGCGTGTGAACAAGGGTGTGATGGCGGGCCTCTATCGCACGGGGGATGATTTCGAGAAGGCGTACACGGCTGTTTCCGAGCTGGATGCAGCGATGAATACCTTCTGCACCGAGTTTTTTGAGAGGTTGGATGATCCGGCTGAAGACCCTGTTGCTCTCGCTGCGTGGGTCGAATACAAGGTGAACATCTGCGATCATTTCTTTCTGGATGGTTGCGGAAAGACGGCGAATGCACTCAGCGCATGGGTGCTCGCAAGGAGGTCGAAAAGTTCTCCTACCCTTCCTGAATTCAGAAGTCGTGAGGAGTATTTTTCCTATGCTCCAAAGAGCAGCGAGCCTCAGGCGAGACGAAATCAGTTCAGTCACTTTCTGACGTACTACCGGAGTCTTTTTGCTCCCGAGAGAGGAATACCGGAGACATGGTCCGGGAAGCGCAGAGCGATGGCAGAATTGGTGCAAGCTCAGCAGCCGAATCTTCGCGCAGAGAAGATTCCTCAATGGCAACATACGGTGAATGTTTCTCGGAATTTGGAAGCTGCGCTTTCCTTCGATCCCCCGATGGGGGAGGCGGAACGCGAAGACCTTCTGTGCGCTGCCGTTGGTCATGATCTTTATGAGGACAGTAAGGAGATTACCAATGAGGAGATAAGACAAAAATTTGGCGGTGCAGTCGATGTTCATATTCGTCGAATGACAAACGAGCACGGCGATGCTCAGGTAGACTTCTACGTTCAGAATCTTGCCGTCGGGGAGGAGACGACAAAAATGATCAAGTTGTCAGATCTCCTCGATAATTACAGAAGTATTGCGCACGCACCTGAGCCGGAACGCGATTATCTCATCCAGAAGTACGTCATTCCTGTCATGGATCCCATGTACCTGCGTCTCAGTGAGCAGGATTTTGAAAGGTATCCAAACGGAGCGAAATTCCTTCTCCAGCAAATTGCGTACTTCAGGAACCAATTAGTTGCGCCTTTCTAGATTTATTCTCTACAATCATTTTATGTCTGATGAACGTTCAACATTCATGGAGGCAGATTTTGGCTCTCAGGAGCCATGGGATGCTGATGCCTTTGTCGCCGAATACGATCGATTGGCTGAACGACAGGGAAAGAGCAGATTTGATATTACGAACGAAACGAGACTACAGGTTCTCCAGCTTACCTATAGCAGAAATGAAAATTTAGATTTTAATACTCTCGCACGTCAGGAACTTTCACGCGTCGGTACGTGAGCGCTGTAGCGCAGCCGACGAGGAGGAGAATGGAGAGTGTTCCGAGTGAACTCGTCAGGAATTCTTGCTGCGAGAAACCCCGTTTCGTGGCGGTGAAGATCACGGCGGATAAGGGCTTCCACTTCGGACCCGCTGCGAAGTTGGTGATGAAGACGTTGTCGATGGTGAGCCAGAGATTCACGATGAAGGTGAGTGCGAAGAAGCGTCGCCACTCTTTGAGCGCGAGTGGCAGAGTTGCGAAGAATCCTCCGCGCATCGATGCGGCGATCAGCCACAGCTTTCGCTTCTCCGTTTCGTCCCAGAGGCTCTCCCAGAGGAAGAAGCTCATGGGTGCCGTGAACGATGTCATGAGTAGGAAGAGCCAGAAGCCGCTGCCCTTCAGGATTCCGAGGCCGGTCACCGAAAGACTGAAAAGGACATACGCTGCCTCCGGAACCAGTGCCAGAAAATAGAGCGATGGCAGCCACCACTTCGTGCGGTCCGGTCGTTCCTGCATCCATGCTGAGAATGCAAAGGACAGGATGGTCGATACGATGGCGACTCCCGCCGAGAGCACGAGTGTCAGGCCGATAGCACGGAGACCTCCGTTCACAAGGTAGGGAGTCGGGATGGCCCAATCGGTTTTGATGAGTTCCAGTACGGTGAACAGTGCGGGCCATGCAAGAAAGAGCAGGAGGATGACTGCAAGAACATCGGTCATTCGTCCTCCGGATGGAAGGTGCAGTCTTGATACGGTCAGTGGTCTTAGTCCGCGCCAAAGTCTTCGTGCGATACTGCAGAGGAGCAGCATGCCTGCGTAGGCCAAGGCGGTCAGCATCAGTCCGATGATGATCAACATGCCGGCCTGTCCGATGTCCCGCGCGACGAATGCTTTCTGCTCGAACATCTGAGACCAGTACAGCGCTTTGCCACCGCTGATGACCTGAATGACCCAGTAATCGAAGAATGTCAGCAGGAAGAAGAGAGCAAAGGCGATCGGCAGTCCTCGGAGGAACGAGGGGATAGTGACGAAGGCAATGTTGAGGATGCCGCTCAGACTATGCGTCACATGCTGCTTTCTGATGACAAAGAGAAATCGCAGGAGATAGATCGGAAGGTAGTGAATCCCGAGAATCAGTGCAGGGAGAACGATCATCTGTCCCGCCCATTCTCCAAGCATGCTGTTCAGCATTGTTTGTGCAGGCGTACGCAGTACGAAGAGATCTTCGTAGGAGAGCGCCCGAACAACGGGGTTCACGGAGTAGGAGAAAACGACAGCGAGTGAGACGACGATGGTCCATTTTTCGAGCATGGTCGTCAGCAGCGATCCGCACAGGATGGCAAAGAGAGAGGCGATGACCGAGAGCGCCACCGAATTCCGAATTGCTTCGAGCATCACGGGATCCCACGACGCCGCGAGATTCTGTAGGCTGAGTTCAGGCGTAATGTTGAAGTTCCGATCGATCGTGAGGAGCGGTAGCAGCGTCATCGTGAGTGCGATGAGCGTTGCGAGTGCCAGCAGCAGCACATGTAGGCCGTGTATGGTGATGTCGGAGCCGGAGGGAGCGGGGGATCGTACCATGGGATCGGTCTTGCGAAGCTTGGGGACGGGGTTATCATACGTCCATCTTCTCCTTCTCTCCATGAAGCTTTTCCTTCGCGCTTTCCTTGTCGTCATCGTCATTGTCATTGGGGTGCTCCTCGTTCGCAGGGCTCCTGGAAATACGGAATTGAATTTGCTGATTTGGGACAATTACCTCGCACCCGATACGATTGCCAATTTCGAGAAGGAAACCGGTTCCAAAGTGATTGTGGATCTCTTCAAGAGCAATGAAGAAGCTCTCGCGAAGATCAAGGCGAATCCCGGCGTCTATGACATCGCCGTGCCAAGCGATTATATGGTTGCGATTCTGAAAGAGGAGGGGTTGCTCACGTCGATCGACACGTCGATGATTCCCGGCACCGCTTCCATTGCCCCGACCGCTCGGGGAAATTATTTCGATCCGGAACTCAAAGTCAGCATTCCGTATGCGTACGGTTCTGCGGGGTTCGCCGTCAATACGAAGTTCGTCAAAGACTCTTCTCTTTCGTGGGAGATTCTTTCCGAACCCAGATTCAAGGGACATATCGTGCTCATGGATGACATGCGTTACGTTCTTGGTTCCGTGCTCCTCGAGCTCGGTCTCGATCCCAATACCAGAGAGCAAGCGGATATCGACAAGGCCGTCGCACTCCTGAAGAACGTTCTGAAGAATGTGCAGAAGATTACCCCCGATACGCCGGTGGATCTGATGGTGGAGGAGGGTGCATGGGTGGCCTATGGCTACAGCGGCGACAGTTACCAGATGCACGATGGTAATCCGGATATCACATACATGCTTCCTGAGTCCGGCGGCATGCAGTTCTTCGACAATCTCGTGATTCCGAAGGATCCTCCGCACATGATGCTTGCTCTGGAGTTCATCGATTACATTCTTCGTCCAGAGGTGTCGGCTGCCATTACGAATGCGACGAAATTCGGCAACCCGAATGCTGCGGCGCTCCCGCTCATTGATGAGGAGGTTCGTATGAATCCGAGCGTCTTTCCCTCGACAGAAGCACTCTCGAAGATGCACTTCGTGAAGGATCTTGGCGACGACATCGCTCTTTACGATGAGGCGTGGCTCGCTATCAAGCGTTGAGAAGCCACATATTATTTATGCCTAGCCGAATCGTCTCTGCATTCGAATCCACCGATCCTTTTCCGGTCAGTGTCACTGCCTCCCGCCCATTATTCTCTTTGAGCGTGACCGTGCTCGTGAGTGTTCCGTGACGGAGTGAGGATCTGACGGAAGTAATATCCGCACGCTTCACCGTGACCGTTGCGCGTTTCCCTTCCGTTCCCCACATCGCTTCCGAGTCCCAGAAGCCGAGAGACTGACCTTCTTTCGGGCTCTGCAGATTTGGGGCGTGCAGCGAACGGACATCGTCTGACGTCAGAATGTTCTCTACGCCGAGTGTCCATGCCGTGCGGAGGTCAGTTGGTCTCCAGTGAGGGTCCCGACTTGGAACGAATCCGATCACGCCGAGATCATCCACAAGAAGAATCCGCTTGCTGAAGGTGCAGAGCAGGTCGAAGTCGTGGCTGACGATGATCGTTCCTCCCGAAGCCTGCGCACTGCGCGACAGGATCTCGCGCGTGCAGACGGCTTCGAACAGATGTCCGATGCCGAGGAAGGGCTCGTCGAGCAGGAGCAGGGGAGGGTTCATGATCAGCGCTGTCACGATTTCCGCTCGTTTTCGTTGGCCTCCGCTCATTTGGCGGGGATAACGACCGAGATGCCTGTCCACTTCGAAGTCTCGGAGGAGCGCCGAATGCGTACGTTCCCAGTCTCGGACATCCAAGTCAGATCCTCTCATCGACGTCAGTCCGAGTTCGATGTACTGCCGTATGGTGATTTCTTCGAGGAGGCCGTCAAACTGAGACAAATAATGCACTTGTGACGGATGGAAGAGTTCTCGGATGCGTTTTAGGTAGCTGGTTTTTCCCGCACCGGATTTCCCGAAAATACCGACGATCTCGCCGGGTTCGAGTGTCATTTCTGGGATCGTAAGAGAGAAATTTCGATGTGCGATCTTCACGGTGGGGATGATCTGATTCTTCATGACTAGAGCAGGAACCAAATGGAGATCGACATGGAGAGTAGCCCGATGTCGCGTACACCGACATCATTCCAGCCGACTTGGGTGAGAACGCCGATCAGATGGAGTGACATGAGGATGCTTGCGGTTTGCCGCAGGATTTTCACTGGTGCGAGCAGCGCAAGGCCGAGCACGATCTCGATGCTTCCGATGACAGACAGCCAGAGTGAGGAGGGGAGACCGAAGAGGCCGTCCATCCACGGAGGAATCCACCCGATCCAAAGCACTGCATTTGCAAATTTATCAATACCGAAATAGATGAATACGAACGAGAGTCCAAGGATGAGTATCGTGCGTGCGGTGTTCGTGCGTGACATGCTGCCATTCTATCATTACTCTCCATATCGTATGGGGTCTCGCTTTTCATTGTTTTTGGCAATTGCTTCGGTCTGTGTCTTGGGCGCCTGTAACCGCACACCGGTACAGAATCCTGATCCGAACCACACCCATGCGGATTTCGCAGTTTGGATCGATGGAAAGCAGATGGATTTCAGCGGTCCGGAATTCATGTCCGCTCCTCCCAAGGATCAGGAGGCGGCAGACTTGTCCCTCATTCCCACAGCCAGTGCGCATGGAGATGAGGATGACGGACATGTTCTGCCTGGCAGGGAGTACCTTCACCTGCACGGAGGCAACGGTCACGTGATTCATCGGCACAAGCCGGGACTCACTCTTGCGGATTTCTTCACGTCGCTCAGTCTCGGATTCACGGATAAGTGCCTCAGTTCCGGTATTCCCGGGCAAGATGGAGAAGAATGTTTCGAGCATCCCTTCCGTCTCTTCGTGAATGGTACCGAGCGTCCCTTTGACGGTCTTCGATACGTGTTTGAGGATGGGGATCAGCTCCTCATTACGAATGCGGTCGACGAGGAGGAAATTGCGAAAGAGCTAAAGCTCCTCACCGACGATGCTTGCAGGTACTCGAAGACATGTCCGTGGAGAGGTGAGCCGCCGACGGAAAACTGCGTCGCGGATCCGGAGGTGCCGTGCACACAGTGATTAATCGTTTTGAGCATTGATTTTCCGTACTTGTTCCGTGAGGAATTCTTTGGCCTGCTCAGGTGTGGCGAATGTTTGCGGCGCTTCCTGACCATCCACGATTTCATTGCCATTGTTATCTTGGAATACGTGAATCGGTGCTTGAAAATCGCCGAATACAATGAACGGCGGTTCTTTTACAGAAGCACTTTTCAGTATTGCATGCGGGAATTTTTCGCCATCCGGACGTGTGGTTTTGTACTCATGCGTTGTTCCGAGAGACGGGTCGAGTTTGCATGCTGACGTAATTGTATTTTCTGTTATTTTATTATCCATGTATTCACAACCCTTACTCACACCCCAGAGTACTCCGGCAATCGTGATGATTGCTAATGTTCCTGTGTAGTCTCCTGAAGGTGTGAAAACCCGCTCTCTGGTTTTTGTGAGTATCTTAGAAACTCTCTCTTTTTTTGGTTTTTCTACGGCTTCCCTTTTAGGGAGCCATGCGCCATCGAGTCCGCTACCTCCTTCGCCGAAGGCATCTTTAGGAATTCTAATCATGGGAGGCACATGATATCACATCATTGCTTCGCGTCTACGATCGTACTCTCACATCCGCACGGAACATTCCCATCGAGCACATGAAGGCGAAGTCTTTCTTGGGTTTGATCGGACCCAGCCAGTTCTCGCCTTTGTGAAGCTGCGTGGAGACATTGAATGCGGGAATCGTCATGCTCGAGATGCAGCCCGAGAGCCCGCTCTTTGCCGTGGCGTAGATCCACGTGGGGATGTCCGGATTGATGACGAAGGAATCGCTGCTGTAGCCGCTGTTTTGAACTTCCACGCTGATCACCTGCTGACCGTTCTTGTCGATGGTCACATTCGGATCTTCCGTTTCTTGGTTCGCGCTCACGGCGGCTGTCGGCATCCATCGGATCGGCTGCAGTCCCGTCAGGGCGAATCCGCTCTGGATGTTCACGATGCCGAGAAAGACGGAGAGCGAGCCTGCAAATGTGAAGAACAGCCGTCCGATCCTTCCGTTTGCAGCCGTGCTTGCGGCACTGATGCCGAGGAGGGCCGGGAGCGTGCCGAGGGCGAAAACGGTCATGATCGCTGCTCCGGCCCAGAAACTTCCGGAGCCGAGAGCGAGGAGTTGCATGGATTGCGTGAAGCCGCACGGAACGAAGAAGGTCAGAGCGCCAAGGAGCGTCGGTGCAAAGGCATTCTCGGAGTGCTGCAGTTGTCGTATGCGATTCCACAGTGCTTTCGGCAGTGGCACCGAACATGCAATTTTCGGTGTGAGTTTCAGAATCTTCAGTCCGAGCAGGACCATCACGAGCGCGAGGATCATCTTCACGTAGCCCGTTGCCTGTACCGAGAGAATGAGGGAGCGGCCGAGCAGTCCTGTCAGGCCGCCGAGGATAAAGTAACCGATGATCCGTCCAAGATTGAACTGCAGCAGTGGTGCAAACTTTTTCCGAGTACTCATTTTCGGGTGAGCAGCGCTCCAGTTTGCGGAGATCGAAAGCAGAAGGCCTCCGACCATCGCAAGGCAGCTGCTTGCGGAGGCGACCAGACCGATCGCGAAGACCGTACCGAGACCGACAGCGCTCTCGGTATCCAGCGACCATGTAAACAGCTCGGTTCGGGTCAGCAGCGTGTACGAGACGGCGATGAGGATGAGCATGCCTCCGATCTCCAAGAAACGCATGCCGGAAAACGATCCTTCATGCGCTCCCGAGCAGTCGCAGGAAGCGCACTCTTTCTTTGGCCTCTGTATGTTCTTCTGATTTCTTTTCACGGACTCATTATACATTTTTGTGAAAATTGAACCAGTGGTTCATCCGTTTCAGGACCGCAGTGTGCTATCCTCGTGACGTGCGACACATTCCCGTCACCATGGCGACGCAGCATCCCGATAATGCGTGTGCCCCCTGGTGGAAGGAGGATGCGTTCGTCGCAACACAGGATGAGATCGACGAAGTGATGATTCTTTTCAAAGATCTTCCGGTCGATGAGTATATGTGGGACTGGGAAGGGAAGTACGTGGATGAAGCGGTCGGCGAGAAGCTCTTTTCGAGGGGGCAGAAACTTTTTGCAAGGCACCCTCTCGGAACCGATCTTCATCTGACGTATCGCATTCCTGCGTTTGATGGAGAGAAGATGCATCGGATGGCGAGGGCGTTCATGAACGTTCTTGCGCTTGCCGATCTCAGTAAGGATATCGGTATCAAGCGGCCGCCGGTTACGGAAATGTTTTTGCCGCTGACGACTGATTCCAGACAGCCGATCAAGGTGCGAGAGGCATTCAAGGAAATTGCCGCCTATCACCGGTCGGTGTTTCACCGTGAAAAGAAGAGCGACACTGATCTTCTGAAGATGTTCGATGTCACGCCGCTCGTGGAAGATGTTGCATCGCTTTTGAACATCGAAAGGATTGTCGGTCCGTATTGGAAGAAGCTTTTGAAGGAGTGTCCGGAGGCTAAACAGAGAGGTCAGAGGCTCTTCCTCGCAAGGTCCGATCCTGCGATGAATGCAGGGCTGGTGCCTGCAGTGCTCGCCGTGAAGGTGGCTCTCAGCCTTGCGAAAGGAGTGGCTGACACCTGTGACATGGATATCTATCCGATTCTCGGTACCGGTTCGCTTCCGTTTCGCGGAAGTGTCAATCCGACCTACTTGGATACGTTCATGCCTCAGTATGCAGGCGTGCGTACGTATTCGATTCAGTCTGCATTCCGTTACGACTATCCGAAGGATGATGTTTCGAAGGCACTCAAGCGAATGAAAAAAGAAGTTCCGAAATATCGAATCGCTTCTGTGTCGGATGTTGACCGCAAGAGTATCGGAAAGCTCTGTAAAGTTTTTACAGAAATTTGGCAGCCGACGATCGAGGCGATCGCTCCGCTCATCAATCAGGTTGCTGCGTATCTGCCACAGCGACGAGAACGTCTGCAGCACATCGGTCTGTTCGGGTACAGCAGGGGAGTGGGGAAGGTGCGTCTCCCGCGTGCGATAGGATTCACCGGTACGTTGTATTCGATCGGCGTTCCGCCTGAATTGATCGCAACCGGTCGAGGTCTTATCAAGGCGGGGGAGATGGGACTTCTTGATGTCATCGAGGAGCACTATCCCGCTCTGCGCGAGGACCTCAAGCATGCTGGGAAGTATCTGAACCGAGAAAATCTTTCGTTGCTTGCGAAAAAGAAATCGGTGTTCAGAGAGGCCGAGCGTGACATTGATGCGATCGAGAAAATATTGGAGATCGATTTGGGTCCGGAGAAACCGAGACACATCATTCATCGCAATCTCACATCATCGATCTATCAGCGGTTGATGACCGAAGGATCGAAGGAGGGGATACAGAGGGATTTGATTGAGGCGGCGGTGATTCGAAGGAGTCTTGGTTAGTTTATTGCCCTTTCTTTGTGCGCGACAAAGAAAGGGCGAAAGAAAACGCGTGCGCCAATACCCGCCAGCAGACCCCCACCTGTGGCGCACGCCATCCCTTTGGATGCTGCTATTTCATGTTATGATTTATGCATGACTAAATCTGATCCAATCAAAGATGACGATCTCGCAAAGAAAGTAGCCGCAGCGGCTGCAGCAGCAGCGAAAAAGGATTCCGATGCAGCAGGAACGGAGAAGAAAATCGCCGAGCTCACCGAGCAGGTGAAAAAGGCCCAAGACGTTGCTTCACGCGCTCAGGCGGAGCTTCAGAATGCGAAGGCAAGACAGGAGCGTGAGGCCGGAGAACTTCGCAAATTCGCATCCGAGGCGGTGCTCATGAAACTGCTTCCGACCATCGACAATCTGCAGCGCGCGCTCAAGCATTTGCCGAAAGATCTGGAGTCGAATGAATGGGTGAAGGGGATCGTCGCTCTCGAGCAGGCATTTCTAAAGCAGGTCGGCGATATGGGCCTGAAGCGTTTTGAATCTCTCGGACAAACGATCGATGCCGAGCGTCACGAAGTGCTGATGCAGGTTGCAGGAGAGGCCGGGAAGGTGATCGAAGTCATCGAAGACGGTTACGAACTCCACGGCAAGGTAGTGCGACCGGCAAAAATCAAGGCTGGAGGAGGTTAATGTATTTTTTGAATTGTTCCCCCCGATCTTCAAAATTCTTGAAGTGCCCGTAGCTTGGGGCTGCCGGCGAAAGGAGCACGATCGGTGCAGATCCTTTCGTTTGCTTCTTTGCAGCTAAGACGGCTTCTTCCATTGTCTTCGCATCGATCAACTCAAGTTTTGCATTAGCTTCTTTCAGTTTGGCTCGAATCGTTGTTCCGCTATCCGGCATCAGGATGACGGTCTTCACCGACGATGTCTTCAGACGCTCGATGAGAGGAATGAAGTCATAGCCGCGATCCTGACCTCCGAGAATGAGTGTGCCGACGCGGTCACCGAGCGCATCGAGCGCTGCGATCGCCGACTGCGGGGTTGTGGAAATCGAATCGTTCACCCACTCGATTCCATGATGTATGCCGAGTGATTCGAGTCGGTGCGGCAGACCTGCAAATGTTTTAATCGCTTCGATTGCAGCTTTTCGATCGATGCCGAGATGCATGGCGACGCTGAACGCAGCTGCGATATTTCCGAGGTTGTGTTCGCCCTTGAGTTGAATTTCTTTCAGAGTCACAGGTGAGTCTTTCATGTTGAAGGCGATCTTCTTTCCCTTACTCTCTTCCGCGATTTCTTTTGCGTCTTCCGAATCACTATTGAAGAAAACAACATCGTCTTCGGTTTGGAACCGCGTGATGTGTTTCTTTGCTTCGAGATAATTTTCGAGCGAACCGTGATAATCCAAATGTTCCGGGAAGAAGCTGGTGATGACCGCTATCTGAGGACTCGAGGTGAGATCCATGAGTTGATAACTGCTCATTTCATGAACAAAAAATGTATTCAATCCTGCGTCTGCGATATGAGAAATGGCTGGCTCTCCGATGTTGCCGACGAGAAAAGATTTTTTTCCAAATGAGGCGAGAATGTGATGGATGAGCGAAGCGGTCGTGCTCTTTCCTTTCGATCCGGTCACGCCGATGACGGTTGCGCCCGAGGAGGCGATGGAGTCGAGGAAGATTTGGGTGGGGCTCGTAAGCCTTGAGCTTTGAGCCTTGAGCTTTGCATTTGGAGGAATGCCTGGGGATTTGATGATCACATCAAATTCATCGAGGGTATCCAAATATTCTTCTCCTTTCCTTAATTCGTAATTCGTAATTCGTAATTCACTGTTCTTATCCGCAATCGTTATCTTGCATCCCTTTGCATACTTCTCAAGCGCCTCCGCCGTAGCTCGTCCTTCCCGTCCGTAGCCGAGAATGCAGACGGATTTGCCGGCGAGAGAGCGGATATCCATGCGAAACGGGTAGCGATTAGCGGGTAGCGATGAGCGGTACGAATGCTTGCGGGATGCAATGCTGTTCACTTGCTTTCATTACTGATGCGATCAACGCTTCCGGGTCTTTGATGGTCGGTAGCACCTCCTTGATGAACATTTTCATCACGGGAGTGTCATTCAGTTCCTTCTTCTGCATTGCGAGCAGGAATGCAGCCTTCGTTTCATCGGACGTGCCGACACACTCGAACGGCTTGAAGTTCAGCGTGCCGAGTAGTTCACGATACAGTTGCATCAGCCAGTCGTGACGAAAGAGAATGGTACCGAACATCTTCTCGAGTTCTGCTTTCGAGAGGAAAGCAGCCATGCAGGCAAATACGAAAGCACATTTCGGGCATTTCCCGCACCACAAAGCAGACGTCGCTGCGCTCCGCCGCTTTATGGCACCGCCACTTTCTTCAGAGGCAATCTGCTTTGTGCCCTGCAGTGATGCCTCAGCATCTACTGCCGGGGCAGTTCTCAGAATCTTCCAGTTCGTATTGCAGCTTGTGACATTTGCAAAGTACTTTGGGAAGCCGGTGAAGATTTCCGAGATTTTCAATTCGGACAAAGGCCGGAGCAAGCTGAAGTATTCAATGTTCGTTCCGATCGAGTCCGTGAGATAGCGGCGCAGAGCACGCTCGAATGCAAGGGACTTGCTCCACTGATGGTTGATGTCCATGCCTTTGAACTTCACGTTCCCTTCATTCGCGCTCCGCTCGTTGCTCATGATGACGGCATCGAAATCATAGAGCTCTGCAATCAGTACGGAGAGGATCGAGAGGTACGCCGTGATCGGCACATGGCCGTTCAGAGCTCCCTCTGCATTCAGATCGAAGAGATTTCCGGAGATCGATCTCTTCACCGTGATCATCGGGAGCCCCGAGAGATGTGCGAGTTCGGTAATGAGCGGATGCGAACCCATTCTGAGGAGCGTGATCTGCGCACCGGATTTTTTCAGGAGCTCGATCGTGACGATCGAATCTTTCCCTCCGCCAATCGGCACGAGCACTCGCTTCATTGCGTTCGGTGGCAGTCTCTTTCGCATCATGTTCGGCTCCTCCTCTTTCGTTTCCTTGGACGGAAAATGCAGGAGGCTCCGGAAGTCGATGTTGTTCTTGAAGAAGAATTCTCCGAGTCCGTTCTCGTAGACCGAGTTCCAGAACTGTGCGTCGGCTTTCGTGAGGTTCATGTAGGGAATCTCGATCTTCTTGGGGAGGCACGTTTTGTAATAGCTGATTCCGCCGATCAGATGCAGCGCATTCAGACATCGTTCTATTTCCCACTCATATTTCTGCAGACGTTCGTCGCTCACGGGTTCGGGAAGCAGGATCGTCTCCTCGAAATCGATGCTTCCGTCCAAGGAATATCGCAGGGAAATTTTCCCAGCATGATGGTTCCACGTGTGCTCGGTGAAGATGAAGGAGGAATAGGTTTTCATCGGAAACAACAGTGTACAGGAAATCGTGAAAGAGTTCTCACCGCAAGTCTCGGAGCCATACGCAATTTCCATCCCGATGGATCAATTCGAATTTCTTGGATTCGACGTACGCTTTGGGATCGACGGTTTGGTCGCGCAAGGTGACGATGAGAATTCCCGCAGGGGAAAGAAGTGTATGCATGTCACTCATGATGCGGTCGCAGAGATTCGGATCATGCTCGAACGGGCTCTCCGGAGCATTGAAGAGACTGAGACAGGCAATGATGTCGTAGGGAGGATCGAGCGTCTTCATCCAATTCTTTTTCGTGAGATCGATGACATGGTGAAGGTACGTCGCCGACGGGTTGTCTCTGCTGTCGATGCCGGTAACGCTCGCACCGAGCGTTGTCATCATCTCGGCGAAGAACGGGGGATAGCGGTCGCGAAACGTATTTTCAAGGACGTACGGTTCCGTCGATCCGCAGCCGACATCGAGCACGCGTTTTTCTCTCACGTCTCCGAGTGCGGCGACGGCATGAACTTCGCGCATATCGGCAATGTCGAAATCGACGTTGCCGCCGAGTCTATGCACAACGTCGAAGAACAGCTTTTGTGCAGTCAGAAATTTCTGCTCTCTGAGGATCGATATCGGATCTTTCCGTTCTGCGATGCGCTGGAGGTAGGCGAGGTCGATGTTCATTCTTCCATGCTACCCCATCTATTGTGGAACCTCAGTAGGAAACGCTGTAGGCTGAGCGTCGTGCCTGCCATGGTGGCGGAATGGTATACGCGCGCGACTCAAAATCGCGTTCCCGCAAGGGATTGAGGGTTCAAGTCCCTCCCATGGCACCATACTGCAATTTGCAGTAGTGTTTTCGCATGTGCTGGAACATGGGAGCATCGGTGGCGTTGACTGCGGTCGGTACCGCAGGTCTCTCCGTTGGGATTCATAAGAAGCAGCCGAAAGAATTACTTATCCCACTCGGCTATTTCACCCTCATGGAGGGCATTCAAGCGCTGACCTATCCCGTCATTGATGCGTGCGGCATTCCACTGAATCAAATACTTACGGTGCTCGGATTCATCCATATCGCTTTTCAGCCGTTCTTCATCAACATGGTGATGATGTATTTCATTCCTGTAGAGCGCAGGAAAAGGATCCAATTTCCCGTGTACATATTTTGTGGGCTCGCTGCAGTCGTGACGCTGTTGCAGTTGTATCCGTTTGCATGGGCGGGAATGTGTTCTGCAGGTACGCCGTTATGCGGAAATCCACTCTGTTCGGTGACCGGTACATGGCATCTTGCATGGAACATACCGCTCAATGGGCTTATGAATGCCCTCTGGCCTATGCCGTTCATGGGATTGCCCGGATATTTTTTGATTGGCCTTGTGTTGCCATTTTTGTACGGTTCATGGAGGGCAAATCTGTTCCATATCGTTCTCGGTCCTTTACTGGCGTATTTTTTGACAAACAATATCAATGAAGCAGGTGCGATTTGGTGTACGTTTTCAATCGCGTTATTGCTATCGCTTATTGGCGAGAAGCCAATCAGAAAATATTTAAGGGTACAGTAGGATCATGCGCATTGCCTCCCTCTCTCCCGCCGTCACCGAAATCCTCTTCGCGATGGAGCAGCAGAAAAATATCGTGTGCATGGATCAGTTCAGCGATTTTCCGGAAGGAACGAAAGTCATTCCGCACCTGAAGGATCATCAGAAGATCGATATTGAAGCGCTCAGAAAGTTCAATCCTGAGGTCGTATTCACGTCGACCCTTGTGCAGGAGAAGCTCAGTAAGAAGCTGAAGGAAGAAGGTTTCGGAGTGATCTATCAGGATCCGCGTTCGATTCTCGAGATCTACGACTCGATTCGCGAAATCGGCGTGATTCTCGGATGCGAGCCGAGAGCACAGGCATTGATTGCGACGATGCAACAGGGCTTCAATGATACGAAGAAGAAGTCAGGATTGTTTTTCCGAAAACCGAAGGTGTACATCGAAGAATGGCACAACCCTCCGATGGTAAGCGGGAATTGGGTTCCGGAGGTTGCGAAGATTGCAGGTGGCATTCCTTTGGACGTACGGAAGTGCGCAAGTGTGAAAGTGCAAAGTGACGGGAGGAATCCTGTCAGCTCTGAAGTGAGCCTTGCAGAAATTCAGGCGTTCGATCCGGATCTTATTGTTTTGAGCATTTGCGGTGCAGGAATCGTTGCGAATAAAGAATTGCTCACAGGTCGTGCGGGCTGGAGCGAGCTTCGAGCGGTCAGAGAGAATCATCTGTTCGTGATCGATGACTCGCTTCTCAATCGGCCGGGACCGCGTCTCACCGAAGGAGCGAAGCGGATTTTTGGGTGGATGTTTCAGGTGCTACACTGACGTCATGTTTGACGTCGTCATCGTAGGCCTCGGAATCGCGGGATACACTGCGGCGATCTACTGTGCCCGCTATAAGCTCAAGGTGCTTCTCGTCGGTGCAGAGGCAGGCGGCATGGGCAATACCGCGGCGGAGGTCGGAAACTGGCCGGGGGAGATAGAGATTCGGGGTCCGGATCTGATGGAGAAATTCAAAAATCATGCGGTGAGCTTCAAGGATCTTGTGACCTTCAAGATCGCGCATGTGAAGGATGTGAAAAAATCCGGCGAAGGATTCGAGCTGATGCTCGAAGGCAATGAGAAGGTGACAGGAAAGACGATCATCTTCGCAACGGGCAGCAACAAGCGTCACCTCGGCATTAAGGGCGAGGCTGAATTTTCGGGAAAGGGTGTGACGTACTGCGCTACGTGCGATGCGTTCTTCTACAAGAACAAGACCGTCGCGGTGATCGGAGGAGGCGACAGCGCTGTGGAAGGCGCTGCGATTGCGGCTCAGGTGGCAGCCAAAGTCTACCTTGTGCACCGAAAGAAGGATTTCCGTGCAGAGCCGTACTGGGTCGAGAAGGTCAAAGAGAAAAAGAATATAGAATTTGTGCTTGAGACGAATGTGGTCGAGGTGTTGGGTGACAAGAAAGTCACCGCGATCAAGCTCGATACACCCTATAAGGGCTCCGACATGCTCGCGGTCGACGGCGTGTTCATCGAGATCGGCTCCACTCCGGCAGTCGAATTGCCGAAGAAGCTCGGATGTGTGCTCGATGATAAAGGCTTCCTAAAGGTCGACGAGGCGCAGCGTTCTTCCGTAACCGGCGTCTTTGGAGCAGGGGATCTCACCAGTGCCAGCAACCACTTTGCCCAGTTCACGACGGCAGCGGGCGAGGCGACGGTCGCGGCAAACAGTGCGTTCAATTATCTGCAGAGCGGAAGGTAGAGGCTGTTTCAGGCCATTCCATTGGCCTTGCACTTCTTTCTTTCTCCCAGTAAAGTAGCGCGGCTATGCCAAGAGGAAAGAGGACCAATTATGCGGCTTTCTGTGCTGAGTGCGCTGCGCGCACGGGCTTGTTTAAGATTCTGAAGGCCAAGAAGGCGGATTTCAAAGTACCTGAGAGATTCTGCAAAGTGTGCAGGAAGAAGACCAAATTGAAGTTGAAGGAGGAGAAGCACAGCAGCTGATTCATAGACTCACGAGACCCGCTCGTTCGGAACGCTTTTTTCTTGTACGCTGCGGCGTATGAATGCACCGAAGAAGTATCGACGTGCCGTTTCCGTTCTTGTGCTGAAGGAAACCGAAGTATGCACACCGACGGGGTGTGGCATCGTCGACCAGATTCTTCTCGTGCGGAAACCGCGTCCTTCCGACGCGTGGCAGCTTCCCCAGGGTGGGATCGAGGAAGGGGAAACGTGCGAGCAGGCGGCGCTTCGGGAGCTTGCCGAGGAAACGGGACTGCGTCCCGATGCTGTTATTCACTCCAGTTCCGAAACGTACTGTTACGATTTTCCGCCGGACTTCATTGCACGAAATCACCCCGTCAACGACGGTCAGACACTGTGTTTTGTGGCGGCCAGAGTGCGCAGGAATGTTGTTGTCCAGGTTGATCACCATGAGATTGATCAGTTCGTTTGGGTTCTTCCGGAACAGCTTCCGCAGTACGTCAAACGGCGTGAGTATTTGGAGGTGATAGGAAAAGTGTTGGAGGAGGTGAGGAAAATTTCACACTGAAACGGGCTTTAAGCTTTACGCTTTACGCTTTAAGCTTTCTTTGTGCGTCTCACCTCTCTTTCCCTCGAGCATTTCAGGTCTTACGATCGACTCGATCTTCGGCTTCCCGTATACGATCTGCAATTGTTCATCGGGTGCAATGGTGCGGGGAAAACCAATCTCATCGAGGCGATCTCTTTTCTCTCGATCGGTCGCTCTTGCTTGAGGGCTGAGCCCTCGGAAGCCTTGCGTTGGGGAGAAGATTTTTTCCGTATTCGGGCGGAGAGTCTCAGTGACTCCGGTGAGGTTTCAAGCTTGGAGTACGTATGGCAGCGAGCCCCGAGAAAACAGTCGGCGCTCTTCATTCGGGATGTCAGAACGCCGCTTTTGCAGTTCATCGGCGCACTTCCTACGATTGTCTTTCTTCCGCAGGATCTCGATATCTTCACCGGTGCTCCATCGCATCGTCGCGCTTTTCTGGACATGCTCCTGTCTCAACTGAAACCCGATTTTGCAGCAAGTAGAATCGAATTTGAACGCATTTTGAAGCAGCGAAACGCAGTTCTGTCGGCTATCGGGGACGGTGTGGCGGGTCTTGACGACCTGGCGCTTTGGGACAGCCGCCTTGCGTCGAAAGCAGCGCGTCTCATCCTCCTTCGTGAGGAGGTTATTCGTCTTTTTGGCGAGCGCATGGAGAAGAACATCAACAGTCTTGGAGAAGGAACATGGACCGATGCGTGCATGATTCATGATCGGAAGACGACCGGTGAAACGGCTGAGGCGATCGAAGAGGAGATGATCGCTCTTCTCCTCGATTCCAGAAATCGCGATCTTGCCCTCCGTACGACGACGGTCGGTCCTCATCGCGATGATTGGCACTTGCGTGCGCTTGGACGCGACATTGCGGTCTTCGCCTCCCGCGGCCAGCAACGCAGTGCGTTCATAGCGCTCCTGCTGACGAGTGCCGCTCTTCTTAAAGACATTCGCGGAGAGCGACCGGTCATTCTTCTCGATGATGTGCTCTCGGAGCTGGACGATGCACACCAGCACGCACTCCTCTCGTCCCTATCAGGACATCAGGTGTTCATCACGACGACGCATCCTGTCAACGTAGCCGGAGAGAGCGCCCTTTGGAATGTGTCAGAAGGGACGGTGACGATTTCATCGTGAACGCTCCGTACAGTGCAAGCGCAAGCCCATCCGCGGCATCTGCGGGTGTCGGGATTTCTTTCAGTTTCAGGATTCGTTTCACCATCGCTTGCATCTGCTTCTTGTCAGCCCGTCCGTCTCCGGTGACCGTCGTCTTCAGCTGGAGCGGAGTTGCTTCCATCACTTCGATGCCGTGCGTGCTCAACATTGAGAGGATCACTCCTCGTGCTTGCGAAACGTCCATCGCGGTTCTCTTGTTCGTCATGAAGAACAGTTTTTCGACAACGGCGAGATCGGGTTTCATCTCAGCAAGACAGCTTTCCAGGTCCTTCGAAAGTTCTTGAAGCCGTATCGCAAGAGGAAGTCCTGCAGGGGTTTCGATCGTAAGCCAATCGAGAGCTTCCGGCCCGCCGATTCCAGCAGTTTCGATCAATCCCAGACCTGTTCTGGTCATGCCGGGATCGACTCCAAGGATGCGCACAGAGGTAGTGTAACCTACTTTTTTCTGCTATAATAAGAGGATTTCCCCATGACACAAACATCCCTTCGCCACCGTCATTTTGTCGCAATGCCGCTCATGGCCATCCTGCTTCTCGGGGTCGGTGGTCTGGGGACACTGACGAAGGCGGCAATTCCCGAGGTATCTCGAAGCGGCGAGGAAGAGATCGTCTCGCAGGATGACGAGAGGCAGTTTTCCTTCACAGAGCGTGCACTAAGTGTATCGCTTCAGCCGCATTCGAAAGTAACGTTGCTCGATCGTACGCAGGCACTGCGCATGGAAGTCGGTTCTGCGATTTTAAAGGCATCCGGCCTCGTATCCATCGATCTCGGTTTCGGTGCGGAAGCGACGCTCCTCCTCGGTTCTGCGACACTCCTCAGGGACTCCCAGTCTGCGACGGTTGTCGCTCTCACCGCTCCGCTCATCGTGAGTAGAGCCGGTAGCGACTGGATGCTTCCTCCGCAGTATCAATTGCGCATCGCATCCGATGGGTCGGCGCAGCGCTCGAAGGTTCCCTACGAGTGGTTTTCCGATCAGCAGTCCAAAAGCCATGCTCTCCCGGTCATTCCGCTGCCGCAGCCGACGGGGGATATCGCATCACTCGTCGAACCCCTTCTTTCCTCCGATGTTCCTTCGAATGAGGTACTTCAGAGCATCCGGTCTCTCTCCGATGCCGATCGTCGGACGCTTGTCGCGATGCTCATCGATGAATCGAGTCCGGAGCTTTCCTTCGCAACAGTGAATGCCGCTTTCACCGTTGCCGATACGTTTGTCGATCATCGCATGCAGCAACTTGTCTTCCTGCGTTTCATGCTTCTGCAGGATCGCATGCATGAAGACACAGCCAATAGCATGACACTGCGATTGGCATCGGCCTCGTTTGATCCTTCGGAATTTATTTTTACTGTTCCGTCCACTGCACTTTCAACACTTCGTCCTTTTGCCCCATCTCTCATCGATGCGTGGACGAAGATTGCTCTCGAGTCGGGAGTTCTGGATCCTTCCCATACCGCATCGGTTCTCCAGCCGCTCCTTTCTCGCTTGCCGGCATCGTATGACATCCAAGGCTATCCGAGACAGGCAATGCTTTGGCAGGAAGCGACTGCACGCATTGCTGTCGTTCTGACCCCGCTTCTCGCGCATGCGGAGGACGTTTCCATCAATGGGTCCGCTCGTACGTTGTCTGAGCCTGCAACGCAGAAAGCATCGTCGTCTCCCGTCGCTGCGCCACAGTCGTACGCTCAAGAAGCAGAGCGTGTACGGAATGTTCTTCTTGAGAAGAACGTGCTCTTCACTGCGGGTACGACGATCGCATCCGATTCGGATGCTTCGGGTTGCATGAGAGTCTCCGATGTCTATCTTGAGCATGCATCGCCGGATCAATCCTTTACTTTCTCGCTTTGCTTGGACGAGGGGATGGTTCGCAGGATCGTGCGTGACGGCAAGAGGCTCCCAAACGACGTTCCGGTTCTCGCTTTCTTCCGATAAAAAAAGCTCTCCGCAGAGGAGAGCTTTGAATATCGATTCTTTGTGATGACTACTTGCAGCAGCAGGCTGACTTCGAGCAGCAACCGATCGTTCCGTAGAGGCTGGCGAGACCGATTAGCAGGTAGAGAGACGTTTCAAAAATCGGTGCTCCTCCGAATACCATGTGCAGTACGTTCCAGTCGGCTCCTCCCGCGAAATGCCCCGCACCGATGAGGCCCCAGTTGAGGGCGCCGATCGTGACCAAGATATGCGTCATTTCTTTTGCAGTGGATTTCTGCGACATAGGGGAGAGAGGGAAGGAAATATGATGACGTATTTCATTCTACATGACATCATCGCTCCGATTGCAAGTTCTTCACTTGTACAAGCGGAAACATTTATGTTGATTTATAATATTGATCACATTATTTGAACAAGCATGAAGATGCTTCATGCAATATGTATTGTGCAGCGAGTGGTACATGGTGGGCGATGGCTGATTTGAACAGCCGACCTCGACATTATCAGTGTCGCGCTCTAACCAACTGAGCTAATCGCCCGGAGCCTGCGTACAATACTGGACGCCATGCGCAGACTCAAGGCATCGCGATCGCGATCGATTATTTCCTGTACATCTCCGTCACGCTCTCTCCACTCTCGATGTGCTGGATCACCGTTGCAAGCATGGGAGCGATGGTGAGGACCTTCAGTCCGGGAATTTTCTTGGGATGCGCGGGGATGCTGTCGCTGACGACAATCTCTTTGAATTTCGCCTTCGTGAGATTTTTGGCCGCGTCCCCCGAGAAGACCGCATGCGTTGCAACCGCGTAGACGTCTTCGTTTGCCCCTCTCTTCAAGAGCGCTTCTTTGGCTTTGACGAGTGTGCCTGCCGTATCGATGATGTCATCGAAGAGGATGCATGTCCTACCCTCGATTTCTCCCACCACTTCCAGAATCTCCGCTTCGTGATGGGCGACTCTGTTCTTGTGCATGATGGCGAGATCCGCATCCATCAGGTCTGCAAGTTTCTTCGCACGCTTCGCGCCTCCGGCATCCGGTGCGACGACGACGGGGTTCTTGAGCTTCTTCGATTTCAGGTAATCGGCGAAGATAGGCCTGCCGTCGAGTGCGTCCACGGGTATGGTGAAGAATCCCTGTACCTGCTCGGAATGCAGGTCGAGCGTGATGATGTGGTCTGCTCCGGCGTGTTCTAAGAGTGATGCCATCAGTTTTGCGGAGATCGGTTCACGCGGTTCCGCCACGCGATCCTGACGCGCGTAGGGGAAATGGGGGATGAGGACGTGCACCGTTTTCGCGAAGCTCAGTTTTGCCGCTTGGCACATGAGAAACAGTTCCATCATGTCTTCGTTCGGTTGTGCGGTTCCGGTCTGCAGAATGTACACGTCTTTACCGCGAATCGTCTCTTCGTAGCGCACGTAGCGTTCTCCACAACTGAAAGCTTTCAGTTTTACCTTTCCGCGGGTACAGCCAAGCTCCCGGGCAAGTGCGAGAGCAAGTGCCGGGTGAGATGATCCTGCAAAGAGGTGCATACGTCCCCATTATAGCACAAAAACTCCGATTGTTCATCGATGCTCTGTTACAATTTCCTCCATGCACGTCCGTTGGTCTTCCATGCGAGGCATGCCGGTGATCGATGATGAGACGCAGGAGAACGTTGCGATGCTCACGCATCTGCTCATCGAACCGGACAGCGGACGGATTCTCGGTTTCTTCGTGCAGGGTCTTTCAGGGATTGCTGCAGGCTCACTTTTTCTTTCAGCGCTTGATGTTGTGAGTATCGGTACGAAAGTTCATATTCGCTCTGCAGACAAGCTGTCGCCTCCCGAGGAGATCATTCGTTTGCAGGCAACCCTTCAGGATCCCCGTTCGTTTTTGGGCCAACGCATTCGCATTCGTTCGTCTGGTCGCACGATCGGTACATGCAGCGACGTGCAGTTCGATACCGGTCGCTTCGTCGTCGAATGGATGTTCCCAAGGCGCTTCTTTTTCTCTGTGCGACCGATTGCCGTAAGCGAGATCGTCGACGTGACGGAGGAAGCCATTTGGATACAGGACCCTCTTCGTCTTCGGAAGGAAAAGGTGACGGAAGTGTTGCAGGAAATTCCCCGTGTGATCGCCGATGTGACACCTGCGTAATGTTAGATAAAAAAATCCCCCCGCATCTGCGGGGGGATGTGTAGCATTTTTCGAAGGAAATTAGCTTCGGAAGAAGTTGTCTGCGAAGTTCACGATGACGCGTGCGAAGATCACGACGATGATACCCACGATGACGTAGATGATCGTCTGCTTTGCCTTGTCCTTCTCGCCTTCGTCTCCACCGGAGACGATCAAGCGAAGACCGGCGATGATGACGTAGACGATACCGATGATGAGCACGAGATCGAGGATGAACTGGATGATATCGATGATGATGCTTCGGATGCTTCCGGAGTCACCTGCCTGCGTTTCAAGCCCCGGGATGGTTCCAGGATCAGGCAGTGAGCCGGCGGCCAGAGCGTTCTTCATGAAGAACACGGACGAGCCGACGATGCTCGAAGCTTTGAGGAGAAGGTTTTTCATAGAATGTGGAAATGAGAAGAAGAGTAAATTGCCTACATTATCCGAGGCGTTTCTTCCGTTTGCAAGAGCATATCGAAAAAGCCCTCCGCGAGGCGGAGGGCTTTTCGTCATTCCGAAACGGATTAGGCTCGGAAGAAGTTGTCTGCGAAGTTCACGATGACGCGTGCGAAGATCACGACGATGATACCTACGATGACGTAGATGATCGTCTGCTTTGCCTTGTCCTTCTCGCCTTCGTCGCCACCGGAGACGATCAAGCGAAGACCGGCGATGATGACGTACACGATACCGATGATGAGCACGAGATCGAGGACGTAGGTGATGACCTTAACAATGATTGACTGGATGTTTGCCGAAGAACCACCCGTTGTTTCAAGACCGGCAATGTCCTGAGGAGGAGGAAGCTCAGCAGCGACTGCACTGCTGATATAAGCGACTGACGAGCCAATGGCGCTCGAGACAGTAGCGAAGAGTTTCTTCATAGAAGAATGTTGGGAGGAGTTAAAAGTATTAATATTTATTATCCGAGCTCTTCTCGGAATGTACAAGAGAAATTATAGCGTAAAAGTGGATAAAACACAAGCCTACGGTGTCTATGTCTCATATTTCAGTCGCTGTGCACGAGCCCGACCGCAACGATCAGAAAGGCCGGCAACGTGAACCAAATATCCTGATTCAGAATCATCAGTTGCATGAGCGTACTGCTCTGGATGAGAGGCGTGAGTACGTTGGAGGAGACGATGTTACTGTCCAAAATTCCATTCCCTCCCGCGTACGTGAGGACCGTTGAGACGATCAGTCCTGCGGTCGAGAATCCGAAGAGCGCGGTGTAGAGAATGCTGAGGATCGTTCCGGTGTCCTTCCCGTGCGTCAGTTCGATGCCGCTCCTCGTCACGAAGATGATGATGCATACGGCGAAGACGAAAATCTTCGACAGTGATACGAGCGTGATGTCGAGCGGGATGCCGACGGTCCGAAAGACCATCTCGCCGTTACCGATCAGTCGGATCAGAACATTGCCGATGCCTTGCGTTGCGATGACGGCGATGTAGGCCGCGATGATCACTTTCATCGATTGATCTTTTCCGATCAAGAAGCTGTAGCTCATGACGATCGCGAAGAACACGACGATGAAGAGATCCCAACTCAGTGTCAGCGATAGCATGAATACAGTGTACACTTCCTGCATGCGTCATGGTTTTCTCCTTATCCATAAACCTCTCGGTCCGACCAGTCACGATGTCGTGGCCCAAGTGCGTCGAATTCTCTCGGAGAGGAAAATCGGCCATCTCGGGACGCTGGATCCGCTGGCGTCCGGACTCATGATTCTCGCCGTGGGAGCAAAGGCATTGAAGGTCGTGGAGCTCTTCAATGCACTGCCGAAAGTGTACGAAGCAGAGGTGACCTTGGGCATCGAGAGTTCGACGTACGACAGCGAGGGAGTGCTCGAGACGCTGAAGCCGAAGGCCGGCTGGTTGCCTCCGGATGATGCGTCGAGAATTCAGGCGATCATCGACGATCGGTTTCTCGGAAAAATATCCCAGGTACCTCCCGCATTTTCCGCGATTCACGTTGGAGGCGAGCGCGCATACCGAAAGGCGATGCGCGGAGAAAATGTGGAGATGAAGGCGAGGGAGACGAAGATCAGCGTGTGCAAAGTGATCGACTACCATTACCCGATCGTTCGTCTCGGCGTGCACTGTGACAGCGGCACCTATATTCGTTCGCTCGCGCATGATCTCGGGTTCAGTCTCCGGTGCGGCGGCTATCTCTCCGCTCTCGTGCGCACCGCGGTGGGGGAGTGGAATCTCAGGAATGCCTACGCACCCGAGGCAGTGAATTGGACACATGTTCTGCCGCTCAAAGATATTCTTTTGGGTCTTGAGAAACGCGATCTCAGTCCGGCCGAGTGGGAGGAGATACGGAACGGTCGTCCGATCGAAGGTGATATGGACCCCGAAATTCCCTGCATTGCATGGTTTGAGGACCTGCCTGTTGCGCTCCTCGAACGATCAAGAAAGCGCGAAGGGATGCTGAAACCGAGGAAGGTGCTGTGAACTAATTTGACAAAGAAATGTAAAGTATCATTATAGTAGTTGTATGATACAACGTTTTGAGTTTACAGAAACCGTCGGGGGATTTACGGAGGCAGA
>SXGS01352889.1_pt1 | contig 62982 bp, 61 predicted proteins | sample 3174681 | NCBI WGS metagenome assembly SXGS01 (sample SAMN11356861, study PRJNA531348) | freshwater metagenome | isolation source: freshwater sample F1-80 | place: China: Fuxian Lake, Yuxi | collected 2017-12-25
AACCATTTTACCGTACCTTATAAGGCAAAGGAAGCGTGCCAGAGCGGTTGAATGGGCTGCACTCGAAATGCAGTATACCGGAAACGGTATCGGAGGTTCGAATCCTCCCGCTTCCGCCAAAATTGAAAATCGGAATTGGAAGCCGAAATGGGGTCGCGCCGCAGGCGCGACACAAACGCATTCCCGCCAAAAATTCCCGAATCTGAAAGGATTTTCCACGCTCCGCGTGGCTCAAAAGTACGGTTCGATCCTTAATTTGAAAGTTCGAACCGACTTTTTTGAACAAATGAGTATTTTCCTCATTTGTTCGGTCGTTTGCCAATTCCATATTGTATTTCAAAAACTTTTCGGTAAGTTCGAACCGATTATTCGCTTTTTGCTCAAAAGCCGATAATTTCTCTTTGAGAAGCTGTTTTGAGGCAACCAGCGCACTCTTGGCATCGCGATACTCCTCAAGCGATAAAGCACTTTCGAGATAAGCGTTCATGAGCTTCTCAATTTTGGTATCCAGAAGAGAAATTTCGGCTTTCAAGTTATCTGCAAAAAGCGTACTCGATTGGATTTCAGATGATTGGTCTTTTCTATTCTCCTCAATCATCCAGGAAAGCCAATCGAGTGGCAAAGAAACTTTTTTGATTTCCGCTTGGATTTGAGAAGTGATGAGCTCTTCACGAACATATTTTTGAGTACAAGGATTTTTCCGTTTGGTACATCGCAAATAATTATGACCTTTCTGCGTCTCTGTGGTAATGAAACAGCCACATTCTCCGCAACGGAAAAATCCTCTATACAAAAATGGTTTTAGACCTTTCGAGTGAGGTTTAGATTTTCGGCTCATCACTTCTTGAACAGAATCAAAAAGTTTCTTTGAAATAATCGGTTCGTGCTTTCCCTCAAAAATCTCTCCGTTATACCTCATTAGACCAGTGTAAATAGGATTTTTGAGAAGTTTTTGATAATTCGACACCGCAAGCTCTCTGCCGCTTTTTCGCTTCAATCCAAGCGCGTTAAATTTGTCGCGGACTTCCCGCAAAGTGAAGTTTCCAGTTGCATATGCCTCAAATGTCTTTTTAACAAGGGGTGCTAAATCTGGATGTGGCACAATACCTTTTCCTTTCTCATTCACATATCCAATCGGAGACATTTGAGGCCATATTCCTTCCTTCACTTTGTTTCTATGTCCGCGCTTGATATTTTCGCTCAAATTATCAACATAGTATTTACTCTGCGAAAAAGCGATTGAGAGCATAAATTTCCCTTGCGGTGTCGGATCAAACCAAAAAGTTGGGAATTTCATTTCACTAATTACACCAGTATCAACGAGGTAGATAATTTTTCCTCCATCTACCGAGTTGCGAGCAAGTCTATCGGGATGCCACGCCAAAATACCAGACGCTTCGCCTTTTTCCATACGCTCTATCATTTCGTTAAACACAGGGCGACCTGGTATTTTGGCGGTCTACTTTTCGACAAAGACATCCACCACTTCCAGTTGTTCTTTCAACGCTAAATCTTTCAGTTCAGCTAACTGGTCAGCAATACTGCGAACTTGTCTGTCTTTGTCGTCCGTAGACTTGCGAGTATATATGAAAAACTTTTTGGTTTGATTATTCATAGAATTGTATTGGCAAACGAGGAGCCACGCGGAGCGTGGAAAATCCTTTCAGATTCGGGAATTTTTGGCGGGAATGCGTTTGTGTCGCGCCTGCGGCGCGACCCCATTTCGGCTTCCAATTCCGATTTTCAATTTTGGCGGTGTGTATTGGACGAAGTTCGAATGTATTTCGGACAAAATCCGCAGGATTTTGACTACTAATGTTTGCGCCTCGCACGCTCGCTTCGCTCGCGATCCCAAAACCAAAAATTTCCTTACAATTCCTATTTCGGCGGGGGGTGTGGGGGGAGCCGGCAAAAAATGGAAAGGAAAATTTTGGGTTTTGGTTCCGACACTTCAATTTACTTTTGCTCATTATTTCGCTATAATTTAAATGTAAAGAATCCATACTTTATATTATATTCTATATACTAAATTATACAAGATTTTATATGAGCATAGCAAGCAATTTCAAAAAGATCAGAGCCGAAAAGGGCTATTCCCTCGAAAAGGTCGCCAGACTTGCTGATTTGTCACTCAATACGATTGTTAAGATTGAGAATGGAGTCAATCAAAATCCTACAATCGACACCTTGTCTAAAATAGCCAAAGCTCTTGAGATTAAGGTTGATGATTTGATACAGAAATAACTATGAACACAAAACTCTACAAAATAATACCTCTTACTCTCGTAGCGCTCTTGCTCGTGCCTGCCCTCGCCTTGGCCCATCAGCCGCGAATTACCGAGAGCCGGTTGACAGAAGTGCCGGAACCCGAAATCTCTAAGGCCTATTATGGCCAAATCACTGGCGAGCCGGAGGTATATGTCATTAAAGCGACCGAAGCTTTTGATTTATATGTAAATGTTTTGGTGCCGGACATTGCAGGGCAGAAGAAAGATGTTTCCGCAGCGATTATTAAGAACGGCAACACCGAAAAGCCGCTTGCGGTCTTGGATGGCATTAATTTTGAATGGAAAAAGTTTTACGAACCATTTGGCGCTGACACCTACTGGATGGGGCCGGAGTATAAAGCCCGGGCGGAAGCGGGCACCTATGAGATCCGCGTGTGGACCAGCAACAACGACAGCAAGTACTCGCTCGCTATAGGTGAAATAGAAGCCTTTAATATGAAAGAGGGGCTAAATGCGCTCACCATTATTCCCGAGCTCAAGCGCACCTTTTTCAACGAATCGCCCATCGGCTTTATCGTCTCGCCCTTCGGCTGGGGACTCATCGTCGTTATGTACCTCCTTGCTACAATCGTTGGCCTTATATACCGCGCGATTTTAAAAAAATTCGCCAAGAATTCTCCTCGTGGAGTTGCAAAAAATATCGGCAAAGGTGATCGATTACTCCGCCTCGCCATAGGCGTAGGGTTGCTCCTGTGGGCCATCACGACTACCTGGAGCCCCATCCTCATCTTCTTCTCCGGTTTCTGCGTCTTCGAAAGTATTTTTTCATGGTGCGGGCTCTACGCTGCGATGGGAAAAAACACCTGTCCAATAAATTAATTTTTATGAATAAAAAAATAATATACGCAGAATTATTAAAACCATCATGGGCTCCACCGAGCTGGGTTTTTGGGCCAGTGTGGACGGTGCTCTATGCGATTATCGCCGTATCTTTCGGCACCGTGTTTTATAAAGCATTCACCAAGCAAATTCCGTGGATGGTGGCACTACCTTTTGCACTCAATCTTGTTTTCAACTTTGCCTTTACGCCCATACAATTCGGTTTGGTAAATAATTTCCTCGCATCAATAGACATCTTGCTCGTCGTCGGCACGCTCATCTGGGCGCTCTACGCAGTTTGGCACAACGTGCCCGAGCTCCGCTGGGTCGTCTACGCTAACATTCCATATCTTCTGTGGGGAACTTTTGCTACTTGTGTGCAATTAACCATAACGTATTTGAATAAATAATATGTTCATAAAACTTTTCGCAATCGCATTACCAGTTTTCTTTGCCATAGACATGGTCTGGCTTGGGCTCGTGGCCAAGGATTTTTATCGTGCACAGATTGGTACGCTGATGAAAAGTGACGTGAACTGGACCGCGGCCATTATTTTTTATTTGATTTTTATTGCAGGCCTTGTGGTATTTGTAATTTCCCCGGCTGTAGAAAAAAGATCCTGGACGCACGCCCTTCTTTTTGGTGCGCTGTTTGGCTTAGTCTGCTATGCAACCTACGACTTAACGAATTTGGCAGTAGCTAAAGATTGGCCACTATTGGTTACTATTGTTGATTTGGTTTGGGGTGCAGTTCTTGCGGCTTCTGTGTCGGTTGTGACTTATTTCATTGCAAGTAAAATCGGACTATGAGTTATTTCCTATCGCTTATTTTAATATTGTTCGTATACATGAGCCTTTGGTTCGTCTTTTCTTTGATTAAAAAAAGAAACGATGTGGCCGATGTGGCGTGGGGGCTTGGCTTTGTGCTCATAACATGGGCATCGTTTTTTCTTTCTGACGACTCCGGTGTTCGGGGGATCCTCGTTGGCCTCTTGGTGAGTATTTGGGGTTTGCGTCTGGCATGGCATATTCATGCGCGCAATAAGGGCAAGGCAGAAGATTATCGATATCTCGCGTGGCGCAAGGAGTGGGGTAAGTGGTTTTACCCGCGTTCCTATCTGCAAGTGTATCTCTTGCAAGGAATGTTTTTGTTTCTGATTGTCATGCCAGTACTACTCATTAATAAGCATGCGGGGGCTGAGCTTGGCATGCTAGATTTTATTGGTGTAGCAGTTTGGCTTGTTGGCTTTTACTTTGAAGCAGTTGGTGACGCGCAGTTGGCGCGGTTTATAAAAGATCCTGCAAACAAGGGCAAGCTGATGCAGAGCGGGCTCTGGGCATACACTCGCCATCCAAATTATTTTGGAGAAGTAGCTCAGTGGTGGGGTATCTGGCTCATCGCACTTTCTGTAACAAACGGTTTGTTTGGAATCATTGGTCCTGTGACTATTACTTTTTTGATACTAAAAGTTTCCGGTATTCCTATGCTTGAAAAAAAGATGGCAGAAAATTCAGAATTAGCAGATTATAAAAGAAGGACGAGTATGTTTATTCCTTTACCTAGAAAATAATTATGTTTAATTTAGATTTTGTTGGATTATTTTTATTGCTTGCGGGATTTATCATTGGCCTTGGGGCGGTGACAGTTATTGATATACATGGATTTTTAGGGCGGAAATCAAGCTATTGGACTGAGGCTACGACACGCACGCACAAGGTTACCAAGCCAATGATCTGGGTCGGCATTATACTCGCGTTAATTGGCGGAGTGATGTTTTTTAGAAACGAGGCTTTTGCAGGCATTCCGGTTTGCCTTTCTATCATTGCGGGGGTTCTTATTGTAAACGGCCTATTTCTATCTTTCAGTGTCAGTCCATATCTTTTACAGAAAGAAAAAGAAGGCATGTCGGGCGAACTTTTGCCAAAGTCTTGGCAGAATAATATAATGGTAAGTCTCATATTATCCGATCTTGGTTGGTGGGGCTCTCTAGTACTAGTTGTTTGGTATCTCGTTACAAAATAATATGAGTAGACAGCGCCCAATAAAAGTTTTTGTTAATGACAAGATGCAAAATAAATATAGCTTTGTATTAACCGAGCTTGTTGGCAAAAACTTTGATCCGCGGTTTAAGCCAGATCTATCTCCAAAGCAGATGCTTGCACTCGGCGTGTTTGGTGGAGTCTATATGCGGGATTGTACGAAAGAATTCCCAAAAGATTGGTTTATAAAAGCAAAGTTTCAAATGAAGGAAAGCTATAAGCACGACCCCAAGATCAATTTCTTCGGCGTCAATGCATCGCAGTCACTTTCGGTATGGCGCAAGAAGGGCTGGATACATCCACAAGACCCCCGGGGCTGGTTTCAGTGGTATTGTCGATATTATATGGGTCGCCGGAGTGAGGATGACGAGAGGCAGATCAAACGATGGAATGCTATGCGCCGACATATTATGCAAATTAAAAATAATTGTCGTACGGGAGACATTTTCTGTCGTCCAAGGCAAAGACAGGCATTATTGCACTGGGCTTATGATTCGAGAAAAATATAGGGAGTAATTTTCTGTGCGCGCACTGGGTGGGCGGGGCAAGCACATATAGATTTGCTGTGCCTAGCACAATCCGCTTTTTAGAGTTACCACAGGCTCGAACGAAGCCACAGAGCGAATACGAAGTAAACACCGAGCAGGCATCGTGAGCGAATGCGAGCGGGCTATGCGAAGGTGGTTGCGAAGTATAAGTGAACACTAGGATTATCACAAAACGCGGATACGGGGAGCGCCTCGCACCGACGCGAATGACGGAAGAAAGGACGGACAAAATATCGCCATCATGCTAAAGTATAAATACAAGTCCTTTCTGGAGGAATGAAGTGTCGGAACCAAAACCCAAAATTTTCTTTTCCATTTTTTGCCGGCTCCCCCCACACCCCCCGCCGAAAGAGGAATTGTAAGGAAATTTTTGGTTTTGGGATCGCGCGCGATGCGAGCGTGCGAGGCGCAAACATTAGTAGTCAAAATCCTGCGGATTTTTTCCGAAATACATTCGAACTTCGTCCACTACACACCGCCACAGGTGAATTCGTGCTGAGTCCGAGCCCCTCAGGGCGATGGACGAAGCCGAAGATCCTGTGTCCCCGTAGCCGCAGCCGAGGGGACAAAAAGCCAAGCATTATTCATGAAACCTCACTATATCCTTCATCGGCATACGTTCATGACTTGGAGAAATAACAGGTGAGGCAGGCATACCAATCATCACTCCGGCAATCACTTGGTCAGTCTGTGGTAATCCGAGGAGCTCATGAACAGGCCCATGATGCAGAGACACAATACAGCTGCCAAAGCCCATAGCTGTTGCTGCAAGCAACATATGATCCAGAGCGACCGCACAGGAATACTCGACCTCACGAGGGTTCCAGAGGATTTTTCCGTCGATCGGCTTAGATGCCTTATCGCATGTCACCACCACAAATGCTGCTGATCCGAGGATAAAATTACCATAACAGCAGGCATCCAGAATCTTCTGTCTCGTTTCATGGCTAGACACAATATGAAACCTCCACGGTTGGGTGTTGCCGACACTTGGTGAAAGATGCGCACACGCAAGAATGTTGTCGATCGCTTTAGGGTCGATCTTTGCATTGTCAAAGCTATGGACAGAGGTGCGCTTGCGACAGAGATCTTGAAAATCGGAGAACTGCATGATGTGAAAAAGAAGTCCTCTGCATTCTCCTCCTATATCATCACTTTTCAACCCCGAAATTACCCGACTGCACTTGCCGTTCTCTGTGCCATAGCTCGAGCCTGCTCCAAAACAATCTGGATCTGCGAGGCATAGCCCTCCAGTCGTGAATGCTTCACTCGTAGCGGAGAAGATACTGAACGGCGGATATCCGCAATGCGCGCGATGTACTCACCCATTCGTACCTGCAGACTGCTGTCTCCGGTTGCAGCAATGCTTTGTTGAAATAAACGTTCTACCTCCGCTTGAGCAGCCTCTGCGGCATGCTGCAGTTGCATACGTAGAAGATCGACCTTTCCGCTGACGCGAAGAGCACGAACGCGCTGCTCATTTGCCGCCTCCGGAGAGACGCGCTGCACCTGTGTCACCAAACCAAGGAGTTCGCAGATGCGGATGAAAAGATCGCAGAGATCAAGCTGCCACCACCGCATACCGTGAAAGGCATTGCGTGGAAATGCATGGTGGTTGTTGTGCCACCCCTCACCATAGGCAAGGAGCCTAATGAGCCAGTGATTTCTACTCGCGTCCGTGGTCTCAAACTCACGCTTACCGAACGTGTGGCAAACAGAATTCACGGCCCAGGTGACATGTGTTGTGAGAAATACGCGCACGAGTCCCGCCCAGACAAACCCCGTCCACCCTCCCACAAGATACGGAATGAAAAGTGACAGTCCCATCCACAAAAACGTCGTACGAGTAACAAAGAGTACAACCGGATCATCTAAAAGCTGCGGTGCGTATTTCCGCACCTCGGGAAAATTCGTCCGCGCAAAAAGCCACCCGATGTGCGCATGCCAAAACCCTTCCAAAGGACTATGGGGATCACCCTCTTCATCGGAATGTGCGTGGTGCTTGATATGCGTGGCCGCCCACTGTGCTGGAGTACCCTCAAAGGCCATCGCACCGCATATAAGAATAATGAGCCGAAGCCATGCTGGAGCTACAAAGCCTTGATGGGTAAGCATCCGGTGATACCCAACAGTAATTCCCATACATGCAACCGTGTGGAAAGCCAGCAATACCGCCAAATCCATCGGGAAGAATATCCTTTTCCACGCTAGGATCATCGCCGTAAGAACTCCTACAAGCGGTACTCCAACCAGCGTGATGATGGACGACTTGTAGAGTATATCCAGCGTTCGTGGAGAGTACTGCATACTTGTCAGTCTACCGAGGACAAACGAATCATCCATTTACGCACCGTGCCAATTCCCGTGAAATACTCCTTCTTTATCCGTGCGCGGAAATCCATGAGCACCGAAGAAGTCGCGCTGAGCGAGCACAAGGTTCTGGGGGAGCCTTTCACGATGCAAGGCATCCAGATAAGCCAAGGATCCTGCGAGAGCCGCAAGTGGCAATCCTCTACTCACGCCGATACCCACAATACGACGTAGATCCAGCTGCCGCTCTCCTGAAAGACGATGCAAGAATTTCTCTCTCCCGGCAGTAGAGTCACTGCTATACATTTGCTGAAACACTCCAAGGGCATGGGAACGGATGATGCAGCCTCCTCGCCAGATGCGTGCAATTTCCGGTAGATCCAGTTTCCAGCCTTCAGCGTCACTTGCAGCCTTTATAAGAGAAAATCCCTGATGGTATGCAAGAAGCACACCAAGTTCGAGTGCTGAGGCAGAGAGTGACCGCAATTTCATAGGTCGAGGCAGCGGATCGTGGATATCGATGACATGCGGAAATTTCCTTCCCTCGGTGCGAAGCAGGGTGCTAGTCGAGAGAATACGCGCCTCCACTGCAGCTGTAATCGCCGGAACCGCAACCCCGTACTCCATCGCAGCCGCAACAGTCCACTTGCCGGTCCCCTTCTGACCGCCGATATCCTTGATCATCTCGACCATCGATGTTCCGGTCTTTGCGTCTTTTGCAGAGAAAATCTTTCCTGTGATTTCCACAAGGAACGATTGTAGCTCCGGTAGCGTATTCCACGACTCAAATGTTTCAGCTAGCTGCGTATCGGTATATCCACCAATCGTCTTGAGGACATCGTAAATCTCAGCAATCAGCTGCATCACGGCATACTCGATGCCGTTATGGACCATCTTTACAAAGTGGCCTGCTCCACCTGGCCCAATGTGCGTTACACATTTTCCTCCAAGACCATCATCTGCAGCCATGGACTGAAGCATTGGTAACACTTCCTTCATTGCTTTGATTTCCCCTCCCGGCATCATGCTCGGGCCTTTAAGTGCGCCCTCTTCTCCGCCACTCACTCCCATCCCAATAAAGCGAATCCCCTTCTCCTCCATTGTCTTCATTCGATGCTCCGTGTCGCGGTAGAGACTGTTACCACCATCAATGATGATGTCACCATCATCAAGATATTCCGTAAGTTCTTTCAGCACAGCATCAACAGCCGCTCCTGCCTGAACCATAAGAAGAACAACGCGGGTACACTTCAGGCTTTTACAAAACTCCGAAAGGGAAATGCACGGTGTGAACGCGCCCTCCGCTCCATACGATGCAATAAAGGCATCAGTCTTTTCTCGCGTGCGGTTGAAGACGGATACCGCAATCCCACGCGATGCTGCATTACGCGCAAGGTTAGCGCCCATAGTGCCGAGACCGATGACACCGAGTTGAGCCATGAATAAAGCTTAAGCCCTTAAGGACTATTTCTCAATTCTTCTGCACAGTCTCCCAATCCTGCAAAAACTTCTTGAGCCCACTATCTGTGAGTGGGTGCATGGGAAGTTTCTTAAAAACGTCGTATGGGATGGTACAAATGTGCGCACCGAGCGCTGCAGCATCGACAATGTGACGAGGGTGACGTGTGGATGCGACAAGAACCTCTGTTGCAAAACTCTGATGATGCCACACCTCCATAATCTCAGCGATGAGGGCCATGCCATCTTCGCCGATGTCATCGAGTCGACCAATGAACGGACTGATCATCGTCGCGCCGGCTTTTGCTGCGAGAATTGCCTGCGGAACGGAAAAGACGAGGGTTGTGTTCGTTTTGATGCCGTTTTGCGAAAAATAATGGATTGCTTTTAGGCCCTCCGTCGTCATCGGGACCTTCACCACGACATGCTTGTGCCAGGAGGCATACTGCTTTCCCTGCGTCACCATATCCTCAAATGCTGTTGCGGTGACTTGCGCAGAGACACAGGGCACGAGCTTGCATAAAGCAATGACGGTCTCTTCAAAATCCTTTCCCTCTTTTGCAACAAGCGAGGGATTCGTCGTTACGCCATCCAAGACTCCCCACGATGCAATCTCCTTCACGTGATCGATATTTGCGGAATCGAGGAAGAACTTCATGGATTCTATTATACTTCTTTTGTATGAAATTCGCCATGACCCTCGTCGTATCCACACTCATCTTCACAGGATGTGGATCACCTCGATCAGCATCTCCCACAAGATGGCAGCAGCTCCATGCACCGGAGGAAACCGTGGTCGTGCCAGAAAAGGGCTTGCAAGAGATCCCCACAAAAAGCATTTCCAGGTCGGCTCACATCCCTCCTGCGTCTACAGTGGCTTCCCCGCCCAAAAAGGATCAGCCATCTACCATTCTCCTCGATGTACCGTTTACCTCACAGGCACCGCTTCTGGAGTGGGATGCCGTACATCAGGAAACGTGTGAAGAAGCTTCACTCCTCATGGTGCACAGGTTTTTGCAGTGGCAACGAGAGAGTATGGAACCGGAACATGCAGATGCAGATCTGTTGGCTCTGGTACAATGGGAGGAACGCAATGACTTTGGTATTGATCTTACGATCGATGAGTTAGCGCAGATCGCCACTCGGTACTACGGCTATGTGCCTGTCATCGAAGAAACCGTCACCGTGGAGAGGATCAAAGAAGTTCTCGCAGCAGGAAATCCCATCATCATTCCTGCGGCAGGACGGGATCTTGGAAATCCCTACTTCTCAGGGGAGGGTCCCTGGTACCACATGCTCGTAATCCGTGGGTACGACCGCAACGAGTTCATCGTCAATGATCCCGGAACAAAGCGAGGGGAACGCTACGAGTACCCATATGATGTTCTCATCAATGCCATTCACGACTGGACGGGCGTAAAAGAAAACATCCGCTCCGGAAGGAAGCGGATGTTGATTCTGAAGAAATGATCAATGCTTAAGAATTAAGGTCTGCGCGAGTAAGAGAGTCTTCAAAACCATCTTCCCCTGCACGCTCGATTTCCGTCCAGGTCCTAGGAGTCAGTACTTTATAAATACCCAATCTTCGCAAGTCCGAATCGTCCATAAGAAGCACTTCGGGCTCCATTTCTATGACCTCCGGCGCAGGCTCTCTATCTGTTCGATCGACATAGTATTCTTGCATATTCATCTAATTGGGGGGAAAGTTTCGGGCATTATTCACCTGCGTTCGGCAATGTCAATTATCTTGCAGAGATTTCGTACATATGAAACTTGTTGATTCCTACTTTTACGCTACATGTAGCGGTAAACAATGGATATGAGAACGTACTGCTATACCGATGCATCAGTACAGTTTTCCACCTATAGGAACATCTGTATCAGGGCGAACAAGAACAACATTCCCCTTTTCATCCGGAACACCGAGCGTAAGCACTTCTGAAAGAAAGGGTCCAATCTGCCGTGGCGGGAAATTCACTACGCAAAGAACAGATCGACCGATGAGATCCTCAATGCGATAGTTTTCCGTAATCTGTGCAGAAGAATGCTTGATACCAATATCTTTGCCAAAATCGATCACAAGCTTATACGCGGGCTTGCGTGCTTCAGGAAATACTTCACAGGAAATAATCCGTCCGACGCGTATATCCAGCTTCTGAAAATCATCAATGGTTGCCATTGCTACGCCCCAGTCATGAGCATGACGAGCGTGAGGACGACGATAGCGGAGATGTTGAGACGAATGAGCGGCGCACACTTGAAACGATTCCTTGTGGGATGCATACGTCTAGGGTGAAACCGATAGAACTGAAGCACCCTATGTATCGACTCAGACTCGGTCAATGCAGAAAGGCTAACATGATGAATACAAATTTGATTCTTCGAAGGATACTTGCCAGCAATGGAAAGCCAAAATGCACAACTTAGGACTCCGCTCGACAAAGCGAGAACGCATGGTGCAAGTTGATCATTAAAAAATATCTTTTGGGTGTCAGCAACCCGCAACTTGCAACTTGCAACCATCTCTTCCCCCCTCCCCACTCTATCCCTACACTCTGGTCAATGTCCTACCGACCTGACGCGAAAACTCTTTCCGGCAAACCTGTACAGGAATTCCCTGCGTCTCTGCAGAGAGTTCTTTCTCAGCCGTCTGCTCCTGAAAGCATCTGGATTGGACCTAAGCAAGCCGCAAAGATTTCAGCCGATGACACGAAAGCATACGAAGCAGCACACACCATCATGTGCCATCTGGCTGTCCGTGCTCCTACTGCACACAGCTCCGGGCACCCCGGTGGTCCCCTCTCCGCATTTACGTTTGCATACTTCCTGAGTAAGAGAAGAGATCCATCGATCGATGAACCTCTTCGTTACAGCGCAGGGCACCTTTCCCTTCTGGCATACGGACTTCAATGGATGTTCGGTCGTGAGGGAAAAGACAAGCGCCTTGCATCACCTCAAGCAATCATCGATACCTTCCGTACGCCTTCAGGGCTTCCCGGGCACGTCGAAGCGGGTATTGGCGATATTCCGTTTGGTACAGGACCCCTTGGAAAGGGCGTGAGTAATGCCCTTGGTGTCGCATTCGGACATCAATACCTATCTCGCAACGCGAAACCCGCAACCCGCAACCTTCCCAAAGTTGATGTTTTACTGGCAGACGGTGACTCACAAGAAGGGCAAGTGATGGAAGCATTCCGTCTCGCGGCAGGGCTGAAAGTAGATAACCTCGTCGTACACGGTGACTGGAATGATGTGCAGCTGAGTGGCCAACCGAGTAAAACAGTGGCTGCCGACTTTGCAAAAATTGCGCAAGCTTCAGGATGGCAGGTCATCGAAGTGCAAAATGGAAACGATCCCGCGCAAGTAGTTGCCGCACTCGATGCTTCAGATGCGTGCATCGGCAAAGGTCACCCGATATTCATCTGTTACTACACAACGATGGGGCATGGCATCGCCATGATGGAGGAAGGGAGTAACACAGGGAAGAAGAACTTCCACGGCTCCCCTCTTTCCAAAGACGATGCGGCGGCGGCGATCAAGACATTGCCAGACTTTGCGAAGGCTATTTCCGTGTATGAGCCAGAACGAAAAGTGCAGAAGGAACGCTACAATCAGCGAGAAATTCCTTCTCTCGATTGGGATCTGAAGGCATTGGAAAAGAAAGGCTACAAGCGCTTTATCACAACTGAGAAAGGTGCTGCACGCAAAGATCTCGGCGCAACTCACCTACTCAACTTGATGAAAACGGATCCTCGCATCATTGTGCTTCATGCAGATCTCGCAGGGTCGGGGGGATTTGATATTGTCGAAAAAACCTTTCCTGAGAGAGTCATCAACGTCGGCGTTGCCGAGGGCAACATGGCGATGATGGCCGCGGGCATGCGTCAGGCAGGGTTGCTGCCGGTGACCTATACATTCGCTGCGTTTGGAACCAACGAAGCGCGTGCCTCCGCTCGTCTCATCGACATCAACTGTGAGCATACCCCATGCGCGGTCCTCCACGACTGCACGCACACGGGACTATCCGTTGGAGAAGATGGAGAGACACACCAAGAAAGGCACTACCTGAATGTCCCCTTTGACCACACGCAGGTTTGGAATCTTGCGGATAGTAACCAAGCTGTAGCTGCAGCCGAAAAAGCCATGGAGATTATTGCTGAGGGGCACACAAGTGTCTTTGCGTTTTCACCACGCAGCGGCCATCCGCAGATCCTGCTATCAGATGCAACTCCGTACTACGATGCAGACTATGTCTTCGACGGAAAGGCGGACATCGTCGCAGGGCACGGTGATCTTCGCGATACTGTCACAGTTATTGCGACGGGAATAACCGTGCATGCAGCAATTGCTGCAGCACGACAAATTCAGGATCAGCAACCAGCAACCAGCAACCAGCAACTCATTTCCGTCCGTGTCCTGAATGTCGCCTGCATCCGACCGCTGGATGCCTCAGCCATCATTCAGGCAGCTCTCGAAACACGCCACCTCATCGTCGTCGAGGATCATAGCTCCGAAGGTGGCCTTGCCACGCAAGTTGCCGACGTGATTGCGGATTTTGAACTTCCGTGTTCTCTGAAGAGAATCGGTGTGAACCGCTACTACCCTTCAGCAACGGACAAGGACTTGTACCTGATGGCCGGTCTCGACAGTGAAAGCATCGCCGATGCTGTGCAGGATGAAATCCTCAAGGAAGTACGCAGTGGTGAAGAAGCCTTTGTCGCTGCTCTCTATGAATTTGGAAGCAATGCTCTACAAAGCAGATTCCATCAAACTGCACTTCCATATCTTGAGAGGCTTTCACAAGGTGGCGAGTATCTCCATAGTCTGCGCGCAGCGTGGGCAGAACATAGTGTCGAAGTGGATCAATTACCGAAAAATGAGGATCTAGCAGAGCGGCTGCGGGAGGTAATTCATCCGTAATTGCGAATACCGGAGTATCCGATATTGGGATACCGCTGCTGGATCGCCTTCAGCAACATATGTCCCCACGTGCAGCATTTTATTTACCGATATCCCGATACCCGGGTTCCGTTACGTTGGCTGGTATTATCAGCATTCATATTTTGATACAATCTTCATGGAAGCGTGCCAGAGTGGTCGATCGGGCCTGACTTGAAATCAGGTAGACCCGTAAGGGTCTCAGAGGTTCGAATCCTCTCGCTTCCGCCATACACTGCAGAAATAGGGTTTTTGCTGTGCGTTTCGGGATTACGTAAGTATTTTGAATGGTAATTGAATATACAAAGGATACATGACAATGAATCATATTCTATGCAATTTAACCTGCCTCCAAAGAAAGTCAATTTATGCTAGAATACTATGATTTGTTAAACAAAAACTCACTTGCAGGCTTCCTGGTCCTTGCCCTGCTCTTCCAGGCGTCTCCGGCACAAGCCAGTAGCTGGAACCCAGGCTTGCTCGTGAACACAGAGACATTTCAGGTGATCGATGACGCGGACACCGCATCGGATCTCTATGTCCGCTTCGGCGATGCACTGAACAAACGCCTAACTTTTGAGCGCACACTCGACCGGTTTAATTTTAACGATGATGTGTATATCTCTGGCGACGTGAACGTAAAAGGAACCGCATCAGGAAAAACAGTCTTTGCGACAGAATCATTGCGATCATCAGGGTCGCTCGTATGGGAAGGTGCTGCCTCAGGTGCCTCCCTCTGGGTTTCGACATTTCGTGGTGCTGGGCTTACAGACTGTGATGCAGATGGGCAAGCGCTTTCATGGGACAGTACAACGCAGCAATTTGTTTGTGGAGATGATGATACGGGAGCGGGAGGCTCCACTGCACCTGCACAAGGACTTACCGCACCTGCTGCAGGATTCCTGGCCCTTAGTAACAGCTTCTCCGGAACGAGTATGGAAATTATCGGCACTGCATCGGGTCGAACGATATTTGCCAATGATACCCTCGCCTCCTCGGGAAATCTGATCGTCGAATCCTTACTCAAGCAGGGATCCGGAGCTATTACCGCTATTGCTGCAGAGTTCCAAACCGGCGCTTATGTGTACGCTTCGGGAGCATCGGTCCTCGCATTAGATACCTACACTGATCAACGCAATGGAGGTGACTCGCGCGCACCGCATATTCTCTTCGGGTACCAGGGTGTTTTCGATACCGATCTCTTCCGTCACGCTGCAAGTATACTTAGAACTACAGACTGGCTTGTAGTGGATGGATCGCTCGGAGTAGGCACAACAAATCCTGATACAAAGCTTGAAGTCATCGGTACTGCCTCCGGCCGCATTGTCCGTGCGCAAGACACCCTTGCATCCTCCGGCTCCCTCGTCTGGGAAGGCGCTGCCTCTGGTGCCTCCCTCTGGGTTTCGACATTCCGTGGTGCGGGGCTTACAGACTGTGATGCAGATGGGCAAGCGCTTTCATGGGATAGTACAACGCAGCAATTTGTTTGTGGAGATGATGATACGGGAGCGGGAGGCTCCACTGCACCTGCACAAGGACTTACCGCACCTGCTGCAGGATTCCTGGCCCTGAGTAACAGCTTCTCCGGAACTGCCTTGGAAATCATGGGTACCGCTTCCGGTCACATTATCCATGCACAAGACAAGCTGCAATCCTCAGGAACAGTTGTTATTAATCTTCCCGGACCAAACGGCACATCACTGATCGCAAACGAGAAAATCCAGATGAACTCCGGAGCACTGCTCTCGGGTGCACTCATTCTCGGAGAAATGAAAATTCCCGCGCGCACAGTAGCTGATCAGATTTCGCTTTCAATGAGAGAGATCGCCAATAAGTCTTTCTTAGTAACACGTAGCCGCAATGGCACGGGAACCATCATGCAACCGTCACTCTTCGACAATGGTATCTGCTACATCACCGCAAACCTCTCAACGACGGTAAACAACATGGGATGTGGAACATCCAACTCCTCAACTCTATCGCACGTCGCAGATACGGAAGTCCTTCCACATGCTACGAACTTTGCCACAAGCACCACAAGCGGCAACGAAAGCGGCTCGACCACAACCAACAGACGCTGGTACCGAGGTTCTGTTACGGGATTCAACGGCTTCTTTTATAAATCACGCGTCATCCCCATTGATACAACACTTGTCCGCATCTTTGCAGGACTCCATAGCCAAACAACTCTTGCAAACATGATGGCTAGCGATGACCCCGCCGGAAGTCGTGCGGGCTTTGCATTTTCCACGGCCAGAGGAGACACCAACTGGCAATTATCCTTCAAAGATGGCACCACACAAAACCTCATCAACACTGGCGTTGCCTACACGGCGAACCAAGTCTACGACCTCGTCATCTACACCCCTGGTGTCGGTTCTCCGGACTATGGCACGGCATACTGGGAAATCATCAACCTGACAACGGGAGTCAAAGCCTCAGGTTCGACAAGCAGCAACCTTCCTGCAGGCGCTACAGCGCTCCTACTAGGCATAGGCGTAGAAACGCAAACGACTGTTGCAAAAAACTTCCGTAGCGTATTCCAATATGTGGAAAACGATACCGTACGAAAGTTCTAGTGTTATTCCTTCAAATCATGAGATACGGGATTGGAGACAAAGTCGTAAACCAATGATGAAACCCCAGGCATGATCTGTAGAGCATCTTTCTGTGTTCCATGCATCATGACACAGAGAATGTACGGGCGCCGGGGGACATACACGATACCGCAGTCTGAAAATGTAGAAATGCCGGGCTTATCGTCTTCATACACACCCACTTTATGCGCTACGGGAACACCTGATGCTACGCCCGCAACGATATACTGTGTAAATGGAGATCGTGTAAGAATCGAAAGAATTTCATTGGAGAAAGACAATGGAAGCAACGACGAGAAGTATAGGCTCTTGAGAATCGAAGAGTAATTCTTTGGGGTGACGTATGCCTTGTCCTCAGAAACGTGCGTGGGTATATCCAGGCTATCAAAAACGTGCAGCATAATGCTGTCGGAGATCAGCAATGATGTACGCATCAACAGAGCGTACATAGTGTTATCTGAATATATGAGCATCCTCTCCACTGCTTCACGAACGGTAATATGTGCATGTGCTCCACGCATCCAATCCGTCCCAAATGCAGCGTCGAGATCGTCTTCTAGCACTTCCAGATTTTTATCGAGCTGAATATCACCCCGATCCACCAGCTCAAACACTGCCATGGCAAGCGGAACTTTAAGAAGACTTGCGTATATATACGCATCTTTTTCGCCTACACCTACAGAAATACCGGTAGGAAGATATTCAAAGTACACTCCAACCGGAACATCCTGAGAGTCAATAAATGAGCGGATTCGCTCGCGCAGGGGCATGAAGTTGATAATGATATCACGGTCAAAATTGGCATTTTGTACTCGCGTAGCGACGAAAGGAAGTTTTATTATTGATATCGAAGATAGAAAGCCCTCACCAAAGATTGTGCTTACAAACAGAACATTGAGAACAATGCTGATGATCCCGAAAGCGCGGATACTCATGCGCATGTATAAGAAACATCATCTCACACTCACGCAGTAAAGAGCAAGAAAACCCAAGAGGGGTAGCGTGTATGATGACTTCGTGTTCGAAGCTCTTCTCATCACAGCGTCGTTTGCAGCCCTGCAATGTCTCGCCACTCCGTGGTCTTGGATCATCGGTGGGTCACTGCTGCTGCTTTGTCTTCCAGGTGTTCTTGCCATGAGAAGCGCCGCACCCTTCGTGACGACATCCAGAAAAACGATGTGTGCCATGCTCGGACTGGCGCAGATCAAAGCCGGCGAGCGTGTCTACGACCTAGGGTGCGGTGACGGCAGAATAGTCTTCGCAGCGTCAAAGCAAGGAGCAATCGCAACGGGCTATGAGATGTCCATTCCAGCCTATCTCATAGCGAAAATACGGTCATGCATGCATCCACATGCATCTATCCTCTACGGCAATCTCTGGAAGCAAGATTACCGCGATGCCGATGTGATCTTCTGCTACTTCTTGAAAGACACCATGCAGGGTTTTCATAGACGGATCTGGCCCAGCCTCAAGACCGGATGCCGCGTGGTGTCACACGCGTTCACGATCGATGGCATCGAGGCTACGGCGAGGGATGGTGATGCTGTGCTGTATGTGAAGAGATAAGAAATGCAGACACGTACGCGCGGCCAGGAATGGCCGCGCTGGTAGATTACAACTCGATGATGACATCTTCCAACACTCTATATACGACGCTGGCAATCATTCCAAAACAATGAACATCCTCCAGCGCACCCATTCGTGGGTGCGCATCACGTGAGTCCAACTGTTCTACGACAACATGGAACTGAATAATCCTCTATGGAAGCCAATATTTATTGATTCCCCACATGAATATACAGGCACGACACTCGTGCATCGGCTCCATCGGTAGAACATATCCGTATGACACAACGTCATCCTGTTCAGAACGACGAACCGATGCTCATCACGTCCGTAGCCAAACACCGAGCGCACATATTTCGGGACGATACCAATGCACGTGAAGCTGTGGAATCCCTGTACAGGACACAGGAACAACATCCATTCTTTTTATATGCTTTTGTAATCATGCCCAATCATGTGCACTTGCTGCTACAAGTTCCATCACCCGAATCCATATCCAGAATTATGAATGTCTATAAGGGGACTGCAAGTGCAAGTATCGGTCGCGGACCGTTGTGGCAATCACGATTTCATATTCGTTATGTGGACAACCTCTCAACAGCAAAGTCTTATATACACAACAATCCCATTGTTAAAGGTCTCTGTGAGCGACCCGAGGATTATCCGTGGTCATCGGCATGCGGTGCATGGGATGTAACTCCAATTCTCTGGTGAAGAACGCGCGGCCAGGAATGGCAGCGCTGGTAGATTACAACTCGATGATGACATCTTCCAACACACACATTCTAAAGCACTCTATATACGACGCTGGCAATCATTCCAAAACAATGAACATCCTCCAGCGCACCCATTCGTGGGTGCGCGATCCTTGCTAAGGAATATCAACAGTACAAAAACGCACCCGTCTCCAGGTGCGCTTTTATGTTGTCATGCTATGGGTCTTACGGGTTACTCGTCTCCCAGTGCAGGTTGAGGAATCCTGCATTAGCCTGTCCGGAACTGTTGGCAGCCAGCTTCACCAGAATGGTGATGTATCCGCCCGGCGTGTATGTGCCTGCACTGCTTGGTCCAGTGATGCTTGCAGTAGTGAATGATGTGTTGGCAAGAGTGGCACCACCTGTGAGAGCAACAGCTGCACCCGTGGTGTCGAGAAGCTTCACCGTAATGTGGTTCTGGCTTGTTGTAGCGGTCTTCGTGCGGTACCGAAGCTGCAACGACTTCACAGGATCCCAGCGCAGGAAGTTATCGGGGATGCGTACCTTGGTAGAGATCCAGTAGTCCTGAGCTGTAGCCTTTGTGGACGTCCACTGGTAGGTATTCTCGAATCCTGCATTTAGTCCTCCAGATCCTGCAAGCTGACCTATGTAAGTAGAACCGGACTGGTAGTAAATGGCATTCGGGTACTCTGGGTGGAGCGAAAGGATATCACCACTTCCGTCACCAGCGCTTTCGTACCAGCCAAGGTTACCTGCACCGTCTGTGCGAAGCACCGATCCGGATACACCGGTATTCGTCGGGAAGTTCATGGCCTGTCCACGGAACGTAACGGTACCGTCGATCGTGAGGGTAGAACCGGAGAGGTTGCCCGTGGTCTTCACATCGTCGCTGAATTCGAAGCGGTCACGTGTGTTCTGGAAGGTCAGGTATTCATTCGTCCCATCACTTCCGAACGTAAGGACAGTATCGGCACCAGCGGTCCTATCACTATTGAGCGTTGCACCGCTCTTCGTAAAGATAGAGCCATCAACAATGAGGGTACCTGATCCCTGGATCTTATCGTTACCATGCAAAATACGACCGGATGAAGTGCCAAGAATTTCAAGGGCAGTACCCGAGAAGCTTGGAGTAAGTGAAAAGTCTGTGCTCGAAAGGGTAATACCCTGTCCTGCCGTGTAGGTCGTTCCACTGTCTGTGCCACATACGAAGCGCTGTGTCGTAGAGTCCCATGTGAGTTTGCCAGTGTTAGCATCACATGTGTTGACGAGACCTGCACCCTTGAACTGCGAGACCCAAAGGGAGGCTCCAGACGCTGCTCCTTCCCAGACAAGGGTACCAGAGGAGGAGAGACCGGAAGAAGCATGAATACTTCCTACGGCATCAATCTCGTATTTGGGTGAAGCGGTTCCAACACCGACGCGGTTTGTGGCTGCATCGATACTCAAAGTATTGGAATCAATATTGAGACCGTTCTCCCCTCCGGAGAGCGCCATTGTCGTGTCGTTGGCAAACGTCCATGCAGCTCCGTTGACCGTGACCGTATCACCGGCAGCGTCTCCAATAGTCACTGCACCGTCGAACTGCGCTGCGCCATCAACTTCGAGTCCGCCAGAAGTATAGACATCATCAGAGAACTCAAAGCGGTCACCTCCATTAGCAAATGTCAATGTCTCTGCTGTGCCGTCACTTCCGAAAGTTAAGATAGCGTCTGCGGCGCCATTGTCGCTGTTGATTGTAAGATCAGCCTTCGTCCTGATGACTCCATCAGTTGTAAGAACACCTGAAGCAGTCAGATTACCCGTCACATGTACATCATCCGTGAACTCGAAACGACTCGTCTCAAAGTCCCAGAAGATCTTCTCATTGAGCGCCCCTCCGAAACGTAGTTCCACATCTGTTGTGCTATCTCCTTCATCGATCGTCTGAAACGATTCTGTATTCACCAGGAGACCCGGGTTCCAGGAGGAGGCGGCATACGCGGGCGATGCTGTTGAAAGCAATGCACCAATAGCGAGCGTGCTGATGCCGCGCAGAAGTGACCGGTGAAGCATTTGGTCTTTCATATTTTTTTGGTTTCTTGACATTATACATTATTTTAAGTTTTAAACCATCCTCTTAGTGTTGCTATGTATAAAAATGTGTCCTAATAGAATTAGGAATGATGAAAAGCGCTACGGTAAGCGGAGGCTAATCCCCTATCAATTCACGATACTGGAGCTTAAGCCCCCCGAGCTGCATCTGGTAGGCGTCCTTTGCGTAGAGCTTGAACTTGATAAGGAAGTCCTGACCAGGTGTCCATGTGGGAGTGCCCGTAAACTCGAGCTGGGTCGTGGCCCAGCTTGTCGAAGCTAGTCCTGTGGATGACCCAGAAAGCGTCACCGGAGATCCGTTCGTATCAAAGACCGAGATATCCATCTTGTTATTCAAGGCACTGGCCGATGTAGTGCGGTAGGCAATACGCAGAGGATTATCCACCCACTGGGTAAAGTCCGAACTCAGGGAGACACGGAGGATCACGTCGTAATCCTGGAGTGCAGTCTTTGTACTTGTCCACAGGTAGAAGTTTTTCAGATTGATAGCATCGTGGCTCACGGAGAGCTGACCGACGTTTGTCGTGGCGTCACCCTGGAACACGACCTTCTCAAAGGCAGGATTGAAGAACTGCTCGTACGTTCGCTCACGATCATCACTCTGCAGTACGCGCTTGTCGGCTACGGATGTAATAGCTCCACCTGATGTCACGACCTGCGCTACACGAATAGAGCTTTCGTCAGCTGGGAATCCAATAGTAGAGACCGTCAGCCCTCCCGATCCGAAGAACACATAGTTGGTAGCATTGTTCTGCACACTCACACCGGTTGCACCATTATAGCTGGTCGTACTGCCATTGAGACGGTACCCGCCGCCGGCAACGTTGACGGTAAGCCCTGCACCACTAGATACCCGAAGCTGCGTATTTTGTGCGGGCGACAGAGCTGTTACGTCTACCCCATTGATGAATCCTGTAACGGTGAGATTTCCATCGATACGGACATCATCGCTGAAGTTAAATCTGCCATTGGTTCCATCATAGGTCAGCTGTCTGCTCACCGATGAACCGAACTGGAGCGCGGTCGATGTGCTCGACCCGTCACGGTCGATGACGAAGGATCCGGAGTTTGTTCCACCGGGGATACGCGCGGGATCGAAGACGCCACCGGGGCCAAGAATAGCGATATTACCGCTACCGGTACCGACGTCACGCTGATCAAGCAAGTCTGCATTGAGAGCGAACGGAACAGAGCGAATGGGTGAGCGATCCACATTCGGATTGTTGGGATTGGTATCGAGAATCTCGTACGCAGTATCCAAAGAACCCACAGGCTTCACTTCCACCTGCATGTGAAGATTCAAAAGATCCGTCTGGGACATGGCAGTAAATGCAGGGAGCGACGTTCCGCTACCAAGCTTTACCGTAAAGTAGCCACTACTATTGGGCTTTACATTATGGAACTCCTGCCAGCCTGCATAGGTGGGACCCGATGTAACGATCGTTCCATCAGGATTCAGATCTGCAGGAACGGCATCTGAGGAGTTCCAGAAGCTGAAGCGCATCATATGGTTTGTCGTGATTGCTGTACCGGAAGCGTTTTTCAGCTGACCGTTATAGATGATGTTTTGCGGAACCGTCGCAACGGCTTCGACTTTGATGTACGGAACAGAGGAGAGAGCGAAGATGAGCAATGCTGCGATCCAGCGGCGGGAGCGCGCAGAGGTTCTTGCCTGTACACGTGGAGTCTTCTTTTTGCGGCGAGGCACCCTACGCAGTGCAGCGGATGCTTTCTTCGCGCGCTCCAGAACTGAAGCATACGCAGCCCAGGCAAGAAGCAAGAATCCAAGATTGAAGAGCAAAGCTCCCAGCACAAGCCGCTTGCCAAGTGTTTCAGGCGCAAAGCAATCTGCCGACGTCGCTGCAAGAGTTGCGCGCGACGGAGCTGCTACGGGATCGATAACAGTGAAGAAGTCTTCAGCCGGCGCAAATCTCGATCCAAAGACCGGACGGAGGACAAAGCGAGGAAGATCGATGAGTGACGGCAACAGTGGTGGCTGCGTGACAACCGGAATCGAAGGATCCCTGCGGGGCACTCTTGGTCGTGGAGCGGAAGGATGCGAAGGCTTCTCGCCGGAATCGACTTCCCCACCTGACGGTGTTTCACTTTGTGGCGCCCCAGTATCCCCTACTGAACCTGTGACATTGGTCTCATGCCCACGGTGACTGCCACCATCGCCACCGCCACCACTCGTTCCTCCAGATCCGCCTGAGGAACCACCGCTGTCGCCACCCGAACCAGCGGTATCATCAGGAGATCCCTCACTATACGAGTCACTCTCGCCTGTCGACTCGCGCCACGTCATCGAAACGCTATCCACCTGGTAAGAGCTACCGGTAATGGAGCTTCCGTCTGCGCTGTTCCCCGGATCAGCATTGGATGTGTATGTCGAACTCTCTGCTGCAAAGACATGAGGCACGGACAAAGCAAATCCAAACATGGAAACAGCCAGTGCGATAAATACCGTTGCAATAGCAGGTGCAAACGAAAAACCACCTGCAGTCCGGTCCCCTGGCAGAAGCCTCTGAAGATATTCACGACGCTTGCTCTCATGTGAGGGTGAGTCCGCATAGTAGAGACCATGGCGACGGATGATGCGGCCAACAGTGGCCGATGAAACCTGTTCTTCGTAATCACGGAGAAGCACATCCGCAATGGCCTCCTTACCGATATGCGGATACTGCTCCCGGAGATGACGGACAATACTGACGACTTTTTCACTCGTTTCGGGCTTCCGAAGTTTCCTTGGTCGGCGGGAATGATCCTCAAGAGCTTCGGGGTGCAGAGGATCAAACCGTTCGGCCCACCGCAGAAAAGTCGACCGTGATATACCGAAGTAGCGACAAGTTAAGCTTACGTTTTGGTGATGATCATTGTAATATTTAAACCACTGCAGACGCTTATAAACCACATCTGCAAGCCCCAAATGATGACAATTTAGCATGTCATTGACGGCCTGTTTGTTTGAGATATTTTTGTGCATTTGATAATTTTTATTACCAGTTCTACATTATAGCAGTATTATAAAATAATGTCTATATCATTCTGATCTTGCAAAAGCCAAACATGCGACAGAGAAATATCCGACAGATACGATGACCTGCTTGTGTACGATCTTTTGTCGTGGGACAGAGTCTGCAATCACAGGAAATGGAAGCACATTCCCTCCAGGTGCTTGCATCAATCTGATCTTCTGGCAGATGGAGAGATGGCACACAAAAGACAAATATCCCGGATAGATGTGCTACATCTATCTGATCCTTTCACTACACAGAGATGTCTCTCATCCCAAGTGTGTGCAACGCAGAGCAAATATTCAAAATGGCATAAGGCTGCAAGGCACCAACTTGACAGCAGTACGCAACCAGCTGATTTCTGTACTGAATGTATCTGATCTTTCTGCTGATCACATAACTATTTTCCCGAGAAGTATGCATACTGCAGATGGGGAACATGAAGTGTTTGCATTATGTATGAGGTATTTGGTACGCTTACGTTCCGTGAGAAGAGCATACGTATTCAAAGGTCAATGCTTGCCGGTTCTGTACGGGGCTTTTGCGCTGACGATGGCAGTGCCTTCTTTGGCTCATGCACAGAGTTTTAAGGATCTCGCACAAGGACATCCGGTATACGAAGCAGCTGAATACCTCAAATCCAAAGGTATTATCTCCGGCTATAGCGACGGCACGTTCAAGCCGGATAAAGGCGTAGTTCGCGCAGAGGCCATCAAGATAATCGTTGCCCCTCTTATAGATGCTGCGTCCATCGCTCAGCTTACTTCATCGCCGTTCACGGATGTGAAGGAAGGTGACTGGTTTCTGGGGTACGTAGAAGCTGCGAGACAAAACGGTATTGTCGATGGTCCTCCGAAGAAAACAGCGTTTAACGGCAGCAATCCTGTGCTCAAGGCAGAGTTCATCAAGATGCTCCAGCAGGCGCACAATGCAAAGCCCGTCGAAACACTAAGCGAGATTCAGTTACCAATCGCTCCGGATGTGGCAAAGGCTGATGATTGGTTCTACCCCTACATGCGCTACGCCATCGCCTCGTCCATGACGATGATCGGTGCAGACGGAATGCTCCGCCCGGATCGCGCTCTTACTCGCGGCGATTGCGCGCTGATTCTGCACCGCTACCTCATGTACAAAGAGGGTCGTAGGACACAGGCACTCCTTTCCGAGGCTGAGAGTGAGATCATCATCATCCTCGGAGCACTGGAGAAAAACGACATTGTTACTGCGGAGTATGCCTCTGCACGCGGACTCCTTGCTGCTCGTGGTGCACATCTCAGTAAGCCCGAAGAACCCATCGTTCAGGGTGCACTCAAGACTGCCGAGGCATTCCGCTCTCTTGTACGTGCCTACCGAGCTGGCCTGAATAAACAATATGATGAGGTTACCAAGCTTGCGGGTGATGCATGGAACCTAGCATCGCGCGCTAAAGAACTTGCTCCCAACCTGGCTGCAATCAGCGATCAGGTCCAAAAGATTTCCAAGGGAATGGCGGATAGCGCAAGGACGCTGATGCAGACTCCGCAGTAAATGGGAAATGTACGCCTGATGGTGCTTGGTTTTTCTGTATGCTCTATGTATGGAGTTTTCTGCCCACATCATCTCCGGAACAGGCTTGGCGAGGATGCAGAAGATTCCGACACTGAATCTGCTTCTCAGCGACATTCCAGCATCTTTGGATGAAGGGATATACGCCTGCAGAGTGACTTTTGATCAATCCTTTCCCGCCGTCATGCACTACGGCCCGCGCCCGGTTCACCATCTTTCCGATTCCTGCGAAGTACACATTCTCGATCAAGTCATTGAACATCCACCAGAAACCATAGAGGTACAGATTGTAGGAAAAATCCGAGATATTCAGCACTTCGAGGATCCGAAGGAACTTCTTAGGGCAATCCGAGGCGATATCGCCAATGCACGTGCTATTCTCGGTGCATGATCCAACGGGTCAAGCGCTGCATCGGCCAACGAAGTCCCCTTCGCCTTGCCTACCACGCTTGTAGATCATTTGCTGCAGCCGCAAGCAACGGTTTTCCAGCTCGGTCGCTTACCATCATCGGCATCACCGGGACGGATGGCAAAACCACAACAACATCGATGGTTGCGCATATTCTGAATGCAAGCGGCTTGAAGGCTGGCATTGCCTCCACGGCATTTTTTGATGATGGAACGGGACTGCAGCAAAACTCCTCGCACCTCACATCCATCAGTCCATTTGTGCTGCAAAAACTACTTCGGACGATGCTTCGAAACGGATGCACCCACGCTGTCCTCGAATGCTCCAGCCACGGCCTCGTCCAGCACCGCCTCGATTGGGTATTTCCAAAAGTCACTGCAATCACCAATACCGCACTCGAGCACCTCGACTATCACGGAACCATGGAGCAGTACCGCAAGGACAAGGGAATACTCTTTCGTATGCTGCGGGGGAAAGGAACAAAAGTAATGAATGCCTCCGATGAAACATATGAGATGTACAGGAGAATTCCTTCACAAAGAACGGTCACTTGGAGCGAAGCCCAACAAACTCAACAGACCCCATCAACGCAAGAAATCCATCTCCGGCTTTCCGACATTCATTCCTCTGCCAATGCAGTGAGTGCAACGCTCCACTCTCCATCTACAACATGCAATCTGCAATTATCCATCCCCGGTACCTACAATCTCGATAACGCGCTCTGTGCCATCAGCACCTGTCTTGCGCTCGGCATATCTGTAGAGCGATCTACGGCTAGCCTGAAGAATTTTGCCGGTATTCCCGGTCGGATGGAGCGCATCGAAGCAGGCCAGCCATATGCTGTTTATGTCGATTTCGCTGTATCGCCGCAATCGTATATGAAGGCGCTCGAAACACTACGAAGCATCGTAGGGGAATCTGGTCGCGTTATCGTGATGTGCAGCAGCTGCGGCAACCGCATGCGGGAGAAGCGACCGGAGATCGGCCGCATCTGCTCTACCCTTGGAGATATTGTCGTAGTGACCGAAGACGAGACCTATGGCGAAGACCCGCATGCCGTTTTAGAAGAAGTCTGGGCGGGAGTGAATCAAAGCACATGCGAGGCGCACAAGATCTTCGATCGGAGAGACGCGATTGCATTTACGCTAAAGACGGCAAAAGCAGGTGATGCTGTTGTCTTTTGCGGCATGGGTCCATTTACAACCATGACAAAGCTCCAGGGAAGGATTCCCTGGGACGAGCGGAAAATTGTGCGAGAGGAATTGGGGAAACTGGGATATAGGAAATAGCAAACCGGCGCTTCGAAATTCGAAGCGCCGGTGTATCTTTCAATCCTCCTCCAGGCAGTCGCCCTGGCGCATGAGACGTCGACGCTCTCGCGCGGAATCATTGTGCCGAATCCACGCAATTGCGACGACGCAAGCCAGGGCTGCACCAATACGCAGGATGTAGTGAACGAGCAGAAAGCTAGGCATGATGCTCAGCCTCCAGCGCATCCATTGAACGCTGATGATCGCGTTTCCACTTCCGGTCGATACACCCGAGTGTGATAGCGATCACTACAAGAGAGATGACGTAGAGCGATGCCAACACCGGGAAGAATCCCAGAAAATCGAGCATCCACTCAACGAAATCATCTTCGGGTGGACGGTTGTGAAACAATCCATTCCACCATTGGGACCATGTTGAGGGCTTCATAGCACTCACTCCTCCTTGAAAGAGAGCTGAGTCTCCAGACCAGCGGCTCTGCCGCAAAAAATCTGAAGACAGTCGCTGCCTCTACAGTAGTATGTGAAGGATCTGGGTATTATAAGTATTATATAACTATTTTTTGAATTGTCAAACACTCTGAAAACTACCGGTCTTACTGCCGGCATCGACGAAGCAGGCAGAGGACCTCTTGCCGGCCCTGTCGTAGCTGCTGCGTGCATTCTTCCTAAAGGCACCCGCATCCCCTCCTTCATCCGCGACAGTAAAGCACTGGAGCCTGAGGAGCGAGAGCAAGCGTTCCTGTGGGTACAGAAGCACTGCACAGCAGGCATCGGTCTCAGCAGCGCCTCGTACATCGACCGTTTCGGCATCCTCGCAGCCACCGAGCGCGCAATGCAGCAGGCTGTTGCAATGCTCGCATGTACGACGAAGCCCACGTACCTGCTTGTCGATGGCCGTGACAAATTCTGGTTCGATTACCCCCATAGCTCAGTCATCCACGGGGACGCACTGGAGCCGTGTATCTCTGCCGCTTCCATAGTCGCCAAGGTCACCCGCGACCATATGATGCGCGAAGCGGACCGCCTATTTCCCGGCTATGGTTTTACCGGACACAAAGGGTATGGCACAGAGGAGCACTATGAAATGATCAGGAAGCTTGGAGTGTGTGGGATACATCGGAGGAGTTATTTGTAGAATTTTGCATATTTGCAGAGCAATGAAGGCATGTTAGAAATTGACCTTAGCCTCGCTTCAGGAATTGAAAACAGCTCATATTCTCTTCTTAATTTGTGCAAAGATTAGAACCGCAATTCCACCGACCACAATCGGCACCGAATACACCTGCCCTCTTGTAAGAATCAAAGGACCAAGAAGGAGCGCAGTATGTGTCGGCTCTCGGAGGAATTCCAGCGCAAACCGCAACACACCGTAGAGCACCAGAAATATGCCTGCTGTCTGCCCCTTTGGACGCAGAGGTAATCGCAAATGGAGATAACACGCCAACGCGATGAAGAGATCCTTCACGACCGCATACAGTTGTGTTGGATGCCGCAATTCCTCAATACCGGGAATCGCGATGCCCCACGGAAGCGTCGTCGGGATGCCATAAAGCTCCTGATTGATAAAGTTCCCCACTCTTCCCAGTGCCAATCCGATGGCTACCGGAACGACAACGATATCGCCGAGTGCCAGCAAAGAAATTTTATGCTTCCTGCAAGAGTAGACCATGGAAAGTATCACACCGAGAAATCCGCCGTGACTCGACATGCCGCCCTTCCACACGGCAAAAACATCCAGAGGATGCATGAGGAAGTATCCAAGGTCGTAGAAAAGCATGTACCCGAATCGGCCGCCGAGGAGGACGCCGATGATGCCCCAGGAAAGGATATCTCCCCATGCATCGCGCGAAAGCTCCAGATTCCGATAGTGCTGGAGCCTCGGGAGCAATACATAGGCAACCAGAAAAGCTACGAGGTACAGAAGGCCGTACCAGTGCACATCAAACCCGAGAAGGGAAAGTGCGACAGTGCGGGAGGGGAAGAGATGCATGACAGCAATGATCATAGCATTCATTACTTCCCGCACACTGACTCCATCACCCACTCCCCTTTCGACTGAAAGCATTCATCCTTGAGGAATCCTGCAATGTGCTCTCCATAGTACTGCCGAAAGAAGGGCGTACTCACAAAGAGCGTTCCTTCGGGGAGTGTTCCGAGAAGTCCTACGCGGTTTTCATGTGCTCCGTACAAGAACTCCCGCCACTGCTCCTCCTTCCAACCGGGAAGATCAAAGATGCCGGGACCTCCAACATCACGGTCAGGAAGCTCTCCAAGAAACCACGGAGCGGCCGCATTATCCAATGCAATCACGGGCGCATCGCCAGAAGGCAATCCACTTGCGACTTGTTGTACTGCAGCATAGGACTGCATATCAATCGCCGGAACGCGACCCCAGGCTATGCGAAAGCTCATGAAAGCCTGCACAAGAATCATTGCACAAAGGGCAATCCGCAACTGCGCGACGCGGAATCGATTCCAGAGATCCCGTATCCCCATCGCCGCAAAGGGAAGCAGGAAGAAATCACACTGCAAAAAGAAGCGACGATAGAAGACAAGTCGGAAGATGATGAAGGGAAGAGTCCAGAGTACAGCAATCTGCCACAGACTCCCCTTTTCTTTGCGAAGCGAAAGCAGAAATCCCCACACCCCAAGTGCAAGAAGAATGCCGGTTGTGCGCAGATAAAAAACTGGATCGGGAAACGATCCTCCGGGTGCAAGATCGCCACGGAGATTGTAAATACTGGTGAATGGATCACGTACAGCGGCCTTCCAGTGCGGTACATACAAAAGAAGACTCAGAAGAGCAACGAAAGCCAAAGCTCCGATCATCATCCAGGTGCGGCGGTCACGGAGGGAAGACCGTAAAGTAAGCGCGCACCAGGTAACCATTGTAAGGCCAAGGAGAAGCCCTGTCTGGTGATGGATGATGAGCACGAAAAAGGCAAAGAGCGCTGCGAGATAGGATTTTCGTTCAAGTGCTCCGAAGGTAAAGATGACAAAGAGCAATGAGGCATAGGTCTTCCAGTACATCCCGACAAATCCATCGTAGTACGCCTGCGAGAGAAATGCTGCGAGCAGTACGAGCGCACCGGTCATAGCACCCTCACGGCGGGAAAATTCGATGGCCAGCGCAACAGCAATCACCACGGGAGTCAGGTTCCAGATCCAGCCAAGAAACCACTCGCGCGGAACGCCAAGACTGATAAACGGCGACGCGAGGAGAAAGAGTCCCGGAGGGTGCTCCCCCGCCCAGCGCGGGAGATCAGGAAGAAGCGGAAAGCTTGTAGCGTATTTCAGAAACAGAAACTTGTAGATGCCGGGGTCGTAGCCAAGCGGGATGGGAAACCGGAAATACGGGAGAAAGAATTTCACCGTGAGGAGACCCAGGAGTACACCTGATACGATACCGATGGATCGGGAATGCAGTGCTTTGGAAACCTTTGGAGCCATCCTCCGTATCATATAGGAGCCCCTCCTCAGCGCACCAATGTCGCTTTGACGATGAATCGTTCGCGCGTAGTTCCAACAGGGAAACAGGTAATGACCGTAAGAGCATCTGCCCCTGCAGCGGAGAGATCGAGAATACTTGTATCGGAGGATGGGACAATGAATGACTCTGTTACGGCATACCGGTACTGCGTATCGCCGTCGGTGAGAACGATGTGCTGGCCGATAGCAATCTCCGGAAGATGCGCGAAGACGCGACCATACTGGCTCTCTGAGGCGCGCTCAGTGGGCGGGCTGCTGTGCCCCGCGATGACCAGCGGACCAGCCCCAGGCCGACTGGAATGCGGATACGCTACCGCTCCGTAGAAAAGCCCCGTCTGCATCTGGTCCTCAAGAAGTCCCCACTGCTTGGTATCCCAAAAACGTCTCGAGGGAAGGAGTACCGGTGCGCGAATCCCAAGATCCGGAACGGCAATCGCATACGCGCGACGAAGCTCCCACTGCCTACGTTCATCGGTGATCTGGCCACCGTCACCACCACTGTCTCCTGAAGCCACGTCCGCTTCCTGCTCTGAAATGGTTGGCGCAGGAGCAGCCTCGTGGCGGAATTCTACTTCTGAAGTCTCGAACACATCATCAATACCAACAAGGGCAATGGCCTCCGTTGGATCAGCAACTGAAGCCTCCAGACCGGAAAATGCAACATGAAGAATTACAGCCGTAGAAAGTGCTGAGGAGCCAGCCGCAAGGGCAAAGGCAGCGAGTGCTTTTGTGTTCTTTGTCATTTGTATTATTATAATATATTATTGATTGTTTGTCTATATTATTACATTACATACGATACAGAGAAAGTGCCAATAGACACCTAATGTACGTACCGTCGTCAGTCTGCCTGCCGTACACTTTATGCATGCGAATTCTTGGTATAGAAACATCGTGCGACGAAACAGCTGCAGCAATCGTTGAAAACGGTACGCATGTAAAAAGCTGTGTCATCAGCTCCCAGCGTCAGAAGTTTTCCGATCGAGGAGGAGTGATCCCTGAAGATGCCGCACGCGAGCAGGTACTCTGCATGCTTCCTGTACTCAGAACATGTCTGGAGGAATCAGGCGACACCCCACAAAGCATTGATGCAATCGCCGTGACAAAAGGGCCGGGGCTCCTTGGCTCACTGCTTGTCGGAACTACAACAGCACGCACGCTCGCTGCTCTCTGGAAAAAGCCGCTCATTGGCGTGCACCACACACTCGGACACCTAAGCTCAGTTTGGCTTTGTGATACTGCGCAACCAGCAAACAGCAACCAGCAACCTGCCTTTCCCATTCTCACGCTCTCCGCTTCCGGTGGTCACTCGGACCTCTGGTGTAGGTCATCCCATACAAAAGGAACACTACTTGGCTCCACCCGCGACGACGCTGCAGGAGAAGCATTTGATAAGGGGGCAAAGCTCCTCGGGCTCCCCTACCCGGGCGGACCCTCGATTGCAAAGGCTGCTGAAGGTGGCGATCCGCATGCACATGCGTTTCCTCTTCCGCTACGAAATGACCCATCGCTGGACTTCAGCTTCTCCGGACTGAAAACATCGCTTCGCTATCTTCTGAGTGATCTACAATTCTGCACTCCCAATGCATTATCCAGCATCGAAGATATTGCCGCATCGTACCAGCAAGCTATCTGCGCACATCTTATCGATCGTATAGTTCGTGCACTCCATCAGCATTACGATATCCGTGAAGTACACCTTGTCGGAGGAGTTTCTGCAAACACTGTTCTTCGCGCGACACTTCAGGCTGCCCTGGGAAAGTCCTTCCCAAATGTAGCACTCCGGTACCCCACAAAGCTGATCTACTGCACCGACAATGCAGCTATGATCGCAGCTGCAGGAGAATTCCTCGTACAGGAACACGATGAAAAAGCATTTGAGGCCTTTGAAACGACGGCATCATTGCCGCTGGCGATGGCTATTGCTTAACTGAATGCAGGTAGCAGTGCACTGAGCACGATGGCAATGAGACCAAAGACGGCAAGGATGCGGACAGGGGTGGATTTTTTCATGGGAGCAAAAGGAGAAAGGGGTATTACGGCTCAACCGTGATCTGGTGCGTGGTCATGCTCTTTGCACCGGTTGTATCCTGGACAGAGAGCGTAACGTCATAGATACCGGGCTTTTCAAAAACGTGAACGATACGCGGTGCATCATCATCACTCTCGGACCCATCGTCGAAAGTCCACCGGATTTTTTCGAGAATTCCGGAGCTGCAAGACCGATCAAAAGAAACGCCGAATGGTTTTCCATCCATCGATCCGGATGTACGGCTGGGGATAAAGCAGGCATCCAATCGCGGAGGAAGTACCACAACGGTGCTCACGGACTCATACGTTTCATTCGTCGTTGTGTAGACAACGAGTTTTACAGGGTACTTGCCAGGCTTTTCAAACGTATGCTCCTCGATGGCAATTCCCTGCTTCTTGGTAACGCCCGTAGTTTCATCTCCAAAGAGCCATTCAAAGCCAGAAATTATTTTGCCTGGGATGACTGTTTGCGATGCATCGAAGCGAACTTTAAAGGGTGCAACACCGCTCTTCTTATCCATTTGGAAAGTAACCACGGAGGAAGGAGGCTTCACATCAATGGAAATGGGAAGCCGCATGGCCTTGCCTTCCGGATCACTGGCCAGAAGCGTGAGCTTGTAGGTACCCGGATAGCGGTAGATCGCCTGCAACGTGTTTTCTGATGATCCAACACTCGTGGCATCCGGTGCTTCCCACGAAAACTCCACAAGGGGGAGTGACGTATGCGGCGTGACGCTCACGCTCAGCGGAGCCTCACCTGTAATGCGGTTTGCTGTCACCGTTGGAGACCCATCAAAAGAAAGATCGGGGATACGCAGTGTCTCCACGACCTGAACGAGGACTGTGGCGACCGCACTCTCACCGGTTTTAGATCGAGCACTTGCTGTCACGCGAAATGCTCCCTGCTTCTCAAACGTATGCCCTACCCTGTGCTGATCGATCGTCTTTACGGGAGTAGTCTTGTCGCCAAAGTTCCACTCCACCTCACGAAGTGGTTCGTCGGTCGTAAGGGTAAAGATTGTACCAAAAGGCGGGGGGCTCAGAAGTTTTTTGGGCTCCGTAGAAAGACGGATATTAAAGGGCTGAGCCGGGGGCTCGCGTACTTCGATATCCCTACGATACGTCTCCTGCGTCTGGTTTTCGCGGAGAATAACGGCGGATACACGGTGCACGCCAACACGGACAAACACATGTGTGACGGAAGGATCTGCAAACACTGCAGCATCTGTGGTGACCGGACGCGAACGGACTTCATCCACTTTACCGTCATCTTCAAAATCCCAACGCACCTCGCGAATCTCTTTTTTATCATTCACAAGATGTTCAACACTGAAGGTTACCGGTTCATCGACTACAGGCTCTGCAGGTTTCACGGAGAACACAGCCTTCTTGATCACCATCCTCCGGGCGACTCTGCGTGTGGAGCCGTCACTCAGTGAAACAAGCACGGAAACATTGAAAGCCCCTGTGCGCTCAAAGAATGCTGTGATCTGAGGCTCAACGGTCTCCTGATCAACTTTGCCGTCGCCATCAAGATCCCAACTATAGGAGACAGGCTGTAGCTGCTTGCGTGCTAAAATCTCCAGTGCTCTGTCGAGACCAAATGTCACGGCCACCGGAGCGATAAGGTCGGCACCGTCTTCTGGGCTCAATTTAAGAATATCGAGTGGAAGAGCAGGCTCACGCATGATGACCATCGGTGTTGCAACGCTAATGATAAATGCCGGCGTAAGAATGAGGATGAGTCGTACAGCTACATTGGTCTTACCAAAGCGTGTCGCAGACTTCTCCTTGAGTGCATGACGCAGCACCAAAACCATGAACACCAAAAGCAAGAGAATAACCGCTGCCGATGATAACGCTCCGATGGGAATAAGCTCCTGATAGTTCCCTTCAACGTTTGGAAGCACTGACATAAGAAAGAGACACCAAAGCACATATGCTGCATACGGAATCAGCATGAAGATCAGCAGCATACGCATGGCACGCATTTTCAGATGCGACGGTATTTTGGGCTGCAATGGAGCTGCCGGTGCGGAACTGATTGCGTCGACGTTTGGGGGGGCTTCGGTCACTCGATTGGGGGGAAGATCGCAGTATCTACGTAATCATCAACTGCGGAACGGAGCTCAGACTCGCTGAGATCATCCGGAAGAGAAACATCCAAGGGGTCCCCTCCAGGAAGTATGGTAGCAGTATTGGGAAAGGGTTGGGATCCAGTGGGTATCTCTACCATAGGAGCAGATCCGTGCTGCGAGAGGGATGCTGTGAAATCCACTCGAAGAAGTGAACCACCTGGAAGTCGCAGCGAGGGGATTTCCCACTGGATTGCAATCACATGAAAATGCTCAGCGGATATCCACAGTTCACCGGTCGCCTGTAGAGAAACGATCTGCGCACGAAGAGCTTCCTCATCAATCTCCTCTCCCCGTTCAAGTGCAAGTGCTTGCGCATAGGCGAAGAAGCGATCCGGATCGAGTGCTACAGCATAGTGATACGCAGGAATACCATCGATCTCCTCTCTACCCAAATCCCGCGTAACCTGCACCACACTCGCTTGCGCCTGAAGCAATCTTGGACTTGGTGAAACGGCAATGCCCGCACCAGTATCCGTAGGAGAAAATTCCCACCAGATCCCAAGAATATTCTTGAGTGAAGCAGGATCGAAAATGCCGCCATCAGGCGTACTCGTCAGGGAACGAATGAGCATATAAAAGCGCTGGCTCTCGACAGAAACCGTATCGAGCTCTGCACGAATGGTGCGATCCTGAGTGTCGCTATCGCGGAAGTGCATGGATGCATTCACCGTTCCACCAACAACTCTGCCACCCTCATTGATCGAACCGCGAATATCGAGTCTACCTCCGCCATCACCAAAGGTTCCGCCACTAAAAGCGAAATCTGCCTTGGCTGTGTACGCAGCGGATGTGAGTGACTGCGCAGCCGTAACCGCCTTCTGCAACACCTCATCTGCTGGGAGAGCTGGAATCTCTGGTGCGCAGGATACAAGCGGGAGCAATACTACGATGAAAGGTATCCGCCATCCAACCATGGATAGCAGCATAGAGGAAACTCTCCCTTCGATGAAGGGAATCTCATGACGAGCGCGGCCGGCGTACTTCCGAACTTTGGATATCGCCGGGTTCCTGCACAACAAATCGAACCGTCTTACGACGCGAGGCAAGCGCATCAGCATGAAGTTCGAGTACTCTGGATGTGTTTCTCGCTACGGATAGCGGCGGATCCAAGGAAAGATTCACCCTGTCACCATCCATCTGAAATGCAACTGAGGAAACACGCTTGCCGCGATTGTCATAGAGCGCGATATTCTGTAGATCCGCATAGCGCGCTGACCCTTCATTGGTCAGTACCATACGCGTCACCTGCAGATCGCGCTCTCCGGAAGCAGAGAGGCGCAGACGAAGCACAGTCCGGTTTCTTCCATAGGAAACTCTCTTCAGAAGCCTGAGGTACTCCACGGCAATTGTTCCCGTGCTCTTTGCAGCAGTGCGAACAAGTGATGCAGCGTCGCTGGCTACAGGGACAATGACCAATGATGCCGATGGTGCAACAACAGGATCCTGATCTGCAAGAGTCAGACGATGCTCGCTTGCGACCTCTGCGGTTGCTGCCGTATCCATAAGAATACCCAGAACGATTTCCTCGCATGCGGGAATGAGAACACTCTGCAATCGCAACGTGAGAGCACCGTCACGCTGAGGTGTCGCCGATTGCGATACTCTGCGCCCGGCAATCTCCGCGTATACACCAGCAATATCGGTACTAAAACCGTGGCCTCTGCGTACGAGATGAATTTCTTCGACTGGTACATCCGCTGTGCAACCAGCTCGCAATACGATGCTCAGCATAGGAACCCTCTGTGCACCCCTAGGTATGGACGCATGCACCGCCTCGCGTACGCTGATAGTTAATGTCGCAAGGGCAGATAAAAGTAAAGAAGTGAACATGTGCACAGTATACGCCTACCATTTTCCTCCCCCACCTCCTCCACCAAACGATCCTCCGCCAAATCCTCCAAATCCCCCACTCCCTCCACCCATTCCCGGACCCCCAAGCCACATTCCCCTTCTGCGCCGATGCGTACCTCCGCCGCGCGATACAAGATAATCGAAAAGTAAACCGATTCCGGCAAGCAACGGAATACTCCACCACCAGACGAGCGTAAGAGCCAAAGCAAGACCGATCAGTCCACCAACGACTCCGCCAAGCCACCAGGATTTGGTACGCCCAAACAGCGCGACGAGAAAATCAAATCCTACAAAGAGCAGGAAGAAAAGAAACTGAGAAACGCCCGAAGATCCGCCTGATCCCGAGTCATAGCGATCAGAGGCGTACTCACCGGATATGTGCTTCTGGAGAGCCTCAATGCTGACACGAAGCCCATCTGCATACTTGCCCTCCCGAAATCTAGGAACAATGTCTGATTCCACGATGCCCGAAGCCACGATATCGGGTACAGCACCCTCAAGTCCGTAGCCGGTCGCGATAAAGGCTTCACGATCCTCGTACGCAACGATCATGAGAATGCCGTTATTATTTTCCTTGGATCCCACACCCCACTTTCTCCCTATTTGCACGGCAACATCAGCAATGGATTCCCCTTTCAGAGATTGCAAAATGAGTACGGCAATTTCATTGCTCGTCGATACCTTGAACTCCTGAAGCATCTGCTCCAGAGATTGCTTTTCATCTGCAGTAAGAAGACTGATGGTATCGGTGATAAAGCCGTCGTTTGGAGGTACGCTGAATGCAAACGCTGCATGAGGCAGCACCAGAGCAAAGAGGAACGTTGCAAGCACGCGATGGATCATGAATGCATTCTACTCAAAATCCACTTTGGGAGCGACATCACTTCCCTCCTGTGCTTCAAAGAAGACCTCAGCATCAAATCCAAAGATGCCAGCAAGGATATTGCTGGGAAATCTTTTCACTCGAAGGTTGTAGCCGCGAACAGTGTCGTTGAAATCCTTACGCGCAACACCGATACGATTTTCGGTGCCTTCGAGCTGCGTCATGAGATCCCTGTAGGCTTGCGTCGCCTGGAGCTGAGGATAGTTTTCAACCGATACGAGCAAGCGTGCCAAAGCGCCCTCCATTTCACCAGCTGCGGCAATGCGGTCACCTCGTGTAGGAGCAGTCTGCCAGCGACTCCTCGCCTCGGTGATCGCCGTGAATGTATCCTGCTCAAAGGCCGATGCGCCCTTCACTGTACTGACGAGATTCGGAATAAGATCGACTCTGCGCTGGTACTGGGTCTCCACCTGCGCCCATGATGCTGTTACGGACTCACGCCCAGTAATCAGTCCGTTGTACCCAGACCAAAGCCAGAGAGCGAATACTGCGACAATGCCGAGAATGATCCAAAGAGTTTTATTCATGGACACAGTATAATTGAGAATGAAGAATTAAGAATGGAAAATTACAAAAAATTCTGACGAAGCGTATTGAAGAAATTCTTAATTCTTCATTCTTTCGTATACCCCCGTCCACTTCGCTATACCCAACACTTTGCCTTTCATCTGCTGCTCAAGCATTGCGCGGGTTGCTTCATACGAAAGACTCACGCCGCTATTGATGGCATAGAGGGAAAAGACATATGCATGCGGCCCACTTCCGGCGACAGGACAAGGAGGGTCATATCCGGCCTTGCGTGCACTCGTCGTACCCTCCATAGCTCCACTCGGTATACCTCCTTCGGGAATTTCCATGATTTGGGGCGCAATATCCCACAGCACCCAGTGTACAAAATGACCGGAGGGCGCATTGACATCATCAAGAACGAGAGCGAGAGACTGCGTGCCTAGCGGTACAGACCCAATTTTGATTATAGGACTTACCCCCTCACCGTCGCAGGTGAACCGCTCCGGGATAGTATTGCCGTCACTAAATGCAGGGATTGTTAGCGTAAGAGGAAGTGATGGCTGTTCATCGGATGAACCACTAAAAGAGCAGGCACTGAGTAGTGCGACCATGATCGAAGGTAAGACAAAGCGATACATGGAGACTATTGTACATGCAGGTATTGGTAAGGGAGGGGGCAAAGGTTACTACCTCTTCCACTTTTCCTTTGAGCTTCGCAAAAGATGCTACATCAGGGGTACAGGCAGCCAACGGAAGTACATTGAGGAAGTGTATGTGGAGGAGGTTCCAACGGGCAGTTTGCCCACTCTTCTGTTTGTGAATGATAGTAAAGCGCAGGAGGGGCTAGTAAGTGTTGGGTCTGGGGAGGTGGAAAGTGTCTAGTTTCTGCTATAGTTAGGGCAATATGCGTAACTACTCCAAAATCTGCCGCCTATTGCAACGAGAAGCCAATAGCAACAATGCGCCCATGCAGTTAGGGGCAGATGCAGATTTTACGTATGAGAATCTGGCCAAGGCTGCGCTCTCCGATGCAACGGTGAAGACGGATGCGAAGCGCATCAAGAAGGCCTACGACTATGTTCAGAAACTGGCAAAGGACAGGAAGGCGGTCTACGGCATGACTACCAGCTTCGGTGGAAACATCCAGCACATCATTCCTCCTGAGGAGGCCGAGTTGCTGCAAGAGAATCTTATTCTGAGCCATGCCACCAATGTGGGTGAGTGCTTTCCCTACGAGATAAGCAAAGCAGCGTTCATCCTACGAACAACCACGTTAGCCAAGGGTTACTCAGGCCTCAGCCTAGCAACGATTGAACTGGCGGCACGTATGATTGAGAAGGGGCTTATCCCCGTAGCGAACATGCACGGGTCATTGGGAGCCAGTGGGGACATTGCGCCGCTTGCCGCGCTTGCACTTGCCATGATCGGCAAAGGAAAGGTCTGGCTGCCTGATGGCAAGACCATCGTTGCGAGTGATGAGGGACTGCGGAAGCACGGGCTAACGCCTATCCAACTTTCGTACAAAGAAGGGATTGCCCTGCTCAACGGCACATCCATGATGACGAGTGTTGCCGCTTTCACGCTGCACTATCTCAGGCGGTTGTTGGAGAACTCGTTGGTAGTCAGTGCCATGAGCTTGGAAGCTCTACGTGCCTCAAAAAAACCTTTTGACCCGCGTCTCCACCAGCTCAAGCCTCATCGGTATGAAGTCAGCACGGCAAAGGTGATGGCAGCCATTCTTGAGCAGAGCAACCTAACAAGAACACATGAGCAATTTACGAAGATCATTGAAAAGGAACTGCAAGAACACACCGAGGCGTTCCACTCCAAGACTGATCTGCAAGGAGGCTCATACTCACTTCGGGCGATTCCACAGGTTTATCATCCCATTTTGGCAGCCTTTGAACATTTTCGCATTACTGTGGATACGGAGATAAACGCCATAGACGATAACCCCATTGTTTTACCAGACGAGCAGGATGAGCTGCATGGGGCCAATTTCCACGGCTATCCCGTGTCTGTTGCTTCCGATGCTCTCAATCTCGCAATGGTCGGCGTCTCCAACATGGCATTGGCGCGTAGTGACCGTCTGCTCAAGAATCATCATTCTCACCTCCCGTGGTTCCTCGCAACGGGCAAGGAAGGACTGTACTTGGGTATGCACGGCATCCAATTCACCGCCGCTGGCATAGGAGCTGAGCTTCGTAACCTCGCCACACCCAATTCCATCGTGCAGATACCAACGAACAACGATAATCAGGACTTCGTGTCCTTCGGGCTGCAATCTACATTGAAGGGATTGGAAATGACGATGCTGCTTGCCTACGTCGTTGCCATTGAGTACATGACGGCTGGGCAGGGTATCTGGCTGAACCTCAAAGGAAAGTCTGACTTTGGCAAAGTGTCCGAGAAGGATTTGTCACCCGTGACCCGCGCAGCGTATGAGAAAATGTTGCAGGTGTATCAGCCAAAGGAGGACACCGATCAAAACATGATTGAGCAGACAGAGGAGCTGGCTGAGCAGTTACTCCTTGGGAATCTCATGCCTGAGAATCTGAGTAAGCAATTGTGGGCCTGATAGCTATAATCTCCTCATGGCAAGACCCACCGTCATGACAGACGACGTTGTACGGAAACTTATAGAGGCTTTCAAGCTGGACGTGACTGTGGAAGAAGCGTGTCTGTATGCCAACATCTCCAAAGATGCGTACTACCGCAAGCTCAACGAAGATGAGGGATTCTCGGACGAAATTGGACGTGCGCGACAGTACGCAACAATGGCGGCGCGCCTGAGCATCATCAAGGCCCTTCCCAGTGACCCTCACCTCGCGTTGAAGTACCTTGAACGCAAGCGGCGGGAGGAGTTTGGGTTGCAGCAGAAGCTGCCTCAGGATGAGCGGGAGCAATGGATTGATCTTGGTGCAGAGGCAAAAGCACGGTTGGAGAAGTATCTGAAACCACCCATGTACGAAGAGGTTGCAGGGAGAGTTAGTGCGGTATAGGATGTGCGCGGCTACCGACACGCTCCATGCACATAGAGCGTAGCCACTCTCATTAGCCAGAGAACCAAAGTTCGGTCTGTATTTGGGCCATTATGCACCCTTTTACTGACCACCTTTTTGGCTTCTCATACGTCTCAGCGGCCATCCAAGGACCCTTCTGCAATCTATCGCACACCGTTTTGCGAGATGGAGTTTATTGCGAAGTACCCTGACGAGAACCCACCCGACACCATTCACAGCATTGCCAAAGCACTGAATTACGTAGGTGCTTTTGATGGAATCAAGTAAAAAACTACCCACTAAAATATAACAGCGTATAGTAGGTTAGTATTTTGTTTGTATTTGTATGGACATCCTCTCTGAACCACCACAGAAAAAGCGGCGCGTAGCCATTTACATCAGGGTATCCACTGCTGAACAAAGGCTGGATGGGTACAGTTTGCCAGCCCAGAAAAAGAAGCTCATGGAGTATGTGAATAACAACACTGCCTTGAACTTGGAGACGAAAGAAACATGGATTTATGAAGATACACACACAGGCAGTGATTTGAACCGAGACGATCTAATAAAGCTATTGGAGGACGTGAGAGCGAGAAAATACGATGCTGTGCTGGTATGGAAGATTGACCGTCTGTCGCGCAGTCTCAAACACCTATTGCACGTCTTTGAACTGTTTCAGAAGAACAAAGTGAGCTTCATATCGGTGCAGGAAAATGTGGACTTCAAAGGGCCAATCGGCGCACTCATTTTTCAGGTGTTTGGGGCCATAGCGCAGTTTGAGCGTGAACTCATCAAGGGAAGAACGTCTATGGGCAGGATTGCATCAGCGGAAGCTGGCAACTACACAGGCACTACAGTGCCCTACGGTTACGCCCCTCTCATAGAGAAAGGCAAGAAGGGGAAGAGGCTCAAGGTCGTTCCCGCAGAGAAAAAATGGGTCGTGGACATATACGACTGGTACATCTTGGAGGAATTGGGGGATGGTCAGATCGCCAAGAGACTGAATGAGTTGAAGGTGCCACGGTCACGGTGGCAGAAGAAAAAAGAGGAAGAAGGCGGCGGCTGGGTGTGCATCGCCTCTGATGGGCTGTGGACGGATAAGATGGTTACTACCATCCTTACCAATCCTCTCTATCGTGGCTTGTTCGTAGCGAACGATAAGGATGAAGAAGGAAACGAACTGCCAGAGGAGAAGAAGACGATTGTGACTATCCCATGGTGTGTGAGGGAACTGACCTTCATTCAGGCAGAACATGCCCGTAGAAGCAGGACAGGGGGTGCGAAGCACACAGACTATCTTCTGACAGGGAAATTGAAGGATATGACGCTCGACAAGCCCCTGAGCTTTGTAGGCGCACCACGGTACAAAGGAGGCTATAGCTACCGCCGCAAGCAGATCAAGAACAAGGAAAAGGGTATTGATATACCTGTCTTTGAGATTCCCGCGCCTCCCATTGAAGAGTTTGTGTGGAGCAAGATTGTAGATGCCATGAAAAACCCTGAGGTGTTCATCAAGCACTACCTGAGCCTTCAATATGCTGACCCCACGAAGGTTCAGAAGCTAGAAGATAATCTCAACGAACTGCGTGAACGGCGCGTAAAGAAGGACTTTGAGCTTGGGAAGATTGAGAACGCCTACGATCAGGGTGCGTACTCATACGAGAAAATGGTGGCCAAAGCTGGCCGTTGCAATGCGGAGATTGCCGAGATGGAGAACCTGATGCAAAAGATCGAGGATGATCTTGCGCTCCTCAGCACCGCAAATGTGGAAGTACAGAAGCTCAAGGACGCATCCGAGCAGGTGAAGTACAAGATTGATAATCTGTCCCGCAAAGAGAAAAAAATCTTCTGCAATCTGTTTGTGGAGAGTGTCGCCATGCACAGACAGGCAATCGGCAAGACCAAGAAAGGCAGGAACAAGTGGAAGGTTTGGGCCACGGTGCAGTTTCGGTTCAACCCCGATAAGTTCAACGAGCTTGCCGATGGGTTTGCACCTGCAAAGCAAAGCTCCAAGCCAAACAAGGGGGCACTGGAGAGTGAAAATACGAATCTTGGTCGGGACGAGAGGACTTGAACCTCCGGCCTCACGGTCCCGAACCGTGCGCTCTAGCCAACTGAGCTACGTCCCGAATTACCAAGATGGTACTCATATTCAGAAGTACTTACCACATTTTACAAAAAGCACCGCAAAGAGCGGGCTTCGGCTCCCCCGCCGTCCACCAAGGCATAATCCTCTCAATGTCATTGACGCAAAGCATAATCCTATTACCCTGAGTACAGATGCAGATATTCGTCTCCATCATCAGCTCCATTATTATTCCGCGCTCTGGCGCCGGGAGATGATGTGCTGAAGTCAGCAAGTCATCTCTTCCGCGCCAAGATGGCGCGGTTTTTGTATCTCTCCCCATTCTATAAAATGCCACAGTCTAAACTCCACCATCGCTTTGGCTCGGATAGCCATGAGCACTTTTATCTTCCTGTCGGTCTGAAGACTTTGGATATCACGGTGCAGAAGCCAAAGCAGATGACTGCGGCAATAGGCCTTGCAGTCGCTACTGCAGTGGCAGAGAGCCATGAAGCACTGACAGACTTTTTTGCGGCATCAGGGTATGAAGATGAAGGCCATGTGCAGCCAGAGATGCGTATCGCGCTTTCTGGAACGTACCTCAAGCATTTGGGAAGCGGAGATAAGCGCGGAGAGGTAGTGATCGGAAAGCTAGCAGATCAGGCTACGGAGCACACAAGTCTTACGGTCAATTTTGGAAGTCTCCATATGAATATCATTGTCGATGCCGCAGAAGACAATTGTGCTGCCATTGCCGATGCCATAGGAGTTCTCATCGGCGAAGTATTGGCCACATTCCCTGCTTGCAGATCGGAGGAAGTACTCAGTGAAATGTTTCCATAATATATTTCTTCAGATTAGCAATGATAGATGATCAATATATTTGATCATTTTTTTATGCTAAATTAAGGACTGAAGTCAATTTAAAGAACATCTGCAAATAGGCGATATGGGCAAGTGCGCAGATCTGATAGGCATATCTGGAGAATGACAATTATCCTGAACACAACTTTTCTACAGATACATCTAGACAATAGTTTACCTGTGCGTACACTGCCCCACTCCTCTTCCGGAGGATACTATGAAGATAGTGGAGCTCATGCTTCGCAAAGCCTCACTGGAGCCCGTGGTAACACACGTGCTGCTCATCACCCTCCTTACTGTCGTCTTGGTGGTGAGCCTCCCTGTTCATCCGTAAGGGAGCTGAGTGTGGCAACGGCAGTCATCTCCGCCTAGGGCGGAGGCAAACACACATCTTCCTCTTCCCCCGTCTCGAAAGAGACACCCAAGGACAGGGGGTTCTTTGAACCATATGCGGTTTCACAACAAGCCCTAGATGGGCAAAGCGTGGAATTTTGTATCAATAAGACACTATTGAACACAAATGCAATGACCAAATCAAACTTGCTACAAAGCACTCCCTGCCATACGATTTGTCCGTGATTGGTTCCTACGTCCTCTCCTGCTCTCCCACTTCCTCCTGCTCACTGAGCCAGCGGGTGGGTTGCGTATAGAGTAAATACGACGCGTAACTACTGCCCGCACAATACGGGTTCTTTTTTGTATTTCTTTCGCTACTATTCCCCTCCACTATGAATTCACAATCCCTTCCACCTGATGCCCTTAAAGATGCTCTGGACGATGCACGAGAACGCGGAAGAAAATATCGAGAGAGAGGAGGAAGTTTTGTAACAGGCATCAGCAAGATTGATTACGATCCCAAACGTAAAATGTTTACCATAGTATATTTCCCTGCACGCTACCCCACGAGAAAGTACGGAGCTGATGGCGTACTCATACCCGAAGAACCCTTCATACCAGATGGAGCAAATATACGAGGATTTGAACATGTATCCTTAGATATAGCCTTACGTGCGTTTGCATCTGGCATTGAGGCACTCAACAGCGAAGCACGTGAAGCTCTGGAGACTCTTCTGCGGGATCAGAAAATTATTTCTCCTGAACAGGAGCTGCACACTCCAATGGAAGCAAGCACTACCGCCGCTTCGTTGGCGTAAGTGCACCTGTGGCAATGACATTGGTAGAAGCCTCTGTGTCACCATCGTCTTTCTCCAGTGTGACGCGGACATCCGTGTACGCACGCAAATCGTCGGATGATTCGAACTTCAGTCCATGACGCGCATCAGCGAAATGGTTAACGAGGTGACCGGCTGACAGGCTCTTCTGCGACTTTGGATCGCGGATCCATACTTCATAGAACGTTCCGTCTTTTGCAGGCTCTACGTTCACCTGCATTGTCACAATCGTTGCACCATCTTCAAACACATGGGCAGTGACAACGCCATTTGCAGGCGTCCACTGGTTGCCGCTCATGGCTCCGTACGCAAACCACTTCTCTTCACCATGTCCGGGTACTTCCACCTTCCCCTTCACCGGCATCATCTGCTGAATGGACTGTGTGCCAATAATAGGTTCATCGACAGTCGTAGCACTGCTGCCACAACCAGTGAGAAGGAAAGAAAGCAGTGTGAAGGAAAGTAATTTGCGCATAATTAGGTAATGGAACAGGTACCTGACTCTACCAGAGAAAGTGATGCAAACCAAGCATCAGCAGCGGTTTTTCGATGCACTGATCTTCCGTAAACTACCACAAGTAGCCTGCAGGGCGACTCTTTAGTTTCGACCTCTCTGTACGCATTGCATGATCCGCCTTAGCTGCAAGCACCTCGTAGCGCGGAGCGTCCTTGGGGAATGCATGTGCAAGAAGATTCGCCAGCGCAATTGCATCCTCTGCATTATGCGAAAGAGCAATATAGTGTGCATTTCGGATGATGGCATCGACATACGCATTGAGGAGTACATCGATCTCCGGCTTCATGGCTTCCAGTGGAACAAGCGAATGATCCTTGGACTTCTGTTCAACAAGAATCTCCATCATCGCCAGAGATATACTCAGGTCATTCCATCGTCCAAGGTCATACGCTTTCGCATACGCATCAAGAGCCAGATCAACGTTATCGGACTTCTTTGCAATATCTCCAAGAAGTCTCCAGCCGCGTGGATCCTCTGGATTCAATTTCACATGAAGAACAATGGCATCCTGCGCACGAGTGACTTCTCCATGTTTTACTCCAAGAAGCGCGCTACTAAGGTGCATATCGCGACTAAAGAACTCTCCGGCACTACGGTGGTACCATCGTAGTGCAGCGATATCATCACCACGTACTTCCGCATGACGTCCCATGGATGATGTGATGAGAAAGACTCCTTCATAGAAGGCAACCAAGATAAGAATTATGGCTAGAATCAATTCAGATATTTGAGCAAATTTTTTGTTCGTAATTCTTACTCCTGCCATGTCGCTCCTTACAGATCCACCGGCCAGCAATCCCAGCATCATCCAGAACGGAAGGGCTATGCCGACAAACTGCAGATTGTAATCGATGAGATTATGGGCGAGAACACCGAGAACGGCGACAGCAAGAAAAATGTGATTGGTGTTCACCTCCATGGTTTGGCCAGACAAACTGGCAGCCGGTTGCTGGGAGAAATGCAGCAAACGGACATCGGCGAATGCCCTCTTCACAACAGGTACGAGAATGTAAAGAAGCAACAGAAGTAAGAACATCCCCGCAGGTACACCCCTCTCGACAACAATTTTCAGAAAAAGATTATGCGGATGATCCGATGTTTCGAGTACTCCCGTCTGCAATCTCTGATGCAGAAAACGGAAGCTATAGGGACCCCATCCGAATAAAGGACTATGAGACGTAAGAGTGAGCGACTGGGACCAAAACTGCGCACGTTCACTCACCGAAGAACCACCCTCATCCGCCGAAAAGGTAATTTTTTCGCTAACGCTCTGCACAGGGTGATACCCCGCACGCAGTGCATTCATAGAAAAGAACATACCAATGGCAATGACTGCCAAGAGAATAATCTTCGGTAAAGCAATGATATCGGCCCTCTGTCTTCTGACTTCTGGAGGAACGGATCTACTCTTCAGCCAACACCATGCCGCAAGGAGAAAAACCTGTCCCGTATATGCAATAAGTGCACCACGGGAAAAGCTGAGGAGTAACGCTCCAAACACCACTCCAAGAACTCCTGTACAAGCCATCTTCACTGGTCGCGATGCTTCTGCATGTACCAGAAGAATCATCGGCCATGCGAGGAGCAGAAATTGTGCCCATGCATTCGGCCAGTAGTCGGTGTGAAAACGATAATCAAAGAATGTACCCACAAAGCGATTAACCGGTTGCAACGCATACACAAGTACACCGAATGCAATGGCGAGAACCATCGCTATAACCATAGTCATCGCAAATCTCTGGACGAATTGCTTTAGAGTCGAGGACTGTGCCTCGCGCATCGTCCAGAGAAATACGAGAATCAAAGCAGCATCGCGCAGCACCTCATCCAATCCATAATTTGCTGTTGAAGAATAGATATACGAAAGGATCGTCCATACAAGAAACAACATCGCGCATAACCATACGTACAGGGACGTACGTGCATCGGTCTTCTGTCTTCTCTGTAAAACATGAGAAGCAATAGTTAGTACTCCCGCGACCCCCACCAGTATCCACACGGACTCCAAACCCTTTCCTCCGCGCCAGAGGACAGAAAAGAGGACAAACCCCAAGAGGATTTGCTCCAAAAGCGGTATACGGGAAATGGGAGACCGGTACATGCTATGCAGTATGCAGGAAGAGCGGCAAATGCAGAAGATGCAAAGGAGACAGAGAAATGGATCCATCTCCAGACTTCCGGAAAGAGATGAATTCTGGTATAATTTCCTGAACTATGCGCATCACTCCAGAGACACCTCAGCAACTCGAACGCGTCTTTGCTCTGCAGATGATGTTTCTCGGACTCACCGTTCTGCTCGGTCTTGTCGTGCTCATACAGTACGGCTCTCCGAGTCGCAGGATGAACGCGGACGGCATGTACTCTACGGCACCGATGTACGGTGTTCCCCGCTACCCGCGACCTATAGAGGAGTATCTGGATAATGACGATGAAAAGGAGGAAAACCATTCGTCCGAAGCAGGGATGCAATCAAGCGAACAAAGCTCGAGTGCTGCACTACGAGCATCCAGAAGCTCGTCCTCTTCTTCACGAACATACAACCGCCGTACACAGCGCACCCGCGGAGCACTGCGAGGACGGGTGACAAACGACGATGATGATACTGGCTACGCTCCGGGATGGTTCTGGCGGTGAGCACTAGGCATTATCTGCATCTAGCCCATCTGAATCACCCTCCGGCTGCATGTACGATACAAGCTCGGCAAGCATCCCCTTCTTCGCATGGCCTTGAAGCTTCTTTAGCGCCTTACTCTCTAGCTGACGGATACGCTCGCGCGTCACTTTGAATATTCGGCCACACTCCTCAAGCGTGTACGGATACCCGTCACCGAGTCCCATACGCAACTCTATGATGGAACGCTCACGATAATTAAGCCCTCTAAGTGCCTGGTCAATCTTCTCCCTGATCACATTCTTTTCTGCAGCCACTTCAGGTTGGTCGGTATCATCCTCGAGGAATTCTGACAGGGTAGATTCCTCAAATGTACCAACAGGAGAATCCAAGCTCACCAAATGCGCAGATGTTTTCTTCAGTTTTCTCATGTCAGCAACGCTGAGTCCGCACTCTTCCGCAATTTCCTCGTCGGTGGGATCTTTCTGAAATTTCTCACGAAGGCTTCGTTCGGCTTTAAGAATTCTCGTAAGAGCTTGAAATGCATGGTACGGTATACGAATTGGTTTCTGCTTGTCAGCAATCGCACGCGTGATTGCCTGACGGATCCACCACGTTACGTACGTTGAGAGCTTGTACCCGCGTCGGTACTCGTACTTCTCTATACCGCGAATGAGACCACCATTGCCCTCTTGTATCACGTCCAGAAAGGGCATGCCGCGGAATCTGTATTTCTTAGCAATGGATACGACAAGGCGAAGGTTGGCATTCGTGAGAGCATGCGTGATTTCCTGTACAAGATTCCGCGCATTTGAAATACCTTTTAGTTTTGCATCGATGGTGTCCGACGTTTCTCCGGTCGCACGGATTAGTTCCTGCAATTGCTTCTCAAGCTCCTGTCTAGAGGCATCATCCGGTGCACGCTTCTCTAATTGAGCGTGGATCTTTTGCATAGCTGCACCCTGGTTCTCAAATTTGTTCAATGCAGGCTTGAGCTTGGAAGAACGCACACTCAGTTCGTGCAGAAGTGTAGCAATCTTCTCCCTGCGGACAGAAAGGCGATCTTGTATCTCCTGCCTGGAGGGATCGCTGGCATCTAGTGCGAGCAATGTTTCTACGTCCTCATCGTTTTTTCTGAGAAGCGCCTCTGCAGTAATAAGATTTGGCTCCAGGCGCTGCCGGATATCCACTTTCTCCTTTCCTGCCATTTGTGACGTCTCCAGTACCCGCTCTCCGCCGTTGCCGGAAGTATTCAGAGATTGCAGAAGAGCAATTGCATTCCGCGAAACAGGCTCTGCCTGAAGAATTACCCTCTCATACAGATTGCGCGCAAGTTCATTGGCCTTCGCCAGTCGCAGTTCACCTGCACGGGACAGCAGAGGAATCTGAGCCATCTGATACAGATAGAGACGTAGTGGGTCTTTTTGCAACTGCCTCAACTCATCAGGATCAAGGCTCTCCTGCTTAGGTTTCTGTGAGCTGATATTGAGTGGATCATACCGATCAAATGTCAGCATGAAATCACGTCCAGTGAGCTGGGCCACACGTGCAATACGGTCAATGACCCCAGGATCATCATCCTCGGTCGCTTCATCGGGGAGAAAACCGTCAAGATCCTCATCGGTAAATTCGCCCTTATGTGCTGCATCCGCCTCTCTGAAAAACATGTTAAGAGCATCATCGTATTCAGCTTGTGCCAGTTCTGAGAGCTCTTGTTCCAAAGGAGAGCATCCTCTGCGAAAATACCTGTTGAAGCAAGATAAGAATCCATGTTCCCGTAGAGGAGGGATGCAGTTATGATGCCATCATGCCGATGTGGCGGCCGCTTCGACTTCGCTCAGGACCGCTCGTGGAATATTGGCATCCCTGATCCTTTCCATACTGTACTTGCCGATGTGGCGGAATGGTAGACGCGCACGCTTCAGGAGCGTGTGGGAGTAATCCTGTGAGAGTTCGAGTCTCTCCATCGGCACCACCACTATTTCTTCTTTGCATCCTCCCACAGCCCAATCACATTTCCAGCAGGGTCTTTCATATACGCATAAAACCCCATCCCCATCATGTCGACTTTAGGCATAACAACAGACCCGCCAGCCTTCGTGATCTGCGTAACCTTTTCATCGATCGAAGTCACGTTCACGGCAAAGACCGGGGCGGTGACATCCTTTGTCCTTTTCATGATGCCACCATTGATAGCACCAGGCTCGAGTGGCAAGCGAGTCTTTTGATCGATCGGAGTAGTATGCACGCCGATATAGGTACTGCCATCGGGCATAGGGACATCGATAAGAGTCCAGCCAAAAATGGAGCCATAAAATGATCGCGCAGTCGCGAGATCATCAACCGGTAATTCAAAGTGGACAACGCCGTTCATATGAACAATCTACAGCATATAAGTAACCGCACAAATCCCGTAACCACGACCTACTAGGAAATCGGGGTTTTTCCCTGATCACAATCGTCCTATCATTGCTATATGCATGTCCCCCATCTCGGGAAGAAATTGAAAGCCCTCAGTATCATCATCCTCCTGATGCTTGGTATAGGAATATTTTCAGGAATCCGCGGACAATCCTCAGCGGAGCCACAAATCGACTTCTTCGATGTAGAGAAAGGTACATTTGTCGCCGAGTCACATGGACTCAAACGCATGGAAGTCTGGATGGTTCCCGTGGATGCACAAAGCGAACGTGATTGGAAAACCATTGGGCTGATGCAGAGGTCATCACACTGGTTCGGTTCCGCAAGCTGGGAATTTCCTATCCCCGAAAAGCCCGTTTCTGCCGTGCAGATCATGGTCCGTGGGTACGACGACACCGGAACAGAAGTCGACAGAGTATCGCTACCGTGGATCGGACCGGATACTCTCAAAAAACAGATCTGGGGGGAGTAAATTTTTTCTCCTTGCACAAACCGGGGACGGTCGCCTTGGGAAAGTGCCGTCATGCATCCAGCGAGCAGGGCAGCAAAGTGCACTGTCTGACGATCGAGCTTCAGCGAGTGAGGAGTTTGCACTTTGCGCACTGCGAGATGCTGATGCGTAGACACTTTCCCACCAGCGACATGTGCTTTCATTGCTCCACTTTCTTTGCACAAGCAAAGAAAGTGGAATTCGTACTACATGGATCCCATCTTCAATTCTTGAAGCGCTTTCTTTGCATCCACTTCCAGCGGACTACTTTCTACCGCCCTCTCATACGCCTCTATCGCCAACTCTCTCTTCCCCTGCTCTCGCAAAATCTGCCCAACGTTGTACCAGGTCGTCGCATCGTCGCGAATCTGAAGCGCTTTTGTGTACGCCTGCAATCCTTCATTCAATCTTCCTCTGTGCACTTCCTCTGTGCCAATATTGCTCCACGCAACATAGGAACGCGGCTGAACCTCGGCGACGTGTGTGAAGAGTGTGAGTGTGTTTTTCCAGACTAGGGATTGCTTGTAAGAAAGGATGGAAAAGACAAAGAGAATGAAGAAGATGGAAGTACCGACCAGTCTCGGCAATCTCTGAAACAGATAAATAGCGAATAAAGAACAAGCCAAAATCAATCCTACTGATGGCAAATATGCGTAGCGATCCGTCGTAACATAGATGTCGAGAAGCTCATTGTGCCCTTTGGTGATATTGGAAAATGACGGGGCAAGGAGAAGGAGAAACCATCCCCATACAAAAAGCGGAAGGCGCAATCCCCTTCTCGCTGCGAACCAGAGAACGACCACAGAGACGAAGAGAACAAAAAGGACGGAGAGGAAAAGCTCCTGACTGAAGAGGGAAACAGATTTCGTAAACGGATACAGCGCAGACAATCCCGATGGCCAGAAGAACTCCTGAAGAAGCAATGTGACTGCGCGGCAACCCATCAGGAATTTTTCCCAGAGGAATCCCGTGTTCGCGATTTTTCCTCCGAGCGCGATGATGCCAAAGGCCACACTTAGAAAGAAAGACGGTAAGGCACGAACTATCATTTTCCGATCGATCTTTTCACCGCGGTACCAATCCATAAGCAGCATCAGCACCGGCCAAGTGATCACTGATACCTTAGAAAGCAACGCGAGGAGAAACATGACAACACTCAACCAGTACCATCTGAAAGCTGACAGCTGATGGTCATAAGCTTCTCGAGACTTCAGATACGACAAGACTGTCCACAAGAAGAAGAATGCACTCAGCACATCTTTCCTCGCTGCTGCCCAGACAACGGCTTCGGTATGCAATGGATGTATGGCAAAAAGCAATGCAGCAAACCATGGAGCGACATCACCAAAAAGAGCGTAACCATCTTTGTGTGCAGGGCTCTTTATGAAGAACCGGATAATCATCCCCACCATCACCGCATTGGCAATGTGCAAAACCAAATTCAGTAAATGATACCCAAACGGATCCAGTCCCCCGAACATGTAATTGATTTGATAGCTTAAAAACGTCAGCGGGATATAAAGCTCCGGATCGTACGATGTAAACGCAAGCCAGAGATTATGGAATGACAAACCTGTGATGATCGGGTTTTCGGTAATAAGTAGTCCGTCATCCCATGCTACAAAACCATTCCCCAAGGATTGGAGATAAACAACAAACGGCAAAAAAATGCAGAAGCCGAGGAGAATATTGCGACGAAGCATCTCCAATACTCTAACAGGTGGCGAGGCCCCGCGCGCCACGGGGGGTAACGAGGAAGGCCCTGCTTGCGCCGCAGCGCTGTCGAGCTGGAAACACCGAATCCTTGTAGGCGTTTCCAGCGAGACACAGGGCCGAGTGGAGGGGTGTTGGCGCGCGGTGGGCTTTTCTTTCCTCCTTTCTTTTGTCCGGTAGACAAAAGAAAGGAGAATCAAATGCAAAGTAGCAAGCATGTCTTAAGACTTGACGGCAAGAGTTAGCACTCTATAATTCCGACTGCTAACGGAAGATATTGTTCTCCGTTCCAGCCATTTCATCAGCATTTCTTTATCTCTTTACTCTTAAGCGCTATGGCAAAAGACGAAGTTCAGCTCGCAACGAACCTTCACCCGATCGGTGACCGCGTTGTTGTACGACCGCTCGAAAAAGAACAGGTTACAGCCTCCGGCATCGTGATCCCAGATACCGCAAACGGTGAAAAGCCTCAGGAGGGCGTAGTCGTAGCTCTCGGTAAAGGCGGAGTAGGAAAAGACTGTAGTAATCCCACGGATTTCCTCAAAGTCGGTGACAAAGTCCTCTTCGGCAAGTACGCCGGCGACGATGTGAAGCTCAAGGATAAGAACGGCAAGGACGTCGAAGTGAAGATCCTTCACCTCGACTCTGTGCTGGCAATCGTAAAATAGGCTTCGACTACGCTCAGCTTGACACTTTTTTCCTTTCTCTTTTCTCTCCACAATTATGGCAAAGCAACTCATCTTCGGAAATGAAGCACGACAGAAGATCTTCACAGGTGTGTCGCAGCTCGCAGCAGCAGTGCGCGCCACCATGGGCCCCAAGGGCCGCAACGTCGTCATCGAAAAGAAATATGGCGGACCGACGGTCACAAAAGACGGTGTCACGGTCGCCAAAGAAATCGAGCTTGAAAATGCTTGGGAAAACATGGGTGCCCAGCTCGTAAAGGAGGCAGCAACGAAGACCAACGATGCCGCAGGTGATGGTACGACAACGGCTACTGTTCTCGCACACGCGATCATGGAAGAGGGTCTCAAGCACTTGAGCGCAGGAAGTAACGCCATCTCCATCAAGCGCGGTATCGACAAGGCGGTCAAAGCCGTCAGCGATCACCTTGAGAAGATCAAGAAGAACGTCTCGAAGAAGGAAGAGTACGCCGCAGTCGCAACCATCTCCGCACAGGATGAAGAGATCGGTGAAGTGATCTCGGAGGTCTTTGCCAAGTTCGGCACCGGTGGAGTATTCACCGTGGAAGCCGGCCAGACACTCGGCATTGAAAAGGAGTTCGTCGAAGGCATGCAGTTCGATCAGGGATTCATCTCCCCGTACTTTGTGACAGATACGGCGCGTATGGAAGCCGCATTTGAAAACCCGTACATCCTGATCACGGACAAGAAAATCGGCTCCATTCAGGAGATCCTTCCGGTACTCGAGGCCCTCGCCCAGCGCGGTCGCAAGGAGCTTGTGATCATCGCGGAAAGCGTCGACGGCGAAGCGCTCGCTACCCTCGTCGTGAACAAACTCCGCGGTACATTCTCCACTCTCGCCATCAAGGCTCCTGCGTTTGGTGACCGCCGCAAGGAGATCCTCAAAGACATCGCCATCCTCACGGGAGGCCGCGTGATCTCCGAGGAAGTGGGTCTGAAGCTGGAAAATGCAACGATCGAAGACCTCGGCAAGTGCCGCCGCGTCATTGCCGATAAAGATAACTGCACCGTGATCGGCGGAGCAGGAAAGAAGAAAGATATCGACGACCGTGTAAATGAGATCAAGGTCCAGATCGAAAACACGAAGTCAGACTTCGACAAAGACAAACTCATGGAGCGCCTCGCGAAGCTGTCCGGAGGTGTCGCTGTCATCAAGGTTGGTGCCGCTACGGAAGTCGAACAGAAAGAAAAGCAGCACCGCGTGGAAGATGCTCTCGCAGCTACACGAGCAGCTTCTGAGGAAGGCATTGTCGCCGGTGGAGGAACGGCCTACATCCGCTCACTCGCAACTCTTGAGAAACTCATGAAGGAAACAAAGGACAAAGACGAGAAGCTCGGTATCGAGATCATCATGAACGCGCTCATCTCCCCTACTCACCACATCGCACAGAACGGCGGCGTATCGGGAGAAGTTGTCGTCACCAAGGTCAAAGACCTCACAGGAGACAATGGCTACAACGCACTTACCGACAAGTACGAGGACCTTGTGAAAGGCATGGTCATCGACCCGAAGAAGGTCACGCGCTGTGCACTCGAAAACGCCGCATCGGTTGCCTCCATGTTCCTCACGCTGGAAGTGGGCATCACGGATATCCCGAAGCCCGAGAGTCCAATGCCACAGATGCCAGGAGGCGGAATGGGTGGGGATTTCTAGACCAATTGTGCCAACCAAAACAGGGGCGGAATGCCCCTGTTTTTTGATTGGTTTAATTGATTATAGTGAAACAAAATGATAATTTGTCACGCTTATGGCTTGGCCAAAATCCCTCATTGATGAAGAGCCCTCAGCTTGGCATAGCTGGGACAGAGAGAAACTCGATCCAAAGTCGCAGATTCCCTTGGAGGTGGTGACGGAATGGAGCCTCCTGCAGTGCGATCCGACCGTGGATCATCCTCGGAAAAGAAGAATGATCCTCGTGGAAATAACCGGCGTCCTTCAAGGCCGACCAAGACTCCTCCTCCTGCTGCAAAAGTTGAGCCGCCAAAACCTGCAGCACCTGCTGCTCCCATCACTACAGATTCTCCTTCCCAAAAACCCGCAGCACCCTACGTCGCACAAACCGCCGCATCAACTCCTGCTCCAGCTCCTATAAAGCCGCAACCACCAAAGCCTGCACCCGTAGAAAAGAAGGAGCTTGGTGCTCCGGATTTCCAGAGAATCAGATCGGCAATTGAAACCGGACTAAGTGCATACAGAGGCATTGCATCCTTTAAGACAATGAATAGAAAAAATCAGCGAGACAGAACTCTTGATGCCATCTTCAGTGCTGCAGGGGAAGCCCCACGCGCAGGAGATCGCTTTGCAGCTGCAAAGCGTCTTGCCAGGCAAGCTGGAGGGGAGGAACTTCTGCAGATGGTGATGGATCTTCACAAGAACTAAAGGGCCAAATCCCCCCTCGTCACAGTAATCGTGTCCCCCCGCTTTGGCGGCTCTCGTAGGAATCTATCCGCTAAGTGCGTCTCCAGCGTATCCTGCACGGCTCTGCGCATGGCACGCGCACCAAACTCCGCACTGTAGCCTTGCTTTGCTATGGCCTCCACGGCATCAGCATCGATCTTCAGTGCAATCCCCTTCTCCTTTTCCATTGCCGCTGCGAGGGCTCCGATCATCTGCATCGCCACATGCACCGCATCACTAAACGCAAGCGGACGGAACACGACGACTTCATCGAAACGGTTGAGGAATTCCGGTGAGTAGGTTCCAGCTTCAATGATGGTATCGACAAGCTGTGTATGGAATTCCTCTGCAGTCATCGCAGGATTTTTTTGCAGAATCTGATGCACAGCCTTTGACCCTGCATTGCTCGTTGCCATGATGACAGTCGAGCGGAAATCCGTCTTCACTCCGTCACTGTCGATAAGATGTCCTTCATCGAGAATCTGGAGGAAAAGATTCAACACATGCGGGTGCGCTTTCTCCAGCTCGTCGAGTAGTACAAGAGAGGATGGACGCTGCTGAACCTGCTTCGTGAGTACACCCTTTTCTCCACCACCCCCTCCGATAATCTGTCCTACGGACGTACTCTCGGAAAATTCATTCATGTCGAGGCGAATCATGCGGTCGCTACCGCCGAAGAGAATCTCGGAGAGTGCTTTTGCTGTTTCTGTTTTTCCTACACCTGTAGGACCTAGAAGGAGAAATGTGCCGATGGGACGATTGCGACTACCGATCTGCAGCTTGCCGCGCTTGAGGGCATTTGCGAGAGTTTTTACGGCGTGATTCTGGCCGATAATGTGCTCCTGCAGACGCATTTCGATCTCGAGGTACCGCAAGCGATCATCAATATTGAGCGTGGAAACATCCTGATGCGCGCGTACGGATATCGCCTGCAAGATCATCTCCTCGGTCACTACCCGCTGACGCATCGCGCGCGCGGAAGCGCAAACCTCACCAAGGACCTCCATAGCCTTTCCGGGAAGAGCCTCCGCACCGATGTAGCGTGCAGTGGCTTCTACAATGAGCTTCAGAAGCTTGTAGGGGATCAGGATGCGGTGCGTACGCTCGAGAAATGCGCATTCCTGCATGAGTGCCTGCATCGCATCACGCTCACTCACCTCTTCGATGGCGATACGCTCAAGGAGCCCGTCCACACCGGGGTACCGGGCGATGCCTGCGTGGTACTGCTCCGGATCGGCTATCGCAACCACAGAGACATTCGGGCTTTCCAGAAGCTTCATGAGTACGCCCTGCAGTCGCGCATCTCCTCCACCGAGAAGAAGTGGGAGATCGCGAATCACGATGATGTGCCTGCCGCTGTCTCTGCCTTGAAGTGCTTTAAGCAAATCGTGATCGGGGTGATCTGTTCCTGAAAGAAGACGCTGGGTTTTAAGGAGCAGTACGCGGGAGAGAGGAAGGCCCTCGGCAAGTTCTCTCGTGCGAAGCGCGGATGCAAAGTGCATAAGCAGTGTCCACCTGCCGCATCCTTTGCGACCAAGAAGAAGCGCATTGTGATGTGCGCTGCGCTTGAGCACTCCTGAAAGCACTTCCATTTCCTTCGGATGGAGCGGTGATCCTTTTTCCGCAGTACGCATGGCTGCATACGTCAGATCCTCGGTGAGCTCATCGAGAATGAAGTTGTAGCCCATTACCCAGCTGCGCCCCATACCACCCCACGACTGCATGATGCCTTCGGGAGACCATACAGACTTACTCCTGCGCGAGTGCTCCAGCATGCCCTCCCACTCCACCACTGCATCGAGATCTCTGTCCGAGACATCTCGATGATTCATGACATCCCGGAAAGGCCCTTCTGTACTGGAAAAGAGGTACGCAAGAATATGCGGTGCAGCTATACGCTTCGCGTGGTGAGCTTCGAGCCATGCAGCAGCGCCGGCAATGATGGTACCAGGATCCGTGGACTTCAGGCTTTCCATACAAGCGACAGATACTTCCTTTGCATCGAGACCGAGCTTCCGGAGAACGAAGATCCCACGGGGAGACCGAAGCGCAGCGCGGAAAAGTTCGCAGGCAGTAATGTGTGTGTGATGCCGGAAGTTTCGCAGAAGATCAGCATCGATCGCTTCGAGCGGGTCGTTCGGACGCGACACACCATGAGCATTGGCATCGCTGATGAATCGACTCAGCGTAAAGACGGTAAATGCAAAAAGTAGTGCTGCCTCCGCGAACACAATTGCGGACTCAGGCTGAAGCATGCCGATGACGAGTGCTATCAGGATGCACGCCTCAAGGATCCGTGCAACCGGACTCGAGACACACCTGCGAAGTGTTTCCAAGCGATCCAAACGCGTGCCGGCGACGGAAAGCGAAGGTACCTTCATGCGGAGAGAGTGAGCAGAAGATGTGCAACGCCAAAAAGAAGCGCAGGAGGATAGGCGATCCAGACAAGAAAACAGATGATAGTGATCGCGAGAAGCAGTATCTGGAGAAACAGCGCAACCACAATCGCACCGGTACGAACCACAGCACCAACGCACCGCGAAATACCGTTGAGCGCAAGCATCGGTCCAATGGTGAAGATATTCAGCTGCTTAGGTGTATCTATAATGTTTTTCCACGGTGCAAAGAGTGTGCGGAAAAGGAAAGAAATGGAGAGGATAGCATTGAGAGTTTTGCTATAGAGATAACCGCGCTTGGGAATGCGGACAATCTCCTTTATGTACCACGTAGCAAGCTCCCGCAAGAGCGGAATCGCTGTATCCGGCCGGAGGAGCGTCAACGCGCGCATAATCTCATGATTATAGCAGAAATATGGTATTTTGAGGAGTCCGCAAAACCGCTATTCTCGGACTATGCCTCTCATCGTTCTTGAAGGTCCCGATGGCGCCGGTACCACCCGCCACAGCAAGCTGCTTGCTGATCGGCTCATAAATGAAGGACAAGATATTGTCCTTACCGCTGAGCCAAGTAGCGGGCCTATCGGCACCATGATCCGCGGGATGCTGAACTCTGCCGAAGTCCCCTCTCCCGCCACGTTGCAACTCCTCTTCTGCGCAGACCGCGCAGACCACATAGCTCGTATCGTCCAGCCAGCACTCGATGCAGGCAAAACCATCATCACCGACCGCTACACACTTTCGACCATCGTCTACGGTGCTGCTCAGGGGCTGAGCAAAGAATGGTTGCAGTCGATCAATGCAGTATTCCCGAAACCAGATCTCACATTACTCTTGCTGCCACCGTATGAAGTCTGTGCCGAGCGCGTAGGAAGACGGGCAACGAGAGACCAGTTTGAAGTGGATGCATTTCAGAGGAAGGTCTATGCAGAATATGAAGCGACTCAGTCAGCAGAAATAGTAGTAGTGGATACATCGGGAAAGTCTGAAGACGTCGCTGTGGAAATATTCAACTCCGTCAGAAACAGAATTTGACTCTGCAAACAATCAGAGGAGAATGTGTAGTAACTTTTCTCCAGTTCTTCTATGGCCAGACTCACGACAGTATTTCTCACGTTTATGTTGATTGGCGTTGCGGGGTTTTTTGCGACGCAGAAATACATTCTTGAGCCGCTACATGGAACGAATTTTTTTGGACAAACTACTCCACCAGTTCCTGCAGCATGTCTCCCACCGATTTCCAATGGATGCGCATGTGCTACTACGAATAACTGTGCGGTATCCGGAACCTGCCAAAGGGCATCATGTAAAAAGGACTTTTATAACGGGAATTGTGTCTATCCGGCAACACAGGTTCCCTATATTGCATTTTGCTATCATTCCATGACTCAGTGTAATAACACTGAAAAACTTACTCAGTGCAGTTGGAAGGCATGCAGAGCGGCTGCACCCAGCAATGCATGTAGCTGCAAGCTGGATTATCCGAGTGGAGCAGCATGTGCCGGAGGGGCAACCCGCGTTGGGGGAGAATTCCAAACGAAGACTGCATGTAATACGTTCTGCTCCACACTACCTCCACCCCCAGTACAGTGTGGGGGTACAGGCACTTCATGTAATGGCGGAACTTGCCCAACAGGTCAATCGTGTACAGGAGCTGCAGGAGTTGCTTGTGGATGTGTACATAACGCTCCTCCCCCTCCTCCTCCAGCAGTATGTGGAGGGACTGCTCCATCATGCAATAACGGAACGTGCCCAGTAGGTACAACCCCTCCTTGTACAAATATTAATAGTGCATGTGCATGCTGCAAAAATACAGGGCAAAGTTGTGGTAATAGCAATGAGTGTTGCGGAAGTAATGTGTGTATCCCTTCACCTTCAGGAACGGGGAAAATATGCGGCATTCCTCCACCTCCACCACCGTGTCAAAATACACGAGGTGGATCATGCAGTACTGCTAATCCCTGCTGCACGACAAATGCCCCAAATGCACGATGGTGTAGCCCCTTTGGTCAATGCGTTACTACTCCCACAAAAAAACAGGCTGACTGTCCGAATGTGGGACCAAACACTGCTAGCGTAGTAGGTGCTTCTTCATGCAAAACTACACTAACACTCGCAGATGCAACGGCTGCCCGTACGAATGCTGAAACTCAATGCACCAATTTAGCTAATGGACTTTCTTGCGCCTCCGGATGCTTCCGTAGACCCATTACAAGTGGCTTAAGTGGAGCCAATGCAGGTCAGGGTAATTGCTCACCACCCGCAGGAGGAAAACGAAAAACGTACAATGCTACCTGCACATACTCTTTGGGATGTGATTATTATGAAGTAGTCGGAACTCCATAATAATTCCGTAGTATACTACAACTGTGTCCGCCCTCCTCCTCTCCGGCCGCGAAGCATCTGCAGCAATCCTCGCATCGTTGAAGCCGAGGATTGAAAAGCTCAATCCCAAGCTCGTTGTGGTACAGGTCGGCGATGATGCAGGAAGCAGTAGTTACATCAAACAGAAGATCAAAAGTGCCGCAGAAGTAGGCATGCGCTCCGAGCACTGCCATCTGCCCTCTTCGCTTTCACTGGAAGATCTACTATCCAAAGTCGCTGAGCTGAATGCCGATCCCGACGTCACCGGGTTCATCGTCCAGCTCCCGCTTCCTGAGCATCTCCAGTCCCACGTTCCCGAGATCATTCGGGCGATTGATCCAAAGAAGGACGTCGATGGATTCGGTGCCTATAACCTCGGCAAAGTTTTTCTCAGTACGGAATTCGAGCACCTTCCTCCGGCAACTCCTGCGGGGATCATCATGCTGCTTGAGCATTACAAAATTTCGGTTGCAGGCAAACATGTAGTGATCGTCGGTCGCAGCAATATCGTGGGCAAGCCTCTCTCCGTAATGATGCTCAATCGTGATGCCACAGTAACCGTCTGCCACAGCAAGACGAAGGACCTTACAGCGATCAGCAAGCAGGCAGATATTCTCGTCGCAGCCATAGGCAAACCAAAGTTCATTACGAAAGATATGGTGAAGCCTGGAGCAGTGGTCATCGATGTAGGCACGAGTCGTATCGATGGAAAGCTCACTGGCGACGTGGACTTCGATGCCGTTGTGGAAATCGCATCGGCAATTACTCCCGTTCCTGGTGGAGTAGGCCCCATGACGGTCTGCTCATTGATCAATAATTGTGTTCAGGCTAAGGAGCGGCAGATAAACTAAATTCACAAAGAATATTGTGTAAAGTACAGGTCACAGTATTCTCAGCATTGTCTCTCTTCCACACCCAGAAAGGAGTGCAATAATGTTCGAAGATGCAGACAATCGATCCTTTGCAGAGCTACCCATTGGCACGGTCTTGCTGAGGGACGATGATGCTGAACTCTTCGTAAAAAGTTCGGAGATAGAGATCACATCATTCTTCTTCACAGGCACAGGTCAGCGTTACGACAATGATCTTCCCACACCCTGGAACGAAATTGAAAGCAGATGGGATTGGATCGTCGCCACTAAGGAGGAAGTCAGCCACATGCAGCAAGAGGCAATGGCATGCTCCAAACCTGCGCAAATTCCGTGGAGATGGCTCTACATTCTGGCTCTCGCGATGGGAGCCGCCTGTTACTGCTTCGGCTAGTAGCACAAAGACGTCTGGCTCTCGTAGCCAGACGTTCTTTCAGAGGATAACTGCATCATCCTTTCGCTTGCGGTTTAACAAATTTTGCGTAGAATCCCTCCATGGGAGCAATCTCCACTTCCCTTCAGCCACCCGCGATCGTCTCGCGCATGGCCTTTTTGAGCGTTGATTCCAACTAAACTATGTGTGGAATTATTGCCGCCTCCGGCTTCCGTAACGTCATTCAGGATCTGTATGACGGCCTCATAGTGCTCCAGCACAGAGGCCAAGACGCCGCAGGCATTGTCACCTACAACGACCAGTTTCACCTCAAGAAAAGCAACGGCATGGTACGCGATGTCTTTCATGCAAAGTCCCTTGCAAGGCTGCATGGACCCATGGGTATCGGCCATGTGCGCTACCCAACCGCAGGGTGCTCGAGTGAATTCGAAGCGCAGCCGTTTTTCATCTCCACCCCATTCGGTATTGCGCTTGCCCACAACGGCAACCT
>SXGS01576596.1_pt1 | contig 62979 bp, 48 predicted proteins | sample 3174681 | NCBI WGS metagenome assembly SXGS01 (sample SAMN11356861, study PRJNA531348) | freshwater metagenome | isolation source: freshwater sample F1-80 | place: China: Fuxian Lake, Yuxi | collected 2017-12-25
CGAGCCCAGGACCGTTCCCGCGGCCCAAAACTTACAGCGGAGCGGGAATGGTCCGGAGCGAGCCTTGGAGGCGAACAACAAATCCCCAAGCGCGCAGCGCGAAAGTTCCTCCTCCCTAGAGCCTACTCAGCGAGCGCAGGACCGTTCCCGCGGCCCAAAACGTACAGCGGAGCGGGAATGGTCCGCAGCGAGCCTTGGAGGCGAACAACAAATCCCCAAGCGCGCAGCGCGAAAGCTCCTCCTCCCTAGAGCCTACTCAGCGAGCGCAGGACCGTTCCCGCGAAGCATCAGCTTGCACAAGCACAACGCCGACCGTTGACTCCCCGCGCGCCTTTCCGGATCGGCGCGTCACTGTGAAGTCCCACCCGCCTGGAAAAACAGGCTACTTTTTGCTCGAAGGCACCAACGCCTTCGCCGCCTCCTATTATTTCAATTACCTCATGTTCCTGCTCCAACAGGATCATGGGTTTTCCAACCTCAACAACCTCACGTTGGGCGCGGTTCACGGGTTCCTCTACGTCGGCGCCTCCTGGTTCGCCGGACGCTTCGGCCAGCGCCATGGATACTTCACCAGCCTGCGCATCGGCTTCGGCGGCATGGGAGCAGGAGTCGCTCTAGGCTGGTTGTTTCCTGGAACGGCAGGGCAAATCGCAGCACTACTCGTCTGGACCCTCGCCATGTGCTTCACCTGGCCCATGCTGGAGGCCCTGGCTTCCGAGCGAGAACCCTCCGATCGCCTTCCCCACCGCATCGGCCTCTACAACGTCATCTGGGCCGCAACGGCCGGGCTAGCCTACTTTTTAGGCGGCACCCTCTTCCAGCATCTCGGAAAAACCAGCCTCTACTGGCTCCCCCTTATCATCCACACCTTGCAGTGGATCAGCCTCGGATGGCTGGAACGGCACCATGCCCAGAACGCATCCATCGAAACCCCGTCATCAACCGCGGCCCACACCGCGGATGCCGGCCTGAAACGGGAAGCCCGAGTCACCCAAGTCTTCCAGAAACTGGCATGGATGGGCAACCCCTTCGCCTACATGGCCATGAACACCGTCATCGCCGTCGTCCCCAGCATCGCCGAGCACGCAGGCCTAGGCATCGAAGAGGCGGGCCGGTTAATGTCTGCCTGGTTCATCGTCCGCACTCTCACCTTTGCTATCCTTTGGGCATGGCACGGTTGGCACTACCGCGTCGGATGGTTTCTCGGATCCTTCCTACTGCTCATTTTGGGGTTCATCGCCGTCATGACCACCCATCAAATTTGGATGCTCATTGTGGCCCAGATCGCCTTTGGATGGGGAACCGGGCTCATCTACTATTCCTCCCTGTTTTACGCGATGAACGGCAGCGACACCCATGGTGAACACGGGGGAATCCATGAAGCCTTCATCGGTATAGGCATCGGCTCTGGCCCTGCCATCAGCGCCTTAACCCTATGGATTTCTGGCGCGGCCATGGCACCGGCCTTGGCCGTGGGAATGACACTCGTCGGCGGATGGACCTGGTGCTGGAGAGTGAGCCGAGGAACACAGCCCATACCGGCCAAACGTTGACCCGGAGCTGGAATCGGCCATTATCCCTCAGATTTGGCATCCGTTCCGTCTGAACGCTCTTTCCAGTAACGCCACGTCCTCTCGGTGGTCTTTCCATTCAAGTCCATGATTTTCCACACACCCTCGAAAACACAAAACGGCTTCACGCTGATTGAACTCCTGGTGGTGGTGGCCATCATCGGCATCCTCACCAGCATGCTGCTGCCGTCTCTGGCCGCGGCCAAGGGCTCCGCACAGCGGATCGCCTGCCTCAACCACGAAAAACAACTCGCTCTGGCCCTTCACATGTACGCCGGAGACAATACCGGGCGATTCCCGCCTCGCCTCCTGACCAACCGCTGGTGCACCACGCTGCGCCCCTACTATCTCGATCTCAAGATCCTCAAGTGCCCTGTCGATTCCGGCGCCAAAGGCAGCACCAACATCCCCGGAGTGGGCGATCGCGTCGCCGAGTACGCCCCCCGAACTTACCTCATCAACGGCTTCAACGACTTCTACCGCCGACGAGTCGGAGCCTCCCAGATGCCCGAGTTCCGCACCCAGGGCAATGGCGAGGTTGTCATCGGCGAAAACGACATCCCCGAGCCTTCGCAAACTATCTGCTTCGGTGAACGCGACTCCAGCCGGGTTGTCCACTTCCACATGGATTTCGACGCCCTCGACGACCTGAGTGCCCTCCACCAGAACCGTCACGGCACCTCCATCAAGACGGGTCGCGGCGGTGGCTCCAACTTCGCCATGGTCGATGGTCACGTCGAGTTCCTCCGGTACGGACGCTCGTTCAACCCCATCAACCTTTGGGCCGTCACCCCCGAAGATCGCAACATCGGCGTCTCGCTGCCCTGAACCCCAACCGTCGATGAACTCCAACCGCCGCACCTGGACCCTTCTCGCACTGACCCTTTTTCTGGGCGGAGCCTACGTCTTCGCCTTCACCGATTGGCTGGATCCCCAACCCATCGAGATTGCTTCCCAAATCCGACCGGTCATCCAACCTCCGCGGTTCGGCCGACGTGGACCCAAAGTCACCCCAGAGTCCCCTGACAAACCGACCGAGACCAACCCGGCTAGCAGCGTGGCCCGCGTCACCTTCAGTCTGGATGGACGCTATCGCCTGAGCTCCGTGCGCGTCTTTGTCCTGAATGCCCAAGGCGAACCTGCTAAGAAAATATGGGACCTCACCGGCAAAAGCCGGGAACTCAACTCCCTGATGTACGGCATGAATCCCGCGGGCATGTCCCCACCCGAGGGCACCGACGCGGCCGCACCGCTGGAGGCAGAACTCACCTATCTCCTGGAGATCCGGGCCGGTCGACGCACCGGTTCCCACCGCTTCAAGACGCTTCCCCTGACTCCCACCGAAAACTGACACTTCCACCCCTGAACGGCGCTGCAGCGAGACGCGCTGTATCGAGCACTGGATCAGTCATATTCCCTGCCAACGCAGAACTCTCCCGTGAAGCGCCCGACAACGAATCGCTCACCCCTCCTCAAACTTCCTAGTCCAACCCATACCTCCCGGCTTGTCGTCGAATGCCGGGTCGATAGAGTTCGTCCAATAGCCCGTCACATTCAACGCACCTGAACCATGTCCTCTCCCCAAAAAAACTCCCCACCGAATGCTGGCTCCTCCCGGCGTGAATTCCTCAAGCGAACGGCCGCAGCCGGCGGCATCGCTGGCATTCTCGCCAACCAACCCGCCGCTGGCGCCAACACCCTCACCAAGCTCGCCGCTCCCTATGCGGGCCGGGTCATCGGTGCCAATGACAAGATCGTCCTCGGTTTTGTGGGCGTCGGTGGTCAGGGCGGCGGAGCTCATGTCGGCCAAAACCTCGAACACTATCAGGAAAACAACGTGGCTCTGGCCGCGGTCTGCGACATTTCCAAGCACCGCGTCGACGACCACGTCGCCAAGATCGAGAAGAAGACCCACGTCAAACCCGACGGCTACGAAGACTTCCGCCGTGTCCTCGAGCGCAAGGACATCGACGTCATCTTCTGCGCCACCGTCGACCACTGGCACACCAAGGTTAGCTGCGAGGCCATGGACGCCGGCAAGCATGTCTATGTCGAGAAACCGATGACCCGCTACCTCAGCGAAGCCTTCGAAATCTACGACGCCTGCAAGCGCACAGGCAAACTGCTCCAAGTCGGATCGCAAGGCTGCTCCGACCGCAAGTGGCACAAGGCCGCCGAGTGGATCCGCGCAGGCAAAATCGGCCCCATCGTCATGAGCCAGGGCAGCTACATGCGCAATAATCCGCACGGCGAGTGGAACTACACCATCGCCCCGTGGGCCAAGCCCGAAGACATCAACTGGAAGATGTGGCTCGGCGAGCAAATCAAGACCGGCCACAGCTTCGACCCCGACCACTATTTCCGCTGGCGCAAGTATTACCCGTATTGCTCCGGCCTGTTGGGCGACCTGTTCCCCCACAAGCTGCACCCGTACATGCTAGCCACCGGCAATCCGGAGTTCCCTGTGCGTGTCGCCGCCGTTGGCAGCAAGGCCTTCAAGACCGACCTGAACCAAGTCGGCCGCAAGCCCGAGCAGGCCACCCAATACGTCCGTGACGTCGAAGAGATCATCCAGCTCGTCGCCGAATTTCCCAGCGGCTACGTGATGCACGTCACCTCGAGCTCGGTCAACGAAGTGGGATCCTCCGAGATGATCCGCGGTCACAAGGCCACGCTCACCATGGGCGGCAACAAGGTTCAATTGAACCCCGAACGCCCATTCGCCGAAGATATCGAGCCGGAGACCAGCGAAGCATTCCCCGGTGAGAGCGTCGCCGCCCACCACAAGAACTTCTACGAGTCCATCCGCGCCAACAAGCAGCCCAACGCTGGTATCGACCTGGCCACCAAGGTTCAGACCGTCATCTCGCTGGCCGAGATGTCCGACCGCTTGGGTGTCATGTGCTACTTCGATGCCAAGAGCCGCAAGGTGACCGACAAGTCCGGCAAAGAAATCTCCCAGCTGACCTACGGCTGGGACAAGAACTCCTGAACGATTTCAATCACGGCGGTCCTGCCCTCCAAGGCGGGACCGCCGTTTTTGTTTTTCGACACAGCCCACCCCCGCGTCGAGGCGGTAGCGGGACCGGGCTGGAGCGAGCATTGGAAGCGATCACCACAATTCCACGCGCGTAGCGCGAAAGCCCCTCTTCCCCCGAGCCTTCCTGCGAGTGTAGGACCCGGCCTGCGGCCCAAAACGTACAGCGGAGCGGGAACGGTCCGGAGCGAGCCTTGGAGGCGAACAGCAAATCCCCACCAGCGCGTAGCGCGAAAGCTCTTCCTCCCTAGAGCCTACTCAGCGAGCGCAGGACCGTTCCCGCGGAGCCCCACCGAGCATCCCGCCCACACCAACGATTCCCCTCCGGACCCCGCGTTCTTGGGATTGCCCGGCGCAGCCCAACCCGCTTGGCTTGCACTTATGAGTTCCCGCTCCACCTCCGCCCGCCCGTTCTCCTGCGTCGCCCCAGACTGGTGGGATTACACCACCCTAGACCCCGAACTCGTCGCCGACGCCGCGGCCCTCACCCCGGAGAAAATGCAGCGCCTCTCACGCCCCGGATTCAAAGTCACCCTCTACGACACCCTCGAAGAATTCTACCTCGCCGAAGCCCTCGAATACGTAGCGGCTTGGAAACAAAGCACCGACGACAACCCCGTCGGCATATGCGGCCCCATCGGACCCACCGAGCAACTGCCACTCGTCGCCCGTATCATCAACGCCTTGGGCCTCGATATCCGCTCCGGCCACTTCTGGGGCATGGACGAATGGATCATCGACGGAAAAGAAGCCTCGCCCACACACCCCCTTTCCTTCGAAAAAGCCGACCGGGAACTCTGCTTCAACCGCATTGCCCGCAAACAAGTGATGCCGGATGCACACCTGCATTTCCCGAAAGCCGACACCCGAACCTACCGCGCCTCTTGGGACGCCGGCGTCCGCTGTGCCGTCATGCAAGGCGGCCAGGGCGACGTGAAACATTGGGCTTTCAACGACCCCGTGCGCCGCTCCGGCAAATACCGTAATGCCCCGCCCACCCCAGAAGAGTACCTGAAGCTCGCCACCCGCGTCGTGGACTTGCACCCGCTGACCATTGCCCAGAACGCACGAACCAGCGGCGGCGGCAATGTGTCACTGGTACCAACCCAGGCCATCACCGTCGGCCCAGTCGAAACGTGGAAAGCCGAAACCGTCTCCATCTGGCATGCCGGTCAGCACGACAATCCCTTCGGCCAACGCCTCACCTGCCTCATGATCGCCAAAGGCATTGCCGACACCGCCGTGCCCATGTCTCTCCTGGCCCTGCATCCCAACGTGCGCTTCAACTACTTCCGCGGAGGCATCGGGCGCTGCGCGATAGAAATGCATTGAACTGACACCCTCCTATCAGCCGATCCAGCCAGCCCAGACCCCGCACGAAACCAATCCCTCCAAAAAACAACCTGAGGCCGACGGAATTCATCCATCGGCCTCAGGTTAATTTGTTGAAGCAGCTGACAAGACCACCCCCGGTCCGTCAGACGGTCAGTGAGCGGCCAAACTCTGAGACGCCGCCAAATCTACCTTGCGCTGATTGAGACTGCGGAAGAACTCGAAGCCCTCGCGGCATCGGCGCACCATGACACTCTTGTCTTCCAGCATGGTCTTAATGATCCGCAATATCGGACCCGAACGCAGGTAGTACCGCCGGTAGAATCGATCCACCGACTCGAAAATCTCGTCCTTAGAAAGACCCGGATACTCGAGCGTGGACTGCTGAAAACCATCGTCATGGACGATGTCGGTCTTGTCCTTCTTGGAGAACCACCCGTTCTGGCGGGCCATCTCGTAAAGTTCGGTCCCAGGATACGGGGCCGCCAGCGACACTTGCATCGAGAACACGTCGAGATCTTGGGCAAAGCGCATGGTCTGCTCAATGGTCTCCTGAGTCTCCACAGGCAACCCGAGGATGAACGTACCGTGGATCACCACACCCACCCGATGGCAGGCCTTGGTGAAGCGACGCATCTCATCGGTGGTCACACCCTTCTTAATGCGCTTAAGGATATCGTCGTTGCCGGACTCGTAGCCGACGAGGAACAAGCGCAGACCGCAATCCTTGAAGAACCGGATGGTGTCTTCATCCAGATTAGCCCGGCTGTTGCAACTCCAGGTCACTCCCAGCGGAGCGAGCTTCTTGGCGATCTCGCGAGCCCGCGGCAGGTTGGCCGTGAAGGTATCGTCATCGAAGAAAAACTCCCGAACCTGCGGGAAGAGCTTCTTCATGTATGCCATCTCGGCAGCAACATTATCGGCCGACCGCACCCGATACTTATGGCCACCAATGGTCTGGGGCCACAGACAGAAGGTGCACTGGGCCGGGCAGCCTCGCCCCGTGTACATCGAAATGTACGGGTGCATCAGATAACCAATAAAATACTTCTCGATCTCTAGATTCCGCTTGTAGACATCGGCCACCCAAGGCAACGCATCCATGTTGTGAATGAGTTCACGCTCTGGATTGTGGATAATCTTACCTTCCTTACGGAAACTCAGCCCTGAGATGGATTCCATCGGGCGGTCTTCGCAGACCTCCTTGCACGTGAAGTCGAACTCCTTGCGACCCACCCAATCGATCGCCGGAGAAGCCTTGAGCGTCTCGGTCGGCAAGACAGCCGTATGCGCTCCGATGAATCCGATCTTTGTCTCCGGACGCTGGGCCTTGATGGCTTCGGCCACCTTGCAGTCGTTCTTCAGCGACGGAGTCGACGTGTTAATGATGACATGGCTGAAGTCTTTGGCGATGCGCAGAGTCTCCTGGATCCCGATGTCATGGGGCGGACAATCGAGCAGGCGGGAGTTTGGCACCAGAGCGGCCGGTTGGGCCAACCAAGTCGGATACCAGAAAGAGGTCACCTCGCGGCGAGCCTGATAGCGGGCACCGGCACCGCCGTCGAAGCCGTCAAACGAGGGAGGAGACAAGAACAGGGCGGACATGGAGATCAGGGATGAGTTGAAAAATGGGAAACTCAGTAAGAAGCAGATCGCTCCGCTCTTACTCCGACTTGACCTCGATTTTCTTGGCTGCGGCCATCTTGGCCTTGAGGTCGGCCAGCTGATCGATGGCAGCGCCGGAAGCTCCGGTGGAGCACCCGCCCGAACCGCCGGAATCTTCGTGGGAGTGATCGTGCGGCAAGTCATTGCCACCGCGGGCATAGGCAGATTTCACGCCAGCGAACTCACGGTTCACTGCCTCCTTGGCCTCAGCAAGGTGCCCCTTGCCGATGGTCGCTCCATTGTAAGCCGAACGAGTCAGCTCAGGGCTCGACGGGTAGGCCGGGGGCCGGGAACCGAAGTTGTACTTAAAGTTGACCCACGAATCCCTCGGGTTGCTGCTCAGAGCCCCCGACGGCTCAAAGCCCGAATGCATCATGCAGTTGTCGCAGCGGACATCGCGACCACAACCCTTCTCATCCACGCCGAATCGGTCCCATTTCACCTCGGCCAACATCTGGGCATAAGTGGGGTAATGACCCTCGGTCATCACATAGCAAGGAGCCTTCCACCCGCGGACGTTATAGGTCGGCACAGCCCACGCACTGCAGGCCAACTCCCGTTTTCCGGCCAAAAACTCCAAATAACCCGGAGTCCCGAAGATCGTAAACATCTCACCCCAACGCTCGATGTCTTTGAACTTCTGGCGGGTCATCTCACGGGTGAGGAAGAACTGGGCTGGGTCTTTGCCCAGGCGCTTAACCATGTCCTTCTTGGCAGCGTCGTAGTCGTAGCCCGGTGAGATGGTGTGGCCATCCACGCCCAGTGAGCTGAGAAACTTGAACATTTCTTCCAGTTCAGCGGCTTCAGTCTCCTTGTAGACGGTGGTGTTTGTGGCGACCTGATAGCCCAAAATCTTGGCCATTTGCATGGCCGCCACGCACTCCTTGAAAACGCCCTCACGTTCGACGATGAGGTCATGAGTGAACTCCAAGCCATCGACATGGACATTCCAGTAATGCCACTTGCCGGGCCGGATCACCGTCTTGGACTTGGCAGCCGCATCGGCCTTGCGGATCGCTTGAGCCTCCTTTTCGGTCACCAGCTTCTCAGTCAGCAACTGGGCCAACTGGGGTTCAAAGGTCGGCGTGTAAACGCTGGCCAAGTACTCCCGCATTTTCTTCCGCATGAAGACACCGTTGGTGCAAATGTACACCAGACGGCCCTGTCCCTGCAGACCTGCCACCAACTCTTCGATCTTGGGATAGATCAAAGGTTCGCCGCCACAAATCGAAATCATGGGCGCATCGCATTCGTCCGCAGCTGCCAGACACTGCTCCAGCGGCACCAAGTCCTTCAGCGAAGTGGAGTACTCCCGGATGCGACCACAGCCCGTGCAAGTTAGATTGCAGGTATGGAGCGGCTCCAACTGCAACACCATCGCGTACTTGGGTGTGCCTTTGAGCTTATGTTTGATGATGTGCCGGGCGATCTTGGCCGTCGGCGCGAGAGGAAAACGCATGGTTGGAAAATCAATGGGCAGGCACCCGGACCACCGCCGCCATGGCGACCATTTGGGTCGTCGTAGCAGTCAATGCAACCCCGTTGGTCGGAGAGCCAGGAGCCGAGCGGTGTACAGGATTGGCCTTGAGCAAACCTGGAAGGAGTAACGTCGCCGGAGAGACGCTATGGGATCCACTGAACCCCCCGCATCCCGAAAACAGGGCAGAAGCGGCGAAAAAAACCAAAACCGATATTCCCCGAAATCGATGAGACCCCTTCACGCCCCGAAGGATAGATCGGGCCGCTTCAGGGGCAATCCCCATTTTGGGCGCGTATCGAGGAAGGTCTTGTCGGTCCGGGCCGCACAGACCACCGTGGAGCCCTGCGACCATGAAATTCATCAGCCTATTGGGTATTGTCGCCCTCATCGGCGTGGCTTGGCTGCTCTCAGAGCACAAGCGCCGCTTCCCGTTCCGGGCTGTGCTCTGGGGCGTAACCCTTCAGTTCTTCTTGGGATGGTTTATCCTCAAGACCGCTCCTGGCGAGGCCCTCTTCAACACCTGCCAGCAGCTTGTTTCTTGCTTCATCAGCTTTGCCAACGAAGGCAACAAACTGATGTTTGGGCCGTTGGCCAATGAAGCGGTGATGTCCAAGGCCTTTGGCCCGGAAAACGCATTGTTCTTTGCCCTAGTGATCACCGGCATCATCGTGTTGATCAGCACCGTCTCCTCGATCCTTTACCACTACGGAGTTCTGCAACTCCTCGTCCGCGCCGTGGCCTGGGTCATGCGCCAAACCATGGGCACCAGCGGCAGCGAGACCCTCAGCGCCGCAGCCAACATCTTTATGGGCCAGACCGAGGCCCCGCTGCTCATCAAACCCTACTTGCCCGGCATGACTCGCAGTGAATTGCACTGCATGATGGTTGGCGGTTTCGCCACCATCGCCGGCAGCGTGATGGGGGTGTATTCGGGGTTGCTCAAAGTGCCCGCCGGGCACCTGTTGACCGCCAGCGTGATGAGTGCGCCGGCCGCTCTGCTCATTTCCAAGATCATCATCCCGGAGACGCAGGTGAGCGAAACGGCCGCCGGTTCAACAGCCAAGATCGAGCGAGAGACCATCAATGGGATCGATGCCGCCTGCTCCGGCGCCAGCGACGGCATGAAGCTGGCCATTAATGTCATCGCGATGCTGCTGGCCTTCACATCGCTGGTCGCCGCCGTGAACTGGTTTCTCGGTCAGGGATTCAGCCAGCTCGGTTGGCAGACTCAACAACCCCTGCAAATCCTGCTCGGTTACGCCAACGCTCCGTTTGCTTGGCTCATGGGCATCCCCTCCAAGGATTGCTTGGCCGTGGGACAAATCTTGGGCGAACGCATCGTGCTGACCGAGTTTGTGGGGTACCTCTCACTGTCTCAGCAACAAGCGTCACTGGACCCCCGCAGTTACGTCATTGCCACCTACGCGCTCTGCGGATTCGCCAACTTCGGCAGCGTGGCCATTCAAATCGGAGGCATCGGTGCTCTGGTGCCCAGCCGACGCAAAGACCTGGCCCAAGTGGGCATCAAGGCCATGGTGGGAGGTCTCTTCGCCTGCTACATGACCGGCTGCGTGGTGGGATTCCTGCTCTGAACTCTCCGATGCCTACAGAAATTCACCCTACAGCGGTTATCCATCCTTCAGCCCAACTCGGCGAAGGCTGCCAAGTCGGCCCCCATGCTGTCATTGATGCTCATGTGGTCCTGGGGCCTGATTGCCAGGTGGGCCCCGGTGCCTACCTGACCGGCCATACCCAACTGGGATCAGGCAATCGCATCCATGCCGGGGCGGTTCTTGGAGACGCCCCTCAAGACTTCAAATACGCGGGACAACCCACTCGACTTCGTATCGGTAACGATAACGTCTTTCGGGAACACGTGACCGTGCACCGCTCGAATCGCCTGGACGAAGACACGGTCCTCGGCGACGGAAACTTTCTAATGGCCGGCTCTCATGTCGGACACAACAGTGTTTTAGGGAACCACAATGTCCTAGCCAATGGGGCCCTGTTGGGGGGCCATGTAGTGGTGCACGACCGGGCCTTCATTTCCGGGAGCTGCCTGGTCCACCAGTTTTGCCGGATTGGTCGGCTGGCTCTGATGCAAGGCGGTTCGGCCATCTCACTCGACCTCCCTCCCTTCACGCTGGCACAGGAAACAAACATCCTCTGCGGCCTCAATCGGGTGGGATTGCGTCGGGCCGGCATTAGTCCAGAAGACCGCCGGGCCCTCCAACGCGTGTATCACCTCCTCTTTCGATCGGTCCTCCCGCGGGCCGAGCGCCTGCGTCAAGCCGCTGCCAATTTCCCTCAACCCGTCTGTCAGGAATTAATCGCCTTCGTGGCCACATCGACCCGGGGCCTGTGTGCCGATCCAGGTCGCCGGAATGGTTCCAACTCCGACGAAGAGGCCTCAACCCACTGACCCGCAATCCCAGAGGCAGCCCGGGCTCTACGGCCGGCCGATCTCTGAGCCTCCCAACGACAACGATGGAATTCGCTTACTCCCTGGTCCAACTGGCCAACGGCACCACCAGCATACGATCGCTGGCCGAAGGGGAGACCTTTCACCCAGTCATCGGCCCGGTCGCCGAGGCCGAGGCGCTGTACGTGAGACAGCTGCGACTCCCGGAACGCCTCACCGCATCCACCGATGATGAATGGGTTCTTTGGGATGTGGGGCTGGGCAGCGCAGCCAATGTCACCACCGCCCTGCGGCATCTGGCCGGGATCCCGAAACGAATTTGCATCGTCAGTTTTGATCACACCCTAGAACCGTTGCGCTTCGCCCGAGACCATGCCCAAGAGTTGGGCTATCCGTTGGGCTTCGAGACCGCCTTTGGCGCGCTGCTGGAACATCATCAGTGCGAGTTCGTCCACGATCGCCTTTCAGTCCGCTGGCAAGCTGAGGTGGCCGATTTTCCCAGCCTCATCCAATCGGCCGCACCACTGCCGGCTCCCCACGCAATTTTCTACGACGCGTATTCCCCCGCACGGAATCCCGCGATGTGGACGCTGCCCCTGTTCCAACGACTCTTCGAGCGATTGGATCCGACTCGCCCCTGCGCCATGGCCACCTATTCCCGGGCCACCCTCCTGCGGACGACCCTGCTCCGGGCCGGCTTCTGTGTCGGCGCCGGCGAGGCCACCGGGGAAAAGGAAGAGACGACTCTGGCCGGCAATACGTTGTCCCTGATTCCTCGGCCCCTCGGAAGCGACTGGCTTGGCCGAGCTCTGCGTTCCACCAGTGCCGAACCTCTGGAGAGCGCTGTCTACCGGCAGGCTCCTTTGTCTGAAGGGACCCGAGCCGCACTGCTGGGCCACCCCCAGTTCCGGCAGGATTAAATCGTCAGACCCGGGGTTAGATTCTCAGGCGCGCAATAAGACTAGCTGAAACAAAAGCCCGTCTGGCAGAACCGGTTCCAGGGTTTAGAAATAGCCTGGAAAACCATCCTTCTCAAAAAGTCCGATGAAACCCAGACCACTCAATCTGGGTTGGTTCATCGATTCGACGTGACCATCAAAAAACCAGCCATTGGCTCGGTTGGAATGACGGCCGTGGATCTCATAATCCTCATCGATTCGAAAGACATGAAACTGCCGGGCAGTAATGCCCAAACGACCCCGACTAGTGGTATCAGCCAAGTGGAGGTACGAGGAGGGTTGTTCTATCCGCTCACTCTGGAGAAATTCTTGAAGGGGCCCGGACCGTAGGACCTCCGGAGGGTCGACCCAAACACCGAAGGTCATCAGCCAATTGGTCCAAGAAGAAGGCGGATAGGTGGGGCAAAGAAAAATGGAAGCAGGCAGGTTCTGATGGGCCGCCACCGACTGGGCCCACGTATTGGTGATCATCAATGGCGATTGGAGACGGACCGCACCCCGATGATCCTGCGCATAAAGTTGAGTGGCCAATCCTACCTGCCGCAAATTGCCCTGACAGCGTGCCGACCCCGCCTTGGCCTTGGCCGAGGACAATGCGGGCAACAACATCGCCGCCAGGATGGCGATCACAGCAATCACCACCAGCAACTCCACCAAGGTAAACGCCTTACTGCGGGAGATCTGCGACCTCATTGGGCTGACATTACAAACATTGTTGAACGGGCGCCATCCCCTTCCCAAGGGACAATCCCAACCAAAACAGACCAAACCGAGCCCATCTGCGGCCAACGCCAGCACCGAGAGTCATTGGCTCCGATGCTTTCACCGCTATGGCGGAACAAATCTATTGAGAAATGACACATCCCACCCGAACCGTGAGCCTAACTCCAGAGGGCTGCGACCGACGATCTACGAAGCCATTCGGCCTTTTGCGAGGACCTCCCCCGGTCGATAGGTCTATTAGAGACCTTTGCTAGGCTCCTGCCAGTCCCGCGGCGCTGAGCCCCGGCTCCGATGCCTGCTTCTCGTCCCAGTCTGAAAATCTCAGTGCAGCGTCTCTCTGAATCTTCAGATAAGCTCCAAGCAACAGTTGGCAGTGCAGGCCCCTGTTACTCTCTAGAAACTCATTCACAATTAGGCTTCAAAGCGACTGTTTAAGGAATGTTATCAACAGGTTATTAACAGGTTTGAATTCGCTATTTTTACCGTGTCGGATACAATTTGTTGAAATAGACTTACTGTCGATAATCTTCAATTTTTAGGGCTTTTTACGATCTATCTCCTCTGCTTTCATTTGTGCCCACCAACAGAAAAGAGGTCATCCGAACAGACTGTTGGCAGGTTGATCCTGCCTCATTGGCCGATGCTTCATTAGACATTTACTCTTGCCTTGTTTTTTCCAATCGTTACGTTCTGAACACAACGCATCGTCCAATGCTGGTTTTTCAGCTCAGGATGGTCGGGTTCAGTTAAATTAAAAACGTATCCATCATGGACATTACTAAAGAGATCAAACGTCAGGCCCAGGAACTCCAGAAGAAGCTGGAATTGTTGCGCGACAACAACCTCCAAGAGCTGGTCACCAAAAAAGCCGCGCTGGAAACCCAATTGACCGACATCGAAGGGCAGATTTCCAACACCTGCAAGCGTCTGGGTATCTCCATGGCGGGTTCCTCCTCCCCGGCCCGCGCTGAGCGGCGGACCCGTATGGGTAGCGATGTCATCCGCGCCAAAATCACTGAAGTCCTGAAGGCGTCCCCTCAAGGCCTTTCTCAGATCGACATTGCTAAGCAGACCGGGGTTTCCTATGCTAGCGTGATTAACTTCCTGAAGGATAATCAGGACAGCATCCGCACTGAAGGCGATCGCAAGAGCAAGCTCGTCTTCCTCAAGTAAACGCGCAGGTCCTTGGACCTCCTTATAGACCTCCATTTTGGCCTCCTTTTTAGCGATATTCATCAGCTAAACAAAACAGCCAAAAATCCGAAAAAGGCCGGTATTCGCAGAGCGACCTGAGGGTTGCCTGAAATCGAATACCGGCCTTTTTTCGGCCTTTTTGTCGATGCCTTGAGCGACAAATTCACCACGAAAACCGTTGGATCGGTTTGGCTGGAACTTTCAGAACTTAGTCTGAGCCCGTACTTTAGGGGTTCAATAATCGAATCACCTCGTCGTGCAGTTCCGGCGCGCACGCCACCATGGAAGTCGCGCCGACGTGATTAGCCGGCTGGCCCTGCCAGTCGGAGAAACGAGCGCCGGCCCCTTCCAACACGGGTACCAGCGGCAGGAGGTCCCACGGGTTCATGATCGGATCGACCATCACATCCACCCACCCAGAGCACAGCAGCAAGTAGCCGTAACAGTCGCCGAAGCCCCGGTAGAGCCGAACCGAACGGGTCAGGGCATCGAACCGGGCTCCATTCTGGTACTTGGCTGGATAAAGAGGATCGGTCGTCAGGAGGGAAGCCTCGGAAAGGCGGGCGCAGCGTCGGACCCGGACCGGTCGATCATTGAGCGTGGTGGTGACTCCATCTCCAATCATCAACTGACGCGTCACAGGTTGGTGAATGCATCCCACAATGGGCCGACCGCGATGGAGCAAACCGATGAGAGTCCCAAAGAGGGGGACCCCCAGGATGAAACTTTTGGTCCCGTCCACCGGATCGAGCACCCAGACGTACTCAGCATCGCCCCGTTCAGTGCCGAATTCCTCGCCGATAATGCCATGCTCTGGAAAGCGACGCGCAATCATCTCCCGCATCACCTTCTCGGCCCCGCGATCAGCGAGGGTCACGGGAGAGGCATCGCTCTTAAGTTCCAAGCCCATGTCCCGGGATCCGAAGTAAGGCAAGATAACCTGGGCGCTGGCCTCGGCGAGTTCCCGCACAAAGGCAACAAAGGGCTCGTGATTCATGACGACGCCAGATGAGAGCAGAATGGCCCGTGTTTGAAAACCGAAGACCCGTTACGAAATCGGCTCAGGACCGGGCCATTGCCAAGACTCGCTCGGCCAACCGACTACCCAGGCGCTCGGCGTCCCGGACCGGCGCCTTATCTTCCTCGTAACGGCCCACGCCGTCGCGGAAGACCGCCACCCGCAGCTGTAACTGGTGTCCCACCACCCGGGCATAGCCAGCGATGGGACTCTGACATCCGCCACCCATACCGCGCAGGAAGGACCGCTCGGCCAGCACCGCCTGTTGGGTGTTGAAGTGATTCAGGATCTTGATCCGAGAGCCGATCTCCGAATCCCCAGCGCGGATTTCAAGAGCCACAGCACCCTGCCCCACAGCCGGTAGAAATTCTTCCGGCTCCAGGATCGTCCCAAGAATGCCCTCGGGCGGCGGATCAAACATCCCCCGTTGGGCCGGACTCAGCCGATAATCGGCCCGCAGTGCCCCTTTGGGACTGAGGTCGAAACCCAAACGGGTCAATCCAGCCGCGGCGAGCAAGGTGGCATCGATTCCATCGTCCCGAAGCAGCTTGGAGAGCCGGGTCCCCACATTGCCGCGAATTGGCACCACGGACATATCGGGCCGCAGCGCCTTCACTAGGGCCGATCGCCGAGTACTGCTGGTGGCTACCACCGCGCCTTCGGGCAAGTCTTCTAGCGAGAGGCCCGGACCAAAGCCCGAACGCTCCTTACTTCCTGGGGTCCAGTCGGCGACCGGATTCTTCTCCGCAACAACCCGCACCCCATCGCGATACAGCAAAACCTCCCGGACATCGGCGCGGAGACAAATGGCCCCCAATGTCAGCCCTTCCGGCAATTCGGTGGGCAGATCCTTGAGGCTGTGGACCGCCAAGTCAGCCCGACCTTCCAAGAGGGCCAGTTCCAGTTCCTTGGTGAACAATCCTTTCGGCAGTGGCGTCCCGGTGTCGGCCAGCGCCGAAGTCTGGAGGGCATCACCCGTGGTTCGGATCACTTCCAGTTCGAAGCGCTCGCCCGGGAATGCCACCTGAAGGCGGTATTGGACCTGACGGGACTGGGCCAATGCCAGGGCGCTACCGCGGGTGGCGATGAGGATGGGGCGATTCAGAGACATGGAAATCAGGCGGCCGGTGAGCGCAAGGCAAAGGGACCGAAGCGACGCCCACCATCAAACTCGGCAGCGGCTTCGCGGATCATCGTCTCGCAACGGGCCACCTCTTCCCGGCGTTGGCGAGTCGCGGTATCGGCCACCGATTGGAGGTCATCGACATTGGCTAGGAACACTTCCGGCAACAAGGTCACGGCAGGATCGATGTCCCGCGGCACCGCCAGATCGATGAGCAAAATGGGACGAGGCCTGCGCCCTGCCATCAGCCGTTCCAGCCGATCCCGGTCGAGGATTGGATGCGGCGAACCCGTGGCGCTAATTACGATATCCACAGCGGCGAATTCATGCTCCCAGTCCTGGAAACCAATGGCCCGACCGTCCAGTTCCTCAGCCAAGGCTGCGGCACGGTCGAAGGAACGATTGGAGACGAGGATACCCTTAGCGCCACGACCCCGAAGCGCCCGGGCAGTCTTTTCGCTGGTGTCGCCAGCCCCGATCACCATCACCTGGCGCCGATCTAGGTCGTCGAAAATCCTCTCGGCCAGTTCGACGGCGACGGCGGCTACCGAGGTGTTGCCCCGTTGAATCTGGGTCTCGGTGCGGACGCGCTTGGCCATGGCGAACGCCCTTTGGAATGATCGGTTCAGGATGCCCCCAGTGCTCCCTGCAGCCAAGGCGACCGAGTAGAATCGCTTGATTTGACCCAAGATCTCCGTCTCGCCCAGCACCAACGAATCTAGGCCGGAGACCACGCGGAACAGGTGCTCCAAAGCTGCGGTTCCCTGGTGGGTGTACACGATTCCCGACAGGTCACCGGAGTGGCCCCGGTCGCGAGCCAGAAAACCCCGCAATTGCTGGGCCAATGCCGCCGGATCGCCCGATGGGCTTGCGGCATACAATTCGACCCGATTGCAGGTAGAGATCACCAAAGCCTCGGTGGCCAGACCCAAAGATCGAATGCGAGCCGCCGCTGACGCGAGGTCGGCCTCAGTAAAGGCCATCCGCTCCCGAACCTCGATGGGAGCGGTCTTATGACTGACACCTACAGCAACAAGAGGCATCAGGAGTTGGGGCGTGGAACCCGGTTATGCATCTCGGAAAGAAGGTACATGCCCCAGAAGGTGAGCATGAGCACGGAGAAACCTAGAACCGAACCCCAAGCCAGCCGACGACCCCGCTGACGAAACTGCCAGGCAGCGATCAAGAGTCCGCCATAGAGCAACCATGTGACGCAGGAATAGATGACGAAGGGATCCGCGACAAACCACGCCCCCCTCGCCTGCCGCAAATACAAGGAGCCCGAAGCCATACCCGCAGACAGCAGCCCCCAACCGACCCAGAGCAGGCCCGTCGTCGCCGACTCCAATCGAGTGATGGGCGGCAAGAGCGCCCGCAACGCGCGGGCCTTGTCAAAACGCAGACTGTGCTCTTGCCGCAAGTACATGCCAGATGCCAGAGAACCCAAACCAAAGGATCCATAGGCCAAAAGAACTAAGGCCGCATGGATCGGACCCCAGCCGCTGGAGAAGTCAGGACGCTGGCCGGCAGGCGGGTCTAGGGCGGGCATGAGCGCGAAGACACCCAGTAAAGTGAGGACCGGTGCCGCAAAGGCCCCCAAGAATCGCATGCGACTGAATCCTCCGATCAACAAGTAGACCGTGGAAATGGTCCAGGTCACGAACATGGTCGCTTCGAACAGGTTGTTAATGGGACACCGTTCGAGGGAAAATCCGCGGCGAAACATGGCCCCGGTGTGGAGCACCCAACCGACGGACATGAGCGCGTATAGCGCGACACTGTCCCGCTGAAACTGCCGACGCCAAATGATCACAGCAAAGCCCGCAGCCAGCGCATACAGCACTACCGCGGCACCAAACAATCCTCGATCAGAAAACGGCAACGACACGAGAGAACCAAGTTAGATGCAGTCAAGGGCTAGGCAAACCGCGGTTCGATCGCACGTTTTGCCGCACGTTTTTGTCGCTCGTTTTGGGCGACCGAACCGCCAGCCTCTGCCCGTTTCATTCAGCTGCCCGTCTCCGGACAGGCCCGGAAAGATCAGTGCTTTTTGACCCGCACGTTGCGGTATTCCACGATGGACTTGGGATCGTGGGCCTGGAAGGCAATGGTACCCTCATTGAGCTTGCGCTCGAAATCCTTGCCCGCCTTGCGATTGGGCTCCTCAGTGAAATCATTCACCAGCTTGCCGTTGAGGAAGATCTGAATGTGTTTGCCCTTCACAATGACGTGATGGGTGTACCACTCGTTGTCGCGGACCACTCCCTCGATCTTGTCCGCTTTGACTTCCTGCACCGAGTAGATGCTGCCCGATTTGCGCCAGTCGCTCTGAGTCTGATTGACCTGGGTCTCGTAGCCACCCCAGGGCCATCCAGAATCCTGGTACTTGGTGTGGATGTAGATGCCACCGTTGGAGTTGGGGGCCGTCTTCACATCCACCTTCAACTCAAAGTCTTTGAAGGGAGCCAGCGGGCCGGTGTAAAAATTGTGGGACCGCTCACCCTGGGCCTTGAAGCCGCCGTCTGCGAGGCTCCAAGAGGCGGGTGTCTCGTTGACCTTCCAGCCGGTCCAAGAGCCGTCGGAGATCAGGGTGAAGCCCTGGGAATCCACGTGGCCGATCTGGCCCGGCTTGGGTTTGGAGGTGGCAGAATCAGCGGCATTGGAGGCACAACCAGCGAGGATCGCGGCGGCCACGACGATAGGAAAGCAAAGGGTCTTCATAGGGCGCAGTCTAGGAACTGACAAGACCATGCCTCGGGTCCGACCCACTCGGCAAACCGGAATTCACCGACGGGATGGATTGCCGACGGCCCTGCTTCCCGTTGAAGTTATGCCGTGTCCGACACGACAACCACCCAGGCCTGTGCCGCTCCGACGGTTTCCCGACGGTCGCGGGGGGCTTGGCAACCGTTCACCGGGAATGGGGTGTCCCGCTTTGCCGATGCGAGCGGCAGCCGTGCCCTCGGATTCCTTGGAGGATTCGCTCTCACCACAGCCCTGGTGCTGGGCTGGGCATTGCACACCACCTGGTGGCCCGTGGTGGACCAAGCCGTGCGAGAGTTTCCAGAGAACGGTCCAGCCCTGGTCCAAGGTCGATTTAATTGGCCGGAGACCGCACCGCGGTTGCTGGCCGATTCTCCCCACCTCGGTGTGGCAGTCCGCCCCAGTAACTTGGATCCCCTCGGTCGTACAGCCGATCTTCAACTCGAACTCCTTCCGGAAACCCTGCGACTGGCCGGAATCGCTGGATTCGTAGACCTGCCATGGCCTGCGACGGCGACCCTGCCGCTGGGTCGTCTCCAAGCACAGGCTGCATGGGAGGCTTGGAGGCGGCCCGTATTGGCCGCTCTCATCGTCACAGCAGCGACGGCCATGACGGTGATCTGGAGCCTGATGGCCCTCATTCTGGCCCTGCCACTGCGAATCGTCGCCTTCCTGTTGCAGAAGCAGATCACCCTCGGTGGGTGCTGGCGCCTGAGCGCCGCGGCCAGCATGAGTGGGTCGCTGGTGCTCAATCTGGGACTCGGCGGTTATGTGATGCGGTGGTTGCCCTGGCCTGCTCTGGCTGCCGTGGTCGTGATCCACCTACTGGTCAACGGGCTGTCCCTCAGCTGGGGACTCGTGAGTCGTCCCAAGAAAAGTCGCGCCGCATCGGTACCCAATCCCTTACACCCGGGGACTGCGAAGTCGAGTTCCCGAAAGTCCGGAAGTAATCCGTTTGGATGATCGAATCGACCGCCTCGAGGGAAGGTCGATTCGGTCGGCCTCAGATCAGCGGGCAGGAGGATTGATCCGCGCTCCCTTGGCCTTGAGTTGTTCGAGCTGGGCCTTGGACTGCTTGGACAGCGGATTGCCATCGAGGTAGATCCGCACGAACGGGGCAAAGTTCCGGGTCTTCTCCAGATCGGGGGTCATCCATCGGCTCAAGGGAGCCAAGTCTCGGATGCGATTGTGGGACAACTGCAAGAAGGACGGTGCACGGATGCCGGACAACGGCGCCAGATCGCTGATACCGTTGTGGGCGGCCGAGAGCAGTGTCAAATTGCGGAAGGCTCCGAAACCCTCGATCGAGCGGATCTTGTTGTGATCGATATACAAAGTCGCCACCCGGGGCAAATTGGTCAGCAGCGCCACCGAACCGAGACGGTTGGCCGACAAGTAAATCGAGGCAAGGTTGGTCAGACCGGACAAGGGCTTCACGTCCTTCACTCGATTGTGAGAGAGCTCGATGTATTGCAAGGCCGGCACTGAGGCCAGAGGGGCGATGATCACGACCTGATTGGAAGCCAAGTTGAGATACTGGAGCTGCTTCAGTCCGGCCAGAGGTACGAGATCAATGATCTGGTTGCCCGGGATCTCCAGCGAAGCCAACGCGACGCAATGCTCCAGACCCGCCAAGCTGGTAATGCCCGAGAAGGGGGCAGACACCGTAGACACCGTGGCCACATCGGCCGCCGTCAGGGGATCTTGCGATTCCCGCTTGGCGAAGACCTGCCGACGCACCGCTGCTTCAAGCTTCTTGTCCTTGAAGACGGAGACCGGTGCGTTGGTGGACGCGGGCTTCTCTGCAGCCTTGGGCGCAGATTCTGCCGCGCTCATCGGCACCGAAGCCAACAGCAACACCGATGCACATAGGGAGGAGAGTATAGCTCGCTTGCTCATGGAAATTGGTCCGTATAATGACCAGTCGTGGAATCAACGAAAGCGATTTTCAGATCGAAGTCTCTTCCAGATTTGCCTTCGCTCCGACCCACGGCGGCTAACCGATCCCTGGCGCACCCCGAAATTATCCAACTGAATCGTTCAGCGCTTCGAGGACACGTTGGTCTTGAAGGCACCACGAAAGAGCCAGTGCCGCTTCAGTCCACCCACAAAGTCAGAGGAGTTGGTCAGGACCCCCTCGACCGCCGGCAGAGTGTTTGAGCGAACCGTCCCCAGAGTTCGCTCAACCTCGACCAGCGCGCCCGGCAAGGTCGTATTGAGATTGGAGACCAACGGGCCCACCCCTTGGAGTTGTTGGTTCACCTGTGAGACCAGTGGCGGAACCGTGCGGCTTAATTCGGTGAGCAGCGGTGGCAGCGTGCTGTTCAAATGGGTCAGGAGCGGAGGGGCTGTGGCGTCGAGGTTCGAGACCAAGGTACCAATGCCCCCGATCTGAGCGTTCAAATTGGTCAGAGTCACCGTCAGCGCCGAATTGAGATTGCTCGGGATCAGGATCTCCCCAAGTCCGCCGGGTCGGTCGAAGCGGGCCGACAAGTTAGTGGGGAAGAGCAAGTCGCCCAAGCCACCGGGCTTGGTGAAGGCTTCTCGGATCCGCGGTACCAGCAGAGTGAGTTCACCGATGAGATCTCCCGTGACCTCGGTGCGTATGAAGTAGCCCTTGGCGTCCTCGGCAACCGGATCATAGCGGATAAAGTTCGTAACGTTCGGCCGACCTAAATTATAGGCGTACTTGTCCCACAGGACACCCAAGGCTCCCCCGCCGGTGGCATTGGTGGACGGGGCCGTGGTGGCGATGCCAAGGCCCTGGCTGCGGGTTATCTCCAGGAAGTTTCCTCCGGCGATGTCGATGGGCAGGCCACTGACCTTGAGCTTGGAATCGGTGAAGATGTACCCGTGGTAGGGGTCCCGCACCAGGAACCGAACAAACACGTTGAAACCCTCGCTTCGGTGCCAGGAATCATCCGGGGCCGTGTCGATCTGGACCACCTCGCCGATGGTGAAACCCAGCATCTTCACCGGAGTACCCACTTTCACCGAACTGCCGTCTCGAAGGTAGGTGTAGTAGGGCACCTGACGAACCCACCACCCACGTTTGTCACCCGTGGTCTTGATGAAGAATCCCAAGCCGAGGAGTCCCACGAGTACCGCGCCCACCAGAAAGAGCACCACGACCCATTCCACCCTTCGAAGGCGGGTCCGAAGTTGAGGGGTGAGATCCTGCAAGGCCATGGTCAGGGACGGGGTTCAGTGAGGTCGCGGAAACCCTCTTCACCGGTAGCGGCAAGAACGGCTTCGATGTCGGTAATGATGCGCCAATGGCCGCTGGCGACCAGCGCGAAGCGCGGGTCCAGACCCACGTACGGGCGCACCGCATCCGCCGTTGCGACGATGGTCAAGGGTTCGCCACCGAGCAAGGGATGCCCGGCCAGAGCCTCCGCCAGGAACCCGCGCCACCAACGCAAATGGACGGCGTCCAGACCCGCCAGCGGGTTGTCGAGCAGAAGAAGATCCGGTTCCAACACCAAGCTCCGGGCCAGCGCGACCCGGCGCGACCAAGACCGGCTCAAGGAGGTTGGTTTCCGAGAGAGGATCGATTCCAACTGGAGGTGACGGATCAACGGCTCGAATTCGCCGAGGGCCTCGTCATGGGAGCGGTTTTGGTGATAGCACCATGGAAGGAGGATGTTTTCCGCCACGCTCAGGGCAGAGAACAGTCGCCCGCTCCCATCGAAGACCAAACCCAAACGACGACGGGTCTCCCGCAATCCCGCGTCGTCCTCTCCGGAGGCATCGACGCGGCGACCAAACACGCGAACCTCGCCCGCCGCCGCCGGAATTAATCCGGCCAAGGTCTCCAAAAGCGCGGTCTTACCGGCACCCTGCGCGCCGGCCACCACCCAAAGTTCACCCGTGTCTACCGTCCAGTCCACCGCCTGAAGCGAGATCCTATCCAATGAGGTCGAACTAGCGATCCCCAGGGATCGGGTCTCCAGCGCAACGGTGGTGGATGGAGGTGTCCTCACAGGAGCAAGTACACGGTGATAAACAGGGCGTCGATCATCAGGCATCCCACCACGCAAACGGCCACCGTCCGCGTCGTCGCCGGGCCCACTTCCTCCAAGGTCATCGGACGGGCCAGTCCCTGATAGCAAATCACCCAGCCGGTGAGAGCCCCGAACAGCAAGGTCTTGAGAACCCAAAGTGGGAAATCCAGAGCACTCATGGCGCCAGCGATCTGGGTGAAGAACTCGATCGGAGACGCTTTCAATCCGCGGGCATAGGCAAAGAGATAGCCCGACCCCAGCGCTATGAGGATGAGGTAGGCACTGAGTGATACCACCGCCACCGCGAATCCGATCACCCGGGGCACCACCAAATAATGGATCGGGTCGATCCCCAAGGCTTCGAGGGCTTCCACCTCACCTAGTGCCCGAGCCGTGCCCAATTCAACCACCGACGCCGTACCCACTCGGGCCAGTACCAAGAGGCCAGCAATCATTGGCACCATCTCCCGCAAGAACACCGTGACAATGAATGTTCCAGTGAAGTTCCCGGCCCCAAATTGCTCCATCAGCGAGACGGTTTGCCCCACGAAGACCACACCCAGAATCACTCCGAGAAAACTAATGATGGGCAAGAGGCGTACTCCACATCGATGGATTTCGCCCAAAACCTGAGGGCGCATTACCTCGGAATTGTCCCGATGACGCCGAGCCGCCGTCGCCAGCGTAATGAGGATGAAGGCACCCAGACGGGTCAGGCTACGCCACTCCCCAAGCAAGGCACCCAACCACCCGAACCCTCCATCGGAATCCTCGCCGGAACCGGCGTTTTTGAGAGGGGGTGGGGTCGCCTCCATGTGCGTCGGTGGGATCAGTGGCTGGCCGTCTGCGGTTCGCGCTCAATGGACGGCACCGCCGCTCCGATCAACCGCGACATGCGCTCAAAGGTCACGTCTTCGTCCCCCGGCTCACTGAGCGAGAAAAAGGAAATGTAGGCCCAGCGCGGACTGCGCCCCTTAGAGAGGATGTCGCGGACCATTTGCCATTGGCGGGCCGAGTGGCTGGCCGTGCGGATCCCGTCGGCCACGAACCAAAACACATAGACCCCACTAATGGTCACTCGACGGCCGTCATCACGCTCGACCGAACGGGTCATGTCAAAGCGCTGCACCTCAAGGCTTCCGGGAGCCCATCCAGGGACTTCGATGCGTCGGACGGTTTGTGAGAGAATCTGCCACCCGACGCCGGTCATGCAGTACTCGGGCCGATGAATGCTGGTCCGATCGGCACCCATCAGCACCACGCTTGCCGAAATAGAGGGGATGGAGGCTCCACCATGATAGGACCGTCGGCCGAAGGTCGTGTCCGGCGGCAGGAAGCTCAGTTCGAGTTCGGGAATGGCATCCAACTGAGATCGGTAACCCGACAACGAAGCCGGAAGGGACACCGAATTGGAGGTAGCCAAGCGACCCAACTCGCTCAGCAGAGGAAGACCCACAATCCGCACACCGGGTTCACCCATGCGCACATGGTCTTTGAGCCATCGCAGGGAACCGGCGGCCGCGCCCATGAGGGTCAGGGCAGCAATCGTAACAACAGCAATGCGCAAGTTCATGGCTGGGGGGTGCCAGAGTGGGTTCCTTCAGCAGGGACTAGGGTGGACGAGCCCGAGGGCGATTCGGGTTCGCGCAGCCATCGGGCCACCAGGAACACGCAGCCGAGGGCGATGAGAAAGGTAGCGAAGCCGAACTTGGTCTCGATAGCTTCACCCGCGGCCTGGCCCGCCGCCTCCGCCACAGCGAACACCACAATGAGCCGGATGACATTGGCCAACACCGCGAAACCTGGGCTGAGCAAGATGAGAAAAACCCGACGCCATGCCGACCGAAAATTCAGGAAGGCGAAGGTAACGGTTAACAGCAGCACCACCGTGGCGCTGCGAATGCCGCTGCAGGCCGGGGCGACATCGAAGCGGAAGCCCTGCACGGTGGCCGAAGCCTTCTGTAAAACAATGGTTCCCGCCCGCTCCAGCTTCATGTTCAGAACCCATTCACAGAACGTCGTCGAGAGGACGGTGCTCAGGATCCGCAATCCGTGGGTGAGCGTGTCGAGGAAGACGGAGATCGGCACGCAGAAGAAGAACAGCAAGTAGGGAAAGGCGAAGGCGCGCATCCAAGCCCGGCCCCAGTACATCCCCATGATCCCGAAGAGCCCCACCAGAAAACCCACCACCCCGAGGCGCGTTTGCTGGACCACATAGCCCGAAAGGTGCAACAGCAGTCCAATGGGAACTAGAGCCAGCGCCGGAGCCCAAGGTTCCTTAGGAATGGCGGCCAATTCGGTCCGACGCATCACGACAATGGCTCCCACTAGCCAGGGGATCATCATGCCCAATTCATCATCGCGACCTTGCTTGGCACCGCCCTCATAAACCGCCTGCAGCCAACCGAACATCGATTCGGTCTGGATGTAGCCCAGGGTGGAGTTGCCCAAGAAGTGGAAGAGCGCGAACCACGCCGCAACGACCAGCCCTAAGGCCGCCTTGTGGGGCAGGCTGTCCCACAGCGATCGCAATTCTTGAAGCATCGACGGTTGCAAGCGCCCCAAAAGTGACCCGCCCCGACACCACCACGCAAGGGCAACGTCATTCGATCACCGTGACAAACCCGATTCATGAACCTTCTTGGCTCCTGTTTCATCTCAGTTTGCCGGGTTCGGTTCACCGGCGGCGATACGCCACCATAGCCAACAAACCCAATCCCAGCAGGAGCACGCCCGCCGGTTCAGGCACAGATGCCACTGCCTTTACTTCCCAGCCCGTCAGCTTGCCGGTTCCGCCCACTGGGAAAAATAATCGTCGCCGTACAGACACGGACCGCTCGGAGATCGATCCCTACCTTGGCGGCTTATGATCGGACCGAGGCGTCAACTCAGCGGAGAGCGGTGTCCACAATAAAACCCGTAAGAGGCTCAGATCGACTGGGACCCAAACAGTCTTTCAGGACCGGATCACCAACGAGGCCAGCCAGTCTTGGGCGGCCGAGCGAATGGATTCCCCGGTGCGGACCCGGGGTTCGACGAACTTGGGGGTGAACCAGGGGAAGGCTCCAACCAAGTCGTGCGTCACCAAAATCTGACCATCACAATCTGCTCCACTGCCAATGCCTATGGTCAGCATCCGAGAGCAAACACTGCGGATTTCAGCAGCCACCGGTGGGGTCACCAACTCCAAGACACAGGCAAAGGCGCCGGCTTCTTCTAAGGCAAAGGCGTCGTCCAACAAGCGCTGACGGCCCGCCTCATCGCGGCCTTTGATGCGGTACTTGCCGCCCTCTTCCACCACATGCTGGGGCAGCATGCCGAGATGACCCATGAAGGGAATTCCTTCGGCCAAGATCGCTTGAACTTGCGGCAAAATCTCCTGCCCTCCCTCGGCCTTCACATATTCAGCACCCGCCTCAACCAAGCGGCGGGCATTGCAGACCGCCTGGGCAGGCGTCTTATAGGCTTTGTACGGTAAATCGGCTCCTACCAACGCCCGGCCTCGGGCTCGGGCCACCGCTCGAAGGTGGTGGACGATGTCGTCCATGGTTACGGCAGTGGTGTCCGGATGTCCTAGCACCACCATGCCCAGCGAATCACCCACCAGCAGCACCGGTACACCCGCTTCATCGAGCAACCGAGCCCCGGGATAATCATAGGCCGTCAACGCACCGAATGGGCGGCAACCCTTCCATCCGCGCAGCGTCTCGACGGTGATCTTCATGGCATCCACAAGGGGGAGTGTCGGCGCGGATGCGGGCACGGCAAGGTTGAAGCGCTCGACCCGCGGAACTCTTCAGCAAGGCCCGAACGTCTTGACTACGATCAGTGCCCTCGGGCCCCTATCGAGAACTTCAGCCCAACACCAAGCCCACCGGACAATGGTCCGATCCCAAAACAGACGGACGAATGAAGGCCTCTTTCAACGCCGGTCGAAGCGCCCCCGAGATCCCGACATAATCAATACGCCACCCGACATTCCGGGACCGAGCGCCGGCCATCGGACTCCACCAGGTATAATGCCCGCCCTTCCCCGGATGCCGGTCGCGGAACGTATCCACAAACCCCGCCTCCATGAGCCGAGTGAACCCACTGCGTTCTTCAACCGTGAAACCATGGTTGCGAACATTGGCCTTGGGATTGGCCAAATCGATCTCTTCGTGGGCCACGTTGAGATCTCCGCAAAAAACCACCGGCTTACGGGCCTCCAACGCCTTCAGATACGCCCGAAAGGCCGGATCCCATTCCAGCTCCCGATACGGCAGGCGAGAAAGATCTCTCTTGGTATTGGGTGTGTAGCAATTGACGACGAACTGGTCCTGGAGTTCGACCGTCAGCACGCGGCCTTCGTTGTCCGGCAACCAGGAACCCAGGCCTCGCTCGACGGAAAGTACGGGCAAGCGGCTCAGGGTCAGAGTGCCGCTGTAGCCCTTGCGTTCGGCGGAGTTCCAATGGACCGAGTACCCACTGGGCCACTCGACGGACACTTGTTCGGACATCGCCTTCACCTCTTGGAGGCAAATGACATCGGCATCCTCTTGGGCAATCCAGTCGAGCAATCCCTTGCCCAACGCCGCGCGCAGGCCATTGACGTTCCATGAGGTCAGCTTCACGGGCCGAATCTTGCTATCTATCGCGCCTCGGCGCAATCCGGCGGCCCGGAATCGGCTCGGCTTCTGCGGGGTCAAGGATTGATCCGGGGTGTGAACCTCACCGGGCCCCGGCCGCGGAATCCACCGGCCGGCCTGCGGACTCGCCCCGGATGAAGGCGATCAAGTCGCGCAGTTCCTGGGGAGAACGCCCGACCTCCAAGCCCTCGGGCATGAGCGATAGGCCGGTCGAGCGCAGGGAGCGGATCCTCGTCCTCGGCAACACGACCCTCTGCTCGCCGGCCTGCCGGAGGGTCACCGAATCGCCGCGCTGGGCCTCTAACAAGCCGGTGATCGTTTCGTCGTCCACGGTCTCGGCCTGATAGGCCACGAACGCAGGATTCATCGCCATGTTCGGGTCAAGGATGTTGGACAGCAAATCCTCCACGCTGCGGTGGGCCGAACCGGCCAACTCGGGTCCAACGCGCATGCCGACCTCACCCATCCGGTGACAATGGGCGCAGGACGATTCGAACACCTTGCGGCCCCGGGACGCGTCCCCACCGGCGGGCAGCTTCGCCAGCCATTCGTCCACCACCTTGCTGCGATTGGAATACTCCTCGTCACTCCAGAAGCGGGCGGCGCGCACTCGGATTTCGGCGGACCCACCCCGCAGGAGCCGGCGACGCTGCTCGAGATCGAGGTTCAACTCGCCCAAGCGGATCGTTCCCGATTCGACCGCCTCGAGGAGATCCCCATGGAGCGCTCGGCGTTCGGCCAGCAAATGGCCGGCACGGCCCCGCAGCGCGGGCGGCAATCCGGACCAACGGTCCACGAGCCATCGACCCAGCCGGGGCGGTTGGAGGCGTTCCAGCACATCGAAGGCGGCCGTCTGCACCTCGGGTTCTTCGTGAGGCGCTCCGAGCAGGCGCGACAGCCCCTCCAACCAGTCGGCCGGAGCCTCGGCCAACTCCATGGCCCGGAGACGCGGCAGGCGCAGCGTCACCGGCAAGGCGGCGTTGGTGGCCATCTGGAAAGCCTCGGCCAGCGCATGATCCACCCCGGAATCGGACGGCGCCTTAAGACGGCGCATCAATCGCAGCGCCGGAATCCACTCGGGCGCCGCGGGTCGCGCAGCGAGGGCGGTCACCCCACGGAGGGCGGCTGGTGCAACGGGAGGGACCTTTCCGGAACGGGCCAAGCCGGATTCCAACCCCTCTAAAAGCGGGCCCCGCAGCGCCGGGGCGCCCTGCAAGGCCTCCAGCAGTTCCAGTGAAACCCCGAAGTCGCCGGGAGCCGAGGTGGCCTGGACTGCCACCGACTCGGCGAGGTCTTGCAGCGCCGCAGCAAGACTGGCATCGGAAGCCGTTCCCCCTCGCGGTAAAGCCCCCGCCAGTCGCCGCAACACCTGACCGGCCTCACCCGGCCGCAGCGAACCCAGGACAGCCCGACGAGTCCACGGACTGGACGCATCGCGCCAATACAGCGCCGCCAGCGCGTCCACCGAGTCCGGGGTGCCCACCGCCGCCAACGATTGGGCCGCCTGGAACCGGATCCGCGGAAGGGCATCGCGGGAAAGCTCCAGCACCCGGGCTTGGAGCCGGGCCTCCGAGGCCAGCCACGGTTCGGACCAGCGCAGTGCGTTCTCGCGGACGCCGGGGTGCGGATCGGCCAAGGCAGTCATCAGGTCGGAGGGTTGCAGCACGCCCAAGACGCGGAGAGTGGCCAGGGCGTGCAAGCGGCCCTCCGGTCGGACCTTCGAGGTGGCCAACCGGCGAAGGGCCGGAGCCGTCTCGCGGGCCTGGCGTTCGTGGAGAAGTCGCTGAGCGGTCCCTCGAACCCAAGGATTTGGGTCGCCCAAATGACGGACCCATTGGGCGGGGGTCATCGCCGAGAGACGGGGAAACCGCCGGGGCGCACCGCCACGCGGGGTGATGCGGTAGATGCGACCGCGGTCCTGACCGGCACGCAAATCCAGGGAGGCCCGGACCTTCTGCGGGATGTAGTCCGGGTGTTCGATGACCTGGCGCTGCATGTCGAGCAGGTAGAGAGCGCCGTCTGGTCCCGTCTCGAGGCCCACAGGTCGGAACGACGGGTCGCGGCTGGCGAGGAACTCCCGGTCGGAATCCTCGAAGGCCCGCGAGGCACGGAACACCGGTCCATCCGGACGAATCACGTCGCGGTGCACCAGATGGCCCACCACGTCGCAGACGAAGACCGATCCCTGCAAATCACGGGGGAACATCGGTGACTCGCAAAGGCCCATCCCACCCGCCGCCGAGAAATGCCCCGCCTGTTCCGGGTGATTGGGGCGAGTCTCGGGTTCCGAGATCGGGAAGATCTGCGCCATGTCTCCATGGTCGGAGATGCTCCCGGTGATCGACACCGCCGGGAACCCCGGATTGCGCCGCGCGTGGGCCAGCGGCAGGAAGCGGTGCTGGATGTGGTCGATGTTGTAGGTCGTGAACCCACGGCCCCAGGCGTCGAACACGAGGCCGAATCCGCCGCCGGTCCGGGCGGTCAATTCGACCTCGCCGGTGTCCGGATCGAAGGCGAAATCGTGGTCACCCAGCACGACAGACAATCCCTCCCGGAGCGGCGACGTGAGCCGACCGCCATTGCCGCCGTTGGCCACGTGGACCCGGCCGTCGAGGTGATAGCGGAGGCTGTTAGCCAGCGAATCGCTGACGCCGAGCCCCAACCCACGGAGGACGACCGTGCGCCGGTCGGCGCGTCCGTCGCCATCGGTGTCCTGGAGGAAGACGATCTCCGGAGCAGCCAGCACGAGGACGCCGTCGCGCCACGGCAGCACGCTGGTGGCGTAGCTGAGATCCGAGGCGAAGACCGTCGAGCGGTCCGGCAAGCCGTCGCCGTCGGTATCGGCCAGCCGGCGCACGGTGCTGCCCGGTCGCCCGGAGGGACCCGCGCCGTAGGGATAGTCCCGGCATTCGGCGACAAAGGCCACGCCATCGGCAGCGAAGGCCAAGCCCACCGGATCCACCACCTGCGGCTCGGCGCACCAGACCTCGGATGCGAGCCTGGGATCGAGTTCGAACCCACGGGTCACCGGCGCCACCGACGGCGATTCCGCACCGATCACCCCGGCGAGGCCCAGTGACCCGAGCGCCACCGTTAATCTCCAGCGCAACTTCATGTCCGGAGGGTACGCCTGCGCGGCACACCTTCAACCTGCGAGCTTCCGTGACGCTTCCCTCGAATGATCGGTTTCGCGAAAAGGAACGACTCTGGGAGGAGCGGTTCTGGGATCAGGTTCCCAAATGCCGGGTGAGGAAGTCGCGGATCAACTGGATCTCCGGCTCACCGGCCACGGTGTGGGCCTTGGCGAACTCGCGCCATTCCAAGTTCAGTCCGGCTTCCTTCAAAGTCTGCGCCTGTCCGCGGACCGGCACCATGGGCACCACCGGATCTTGAGTGCCGTGGGTGAACAACGCCGGAACTTGTCGCGCCTCGGGCCCCAACTCGCGCAGCAACGCCTCTGAATCATGAATGTAACCACTAATGCCGACCAACGCTCCCAGCCGGGGTGTGACCCGCCAGCCTACGTCGAAGGTCATCAAACAACCCTGTGAAAAACCCAAGATCCCGATGCGCTCCGGAGCGTGGCCGGCGGCGATGCGCTCGTCGATGAGGTGGCGGAGGAGTTCCCGGCTGCGACGCACGCCCGGACCGGCATCACCAGGCAGGTCGTACCACGAGTAGCCGCCGTAGTAAGAATCAGGCGCATTAACCAAGGCGTACTCGAGCCAAGGCAGGCGCAATTCGCCGGGCAACCATTCCCAACCTTGCGATGAGTCACCCAGTCCATGCAGAACGATGAGCAGCGCCCGCGGTGGCGTTTGCTGGGCGGGAACGCTTTCAACGCGCAGAGAGACCGGGGTGTTCATAAATGCTCCGAAAAAACCATTAGACCGCAGGCATCGCCGCCAGTACCTCCCGCAGGGCGATCAGGCAGCGAGCGTTCTCGGCCGGAGTGCCGACAGAAATCCGCAACCAGTCGGTCAATCCGTAGCTGCCCATGGGTCGGGTGATGATCCCCCGCTGCTGGAGCGCGGCAAACACGGCTCCGCCACGACCGGTCTTCACCAAGACGAAATTGGCATGCGACGGAACGTACGGCCATTGCATCGCGATAAATGCCGATTGGAAATACTCAACGCCCACCCGGTTGTTCTCGCGGGTCCGCGCCTGATGATCGTGATCCTGGAGGGCTGCCAGGGCACCCGCCTGGGCAATAGAGTTAATATTGAAGGGTTGGCGCACCTTCTCGAAGGCCGAGATTAACGCCGGGGAAGCGATGCCATATCCCAGCCGTAGTCCCGCCAATCCGAAAATCTTGGAGAAGGTCCGGCAGAGCAGAAGGTTGGTCTGTTCGCCCGAAAGAATTTGCAGGACCAAGTCCACCGGATCTTCAAGGAACTCGATGTAAGCCTCATCCATGACAATGAGCACGTCCTTGGGCACTTCGCGCAGCAATCGGAGGATGTCCTCGCGGGAAGTCCGTGTGCCTGTGGGGTTGTTGGGGTTGGCCAGGAAGAGCACGCCGGTGCGGGGCGTGATGGCACGGATCATGGCCGGAATATCGGCTGCGAAATCGACCGCTGGCACGGTCACCAACGTGGCTCCAAACAAGGCTGTGACGATGGGATACACGGCAAAGCAGAACTCCGGAACCACCACCTCGACCCCCGGTCGCATCATCGCGTGGCCGACAAACTCGAGAAGTTCATTGGAGCCGTTGCCCAAGATGAGGTTCTCGGTCCGGACCCCCAGCGATTCGGCGAGAGCCCGTTTGAGCACCGAGGCTGAACCATCGGGGTAAAGGTGCAGTTGTCTCAGCACCGTCTCCATGGCCACCAGGGCTTTGGGCGAGGGGCCGAAGGGGTTTTCGTTGGAGGCCAGCTTAATGATGCTGGCGGGATCCAGACCATGTTCGCGGGCGACTTCCTCGATGGGCCGACCGGGCACATACACCGGCAGGGTGGCGAGGGACGGATTGAATCGGGATAGCACGTTGCTCATGCGCTGGGCTGAATCGTTGTCCCGGTTGGCCCACTACGCAAGGCGGCGGACACGGCCAAGAGCAAAGCACCCAATAGGAGCGCACCAGAGCCCGACCGCTCGGTCCCTACCTCGGAGGGCCTCAGGCGACGTCCAGAGTCGTCCAGAGTCGTCCAATAGCCTTAGCCAGGACGCTAGATCCAATAGCATCGTTTCGGCTCAGGCCCGAGCTGGGCGCAAGACTGAGGCCGGCGCCACCTCCAGGTGCGCAGCAAAGTCGACTGGGAAGGGTTGAGACTTGAGCTCACCGCCGGGGCCCCGACCCACGCAGACCAGGGTCACATGACCTACAGCGACCTCCTCGGCCGGTCCCGGTTCGATACGCCAGAAGCGGATCTGGTAGGTCACCGTCTTCTCGCGTTTTTCCTTCACCAAGAGGTGCATTTCGATCAAGTCCTCAAAGCGCAGCGGCTTAAGGTAGTCACAATCGGCATGCACCCGCGGCAAGCCCAGCGGCTCAGCTGCCCCCCGCAAAATCACCGACTGACCGAACGACCGGTAAAAGGCCCCCTCCACCGTCTCCATGTAGCGAAAGAAATTGGAGAAGTGAACGATGCCGGCCAGGTCGGTTTCGTTGAACTCGACACGGCGGGTCGCTCGGAATTCGAAGAAGGGCATGAGGGTAATTAGGAGTTGTTCAAGGATCCGCAGGTCAGGGACGGGGCGGCGATGCAGGAGTTCGGGAATGGCCTAATAGGGACCGGGTCTCGGCCAAGACCTCGCGAGCCATGGCGGCATCACTGAAGAGCTCGGTCACGGCCTGCCGGCCACACTCGCCCAGACGTCGCAGTTCCGCAGGATTCGCCAACACCTCGGCGAGGGTCGCTGCCAGAGCACTTGGTGTGTTTGTGGAGCATAAACGCCCTCCGCCCGTCGCCTCGATCATCTCACGGAAGCCGCAGACATCGGGTTGGACGACAGGGGTGCCAGCCGCGAGGGCCTCGACGACAAAGAGTCCAAAAGCCTCACTGAATCGGGACGGCACCGAAAGCACATCCACCGAGGCCAGAAAATTCACCTTCTCGTCGCGGGAAAGGTTGGGATGGAAAGAAGCCGCTTGAGCCAACCCGGCCTCGGCCAGACGTCGGCGCAACGTCTCCACAAAAGCCTGGTCCCCCGGTCCACAACCGCCACCAACTTTCAATCGCAGCGTTGAAAACCGCTCCTGCTCCCGCAGCTCAATGAACGCCTCAACGACTGTGTCCAAGCCCTTCTCCGGACACATCCGAGCAAAGAATCCCAGCGTCGGTGTGGAGCCTCGAAAACCGCCATCCGGTCGACTCGGGAGATCCCGGTAGCCCTCAAGAGAGATCCCACTCTTGGCTACGCGGACGCGGTCTGCCAGCAGGCCCAGTCGGTGAATCATGCGGTCGGCGAAATAACGGGTTGGAGCGATCCAACCGTCCACTTCGCGCCCCCGCTCAGCCATGAGTCGCCAGGCTTCGCTGCGGAAAGGTTCTGGCAGCGAATCGAGGAAGGACTCTTCGCTTTGCAAAAAACTGATCACCTTCGTTCCCAACCCGGATCGCAGCCGACGGGCAAAGCCCAAGAGCAGCGCATTGGACAAAAAGACCGCATCGGGCTGAGGCAACCCAGACATCCATGCAACCATGTCCTCCAACTCGCGAGTCTGGAAACCCTCCTCACCTCGCAGCATCGATACCGTCAGCTCGCCCACATCCTGGGGCCGGGTCTTAGCGGCTTTTCCAGCGGCCCATTTCAGCAGCCAAGGCGCGTCCACGGCCCGACGCATCCATGCCGGAGAACGCCGGTACCAGGCCATCTTCTGGGACAAGAAGACATTGATTCCTCCGAAGAAGGTCGGGGTAGCACCCACCGTAGGGGCTTCGTCCAACGTCATTGGCAGATACAGAGGCACCATCACCGTGTCATGACCTTGCCGGCGCAGCTCCGCCACCAAGGCATTGTCTCGAAAACAGTTGCCGCAATACATGCCTCCGGCTCCCGGAGTAATCTGGATAAGGTTCACGTGCTGCAGGACTCCTAACCCTGCGCCCCGCTGGTGTCGAGACAGGGAAGGGAATTTGGCGTTCGAAAGCGCGAACCTCGGTACCCCACGCACCGCCTGCCCCGCGCTCTGCCTGCTGACAATCGCCCACCGATCTGCCACAGTGCCCCATCCGATGAACATCAAGAAGGCTCTGATCACCGCCGCCGGGCGAAACCAGCGCACCCTACCGCTGCAGACACTGGTGGGTCAGGATGGCATCTCCCGCAGTGCCTTGGGCGTGGTGATTGAAGAAGCACTCTCGGCCGGCATCGAAGAAATCGCGGTCGTCATCCACCCGGGCGACCAAGCCGCTTACACCGAGGCCGCAGGACCCCACGGACGCAGGCTCCGCTTCATCGAGCAGACCGAACCCCGGGGCTACGGCCATGCGGTGGCGTGCGGTCGTGCCTTCACCCAGGAAGAATCATTCCTCCTACTGGTCGGGGACCATGTCTATGTCAGCGCCACGGCGGCGAGTTGCGCCCGTCAACTGATGGAAACCGCTGCCAACGAACGTTCCGCCGTCTCTGCCGTCCAGGCGACGCATGAGAGCAAACTGCCCTACTACGGAGCAATCGGCGGACGTCGGGTCACCGGAAGGGACGCCTTGTACGAAATCGCGGAGGTCCTCGAAAAACCAACACCCACCCTCGCCGAACAGCGTCTCGTCATCCCGGGCTTGCGTGCGGCGCACTACCTCTGCTTCTTCGGAATGCACGTCTTGACCCCTTCCTTGATGGACCTGCTCGAACGTCAAGTGAATGAGACCACCGGGCCGGTGAACCTATCCACCGCCCTCTCCGCCCTCGCCCGAAAAGAGCGCTACCTGGCCCTCGAAACCGCCGGACGCCGCTACGACATGGGAGCCAAGCACGGCTTCCTGACCGCCCAATTGGCTCTCAGCCTTGCAGGCCGCGACCGCGAAGAAGTGCTAGCCGGGCTCGTCGAGTTGCTGGCGCAGCGTTGCCGCTGACAGCCAGTGCCCAAACAGGCGTCAGCGGGGAGCCCGCGGGGTCGGACCGGAGCGAGCATTGGAGGCGAACACCCTTTCTCCCTCCAGCGCGCAGCGCGAAAGCCGATCCTTGCTTTGAGCCTCCCTAGCGAGCGCAGGCCCGACCCCGCTGGAGCCCCACCGGGCCTACACCGCCATCGCCAGACCCGCAGACAAACCTTCACAACGGCACACCGTAAAACCAGCAGGCTACCTCACCGTGCTACCCGGAACGCTCCCACTAAATCACCCCCGCGGACTCCAATTACTAGAACCCCAGACCCTGAAAACTGGCCCCTGAAAAAGCACAACGGCGGCCAAAAGTTGGCCGCCGTTGTCGTTGAATTCTCAAGCAAGGTCCCACAAACGGGACCTCTCCGAATTAGGCCTTCACCTCGGACGGAGACGGGGTAGCCACTTCTTCCACCTGAGCATTCAGCTCAACGAAGTCGAGCACCTTGCCGATGATGATTTCTTGGGCCAGCTCCTGGAAAGCGTTCCGCTCCTGCAGCGACTTAGCCATTTTCTCCGGGGAAGTCTTGTTCTGCTCAGCCAAGGCGATAACCCGCTGAGTCATCTCCTTCTGCTCAGCCTTAATATTCTCCAACTCGGCAATACGACCCAGAATGAACGACGCCTTAACGCGGTCCTTAGCACTGGCACCCGCGCTGGCGAAAATCTCGTCCTTGCGCTCCTCAATGATCTCCTTAGCAACACCCCGCTGCTGGTTCTCGTTGACGATGTTGTACACCACATTGCGAGTCTCACTCACGACCACGCTCTCCGGCAGGTCGAAACTGACAGAATCCAACAGCACCTTAAGCAACTGATCCCGCAGCGCCTTACGGCCGCGGAACTCCAGCTCGTTCTTCAAATCCTGACGAATGCCCTCGGTCAACTTAGCCAAATCTTCGGCACCAAAACCCTTAGCGAACTCGTCGTCCAGCGCCGGCAGCACCTTTTCCTTCACACCCACGACCTCGAGCTCATAAACCACGTTCTTGCCCGAAAGCCCGGCGATCACAAAGTCGGCCGGCAAGGTCAGCGGCACCGTGCGCTTGTCGCCAGCACTGGCGCCGACCAGCGGAGTCGTGAAGCCGGGGATGAAGGACTCTTCCTTCACCTGAACCCAGAAATTCTGCTTCTCGGTCAGGCCACGGGCCGTGGGAAACTCCTCGGTCAAGGGCTTGCCATCGAGGGTCCCCTTGTAGTTTACCACGGCGATGTCATCGGCCTGGAGAGCCCGGGTGACATCGTTGTAGCGAACCTGCTGATCGCGCAGGATGTTCATGGCGCGCTCCACATCGGCTTCGGTGGGTTGGGCCACCGGACGTTGAGCCTTGAGACCCTTGTATTCAGGCACCTCGAACTCCGGAGCATTCTCCAGCGTCGCCGTGTAGGAAAAAGGCAACCCACGACCGAAAGTCAGCTCCTCCACGTCAAGGGTGGCGAGGATACGCAACTTTTCCTGAGCCGACGCGGCGGCGTAAGAGTCACCGAAGAGCTTCTTGCGAACCTCGTCGTTGATCTGACTCTCGTACGATTTGATGATCATGTGCTTGGGAGCCTTGCCGGACCGGAAACCAGGCAACTGAGCCTGCTTCTGAAAGCTGGCGGTCACGGTGTCAAAGGCGGCGTTGACCTGCTCGACGGGCACCTCGATGCGGAGGAGCTTCTTGCACGGACCCAAATTCTCGACGGAAACGTTCATGTGCTTCTTGCTGCGATAGGGATGAAGCCGGGACGCAAAGTCGCATTCCGGCAAAGAGGCGGGAGACTACGAACCGGCGGACAAGCCGGTCAAGCGCCCGTTCTACCTCCCTGAGGGCTTAAAACGGCAACAAAGGGACCCAGTCGTTGGGTCGCGATCTTCTGAGGCGCTCCCCGCGACCGGTCCCACTGCCGCAGAGGGCCAAGCACACTCGTCATTCGATCCTGAGGATGCAACGGGGCCTGCATTGACTCGCGGAGTCCGGCCTGTTAACGCATTAAAGAATCCCATGAAACCCTTGGCCCCGACCACGCTCACCGGTCTCAACCGGCGCCGCTTTCTAAGCCGCAGTGCCGCTGCCACCGCCGCCGCCTTCACCTTCCCTTACGTGGGTTCGGTGCTAGGAGCCAATGAACGGATCCAGATCGGTTGTATCGGCGTGGGAGGCAAGGGTTCGAGCGACACCGACGACGCTGCGCGCTGCGGCGGCACCATCGTTGGCTTGTGCGACGTCGATCGGAACACGCTCGCCCAGAAGGGGCAGAAGTACCCGAAGGCCCAGCAGTTCCAGGACTTCCGGAAGATGTTCGACCAGATCGGCAAATCGATCGACGCAGTGACCATCTCCACACCCGACCACGTCCACGGCATCGCCGCCGCCACGGCCATGCGCCTGGGCAAGCACATCTACTGTCAGAAGCCGCTCACCCAGACGGTCCATGAAGCCCGTATCCTGCGGCAGTTGGCTCGCGACGGAAAACTGGCCACCCAGATGGGCAACCAAGGCAGCGCCGGCAGCGGCCTGCGTCGCGCGGTCGAAGTGATCCAATCCGGGATCATAGGCAACGTCACCGAACTGCATGTCTGGTCCAATCGACCGGTGTGGCCGCAGGGCCTGGCCCGGCCCGAGGGTTCCGACACGGTGCCTGAATCGCTCGACTGGGACCTGTGGCTCGGGCCGGCGCAGTTCCGCCCGTACAAGAAGGGCGTCTACCACGGCTTCGCCTGGCGCGGCTGGAACGACTTCGGCACCGGAGCCCTCGGTGACATGGCTTGCCACACCGTCAACATGCCCTTCCGCGCACTCAAGCTGGGCTATCCGACCCGAGTGGTGGCCGAACTGACTTCCCAATCCTTCCCCGAGACCTTCGCCAAAACCTCACGCCTCCGCTTCGAGTTCCCAGAGCGCGACGGCCTGCCGCCGCTGAAGTTCTGGTGGTACGACGGCAACCCCACTGACAAGGACCTTGCCCCGCTCCGACCAAGCGCCGATCTCACCCGAGAAATCGTCACCCTCAAGGGCTCGCTGCCCTCCAGCGGATGCCTCTTGGTGGGCGACAAGGGCAAGCTGTTCTCGCCGGACGATTACGGTTCCCAGTTCTTCATCATGGTGGGTAACGAAAAAATCTTCCTGCCCGGCGATGCCCACGAGGCCGTCAAAGCCGTACCCCAAAGCATCCCCCGCTCGCCGGGCCACAATGAAGAGTGGTTCCAGATGATGCGCGACGGCACGCCCGCCTACTCCAACTTCGACATCGCCGCCTACCTCACCGAGATCATCCTACTGGGTTGCATCGCGGTGCGTGTCGGTGAAGGCAAGGTCATGGACTGGGACGGCCCGAACATGCGCTCGACCAACTTGCCCGAGGCCGCGCGGTTCGTGAAGCGCGACAGCCGCAAGGGTTGGGATATTTAACCACGGTCCCCGAACCCCAGTTCCAACACCTCCGTAGAAACCCTCCGATGAACTCATGCTCAGGCCCATTGTCCCGACGCAGCTTCCTGGAACTAGGAGGCATCAGCGCCTTGGGCTTGGGCCTGAGTGATTTTCTGCGCCTGCGTTCCTTGGCTGCGTCCGGCGCACCGTTGGGCATTCCGAACACGCAGGATAAGGCCGTCATCTTCGTGTGGCTGCCGGGCGGGCCCTCGCAGCTCGACACCTACGACATGAAGCCGGATGCGCCGTCGGAATTCCGCGGCGATTTCCGGCCCATCCGGACCAACGTGCCGGGCATAGACATTTGCGAACTCTTCCCCCGGCAGGCGAAGGTCGCCGACCGCTTCACGCTGGTGCGCTCGGTGTGCCACGACTTCTCTGACCATGGTGGTGCGCACAAGCGCTTCATGACCGGACGCATCCCGGCCACACCCACCGAATTCGTCAACGACGCGCCGGCCGTCACGTCCATCGTGAGCCGCGCCTTGGAGGCTCGACAAAAATCCGGCCTTCCGGCCTGCATCACCGGTGTCGACGACGGACGCAGCCACATCGACGTCTTCAGCCTCGGGCCCTCTTACCTAGGAACCAGCCACACGCCCTTCATGGTGGTGGGCGACCCCAGCGCACCCAACTTCAAGGTTCAGAACCTCAGCCTCACCCCGGACATGGCTACCCGGATGGAGGATCGATCCCATTTACTTTCCGGAATGGACCGGCTCCGTCGCGATCTCGACAGCAGCGGGTTGATGGAGTCGATGGATCAATTCAGCCAGCGGGCGGTCACCATGCTAACGCACGCCGGGGTCCAAAAAGCCTTCGACCTTCAGCACGAGACGCCTGCCACCCGGGAGCGCTACGGCTGGAACGCCTACGGACAACGGGGGTTGCTAGCCCGACGCCTGGTCGAAGCCGGTTGCCCCTTCGTGACCATGGTTTGGGAGAACCCCTTCCCCAGCAAACCCATCCCTGCCGGATGCACCTACAACTGGGACTCCCACGCGGTCAATTGCCACATCTTCGAAGACTCCAAGTGGCGCTTCCCGGCTTATGATCAAGCGGTGGCCGCCCTAATCGAAGACCTCTACGACCGCGGCCTCGACCAGCGGGTGCTCTTGGTAGTCACCGGAGAGTTTGGTCGTACCCCCCGGTTGGAACGGGTCAAAGGATCCCAGACTGGCGTCATGCAACCCGGCCGAGACCATTGGCCGCAAGCGATGTCACTCTTGGTCTCCGGCGGCGGTATGCGCACCGGACAAATCGTCGGAGCCACCAACGCCCGGGCTGAATACCCCACCGAACGCCTGCTGAGCCCCAACGACCTCTGGGCCACCGTCTACCGGCACCTGGGCATCGACGCCTCGGAATCCATTCTAGATTTAGGCGGCCGACCCATGCCCATCCTCCCTTTCGGCAAACCCATCGAAGAGCTGCTGCCCCGAGTTGGGGCCTGACAGGTGCCGATATAGGTTCTACAAAATCACTTCTCTAAACTCCGCTCCGTTCTGGCGGCCGACCATTGCCAGCGGTGAGGGCGAAGCGGCATTATGTCCGCTCGCCATGATTTCTCCTCTTTCGCGACTCAGTCTTCTGGCCGCTCTCGGCCTGGCCTTGCCACCTCTGGGGGCCCAGACCTTCACCGCCAAGGATCGACAACCGACGCCGGAGGAATTGACCCACTTGCCGGCGGTGACCGCCAGCAAGGTCGATGGCTTGATGAAGGATGTGAGCGCCCCGTCGGAGTTCCAGGTGACGATCTTTGCGACGCCACCGGCGGTGAATTATCCCGTGTTCGTGGCGGCCGCGACCGACGGTGCTCTTTATGTGTCCAGCGACGGCAACGGGTCGCTCGACCGCAAGCCGCACTTGGGCCGGGTGCTGCGCGTGCGAGACACCAATGGCGACGGTCAGGGCGATGAGGTGAAGGCCTTCGTGGCCGACGTCGATTCGCCGCGCGGACTCGTCTGGGATCACGATCGGCTCTACTTGCTGCACCCGCCCGACGTGAGCGTGTTCATCGACAAGGACGGGGACGGGGTGGCCGACGAGAAGCAGACCCTGATCCGCGGCATCGGCTGGACCTTCAAGGACCGGCCGGCCGACCACGGATCCAACGGCCTGACCCTGGGCATTGACGGTTGGCTGTATGCGGCCATCGGCGACTTTGGCTTCATGGAAGCTGTGGGCACCGACGGCACCCGTCTGCAACTGCGCGGCGGGGGCGTGGTGCGGTTCCGCCCCGACGGCAGCGGTTTGGAGACTTGGGCCGACGGGACTCGTAATATCTTGGAGGTAGCCCTGAGCCCGGAGCTCGAAGGCTTCACGCGCGACAACACCAATGACGGGGGTGGCTGGGACATTCGGCTCCACCATTTCAGCGGCCGCACGCAGCACGGTTACCCGCGCCTCTTCAAGAATTTCGGCGATGAGATCATTCAACCGCTGGCCGACTACGGTGGGGGCTCTGGATGCGGGGCCGCCTGGATCGACGAACCCGGTCTGCCCGCCCGCTGGAACAACGCTCCGTTCACCGCCGACTGGGGACGCGACTGGATATATCACCACGGACTCACTCCGAAGGGAGCCACCATGACTGCCAGCCAGGAGGAGTTTCTTCGACTGCCCCGCGTGACCGACCTCGATGTGGACGGCAACAGCGCCGTTTATGCCGCCAGTTGGAAAGGGGCTTCCTTCACTTGGGTGGGCACGGAAGTCGGGTTCATCGCCCGGGTGAGCCCGAAGGGTTACACCCCACCGGCGATGCCGAACTTCGAGTCGCTGTCGCCTGAGAAACTCGTCGAAGCCCTCCGCTCCCCCAGCCACCGCCGCCGTCTCGAAGCCCAACGGTCTCTGCTCCGCCGGACCGCCGCGGCCCGGGTGGACCGGAACTCGGTGCTGGCGCTTTTGCGCGATGTGGTTGCCGATGAAACTGCCAGCAAGGGTTCCCGCGTCGCCGCGGTGAATGCGATGGTCCTGGGCTTTCCGCAGGAATCGAAAAGCCGCCTGCCTCGAAGGATGAGCGACGAAGTATTGGCCCCGGCCATTTTGCATGCGCTCGCTGGCTCGGCCCAACCGCGCGGACTCATTTCACCAGACTTACTCGAGCGTCTCCTCAACTCCGCGAATCCGGTGGTGCGGCGAACGGCTGCCAACAGCGCCTCGCGCTTAGTCGGACCCGCCTCGACTCCGGCACTCGTGAGCCATTTGGCCGATGCCGATCCCATCGTCGCCCACGCCGTCGTGCGGGCCTTGAGTGATGTGTCTGCGGTGGAGGCCTGCCTGAAGGTCATCGATCTGGCGACGGCCCGACCCGAGGTGCGCACCGCCGCCTTGCGGGTGCTGCAGTCTCTGCATCAACCCGGCGTGGCCGATGCGTTGATTCAGCGACTGTCGTCCGAGAAATCGGAATCCCGCCGTGCGGGCTTAATTACCGCGCTGTGCCGACTCCATTTTCAGGAAGGACCATGGAAGGGCGATTCCTGGGGCACTCGCCCGGACACTCGCGGGCCGTACTACCAGCCGGAAGCCTGGGAAGGCACCGCTCGCATCGCCGCGGCACTGAAGACCCAATTAAACCGCGCTGAAGCCAGTGAGGCGGCCTTGATCGGGCGCGAATTGTCCCGCCATCGCATTCCGGCGGGTGACGCCCTCGAAACCCTTCTGACCCGAGCCGCTTCGGAACCCAGCTTGCTGCCGGCGGTGGCGGCTCAATTGGCGGAGTCTGAAGAAATCCCGGACAAGGCCGTGCCGCTGCTGGTGCGGGCTGCCAACGCGACCGAGACCTCCGATGCGGCCCGAGCGCAGGCCATCATCGCGCTGGTCAAGACGGTGGACCCCGACGCCTGGCGCGCCGTGCTGATGGCCTTGCCGAAGGTCCAGGCAACGAAGTCCGAGAACAACCTCGCCGAGAAGGCGGCCAACGCGTTCCGAAATGCGCCGAAACTCGATCAAGTCCACGGCGTGTTTGAAGCCGTGGCCGCCGAGGCCGAGGGACCCTCTTCGGCACTGGCCGAAACCGCGGTGCTGCGTCTGGCCTCGCGCAAAGTGGGTGCTCCCGAAGCCCGGGCCGCGGCCAATGCGTCTCTCGATGCCGGTTGGTCGCAGCCGAAACGCCGCCTGCAAATCCTGAAAGCCGCCGCCCAAATCGGTGACGCATCACGCGCCGCCGCCTTCGTGGCTGCCCTCGACGATGCCGAACCGACCATCGCCAAGACCGCCCGCGAAACCATCAGCCGCCTGAAAATTGATCCGGACAAGTTCCGGGCAGAGGCCAAGGCTGCCAAGGTGGGCGACCTATCCATCGAGGACGTTCTGGCGCAGGTCCAAAAGATCACCGGCGACGCCACCCGCGGCGGGCAGCTCTTTGGCCAGATCGGCTGCAATGGCTGCCACACGGTGAAGGCTGACGAACCGGTTAAAGGCCCCTACCTCGGCACCATCGCCACCGTCTACAAACGGCGCGAACTGGCCGAGGCGATCCTCCTGCCCAACAAGACTCTGGCTCAGGGTTTCGTGGCCAATCACTTCGAGCTCAAAGACGGGACCGAGATCGACGGGTTCGTAGTGCGCGAGGCCGCGGATGCCGTCACGATCCGAACCATCGCTGCCATCGAGCAGACGATCCCGATTTCACACATCGCCCTGCGCGAGAAGCAGCAGCGCTCGCTCATGCCCGACGGGCTTGCCGCCGGCCTGACGGTGCGCGAACTCGCGTCGGTGCTCGACTACCTCGAACAACTCTCCCGCGGTCCAAAGTGATCGATAGCCGGGGCGCTTGGGGGGGACGTAAGCCGCATCGGCGGCTCCGCTTTTTCGAACAGGATCCTTTCCTGTTCGAAGGCGGAATCTTAGCGTGCTCCCCATGGGTACGCTAGTGGAGCCACAGGTGGTTTTGACGCATGAGAGTGATCTCGACGGACTCGTCTCGGGCCTGTTGCTGCAGCGCTTGGCACGGGCGATGTTTGCATCCGAGGTGCCCCTGGAGGCCTACCACTATCAAGGTTGGAAGGCCCGCCAACTCTCTGAACGCACCGCCTGGGTGAGCGACTTCACCTTCGAGGCACGCCTCGACCGCAACAGTTGGCTGGTGGTCGACCATCATGCCTCGGAAGCCAAGGCATCCGTGGCACAATTCATCCATGACCCTAGCAAATCGGCCAGCCGCCTCTGCTATGAGCTCTGCCAAAAACAAGGCATTGCCTCTGCGGAACTGGACCGGATCGTCGAACTGACCGATATCGGCGACCTTTTCCAGGAATCTCACGCCGACTTCGTCGAGGCCTGCGACTACGCGAATCTCGTCAAATCGTACGGGTTCTGGAACTTGCATTCCCTGATCGGTGGCCGCATCGAAGGGCTGCTCGACCACCCGCTCCTCGAGGTGATGCGTATCAAACGCAAGGTGGAGGACCCCATCGGCTTCGCGTGGGCCAAGGACCACGTCGAGGCGCTGTGCCCGGAGGTCGGATTAGTCCGTCCGGTGGTGGGCAACACCAATGTCATCGTTCACCAACTCTTGGAGCGCAGTGTTACCCCGCATCCTGTTCTGGCCACGCTCTTCAAAAAAGGCAACGGGGCCTTCATCGTTAGCTTCCGCAGTCGCAACGGAGAGGCGCTAAAGGTGGCAACTCGGCTCGATGGCGGCGGACACCCCAATGCTTCAGGCACGACGCTGCCGCGCTCGGTGAACGACCATGAAGCGGCCGCGGAGTACATTCGCCAGCGGCTCAATCCAACGCTGCCGGCTGCGTCCCTCAACGGGATGGAAGACCTCATGCAACGTTGGGAGCAGATGAAGCGCTGAAGCGCGGAGGCAGTGCTGCTGCTGGGATTAACGAGCTCGACGAGAACTTCGACCCGTCTCGGATTCTTCGTTGAGGCTAGCGATCGACGTGGAGCCTGCCGGCTTTCAGCGTCGGTTTAATTGCCAGAGCAGCAACCCGAGGATCGCCGAAAAGACGCAGCCGACCACGATAGCCGCAAACAACTGCTGAAAGTGCTTCTTTCGGGCACCCCGGCCTTGACCGGGCAAGAGATAGTACCGGTGTTCTTCAGGATTCTTCGATTTGCCAAACAGAGGCATAGGCTTGAGCACAGCGACGGGACTGCGCTTGTTAGGCGACCTAGCCCGCCTTGGCAACAGTTCCGTTGGAACACAGTTAAAACCTGTGCGCTCTAAGTGGCCCGAAGAACTTGCATCCCACCACGACCTCGGAGGAGTTCACCGAGGGGCGACCCGATGGATTCCAGCGGAGGGCCTGCGGGCAAACCCTACCGCCTGCGGTCGTAACCTCCCTCGACTCAGAAACCATCCGGGGGGCGATTATTGGAATCCTGACTGAGGTTGAGGACCCTCAAGTACTCCTGCTTGCGGACCCACTGGGCATGGCCATCCGTGAAATTCATGCAAGTACCCGCGGCCCCGTGGTTATCCTCCTTGTCGGGCCAGTTGTTGTGGGTGCTCCCGAGATTGTTCTCCGCCGTATCGTCCGAATCGAGCATCAGGAGGATGTTGGAGGGACCCGGAGCCGTTTTGAGTGCCTCAGAATATCGGGTGATGATCTTGGAATTGATGGTGGACTCGGTCTTCTTGACGGAGACGGATGAACCATCAGGCAAGCGCTCGCCCATCGTGCCGAAGATCTCGTAACTCGTCCCGAATGCCTTCTTGTTCACCGCGTTGTCGGTGAGGTCCAGTATGTAGGTCGAATTCGAGAACGGTTTCCGATAAGCGTTGGTACGAATGGAGTGCCGGGTGGAGGGACACGTGTAACTCTTAAAGGGTCCGACGAATCCGGGCCACAGCCAGGAGGCATCGTCATCCGAACCGCTGCGGTCGGAGTATTCGGTGGCCTCAAAACTTGTCTGTGCCCAGGTCGGTGCCGTCAAATGCCCCCGGAAATCCTGGGAGTAGAGAACAGACCCAAGACCCAGTTGTTTGAGATTATTGAGGCAACTAACCCGGCGCGCCCGCTCCTGGGCCTTGGACAACGCGGGCAGCAGCATGGAAGCCAGGATCGCAATGATGGCGATCACCACCAGCAATTCGATGAGGGTGAAGGCACCAGCAACGCATCGCCCGCGACGAATGATCGGATCCATGCGAACCGCGCCCGACACGCGATCCTCGATAGATTTCGAATCCAACCTGCCGTCAGGAACTAGGTTCATGGGGCAACAACCCGGAAATAGGCCTCCGATGAAACCGGGGTCGTGTCTGTCAGACTGGCCTCGCCCGATGAATCCACTGTCAATTCACCGACGGAATTAAATCCGGCGCCCAGGCTCGATGAGCGCTCCAGGCGGTAGGTGCTTCCCGGGGTGCCCCGGAATCGGATGCGCAGCCCTCCCTGTTCGAACACAGGGGTCAGCAGGGAAGCCGGCTCGCGGGAACCGGGAACCGTGTAGTAGACCCGCAGTCGGGGCCTCTCGCTCTCAGGTTTGAGCGGGTCGACAAAACTGAGAAATTCTGAGGAGCGGAACCCCCAACCGTTGGCCCCACCCACAAACGGCAAGAATACCCAACCGTAGTTGGGGCGACCGGCCTGCCAAGCGAGGATATCGGAGGTCACCTCAACCGAATTGAGGGTGGCTTGAACATCCGGTTCCAGACTGCGATTGCCCACCAGAACGGAGGGGAGTTGATCGGCCTCGATCCCGTTGGCCTGAATGCCATTGGTCCAGCTGTTCCAAGTCGAAACAGTATCGTCCCAGGGCTGTCGCATGGGATGCACAGCGGCTCCATCGCCCATGTTGTCCCTCGCAACGGAGGGTAGATCGAGGAAGGCCAATCGAATCTGAGCCTTTGGCGGAATGCGTCCGCCCTCGGTGCCGAAGAGGTCCTCGAAGCGCAGAAGGCTCTGCATCGCGTTAGTTCCCGCACCATCCGGCCAGTCCGCCCAAAGCACCTCGGAGGCGCCAAGGACAACATCGGGCTGAGTCTGTTGCAGCAAGGTGTCACGGGTTCCAGAATACCCTTCGATTCCCTGCTGGAAAACAGCCGCCCGGATGGAAGGATCCGTCCACAGGACCCTGAGTCGAGGACGCTCAGAAACCTCCGGATATTCCGAGGGGGTGATGCCGGTGCCGTCGGTTTGGAGCGGCCAACCCAAGAACACCCAACCGTGGTTGGTCTGCCCGGAAACCCACGCCTGGATATCAGCCGTGACACCGATCCGGACTGTTCCAAGGCCGGTCCCACCGCTGCCGTCTTCCAGACCCAGCTGGGATTCGTAAACCGATCGGGCTTCGTTGTCATCGGCCGACACCCCCGACGTCATGGAATCCCACGTTGCCTGCTCCGAATCCCACGGAACGAGCATGCGATACAATTTAGCTCCATCGCCGGGATTGTTCACCGTCACAAACAACTCGGCCAAGAGGACCTTCGCTCCCGAAGGGATCTGAGATGTATTGGTTCCCACCAGACCATCAAATCGAAGCAAGATCTGGGATTCGTTGGGGACACCGCCATCTGGCCAATCCATCAAAAGACCCTCGAACGGCGCTCGAGTCCGGCCTTCGGGCCAGGGTAGATCGCTGCCCACCTGTGACAAAGCGATGTCGGCCGCACCTTTGTAAATTCCGTGACCATGATCGGCCCCCTCCTGGAACTGGTGAAGCCGGACACGCCCGACGCGAACCGTCTTGAAGACCTCCGTGTTGGCGCCCAATCCATCATCGAATCGCACCGATATCTTTCGGGAGTCGATGGACGCATCCGAAGTCGCAAAGGTCACCGATCGGAGGATCTCCTGGATCGCAGGCACGGTGGCGTCTGCGTTCAACTGAATCTTCAGCGCGGCCTCAGATTCACCGCCCGAGACTGTGGTCACCGGTTTGCCTTCGAAGGACACAACCTTCCCGTCGACTCGGACTCCAGACTGGGCCAGATCTGCGGCTCGGAGACCCAAACGATCGAGGGCCGAGTTCGGAGGCAGGATCGTGAGGGTCAAAACCGCACCCGGAAAGGTGGTGGCGTCGGGATCTGCGAGGCGCGCACGGCCGTCGATTCCGATCGGGGGAGTTCCGAGGGAATAGAAGGCTTCATCGGCGGAGATGAGGATACTGGTCTCGTTGTCGAGCAGCACCGATGGCAGCAAGATCGTCCCATTGAAGTTGGTGTAAATCGGATCCAGCGACTTGACGATATTGGTCAGGTTGAACTGGAGGGTCGGTTGATTCACGGTGTTGTCGACGCCGGTGAGGGTCACGATTTTGGGCGTCCGCCAGTCGCTGGGGGTAAAGGTGAGCAGCGAAGGAGTCACCGAAACCTCGTTAGACGCTCCGGAAGAGAGTTGCACGATTACCGGCAAGTCGGGCTGGGTGCCCAATGCCAAACTGTACTGCAGGGTGCGTGATTCCAGCACGGTCAAGGGCAGGTCATACGACCACACCAAGCCGGGCACATCGTCATCGGAGTTGACACCGCGCAGCGACAGGCCGGTCAACTTGCCGTAGGCGGCATCGACCGACGACACGGGGCCCAGACGGACAACAAATTCGCGAGCCCCATCGGCACGACCATCATCCACACCCCGGAGGGTCACCTTCTGCGGCAGTCTCCAGTTCGTCGCATCGAAGACCAGTTCGGCGGGCTGCACGAGAACCTCTGCGGTCGTTAGCGAAACCACAGGAACCCGGACCTCCGCAGTCGGTTGCCGCGTGAGGGAAACCTGAACCTCGGCCTGCTGTCCCGATTCGCTAGTGACCAGACCGTCGATGAGATCGACCGCGATCCCAGCGGTCTCGTCGTCGAGATTCAATCCGGGTATCCGGACCTCGGGAACCCCCTGATAGGCAGGGTCCGCGGTCGCCGAGGGCTTCACGATCAGGTCGAAACCGACGTTGCCGTCGGCGACCGAATCATCCTGACCCACGACGCGGATCGATTGAGGAACGCTCCAGTTGTCGGGGTTGAAGATGAGGAACACCACCTCCGAGGGCGGAGCTGAACCGTCGACGGAGACCACCAAAGCTTCACTGGGTCGAGTGGTCCGCAGAGAGACGGTCACCGGTTCCGACGGAGCGACATCGAGGGCCACGCTGACCAAGGTTCCGCTTCCCTGCTCGCTGGTCACGATGGTCTTCAACGGGCGAGCGGAAACCCCCGGAGTCGCCGCAGGAATAAAGACGAACGAGGCCACCGGCTCATTGGTCGCGCCCTCCAGCGGAGGAGGATACACGCCTGTGTCGCGGCTTTCGATGATCCACGAAGTGCCGTCGGCCTCATAGCTGATCACGTTGTCGAAGTTGTTGGTGTATCCGCCCTCCATGGAGGTGATGAGGATGCCCGACTTCGGAGAGGCCCCTGAAATCGCCAATCGGAAACGGCCGGGCTCTAACTGAGATATGGAGAACGCCGGCTCCGGACCACTGTGCATGAGGATCACCGCGTTGGTTCCGGTGTCATCCACACCGAATTTGCCGGAAACCACCGTGGTGTTGGTCTTGGAGATAAACACGAACGCAGCGGGATCCTGCTCGAGGGCCCTCGGGTTGGTGGCGCTGCCGAAATTATCCTTCACGTAGACCTCCCAGGTTCCATCGGGATTGGCCACCGAGTTGGCGAAGTTGCCCTCGTTTTTGGCATGGTTGACGATGAGGACGCCCGAGTTGGTTGAATTGATCCCAAGGGTCCTGAGGTCCACGCGCGATCGCCCGGCGCTGATGCCCTTGAAATGGGTACCCAACACGAGACCCTTTGAACCGGTGAACAAGTTGTTGGTTCCCCCATTCGCAGCGGTCGAGTTGCGGGCCCATCCCGACAGCCAGTCGCTGTAGCGGAAGAAGGCAACCGCGACATCGGTGTTGTATTCAGCCCGATCTGAGGTGACGTCTTGGACTACCGCCCAGAAGCCGGCGGCCCCTCGGTCGAAGGCCGGAGCGGCATACCCGAGCAGGTTCTCCAACTCCCCGTTGTCGCGGCCGTTCTGGGTGACCGCCACCATCAACACTCCCTCGTTAAGTTCATCGGCTCCCGAGTCCCCCACCTGCACGTTGTAATCGCCGCGGTTGGAACCGGGGCGAACTCGGAGATCATTAATCGTGAGCGTCGCCGACACGGTGACGGAATCCACGGAGTTGCCGGTGTCGTTCTGGACCACCTTGAGGTTGGCGGACGGAATGTTGTGAGGAGGAGCCGATCCAGCCGACCCGGATGTGGTCATGACCAACCACAGCACCATCAGACACAGACCATTTCTAACCAGGGATAAGGAGGGATTCATCGTTTCGCGATCGACGTGAAGAACCTTCATCGACTCTCCACTGAACCCTCACTTTACTCGCGCTGAACCGCCCCAAGACACCGACGAAGCTGTGACGATTCAGCGTCTCTCTACGCAATAGTTTGACGACTATGTTGAGCAGGTGACATCCCCGCGACATCGATCGATTTACCGCGAGGACCTGAAGCGTCGTGAACTATCGCTCTGGGGATTAGAAAACCAGATACCTTCTCCTAGTTGCAGGACCGGCGGAGACCTCCTATTTGTTTGTCAGTGGTCGCCGTGAGCGCGACCCATCCATCCAAACCTCATGAAACGCATCGCGCTCTTTGCGCTGACGAACATCGCGGTCCTCGTGGTCATCTCCATCGTGGTTCGAGCTCTTGGCCTCGACCGGTGGATTGGTGCCCATGGGGTGAGCTACACAGGACTCCTGGTGATGTCGCTGGTCATCGGTTTCTCCGGCAGCCTGTTTTCGCTCCTGATCTCCAAGTGGATGGCCATCCGCGCCTATTCCATCGAGCTCATCAAGACCCCAGGCAACAGCACTGAACAATGGCTCATCCAGACAGTCCGTGAGCAAACCGAAAAGGCGGGGATCCCCATGCCGGACGTAGGCATCTATGACAGCCCAGAGGCCAATGCATTTGCGACCGGTCGTTCGCGCAACAACGCTCTGGTTGCTGTCAGTTCAGGCCTGTTGCATCAAATGCGCCAACGGGAGGTCGAGGGCGTACTGGCCCATGAGGTGGCCCACATCGCCAACGGGGACATGGTTACTATGTCACTGCTCCAAGGGGTCCTAAATACCTTCGTCATCTTCTTTTCCCGAATCATCGGGCTCTTGGTGGATTCCCTCTTGCAAGGCAACCGACGCGATGACCAAGAACGCTCCTCGGGCACGGGCATGGGGTTCTTTATTGGCTCGATGGTAGCACAAATCTTCCTGGGCCTTTTGGCGTCTCTGGTGGTCATGGCCTACAGCCGCCGACGCGAGTTTGCCGCCGACGCAATGGCTGCTCGTCTCGAAAGCCGAGATGCCATGGTGGGAGCTCTGCAACGCCTCAAAACGATCCATGAGGGCGGCGGAGTGCTTGATGATCGGTCTGCATCGTTGGCGGCTTTCAAGATCAGCCACAAATACGGCAACTGGTTCTCCTCGCACCCGCCTCTCGACGACCGCATCCGGGCCCTGCAAGAGGCCGTGTGACCGCGGCAGGACCTCAGCGAGGATCGTCGGCGAGCCAGCGAGTCACGTAGGGATCAATCCGTGAAAGCACCAGAAAGCTCCAGCGCTCACGGAGTCGTTCCCACCAAGACCGCGACCGGGCCCAAGTCCTAACATCCACCGGCGCAGCCATCGCTTCGGTTGCATCAAACCAAGCGGCTGTGTCCGCGGCGGCCTGCGGATGCTGGATGCGCACCATCAACTCGTGGTTGATGTGCAGACTGCGCGTATCGAGGTTGGACGAACCAACAAAGACCGAGTCGTCCACTCGGTAGAGTTTGGCGTGCAAGACCTGGGGAGTGTATTCGCGAATTTCCACCCCGGAGCGCAGCATCCGGCCGTAGAGAAAACGCCCCGCCCGAAGCGAGATGGCCACATCGGATTTCCCCGGCACCAAGATCCGGACCCGCCCACCACGAGCGGCCACCCGACGGAGAGCGGCCCGCAAGGCTAATCCCGGCAGAAAATAAGCCACCGCGATGCGGACGTCGCTCGCCTCCTCGAGGCAATTTAGAAACTCGGCCAGGAAGGCGTTTCGACCGCGACCCGGTCCGCTAGGCAGTACCCGAATGCCATCCGACGCGCTCGATCGGGAGTCCACCGGGTTGCGACGACGCAAACGCGGAAAGCGAAGAGGGCGCTGGTCCGCCCGCTCCCACATGGTTTCAAAACTATCGTCCAGCGTCTCGACCACCGGACCGGTGAGGCGGATGCCGATGTCCCGCCATCCGGAATGAATGCCATCACCCAGGTATTCCGGAGCCACGTTAAACCCTCCGGTGATGGCCAAGGTTTGGTCGATGACCAGCAGCTTTCGGTGACTGCGGACAGGCAATCGGCGCAGCGTCAACGGGTTGAAAACCCTCACCTCGCCGCCAGAGGCCCGGAGCGGGTCGAAGAACTCCTCGTCGAGCGACGACGATCCCAACCCATCGATGAGCACGCGAACAGGCACACCTCGCTGCGCCGCCCGGATTAGAGCGCTCCGAACGGCTTCGCCCGGGTTGCCGACCGCGTAAATGTAGGTCTCTAGGCAAACGGATTTACGTGCCCCTTCGATCGCAGCGATCAGAGCCGAAAAGGCCTCGTCGCCCGTTCTGAGCCAATGGAAGGTAGTCTCACCCATGGATACGGCCCGTTGCATACGTCTCCTTGGTCTTCTGTGCCACCCCAATCCGCCCTTCAGGGCCACTGTGTCAAAACAGGCTGGCCCTCGCGGGACAATCTGCTATTGCCTCCATCATGAGTTCAGGATGCTTCCGATGGGGGTGGTGGCCGATGGCAGCCCTATTGACCCTTGGGTTGGCGGCGCAAGCACCAACACAACCCAGAGGTCTGGAGATCAACGCCTTCCAACGGGCCTTGCCGGCTCCGGGTGACACAGTTCCCGCGACGGCACGCATCCAATACCCTCAGGCCCTCGCTTGGGACACCCAAACCCGGGAGATCCACGCCAAGGATGGCGAGCAGTCGGTCGATTTTCGTTTTGCTCTCACCAACGCCTGGACCAACGCCGTCACCATCACCGGCACCAAGACCAGCTGCGGCTGCACCGTAGCTCGTCTGCCCGAGACACCGTGGCTCATCCAGCCCGGCAAGGGCGGCGAGATCTCAGGCACCATGAATTTGCAGGGCAAAGTGGGAACCATCGTGAAGACGGTGACGGTCTCGACCGATGTGGGTTCCATTCTCTTGAACGTGAAGGTTCACATCGCCCCGGCAGATCCGGGTCGCATGCGGTCGGCCGACCGGCAACGCAATTTGGCCGTGGCTGCCGCGGACCGACAGGCCGTCTTCCGGGGCGAGTGCGCGTCTTGCCACGTGGCCCCCACCGTGGGCAAGCGGGGCGCTGAGCTCTACGCCACCGCCTGCGGGATCTGCCATGACGCCGAGAACAAGGCCACCATGGTGCCCACGCTGCGGGAGCTAAAGCACCCCACCGATCGGGCCTTCTGGATGCAGTGGATCCGCAACGGCAAACCCAACAGCCTAATGCCCGCCTTCGACCTCAAGCAGGGCGGTATTCTGGATGAGGACCAAATGGCCTCGCTGGCCGATCACCTCGACAGCGCCGCCTTCAAGACGGGGCGTTCCGCCACTCCGGTCAAGACGCCCCAACCGTGAGTCATCTGGGTCGCTTCATCACGCTCGAGGGCGGCGAGGCCGCCGGCAAGTCCACGCAAATCGCCCGCCTGGCCGAACGCCTGCGCCGCCAAGGGCGATCGGTTCTGGAACTTCGGGAACCCGGTGGGACACCGCTAGGTGAAAAGATTCGCCACTTGCTCAAGCACGATCCGGACGGTCGGGGCATGTCTCCCGAAACCGAATTGCTGCTCATGAACGCGAGCCGCGCCGAATTGGTGCGCCAGCGAATCCTTCCGGCGCTGCAGTCGGGCCAAATCGTCCTTTGCGACCGCTTCTACGACTCGACCGTCGCCTATCAAGGGTTCGGGCGCGGACTCGACCTAGCAGCCGTCCAGTCGGTGATCCAACTGGCCGTGGGAGGACTGCAACCGGATCGAACGCTCTGGCTAGATGTGGCCCCGGAAATCGCGCGAACCCGTTTGGCCGGACGCCAGGCCGCGCAGGCGACGAGCGAGCCCTCCGACCGCTTCGACGAAGAGCAAGAAGCCTTCTTCGCCCGGGTGGCCCAAGGCTTCCGGGAGGCGTTCCACGCGGAGCCCGATCGCTGGCGACACGTCGATGCCGGTGGATCGTTGGAATGCGTCGAAGAGGCTGTCTGGTCGGCCGTTTCGAACCTCTTCTAGGAACCTGGATCGGTCGGCTGACGCCGAGTGCGGAGCGGGCCTCAGCAAACCTCAGCGCCCGAAGGGCATTTTGCCCATGAGTCCGCCGGCTCCGCCCATCTTAGTCATCATCTTCTGGAACTTGCCCATCTTGCGCATCATGTCTCGCATCTCATCGAAGCGCTTGAGCAAGTTGTTCACTTCGGTGACCGTGACCCCCGATCCCTTGGCAATACGCTGACGGCGACGGGCGTTCAAAATTTGGGGAGAACCACGCTCCTGACACGTCATGCCGCACAAGATGCCCTCCATGCGCTTGAAGTCCTTTTCACTCTTGGAGAGATCCGTGTTCTTGAGCATCTCCGAACCCCCAGGCAGCAGGCCGACGATGTCCTGAAGCGGCCCAAGTTTCTTCATCTCGCGGAGCTGCATGAGGAAGTCATCCAGGGTGAACTGACCCTTGCGCATCTTCTCCTCAAGATCCATCGCCTTAGAGGCATCAATGCGATCCATCGCCTTCTCGACCAGCGTGACGACGTCGCCCATGCCCAGGATGCGCTGAGCCATGCGCTCGGGATGAAACAGCTCGAGATCGTCCAACTTCTCGCCGACGCCCATGAACTTGATGGGCTTGCCCACCACGTGTCGGAAGGACAGAGCCGCACCACCGCGGGCGTCACCATCGAGCTTGCTCAGAATGGCACCCGTGATATTGAGGGCTTTGTCGAAATGGGTGGCCACACTGACGGCCTCTTGGCCGGTGGCCGCATCGAGCACCAGCAGGGTCTCGGCCGGTTTGATGAGATCACGCAGACGCACCAGTTCTTGGACTAAGTTCTCGTCGATCTGAAGACGCCCGGCAGTGTCAAAAATAACCGTGTTGCACTGGTGACCTGCCGCGTATTCGAGCGCCTCCCGGGCGATCTTAATCACGTCGGTCTCGCCCTTCATCACAAAGACCGGAACACCAATTTGCGCGCCAAGAGTAGCCAATTGGTCCATGGCGGCCGGACGATACACATCGGCGGCCACAAGCAACGGTAGCTTCCCTTGCTTCAGCAGCAGTTTGGCCAGCTTGCCCGAACTGGTGGTCTTGCCCGAGCCGTGGAGACCGCACATCAAAATGCAGGCTGGGTTGCCGGTGAGGTGAAGCCCCTGATTTTCCGATCCCAGCAACGTGACCAACTCATCGCTGATGATCTTGATCATCTGCTGGCCGGGATGAACCGACTGAACGACGTCTTCTCCCAGGGCCTTAGCCTTGATCGATTCGATGAAATCCTTGGCGACCTTGAAGTGCACGTCGGCCTCCAGCAGCGCCATGCGAACATCGCGCAGGGACTCCGACACGTTGCCCTCAGAAATCTTCCCTAGTCCTCGCAGGTTGCGGAAGACGTTCTGCAATTTGCCACTCAGGGAGTCGAACATGGACCTAAGCCTAGCGCAGCAACCCCATCGCCGGAAAGCCCGGAGGCGACGGGTTGCAGGAGGAGTTCCCGCACCCGCCACGAAGGCGGCCCGGAAACGGGAATCCACGGGGGAGAGGGTTCACCGAGAACAGGCGAATGGAGAACGAGGTCCGGCAGGGTGCATTCTTGGGGGGGCTCTGCCGGTCTATCGCAGAAGGTAAACCCATCGGCGGATTCCCCTTCCGTGGATGGCCAACGGGTGCTAAAGAAACTCCATTATCCGGAAAATACTCCCCACGCACCCCATGCATCCGACAACCCTAAACCAACGGACCGCTCACCGAGCCCACGGTGCCACCGGTTTCACCCTCATCGAACTGCTGGTGGTCATCGCCATCATCGCCATCTTGGCCGGGATGCTCTTGCCGGCGCTCTCGAAGGCCAAGGCCAAGGCCAACGGCGTGAAATGCATTAGCAATCTGCGCCAAATGGGCCTGGCGACGATCACCTACATTATGGACCACGGGGTTTATCCGGTGGGCATCGACGGCGGCGACGGGGCGGCCTGGATCTGGCCAGCCCTACTCCGCAGCAGCATGTATGGCGGTCAGAATACCGATGTTTTCCGGTGCCCGGCCGCACCCCAGCAGTCGCAATGGGTTCCGAAGTTCGGCAGCGGGGCCCCGGCCAAGCTGGGCTACCTGAAGGACGAAGTGCGCCTGCGCCCAGGAGGCACTTTCTTCATGAGCTACGGCTACAACGTCTGGGGCGCCTTCGCCGGACAGACACCCAACACCGGGCTCGGCGTGTACCTCGGAGATCCAGTCTGGGGTGAAACCAAAGAAGCCTCGGTCAAGAACCCCTCCGAAATGATTTCTTTCGGCGACAGCAACTGGGACGTGAAGAAGAAGGGCGACCGCGACTGGAGCGGATTCATCGGCATGTACGAGGAGCGCCAATGGCCGCTGGAGATCCACGCTGGCCGCACATCCCTGGTCTTCTGCGACGGCCATGCCGAATCCAAGCGCCGATTGGACATCATCGGCCAACTTCATAAAAACCCTGCCCAACGCAAGGCCGTGGCCCGTTTCTGGAACCGCGACAACGAGCCGCACTTTGAATGAGAGTTAACCCCACCGACCCTGGGGTCTCGGGGCCTGCGCGCTTGTTGATCCTGCCGGGTCCTCCTAGCCTTTCTTAATGACCCCGAAGATTTGTCTGCAAGTGATCCCTCGCAGACTTCGGCCCCGAAAACTCGGCAGGGTCGCTCAGTGGTTGCTCATTGTTCTTTGGGTCGGATCGGCCGCACAAATCAGCCTCGATCTTCAGGCTCAAACCCTGATTCCCATGAGCGCACTGTGGCGCTGGCGGCCGGGAACCAATGAGGCCTCAGCTCCGGTCACGGCGTGGCGCACCGTCGAGTTCAAAGAGACTCAGTTCGCGTCGGCTCCAGCCCCCTTCTGGTATGGCGATATTCTTCCGGGCGGCACCCAGATCAGCGGCATGCAGAATTTCTACGGGTCGCTCTTCCTGCGCCGCTCGTTCATCGTGCAGAACATCACCGAAGTGAGCGCCCTCCGACTCGGAGCGCTGGTCGATGATGGATTTGTCGCCTGGATCAATGGCACTGAGGTGCTGCGGGTGAACGTGCCGGGTGCCTCTGGCGATGCGGTGGGCTTGGCAACCCTGGCCGACAACGCCGCAGAACCCGTTGCCTTCACGGAATACACCCTGCCCGATCCGGTGAATTACCTGCAGGCCGGGACCAATGTCCTCGCAGTCCAAGTTTTCCAGAGCAGCCTCGGCAGCAGTGATCTGGGCTTTGATGCCTCGCTGGAGGCCATCCAGAAAGACTCGGTGGCACCGACGGTGCTCCGCATGGATCCCGTCCCCGGTTCCACAGTCGAGACGTTCACCGCATTAACAGTAACCTTCAGTGAGCCTGTCACCGGAGTCGTGGCGGCGCACCTGCTGGTCAACGGCCTCGGAGCCAAGTCGGTCACGGCCACCACTCCGGCCGCGTACCGTTTCGAATTCACCCAACCAACCTACGGAGCGGTCACCGTCGAGTGGGATTCCCGACTCGCTTTGGTGGATCAAGCCGAGCCGCCCAACCGCTTCGACCCGGCAGTCACAGGCAATGGAGGGGGGGCCTACCGGTTGGTGGATCACACACCGCCGACCCTCACCGGATTGTTTCCCGCTTCGGGAGCCACAGTGAGATCTCTGGATTCGGTCTCCGTCCTCTTCAGTGAACCGGTGACGGGCGTGGAGGCATCCGATTTTCTCATCAATGGTGTGCCCGCATCGGCGGTCACCGCCCTGAGTGAAAGCCAGTTCCGCTTCAGTTTCCCTGCTCCACCGGTCGGACCAGTGCAGTTCGCTTGGACCCTCGTTCATGGCATTAACGACCTCGCCGCATCACCCAATGCTTTCGCAGGTCTGCCGTGGATCGTACGACTCGATCCCGACGCCTCCGAGGCTGCGCCGTACTTGAGCGAGTTCATGGCTTCCAACACGCGCACCCTCAAAGACGAGACCGGGCAATACGTCGATTGGATCGAACTCTTCAACCCCGCAGAGGCTCCCCTCAACTTGCGCGGATGGTCGCTCACGGATGACGCCGGCAACCTGACGAAGTGGCGGTTTCCCGAAACCAATCTGGCGGCCGGCGGATTCCTCGTGGTCTTCGCTTCAGGGGCCGACCGACGGACTCCAGGATCCCGCCTGCACACCAATTTCCAACTCGCCGCAGGGGGTGAATACTTGGCGTTGGTACGTCCCGACGGCACGAATATCGCCAGCGAGTTCAAAGCGACCTATCCACCGCAAGTGCCCGACCTCTCGCATGGAGTTGTCCAGGTACCTCAGGCCAATTCCTGGGATCGGGGACCTTCTGGCGTCTACTTCACGCGACCCACACCCGGTTCTGCCAACCTGGGGGGCACCGCCCTGCCGGGGCCCCTCATTGGGGAGGTCCTGCACACACCCAAGGTCCCCACGGACACCGAAGACCTCCGCGTCACAACCCGGGTCCGCAACACCTTCCAACCGGTGTCGAGTGTCACGCTGCGCTACCGCATCCTCTTCGGCGCGGAGACCGGGATCCCGATGTGGGATGACGGGTCCCACGGAGACGGCGCCGCCGGGGATGGCGTCTACGCGGCCACCTTGCCTGCCGACTTGGCCTCACCCGGGCAAATGATCCGCTACCGAATCGTGGCCACGGACACCCTCGGCGCAACCTCCCGCTGGCCGCTCTTCCCCAGCGCGACCACCTCCCCAGAATACCTCGGCACAATCGTCCAACCCACCAATTTTGTCACTCAGCTGCCGGTCTTCCACCTCTTCATTGCACCCAATCAACTGGCCGGCATCGACACCGAGTCCGGTGGTCGGATCGCCCTCTTCCACGACGGCGAACTCTACGACAACGCCTACATGGAATTGCGCGGAAACACCTCGGCGGGACTCAACAAGAAGTCGCATCGCCTGGAGTTCAACCGAGGGTACGAACTCCGTCATCCCGGACCCGGCGGGAGTGTCCGCAAGTCGGCGCTCTTGGCCGAATACCTCGACCCAGCCTACTTGCGGCAGAGCCTCTGCTTCTGGTTTGTGGATGCAATCGGAGTCCCCTCCCCGTTCCACTATCCCGTCCGAGTCCATCTCAATGGTCAGTTCTATCAGTTGGCCTTCCACAACGATGTCATCGGCCAAGAACAAGTGGAGCGCATGGGCTACGACCCACGGGGCGCCCTCTACAAGGCCGTGGGCAACCTGACCCCGGACTTCTCCAGCACCGGCGTCTTCCAGAAACTCGAGCCCGACAACGACGCGAGCCGCACCGACTATCTTCAATTGGCCAACGGCATCCGGGAGACGTCCCCGCTAACGACGCGACGCAACACGGTGTTCGACTTGCTCGATGTGCCCCAGGTCATCAACCACTTGGCCGGCACCCGATGGTGCGCCGAGAACGACGACGTGTGGGCCAACATGAGCCTCTACCGGGATACCTTCGGGGACGGGCTTTGGCGCAATATCCCCTTCGACATGAATGCGTCGTGGGGACAGCTCTACGGCGGCAGCAACCCGCTGGAGGCCACGGTGGATGGATCCAAGAGTCACCCGCTCTACGGAGGCTCCAGCACTGGCGGCAACTTCAACCGCCTCTACGACGTCATTGTTCGACTGCCCGAAACGCGCCAGATGCTGCTGCGTCGCCAACGCTCCATTCTCGACCTGCTGGTTCAACCGCCGGGAACCCCTTTTGAGAAGCGGATCCTCGAGAACCGCGTGATCGCCCTAACCAACCTCATGGGTCCAGAGGCGCTGCTAGATCGCGCCAAGTGGGGCGCTTCACCCTGGGCCGGCAACAAGACCTTCGCCGCGGGCGTCGGCGACTTGCTCAACCAATTCATCGAACCGCGCCGACGCCACTGGTACCTCACCCACAGCATCACCAACACGGCACGGACCATTGGTGTTAATAATTCCAACAACGCCGGCATCCCTCTGACGCAACCGGAAGACGCGGCCCCAGAAATCCTAGACGTAGAATTCAACCCAGTCTCCGGCAACCAGGCGCACGAGTTTTTGGTGCTCACCAACCGGTCAGGCCTCGCCTTGGACTTGAGCGGTTGGAAGCTCGATGGTGCCGTCAAGTTCACCTTCCACCCGGGCACGGTGCTCCCCTCCAACAGCGTGGTGTACGTCAGCCCCGACGTCCGCCAGTTCCGCGCTCGCACCACCGGACCGCGAGGAGGTCAGGGACTCTTCGTGGTGGGCCCGTATTCTGGCCAACTCTCAGCCCGCGGCGAAACGCTCACGCTGCTCAATCCCCGGGGCAAGACCGCCCACCAACTCACCTACGCCGGCGACCCCAGCGCCGCGCAACGCGGGCTACGAATCACCGAGATCCATTTCAATCCGCCGGCCGGTCCCGTGGGTGCATCTCTGCCCGATGAGCTGGAGTTTCTGGAGCTGCGCAACCTCTCGCCCAGCGAGTCACTCGATCTCGCCGGCATCCGGCTGGTCGATGGCGTGGACTTCGACTTCTCCACCAGCACTGTGAAGCGATTGGACCCGGGCGCACGCCTAGTGATCGTCGCCAACGCCACCGCCTTCGCCGCTCGGTACGGAACAACAGTGCCGGTGGCCGGCCAATACGTCGGCCGCCTCGACAATGGTGGGGAACGCCTGCGGTTGGTCGATACCCAAGGCGAGGAGATCCTGGACTTCGGATTCAAGGACTGGTTTCCGGGCGCAGACGGCGGCGGCTTCTCCATGGAAGTGGTCGATGAACAAGCCAGCCCGGATAGCTGGGGCGACAAGACCCAATGGCGCGTAGGGAGCGTTCTTGGAGGCAGCCCTGGTTCCGGCGGACCGGCGGAGGGTTTGCGTTTGAGCGCCGAACTCACCCCCGCCGGACTGCGGCTCCGCTTTCCAGCATTGGTCAATCAACGCTACTCGCTGCAAGTGTCGGAGGTGCTCGAACTCGGAGTCTGGTCCAGCCTACTGGAGGTGCCAGCCCTGCCCAATGCCCGAACCATCGAGCGCACAGAACCCCTCTCCAGCGAACGCCGATCCTACCGAGTGCTCGTGCCGGCGGGTCCATGAACTCAGGCAGGCCATCACCCCGACCCAACAACAAACAGTCCCAACAAACAGTCTGGAACCCACGGTCGGTCGAGCGCAGTTTTGCTTCCAATCACCATGAGTCTCTCTGCTACCGATGCCTTAATCCGACTCCACCCGGAAGACGATGTCGCCGTGGTCCGCCGCCGCATCCTCGCTGGCGAGAGTGCGGGTGAACTCACCTTCCAAGGCTCAATCCCGGCTGCCCACAAGGTGGCGCTCCGGCCGCTGGCCCAAGGGACCCCGGTTCGCAAATACGGACAGTTTATCGGACGGGCTTCGATGGACATCCCGGCCGGAGCCCATGTGCATGTGCACAACTTGGACACCGGTGAACTGTCCACAGGCGACCATTTTCTAGAACCCACCGCCCCATGGCTGCTCCTGCCCGAGTCGGAACGACTCACCTTCCAGGGCTTCACTCGCCCGGGCGGCCGCGCCGGCACGCGGAACTACGTGGCAGTGATTTCGTCGGTGAACTGTTCGGCCAGTGTCTCGCAATTCGTGGCCCGACGCTTCACCCCTGAGGCGCTGCGGCGCGACTTTCCCGGCGTCGACGGCGTCGTGGCCTTCACCCACAAGGCCGGCTGTGCCACGGCCGACGAGGGCACGGAAATTCTCCAGCGAGTGCTCGTTGGAATCGCCCGCCATCCCAATATCGGAGCCTACGTCATTATCGGATTGGGCTGCGAAACCAACCAGGCCGCAGCCATGGTGCGCCGGCACGGATTAGATCAGTCAGAAACGGGCAGCGAACCCCCACTGGTGCTCAATATCCAGCAGCAGGGCGGCATCAGCCGTACGGTGGAAGACGCCGTCAAAGCCGTGAGCGGTTTACTGCCTGCGGTCAACGCTCAGCGCCGATCCACACAACCCTTGAGTCGACTCATCGTGGCGCTGAACTGCGGTGGTTCCGATGGCCACAGTGGGATCACCGCCAACCCGGCCCTGGGATGGGCTTCCGACCAAATTATCCGCCACGGCGGCACGACGGTCTTGGCCGAGACTCCGGAGATTTATGGCGCCGAACACCTGCTCACCCGTCGCGCGGTGAGCCGCGAGGTGTCTGATGCGCTGCTCGAACGGATTCGCTGGTGGGAAGACCACGCCCGGAAGCACGGAGCCTCGATGAGTAACAACCCTTCGGCCGGCAACAAAGAGGGCGGCCTGACCACCATCTTCGAAAAGAGCCTCGGCGCCGTGGCCAAAGGCGGCCAAGCCCCGCTCATGTCGGTGCTGCACTATGCCCAGACGATCACGGGACCTGGCCTGTGCTTCATGGATACGCCCGGCTACGACCCGGAGAGCATGACGGGATAGGTGGCCGGAGGCTGCACGGTC
>SXGS01023505.1_pt1 | contig 62942 bp, 57 predicted proteins | sample 3174681 | NCBI WGS metagenome assembly SXGS01 (sample SAMN11356861, study PRJNA531348) | freshwater metagenome | isolation source: freshwater sample F1-80 | place: China: Fuxian Lake, Yuxi | collected 2017-12-25
AAAATCCCCGTGTCGGCGGTTCGAGTCCGTCTCCGGCCATGCTGCCCCTCACCCTGTTCCTCGTCGCTTGCGGGGGCGACGCCTGCGACCGGTTGTGTGTCGAGGCGGGCGCCGCGGTCGGGGGCTGCCGAACATCGGCGTTGTCGTGGGAAGACCTCGGCGCGCGCTCGCGCCGCGACTTCGTCGCCACGTGTCAGGACGCCTGGGAGGCCAGCGTCGTGAACTTGTCGAGCAACGAGCTGCGCATCGCGCTGGACGCCTGCGATGAGGCCGAGCGCGACCTTCGACGGTTGGGTTGCGACGAGGTCATGGCACTTTACGCCCCGACGCCGTAGCGCCCATCCCGAGACGGCCCATTCGGTAGCTTAGGTTTGACCTTGACAGTCCAAGTCGGCGGGCCGCTTCGGCGGCGATGCCGCCGGCCTCCAGCAGCGCGGCTTCCAGGATCTGTCGTTCGGCCGCACGCAGAGCCTGTTGTAGCGTCTGTCCGTCGGTGGTCGCCGAGGGCGACGGTGCCGCCGAGAGCGCCTCTTGGAGCACCAACGGCGCGAGTTGGTCGCCGCGTCCCAGGATCACGGCACGTTCCATGGCGTGCTCGAGCTCGCGGACATTCCCGGGCCACGAGTGGGCCATGAGCTGCTTGACAACCTCGTCGGTCAGGGGAGGAGGCGGACGCCCCATTCGCTCCGCGGCCCGGCGAATGAAGTGCTCGGCGAGCAATGGAATGTCTGCGGCCCGCTCTGCGAGGGACGGGACCCTCAGGCTGACGACATTGAGGCGGTAGAACAGGTCGGAACGAAACCGGCCCGCGAGCACTTCGGCGCGAAGGTCCTTGTGGGTGGCGGCGATGATGCGCACGTCCACGTGCAAGGGCGTCGAGCCGCCGACACGTTGGATTTCCCCGTCTTGCAGGACGCGAAGTAGGCGCACCTGCATCGCCGGTCCGATGTCGCCAATTTCATCGAGCAACAACGTGCCGCCATGTGCCTGTTCGAACCGGCCGGCGTGTTGGCGCATGGCGCCGGTAAAGGCGCCGCGCTCGTGCCCGAAGAGCTCGCTCTCAAGAAGCGTTTCGGGGACGGCCCCGCAATTCAGGGCGACGAAGGGCCTTTTGTTTCGGCTGGAGCGTTGGTGCAGGGCTTGGGCGAGCAGCTCCTTGCCCGTTCCCGTCGGCCCCATGAGGAGTACGGTGGCGCTCGTGTCGGCGACGGCCGCGAGCGTGTCTGTCAGTTCGCGCATCGCGGCGGTGGAGCCGATGAGCCGTTCGAAACCGAACCGGTCGGCAACGCGACGCCGCAGGGAGTCCAGTTCGACGCGCTGGGCGCGGCGTTCGAGGGCGCGCTCGACGACGATTTGCAGCGCGTCGCGCTCGATCGGCTTGATGAGGTAGTCTTCAGCGCCAGCCTTCATGGCGCGGACGGCGTCGGTGACGGAGCCGAAGCCCGTCATCACGAGGACGGGGACGTCGGTCATTTGTGCCCGCACGGCGTCAAGCAGGTCGAGCCCGGTCCCGTCGGGCATACGGACGTCGGTGATGACGAGGTCCGGACGCTCTGAGGCCAGGATTCTGCGCGCCTCGGCCGTGTCCCGGGCCAAGATGGTCCCATGGCCGAGTTTGCCGAGGTGAACCTCGAGGACCGAGCGTACTGCGCGGTCGTCGTCGACGACCAGGATGCGGGCGCTCATGGCGTGGCGAAAAACCGATCGTCGAGCGCCCACACGGTGCCGTCGGGCTGGGATGCCAACAAGAGCGGCAACGCGACCGGTTCGAGCAGCGAGGACATGCCCTCCCATTCGGCGGCGCCTGCAGCGGTTGCGACCTGGCCGAGGACGGCGCTGAGCACGCCGCGGGAGTCCGAGCCGTACTCGACGTGTTGGCGATGGCCTTTGGGCAGGTCAGCGCGCACGGACGCCAGGGCGATGGCATCCAGCAAGCCGCCGGATGCATCGATCAAGCCGAGTTTCAGGGCGGCTTCGCCGGACCAGACGCGTCCCCTCGCGCGCTCCTCGACGGCCTCCAATTCCATGCCTCGGCCTTCGGCGACGCGCGCCTTGAACATGTCATAGACGCCGTCAATGAGGGCCTGGACGCGCTCTTGTTGAGCGTCATCCCAGGTCCGTGAGCTGGACCAAATGTCGGCGTTGCGCCCCCGATTGACGAGGGTGGTGTGAACCCCGAGGTGGGATTTGAGTTGCTCCGCGCTGATCTTTTGAGCGAATGCGCCAATGGAACCGGTGATCGTCGTCGGCTCTGCCAGAATCGCGTCCGCGGCACAGGCGACGTAGTAGCCGCCGCTCGCGGCCACCGAGCCGAGGCTGGCCACGACAGGTTTCTCCTGCTTCGCCGAGCGGATGGCGTGCCAGATTTCGTCGCTCGCCTGCGCAGAGCCACCGGGGCTGTCGACGCGAACGACGATGGCGGCCACGTTGTCGTCGTTGGCGGCGTCCCGGATTTGCGCGACGACCGCATCGCTTCCGGTGCTTCGTCCGGAAAGCGGACCTCCGCCACCCCAACCGTCTACGATGGCGCCGGTGACGTGAATGACCTCGATGGTTCGGGTTGCCGGCCACGTTGTGCGGAGGGGTCGAACTTCAGCGGACGCGCGCCGAGCGCCGCTGTCTGCACCGTGACCTAGCGGTTCGTACCGGTCTTCGTAGGCCAGAATGGCATCGACGAGGCCGGCCTTCAAGGCTTCTTCCGCGGAAAAGGGCGCTGCATCGATGAGGGCGCCGATGGCTTCGGGCGTCGATTCCATCGATGCGGCAGCGGTCGTCGTGACGTGGCCGAACAGCTCGTCGAGCAGCGCCTCGATTTGCTCGAGGTTCTCAGCGGTCGGCTCGTTGCGGGTCAACGTCTCCGGCGCGCTCTTGTACTCGGACCGTCGAGCGACCTGGACAGAGAGGCCCACCTTGTCGAGAAGCTCGCGGGCGTGGTGCAAGGCCAGCGAGCCGCCGATGATCTCCAGTTGTCCGGCAGGGTCCACACTGACGTGCTCGGCCGCGGTTGCGATCCACCAGGAGCGCGTGTCGACGTTGCCGGTGGCGTAGACGAAGACCCGCTTTCCGCCCTCTCGCATCGCCTGGATCTGGCGGCGGATTTCGCTCGCGCGCGCCCAGCTGAGATCGGCGCCATCCAGGTGAATCCAGATGTCGCGCTTGGACCGGCTCGTGGCGTGGGCGCCGAGGGCGGTCATCAGATCCGGCCAGGTGGGTCCGTTGCTGGCGAAGAGGCCTCGGGACGGCTGGTCGGGGTAGCTGCCCGAAATCACGAATTCGACGGTGTCAGAGAGGACGGGCGCGATGGGGCGCGTCCACTCGTCGGTTCCGACCCAGATCGCACCCATCGATTCGGTATTGGCGACTGCGCCACCGCCGACTTGGGCGCCGCCCATCGCCAAGGTGAGGGCGCCGCCTCCCATCCAGGCGATTTCAGGGCCTGGGGTCACACCCACCGTGCCTCGGATGCCCACCGCAGGGTGGGGTCGGGCACCCGCCGCGAGGAAGAAGGTGTGCATGGACTCGACGTCTGGTCGAATCGCATGGTCGATTCCCCAGTGTGTGCGTCCCCCATGAGAAGCGACAGCGAAACCGTAGCGAACGGTTGGAGTGGGAAACGTCAGGCCGCCATGGTCGTGAAACGCGGCTCCGAGCGCGACGGCGGGGACGGGGCGGAGGATCACGCCGAGGTCGACGGCGAGGTCGACTTCGCCGCCCGAAGCGAAAGTCGGACCGAGATTCGTGCCGAGGGACATGCCGTCGCCAATTCTGAATGCGCCCGTCCATTGGGCGCGCGTCGCCGAATCGCCGCCAAAGAACTGGCTGGCCACGAGGATGCCCATTCCGCCGCGCCCCAACGTCGCGGACGCTTCCGTCACGGTAGGCGATGTGCTGAAGCCGAAGCTGGATCGGCCCTCTCGGTTCCACGCTGGGAGCGCGGGATTGAGCCAAAGGCCGGTGGCACCGCCCTCTCCAGCCACGCTGGCCCCCGGCAGTCCGTCGGTGAGGGCTGGCGCTTGGGCCTGGCTGAGGGCGGCCAACCAACAACCGAGGAACATGCGCTCTCCAGTCTCGCCGCTATCCTGGCGTGGCCGTCAGGAACGCCATCCGCTATCAAGGCGGTGTGGGGTCCAGCGCCTGCTGGATCCGTCCCCGCATCCCCCCCCACCTCTCCGGAGGTCCCCGTGTCCCTCGCCGCCTGGCTGGTTGCGTTTCCGTTGGCCTTCGCCACTCCAGATGGGGGCCCTTTGGCGCCCGCACTGGCGGATGTCCTTTCTGATCGAGCGCTTCGCGGCGTCGATGTCGGGGTCGTCGTTACGCGGCTGCCCGATGGGGAGGTCGCCTTCGCACAGGGCGCCGACCTGCCGCTCAATGGTGCCTCCACGATGAAAATCGTGACCGCGGCGGCTGCGCTGCGCACGTTGGGCCCAGCCTGGCGCTTCGCAACCGTGGTTTCCTCCTCAGCGCCTCCCGACGCGGATGGCGTACTACATGGCGACCTGTACATCGTTGTCAGCGGCGACCCGACGCTCGTCGTCGAGGACCTGTACCGACTCGCCCGCGACCTCAAGTTGGCGGGCGTTTCTAAAGTGGACGGCCATCTGATCTTCGATTCCCGAGCCTTCGCCCCGGGGCGCGATCTCGTGGGGTGGGACAAGCCGGCCGACGTCGAGAACGGACCCGCCTACTTCCCTACGCTTGGGGCGCTGGCGCTGAACTACAACACGGTGGGCATCGCGCTTGCGCCCGGTCCGGCAGTAGGATCGCCGGCGCGCGTGGCGGTGGACACGCCGGTGGGTGACCTGGTCGAGATCGCCAACGAGATGACGACGGGCACGGCCGGGTCGGACCGCAGCCTGCGCATCCAGCGCGAAGTGCTGGACGGCGGGCGGATGAAGTTCACTGTGCGCGGGAGTGTCCCGGCGGATGCCCCGCTCGACCGGGAGTACCGGGCTGTTGCGGACCCCGACACCCACTTCATGGCCGCCTTCCGGGAGATGCTGCGCGAGGTGGACATCACTGTGTCCGGGCGCGCGAAGTTGGGCCCTGTCGATCCGGATGCGCGCACCCTCGCGCGCCACACGTCGTCGCCGCTTGGCGTCATCCTCGCGGACATGAACAAGCACTCGAACAACTTCATCGCCGAGCAGACCCTGCGCGCCGTGGGCGGCGCCTTCGCTCGCGCGCCCGGCAGCAACGAGAACGGCGTGGAGGCAGTCCGAGCCTACCTTGAAGGTCTCGGTGTCGACCCGTCCGGGGATGTCATCGTCAACGGCAGCGGTCTCGCCGTTCGCGCCGGCCTGCGCCCGTCCACGCTGGTGGCCGTCCTGCGCGACATGGACCAGGACCCGATGTACGGCGACGAGTTTCGAGCGAGCCTCTCCATCGCTGGCGTCGACGGAACCCTTGCGCGCCGATCGACGGCCGACCCCGGTCGATTCCGAGGGAAGACGGGTTCACTTGACGGGGTTCACTGCCTCGTCGGTATCGTCCGGTCCGACGGGGGCTCTCGCTATGCTTTTGCATTCCTCGCCAACGACATCGACGGCGGGAACCTGGGTGTGCGGCGCGTTCAGGACGCGTTCGTCGAGGCGCTGGCCATGACGCAAGCCGACGAAGTGGCCTTGGGTGGCCCTCCGTGAGGGCGCCATGGGGCCCGGCGGCTGCGTTGACACGCGGGTCGGAGGCGTATAGGTCCGGGCGGGACGGGTCCAGCCGTGCGTGCGGTGGGCCGGTGCCGAGGGCCCCCATGTCGTTGCGTTCGTTGGTCGTGCTGGTGCCCCTCGCGATGGGCGGCGTCGCCTGGGCCGACGAAGGTGCGGGCTCGCCTGAGCTCTCCAAGGAGCTGCGCACTGTCGAGCAGGATGTCGACGACCTCAAAGAGAGGGTCTTCCGGTCCAAAGCCACGCTTCAGCTGCTCAAAGAGCTCGTGTCCAACTCGGCCACCGTCGGAGCGCGCGTCGCCCTTTGGCACGCCAACGAGCTGGGCGGTGGGTACCTTCTCGAGTCGGCCACCTATGTGCTTGACGGGAGAACGGTTTTCACGAAGTCCGACCCGGATGGCGGGTTGGACGAAGTACGCGAGATCAAGGTCCACGAGCAGGCCCTGCCAACCGGCGATCACACCCTTGATGTGGCGCTGACGTTGCGAGGCAAGGGCTACCGGATCTTCTCCTACCTTCGCAACTATGAGTTCCGCGTGTCCAATGCTTACACCTTCAAGGTGGAGGATGGCCGCGTGACCGTCGTCCGCACGACGGTGGACAGCCGGGGCGCTTTGGCCAGCTTCGTGGAGCGGCCCGACATCTCGTTTGAGGCGCGGGTCGAGGATCTTCGAGACGAATGATGCGTTTGCTCGTCCGATGGGTCGCCGCAGGGTGGGTAGCGGCGGTTGCGCTCGACGCTCGTGCGGGCGTCGATGCCGACCTGTCCGAGATCGACGCCAACGTGGCGTCGCTCGCGCGGACGTCTGGCGACCTCGACCGACGTCTGGCTAGCGCCGGACGGGGTTTTCTCGCGGGTGACGCGGCCGTCCTCCGCTTTGAGGACTGTGTCTTCGCGGACATGATTGGCGAGCACCAGCGAGCCGCCGAGGGGTTCTTCGCGCTGGTCAGTTCCGGTGCTCTAGATGGCACGCCGCTGCAGGCCGATGCGGAGTTCAGCTTCGCGGAGTCGCTCAGAGCGATGGGCAATTTGGAGACCGCCGAGTCACGCTACCTGTTGATCGCGGAATCGCCGAATCATCCGTTCCGTTCCGAGTCGGTGCGCCGACTGCTGGAACTCTATGCGGACTCGGGCCGCTCCGATGCATTCTATCGCTGGTTCGAGAGCGAGATTCTGCGCGGAAAAGTCGCCGCAAACCCCAAGATTCAGTACGCCGTCGGCCGTAGTTTCTACCGGCAGGGCGACATGGGCAAGGCGAAAGCCTACCTCGACGAGGTTCCTCCAGGGAATGCTTGGTTCGGCCGGGCTCGGTACTTGTTGGGCTCCATCGCGGTGAGGGCCAAGGATCTCGACAGCGCACTCGTCCATTTCCGCGAGGTGCTGGACGAGACGCATGCGGCGACCGCCGATGCTGCGGTTGTGGACTACGCGCGCCTCGCGGAAGCCCGCGTTCTGTACGAGAAAGGCGAGTTCCTCGACGCAGCCGTCGTCTACAGCCTCGTCTCCCGCGCCGAGGACCGGTTCGCCGATCGCTTGTACGAGACCGTTTGGACGTTCGTCCAGCTCGAGGATTGGGACGCCGCTCTTCGCAGCGTCGAGATGTTCGCGCTGGCCTTTCCCGAACATGCCTACACCGCCCAGTTGCGGCTGCTGAGTGCACATCTCCTCGTCGCCCGCAAGGATCATGACGGAGCCGCCGAGGGCTACGAGCGGGTTCGGCGGGACTACGAACCTCTTCGGACCCGGCTGGGCGAATTGGCCAGGGAGCCTCAGCGGGCCGCCGAGTTTTACGGGCGGGCGCTGACCTTCGGGGCGGAAGAGGCGGAGCTCGAAGGAGTGCCAACCTACGCCGTTGCGATGTTGTTGGCCGAGGACGAGGTTCAACGCGCTGTCGACAATGGTCAGGAAGTGGCGAATGAGCTTGCGGACGTTGCGGTCTCCGAGAGTCTCGTTCGAGAATTGCGGTTGGTCCTTGACCATCGCGCGGGCCTGACGAGTTTCGAGCAGATGCGCTTCGAGCTTGTCGAGGCTCAGACCATGGCGCTGGCGGAACGCCTTCGGCTCCTCGGCGCAGAGGCCGAGTTTCGTCGGACGCCTCGGGGCCCGAGTTGGGAAAGCGCGTCGATCCAGGTGAAGGCCACCCTGGACCGGATTTCGGCCGCGCGCCGCGATCTTGAAGCCTACGAGCGCAGCGTCGGCGAGTTGCAGATTCGCGCCAATGAGCTGTCGTCTGACGTCGCGAGTTTGGAATCGGACCTCGCGACGGTGCGGGTGGCGACCCAGATGGGAGCTACGGGGCTGGACCCGTCGACGATTGAGCAGGAGTTGGCCCGGGCGCAGGCTGCATTGTTGGTCGCCGAAGGCGCGGTCGGGTCGAATGCGATTCCGTCGTCGGTCCTGGCCGTGATGAATGCGGGCGTGGATCCAGAGCTGGATCGCGCTGTGGACGGCCTCGTCGCCGACGCCGCGCGGGCGCGGACTGCTACGGATCCGGAAGGCAAGCGCATCGACGGCTTCCACAATGCGCTGGACCAGACCGAAGCCCGGCTGCAGGCCATGGCCGGCAATATCGGCAACGTCGAAAGCAGTAAGCTGAGTCTCGTCCGCGCCCAGCTTGAGCGAGAGGCGGCCGATGTGCTCGTGCAGCGCAATGACGTCGCGCGCCTGGAGTCGCGGTCCCGCACGGTGGGTGCGGCGCTCACGCTTGAGGGCTTCAAGAGTCTCGAGGCCTTCTTTGAAGATGCGCTGTTGCGGGCCGACACGGGCCTCGTCGATGTCCGGTGGTCGCAGTTGATGACGACTCAGGAAGCGATCGAAGGGGCGCTCAAGCAGCGCAACGAACTTGTCGCCGACCTCGAACGGCGCTTCCAGCTCATTCGTACGCGGGCCACCGAATGATCGTCGCACTCGCCCTGCTTGCGGCACTCGGCCATGCGGCCGAGGCTCCCGCTGTGGAGTTGGAGGCTTGGCGCGCCACGCACGACCGCTTTGCTGAGCGCATGCGGGAGATGACGGGAGACGCGAAGGCGTGGGTGGACTCGCGCGAAGCAGAAGAGCGCGCAAACATCGCGACAAGCTACGACCAAGTCCTCGACAACTTGCGGGAAACGGAGCGGGCGAATCGCGATGTCGCGATGGCGGGCTTCCAATCGTACCTGCGTAGGTACCCCCGCGCGGCCTACGCTGACCATGTTCGGTTCCGGCTTGCGGACCTCGAATTCGAGGTCGCGAGCGAGACCTATCAGGAACAGGCGGACGCCTACTTCGCGGCCTTGGAATCGGACGATCTGGCGACGCTCGAACGCCTTGGTGCCGAGCCGAAGCTCGACTTGCGAGAGCCCGTAGCGCTTTACAAGGAGATCTTGGCCGCCAACGCCGACCGGCCAATCGACCAACAGTACGAACGCCTCGACGGCGTCTACCTGATGCTCGCTTATTGCTATATCGAGCCTCGGGCAGCGCAGGCAGACGAGGTCACGGCGCGCGCCATCCTTGAGGAGTTGATTCGCGCCCGCCCGGAGAGCGATCTCGCCGACCGGAGCCACTTGTTCATTGGCAACTTCCTGTTTGCCGAAAGTAAGTTCGCCGAGGCGATCGCCCGGTACGACGCTGTGCTCGCGAAGGGAACCGACGGCCTGTACTTCGACGAGGCGCTCTATAAGTTGGCGTGGACCCACTACAAGGTGGCGGACTACGAACGAGCTTTGCCGGCGTTTACTCGGTTGCTGGACCTTTCGGAGGACCTGGAACACGACACGGGGAAGGAGAGTGCGTTCGCGAAGGACGCCGTCAAATACACGGCGTACAGTTTGGCCGACCGGGCGCTCGACAACGATCGGACCGCTGTGGAGGAGGCGAAAGCCTTCTTCGCGTCCGCGGGTGAGCGGCCCTGGGAGTGGGACGTCTATGTCGCCCTGGCCGACGTCCTGTTGCGCTACGCGCGGCCGGAAGAGGCTATCGAAATTTACAACGCGTTGCAGGACGACCCGCGCTGGATGTTCCGGCCAGAGAATCCGACCTTCCTGATGGAAGTCGTTCGCCTCTACGGCAGCAACATCCTCACTCGCGATCTGGCCAAGGCGGGCGCCGAGCGCCTCAAGCTGACCCAGCGGTACAACGAGGGTGGCGAGTGGTGGAACCGAAACCGGAACCACCCCGAAGCCATCGCGGTCGCACGCGGCTACATCGAGCAGTCGCTGCTCGGCGTTGCCAACGAGTACTACGTTCGCGCCCAGGAAACGGGAAGTGCCGAGGACTACCGTGGCGCGGCGGACGGCTACCTCGAATACCTGCAGAAATTCCCGATTGCGGACGATTACTACGAGCAGCAGTGGCTCTACGCCAACGTCCTCAAGGAATCGATGCGCTTGGAGGAAGCGGGGCGCGAATTCGCCTCCCTCCAACGGTCCGGTCGATTTCACGCTTACGTCGATGGGGCCGTCTACTCGCTTATGGACGTCGCCAGGCTCGGCATGGTGGCGGCTTCAGGCGGGCCCGAGGTGGCGCCGGTGAATCCGACCGTCGAATCGACGGTGACCACGCCGTACGGCAAGACTGTCGATCGGTGGGCGATGTCCGCGGACCGGCAGGCCTTTGTGAAGGCGAGCCGGGCGCTGTTGGAGCACACCTTCAGCGCTCAGACCGCCGATGTCGACTACGCCGCCGAGACCGACCAACGGCGCCCGGGCTTGTTGTACACGATCGGTCAGCTCGAGTTTGTCCACCACCGGTACCCCGAAGCGCGCGCGGAACTCGAGGCCGTCATCGCCAGGTGGCCGCGGACCGAAGAGGCCTCGTTTGCGGCCGCCCTGATCGTCGACTCGTACACGGCCGAAGGCGACCTCGAAGCCGTCCGCCGGTCTACAAAAGCCTACCTTACCGCCGGTCTCGGGCCGACCGGTGCTGTGGACCCGTCCTTTGCGAATACGCTCGAAGGCGCGACGTTCACCTTGGCGGGCCAGCTCGCACAGAAGGGCGACTCTGCTGGCGCGGCTGCGGCCTTTCTCGCCTTCCTCGACGAATTCCCGCGCTCGAAATTTGCCTCCGACGCACTCCACGACGCCGCGTTCAGCTACCAGCAGCTGGGTCGGGTCGAAGATGCCAACAAGTTGTACGAGCGCTTCGTCAACGAGTACCCGGCCGACGAGCGCAGTCGTCGTCTGCTCTTTCGCATTGCGGCCAACTACGAGGCGGCCTTTCAACTCGACAAGGCGATCGACTACTACGGGCGACTCGTCCGGCAGTTCCCCGACGATCTCAACGCGCCCGACGCGGCGTTCAACGCGGCCTTCCTTCAGGTCGGGTTGGGTCAGTACCTTGCTGCCGCCAAGGGCTACGAGGCGTATGCGGCGAACTACCCGGCGCGCGACGATCGGGAGCGTGTCGAATGGCGCGCAGGCGAGCAATACGAAGCCGTCGACCCTGCACAGGCCATCAATTTCTATAGGAATTACCTGAAGAAGTACGGCCTCGCGAATCCCGATCACGCCGTGGAAGCTCGCGGTCGTTTGGCGTCCCTGCTGCTCGCCAAAGGCGACAAGGCGGGCGCGCAGCGCGAGGTTGCCGAAGTGGTTCGGACCTTCCAAGCGGTCACGGCGGGGGGCGGGCAGCTTGGCGCCGCAGCCCACGAAGCGGCGGCCTCGGCGGACTTCCCTGGTCTCCAGAAGGCTTACGACGCGCTTGTCGACGACAAGCTCACCGGCAACGACGATCGCGACGCGGTGTTGCTCGACGAGACGAAGCCTGCCGAAATCCGCGCATTGGACGCCAAGGTCAGCGAGTTTATTGGGCGATATCAGAGCTTCGAATTCAACAGCGCCGCTCTGTACCTGGGCGCGATGAGCACGCTCTACTTGGCGGACCTCGGCCTCTCGATTGAGCCACCCAAGGGCCTTAGCGAAGAAGAGGAATGGGCGTTCCGCGACCTCCTCGATGAAAAGATCTACCCCCAGTACAAGGAGGTTGAGGCCCTTGGCATCAAGAAGCTCGCTGACCTCATCACCGCGGCCGGCGCCCAGCGCAGGTGGTCCGTCTGGATTGAACGCGCGGCGACGGAATTGAACCGGCGCGTGCCCGAAACCTACCCGGCGCCTCATCCTGAGGCGCGCCGTCCGCACCGCGGCGAGTCGTCGTTGCCCGTGGGACCGTCGCTTCCTCCGGAGGCGCCGTGAGATCGTGGTTGGTCACTCTGGCGCTCGGATGCGGCAACAAACAGCCACCCGCGGAGCCAGTCAGCGCTGCGCCCCCGGCGGGTCCCGTGTGGACGGTCTCGGAGCCGGTGGCCACACCCGATGCGGCAGCTTCGCCGGCGCCCGTAGCGTCCGCCCCCGCGCCGGCGGCCGATGGCCGTGCTGCGTTGGAAGGCCCTGCGCTGCTTTTGCAACGGGGAGATCCCGCGGCCGATCGTCAGGCGTTGGAAGCGTTGGAAGCGCTTGCGCGTGTGCGTCCCAAGGATCCCTGGGTGCTCGTGAATCTCGGCGTCGCCCGGTACAAGACGGGCGATCGGACCGGCGCCAACGACGCCTGGAACGTCGCCTTGGACCTGGATCGGACAATGGGTGCGGCCTGGGTCGGGCTGGTGGCCATCGCGTTGGACGAGGGCCGAAACGCGGAAGCGCTTCAGTTTGCCCGACAGGGTGTGGCCGCGGTGCCGTCAGACCCGCGCGTCCGAGCCGCGCTGGTCGAAGCGTTGCGTCGCGGCGGCAACGTCCCGGGCGCATTGGCCGAGGCCAAAGAGGGCCTGGCGCAGGCGGCGACGTCGCTCGAACTGCAGAACGCGCTTGGGCTCGCCTTCCTCGCGAATGGCGATCTGCCGCTGGCCCGCTTCGTGTTTGAAAAGGCCCTGTCGGGTACTCCTGGCGCGGACAAGGATGCTTCGCTGCGCGCCAATATGGGCCGCGTCTACCAGCAGATGGGAGACGCTTTCCGGGCTCGTGCTGCCTTCACCGAAGCGTTGGCCCTGGATGCCGGCAACCGGACTGCGCAGACTGAAATGGCCAGGTTGTATCTGGACGATCACGCCTACAACGAGGCTCTGGCGTTGTTGGAACGCGCCGCCAAGTCGGACCCCAACAACGCCGCTCTCCAGTTGGACTTGGGCATCGCCCTACGCGGAACCGGTGCTTTGGCAGAGGCCGAAGCGGCGTATCGCCGCGCTTTGACGCTGGATCCTGGCGATCCTGCCCCGTACTTGAATCTTGGCATTCTGTTGGGGGACTACCTCAAGCGCTACGGCGAGGGCATGGACGCCCTTCAGGACTACATCAAGCGCGGCGGCCCCGAGTCGGAGCGCGCAAAGGCAATCCTCGACGACCTGAAGCGGGAGATGCGAGACTCGGAACGCCGGAAGAAGGCCGAAGCGGATCGTAAGGAGCGCGAGGCTACGCGAGAGGAACAGAAAAAGCTGCTCAAGGGCGAAACTCCCGACCGCCCGCTTGAGCCACCGCCTGATGAAACGACACCGCCTGTCGAAGGCCCGCCGCCCGAAGCGCCGCCGCCCGACCAACCCCCACCGGGAGGCCGCCCATGATTGCGTTGTTTGTGGTGGCGGCGACGGCGTCGGCTGCGCCCAACTTCGACGACATCGTCATCAAGGGCGAAGTGCAGAAGCCTGAGATCCTCGTGCTCATCACGCGCGAAAATCTCAACAAGAACTATCAGTTGGAATTGAAGGCCAGCTTCGTCGATCGCATCATCGTTGCGGCCGACAAGGCGCTGTTCTAGCGGACTCGACGGCCTCCCTGAGCCAGGGGCGGCAGCAGGAGGCGTCCTTGCTCGGTGTGGATCCGTTGACCTTCCTTTCGGACGGTGGCTTCTTCATGGCGCCGATCGCGCTGTGCGGATTCGTCGCGATGATCATCGCATGCGAGCGGCTCTATGCGGTGGCGTTCCGGCTATCCGCGGACACGGACACACTGTTGGCCCATGTCGTTGGCGATGTCGGTAAGGGCGACGTGGACGGGGCGATCGCCCGCGTTGCGGTCGTCGAGGGCAGCGTCGTCGGAGATGTCCTTGCGGCCGGGCTGTCCTCAGCGGATGCGCCTCGGGATGAATTGGAAGCTGCGCTCGACGAAGCCCGATTTGCCGCAACCCCCCTGGTTGGCCGGCGGGTGGGGTACCTCCCCATGCTCGCCAACGTGAGCACGCTGCTCGGCTTGGTGGGCACGATTCAGGGCCTCATCCTGGCCTTTGACGCCGTTTCCAAGGCGAGTGCGGATGCCAAGTCGGCAGCGCTGGCCCAAGGCATCGCGGTCGCGATGTACACGACGATGTTCGGCCTCATGGTCGCGATCCCCACCCTTGTCGTCCATGGCGTTGTCGCACAGCGGGCCAACGCGCTGCTTGATGACGCGGATCGCGCGGCGGTCGCGCTCCTGCGCGCGTTGGCGGCCCGTGCGCGGAGGCGGGGAGCGTGAGGGAACGCCGCCGCAGTCGGATGACAGAGGGGGCGGACCTGGACCTGCTGCCCGTGATGAACTTGATCAGTCTGCTCATCCCGTTCTTGCTCACAGCCACACAGTTCGTGTCGACGACGTCGGTTGCGGCCACGGCGCCGACCGCCGGAGTCGCCAAGTCCGAGGAGGTCGTACCTCCACGGGTCTCCATCTCTCGGAAGGGCTTTGACCTCGCTTTGGTGGGCCTCGAGGATCGGCCAGGGTACCCTGGGGGCGTCATCCCGTGCTTGACCGCAGGCTGCGAGAACCGCGACGCTTATGACTACGACGCACTTGCTGACCGCCTGGCCTGGGCCAAGCTGCAGCGGCCGGACACGGTCGACGTCATCCTGATGCCACAGCCTGATGTCGTTTACGAGGTGCTCATCGGCACGATGGACGCCGCGCGCTCCATGCCGACGGCCGGCGGACGTGCCGGCGCGGTGATGTTCCCAGTCGTCTCCATCGTCGCGGGTAAACCATGAGGGCCCGGGCCCACCGCTTGCCTACGTACGCACCCTTGGCGATCACCTCGATGATGGACCTTCTCACGATCGTCCTCGTCTTCCTGCTTCAGAACTTCGAGACGACGCCTAGTGCGGAGACGTTTGGACCCGTGGAGTTGCCCACGAGCACGAGCGAAGAGCCGCTGATCGTCGCTGTCACGCTGACGGTTTCGCGCGAGGGGCTGGCCGTGGACGGCGTTCCGCTGCTTCAGGTCGCGCCGTCTGTGCCGAACGGGTGGCCGCCGGGCGTCGTCCGGGAGGGAATCCTTCCCGATCTCGCCGCGTTGTTGCAAGCGAGGCGCTCGGCTGCCGAGGGCAACGCGGACCCGGAGGACGTCGATATGGTGGGCCAGATCAACCTCGTCGCCGATCGGGGCATTCCCTACGCTGCCCTTCGCGACGTGCTGAGCACGGCCTCCCGGTCGGGCTTCACGCGCTTTCGCTTCGCGACGGCCGGGGGGGCCCAATGACCGGGTGTGCCCTCGCGTTGTTCGGATGTTGTACGAACGTCACTCCGGCGGGGCGCCTGGACGCGACGTGTAAGATACGCGCCACTCAACGCGTTCGGCGCACATGGGGGACTGGTCCTCCGCATTTCCGAGGCTGACCGATGGCCAAGGCCAAGCTGAACAAGATTCTGAGAATTGGCATCATCCAGGACGGCAAGATCGTCCAGGAGACGCTGATCAAGGCTGGCGACCCCGTCATTTTGGGCGAGGGGGCGAAGGCGACCTTCCAACTCCCGAAGGGGTCGCTTTCGACGCCAGAGGTGACGCTCTTCGCGTTCCAGGGCTCGCAGTATGCGCTGCGCTTCACGGACAAGATGAAGGGTCGCGTCAGCTCCGGTGGCGGCGTCGTCGCCCTCAACAAGCTGGCGTCGGAGTCCGTGGTCACGAAGCTCGGCGACGTCTACACGTTGCCCTTGACCGAAAACGACCGTGGAAAGGTCACCGTCGATCAGGTCACGGTTCTCTTCCAGTTCGTGTCGCCGCCCCCCGTGCAGGCCGTCAAGCCGATTCAGGCCATGGACTTCTCGGCCCGTTGGATGGACGAGGACGACCCCGTCTTCCTCGGCTTCCTTGGCCTGTGGGCCGCGTTGGCGATGGTCCTCGTGGTGTACGTGCACACCGTGGAGATTCCGCCGCCTTCGCTCGACCAGATGCCTGAGCGTTTCACGCGCATCCTGGTGCCGGAGAAGAAGAAGGACCCGCCTCCCGACCCGGACAAGGGGAAGAAGGAAGCAAGCAAGGCAGAGTCGTCCAAAGCGAAGGCACCCGACGAGCCGAAGACGGCCAAGGACCAGGCGAAACAGGACGAAGAGACCAAGGAACGGGTCCTCAATCAGTCCAAGTTGCTCACCCGCTTGATCGGTACGAAGGGCGAAAGCGGGCGAATCACCGACCAAATCGCGGCAGGCCCTGGCCTGGCAGATCTCGACGCGGCGCTGAAGGGCGCGGGCGCAGCCGTGTCCAATGCGGCGGCCGCAACGCGCGGCGGGACCGGTACAGAGGGTGGTCTGACGGACATCGGCGGGCCCGGCATCATTGGTGCGGGTTCGGCCAACGTGGGTGGCGGCCCGGCGGTCAAGGCGACCGTCCGCGCGGACTCTAGCGGTACAGTTTCCGAAGATATTGCCGATGGCGACTGTGTGAAGAAGATCATCACGAAGTACAGCGGCCAATTGCAGTACTGCTACGAGCGGCGCCTCAACGCCGTTCCGGACCTCGGCGGCCGCATCGAGATCGGCTGGAACATCGGCGACGGCGGCGTCGTCGGCTCCGTGTACGTCGTCGCGAATGGCACGGGCGACGCGGAACTTGGGGAGTGCGTGAAGGGTAAGGTCAAGCGGTGGAACTTCGCGACATGCGCGGACGCCACCGGCGACGTGAGCTGGCCTTTTGCCTTCACGACGGAGAACTGAGTGGGCGCGGCGCTCACGTTGACAGAGCCGGCGCGCAGGCAATACGCTACAGTTGGCTCAGGGAGGCCTTCATGACGGTGCGCATGATGTGGCTTGGGCTGGGTCTCTTGCTCGTCCCGATGGCCTTCGCGCAAGACGACGGCATGCAGACCGAGTTGGAGCGCCTGTCGGGCTTGAGTCTCGACGAGTTGATTCCCTATGCCGAGGCCGCGAACCTGGAAATCGCCGACGCGGTGCGCGAAGTGGAGCGGATGCAGGACATTGCCGAGCGCGAGAGCGCCGGCGAGGTCACCGCCTGTGTGACGAGCCGTTTGACGACGGTGCGCGCACTCCAGCAAGTGGCTCTTGGGGCCACGGCGGAAATGGCGGACCACATCGAATCACAGGACCCCGACGGGCCTACCATGGCCAAACACGCTGCAAGCCGAATCGCCGTTGCTGTGTCTCGTTCGCGCCAGGCTGTCGTTCAGTCGCAGCGCTGCAGCGCTGAGGGCGATGGCGGGGACGATACGGTCGTGGATGTCGACGGCGGCGCGGATGACACCATCGACGAGGCTCCAGAGGATCCGGAGCCGCCCACCGGCCCCCCACCCGTCAGTCCTTTCCTCTAGGCCTTCCCACCGGGACCCTCCTTCCGATGTTTGTTGTTTTGACGATCGCTCTGGCGGGCGCCTTGTCCGCGGATGCATGGGCTGCTCCGGGTGATCACGTGCGCGTCGGCGACCTGTCCGTGGCGCCGCGCATCGAAGCGGGCTTCACCTATCGATCCAACGTCTACCGGCAGGAGGTCGACCCCAACGGCGGCGGCATGTTGTCGCTCGCGCCGGGCGTCGACCTCACGTTGAACTCGGACCACCACGATTTCAAGCTCGGTGGGACCTGGGAACTTCGCAAGTGGATCGCCGTCGAGCAGGATGCCGACGACGCGCTTTCGGCGTCCTCCCTCGACCGAGTGGACAACTTCTCCGTCGATCTCGGCGCCGGGCTGTTCAAGGACCGGCCTGTCGGCTTCGAGATCGACAACCACCTGTCGCTCCGCAGCACGACGACAGACCTCGACTACGCGGACGCGCCGTTTACGGTTCAGTTCCGCGAAGAGTTCGAGGGTGGCCTGCGCATGACGCCGAGCTCGGCGCTCGAAATCAAGGCGCGCGGCTTGGCGTCGTACGACGACTACCGAGTCCCGGTGTTCAATGGCGAGGGCTTCGAGAGCTACAACGCGCGCACGGCGTACGGCCCCAAGCTGAGCTCGCGGTACCTCTTCCTTCCCCGTACGGCCTGGACACTCGGCGCTGACGTGGTTTGGTTCGACTGGCGCGACAACGCGCCGAGCCTCGGCGACACGGGCGGCACCACGACGAGTGCCGCAGCCGTCTTGGAAAAGCCTGATTCCACCCAGATCAAGTTCCGGACGGGAATCGCTGGTCAGGTCACGGAAAAGGTCTCCGTCGATTTGAATGCTGGCTACGGCGTGTCGAGCTTCAAGGATGCTGCGGCGCCCCCGGTTGGCGGCCTCGACGGCCTGCTTCTTGGCGCGCAGATCCGGTACGCGCTCACAGAGAAGAACACAGTCTCGCTTGGCTACCGCCGCGACTTCCAGGACAGCTGGGTCGCGAATTTCATTCGCTATGACTACCTCTACGCTCAGTACGCCGGGCGTGTGGGCGACTTCCGTCCGTCCGTCTCCTACGGCGTCCGGTTCGAGGAGTACCAGAGCTCCGCGGCGCCTCGGAACGACATCGTCAACCGGCTGGGTGTCGGCGGCGACTACGTTCTGACGGACTGGGCTTCGTTGGGCGCCGGTCTCGCATGGACGCAGCGCGCGTCGAGCGTCACGGAACGGTCCTACGACGACGTCGAGGTCAACCTGAAGGCCCGGTTCGTCTACTAAGACGCTTTCGAGGTTCGCGGGTGACACGTCAAGCCTCTTGGGGTACAATGACCCCGTGAGGTGGCCGTGGGCACGACGACCGCGACGCGGCGGAACGAAGCGACCGGCGCGCTGACCGCAGCCGTCTCGGCCCGCCGGCGCGAGTTGGCCTGGCTTGCGATCCTCCTTGGCTCGACGTTCGCCACCCTGGCGGTGCTTGGGCGCGACGAGGCCGACCCCACGTGGTTCAACGGCCGGGAGGGCGACGTCGCCAACGTCTGTGGGCCGTTGGGCGCGGCGGTCGCCGAGGCGTTGTTCGCCGTCCTCGGTTGGGGTTCGTTGGGTGTGTTCGGCGTGATGGTCCTTTCCGTGATGGCCCTCGCGGGCCGGCCTGTGTTTGACCGCGTGCGCACACCGATTGCGCTGGCGTTGGGGTGGCTGGGCCTTGCCGGGATCGAGCGCGTCGCCAAGGGCGGCGGCTGGCTTGGGCGAGCGCTGAATGACCTGTTGGTGGGACTCTTGGGCCCTGTTGGAATGTGGCTTGCAATCCTCTCCGGCTTCGTCCTTGGACTGACGGTTCTGCTGCGGATCGATTGGGGCCGGGTGGCACGCGCACTGGTCGCTGAGGCCGAAACCTACGGCCCGGTTGTTGCCGCGTGGGGTGGGCGCGTCGGTCGCCGCGGTGGCGAGATGGCTTGGGCCGGCACGACCGTCGCAGCCCGAGGGACGGGGGCGCTGGCGACTGCGGGCGCGTCGGCGGGTTGGTCGACGGTCCTGCGAGGTTGGGCGTCGCTCCGCCGAGGGGGCTTGCCGAGCCCTGTCATCCGTCGCGACGTCTCGACGGTCACAGCCGACGTCCCGGACCGGCTGAGCGAAGACGACGAGATGGGCCTGCCTGGCGAGGGGGATACCTTGGCAGGCGTCCCCGCCGGCGTCGCCGAGGTTCGATGGGATCCTACGTCAGCCTCCAGCCAGGAGATGCTCGGTATGTTCCCGGCCATGGAGCGTCGGACGCGGACGACGGACGTTCCGGTGGTGCTCGTCGACGAGGACACCGCGGCCAGCCCGGAGGTCGCGGAGCGCACCGAATTGCCCGCTGACATGGCCCCGCCCGCCGCTCCGGCTACCCCCTTGGACGCGCCGCCTGCACCGAAGCGGCACGGCGTCGTCGTCCGCCGGGCCGCCCACCTCGACGAACGCGTTCGTGACGACGGGCGAAGCGTCCAATCCACAGGTGGGGCCTTCGAACTCCCGCGCTTGGGGTTGCTCGATCTCGTGCCAGCCCAGCGCGCCAGCTTCGACGCAGAGGAGCTTCGGGCGATGGCCCGACGGGTCGAGGAGACCTTGTTGTCCTTCAAGGTCAACGGGTCTGTCACGGACGTCCGGGTCGGACCTGTGGTGACGACGTTGGAGTACCTGCCGGAAAAGGGGATTTCGGTCCGACGCATCCTCGCTCTGGCTGACGACCTCGCGATGGCCTTGCGAGCCCTCAGCGTCCGCATCGTCGCCCCAATCCCTGGCAAGGGTGTGGTCGGCATCGAGATTCCATCGAGCCAACGACTGACGATCTACCTGCGCGAGTTGCTCGCGTCGGACGCCTTCCGCGACGCGAAGGGCTCTTTGCCGGTCGTGCTTGGCAAGGACGTCGAGGGTGCGCCCGTGGTCGCCGATCTCGCGGCGATGCCCCACTTGCTCGTGGGCGGCAGCACGGGGTCCGGCAAGTCCGTTGGCGTCAACGGCATGTTGTTGTCGCTGTTGTTCACCAAGACGCCGGACGAATTGCGGCTCCTGCTCGTGGATCCGAAGAAACTCGAGTTCAAGCCCTACGAGAACGTCCCCCACCTGTTGCACCCCGTCGTCACGGAGCCCAAACAGGCCGCCGCGGCGCTCGCTTGGGCCTGTCGCGAGATGGACGAGCGCTACGCGCTCTTGGCCCGCTGGGACACGCGGAACATCGCGTCGTACAACAAGAAGGTCGAGACGGAGTCGGCCCACTGGACCGCGGAGAAGGCGCGCAAGTACGCGCCTCCGGCCTGGCCGCAGGACGAGCCGCCGCCGAAGCCAGAGAAGCTCCCGTTCATCGTGATCGTGATCGACGAGCTTGCGGACCTCATGCTCGTTGCCCGCAAGGAAGTTGAGGGCAGCATCGCGCGGCTGACCCAGATGGCCCGTGCGTGCGGCATCCACCTCATTGTTGCGACGCAGCGGCCCTCGGTCGACGTCGTGACAGGCCTGATCAAGTCGAACCTGCCGACGCGCATCGCGTTCAAGCTGCGGACGGTCATCGACAGCCGAACGGTCCTCGACGCGGGAGGGGCGGAAGCGCTGTTGGGCCGCGGCGACCTGCTGCTCCTGCCGAACGCCGGCGACCTCGTCCGCTTGCACGGGCCGTTTGTGTCCGACGATGAGGTCGTGCGCGTCGCGGACTTCCTGCGCGGCCAGGGGTCGCCCCGCTACATTCACCACATCACGGCGGAGCCGTCGTCGGTGGAGGGCATCGACGACGCGGACCGCGACGAACTGTTCGACGAGGCCGTCGCCATCGTCAAACAGCGTGGGCACGCGAGCACGTCGCTCATCCAGCGTCACCTCAAGATCGGGTACAATCGGGCGGCCCGGATCGTGGAACTGATGGAGCTCGCCGGCATCGTCGGTCCGGCCGACGGTGCGCGGGGGCGCGAGGTGATCGGCTAGGCGCGCCGCCCGGCAGGTCGGCTACAGCGATAGCGGTTGGCGGGCGGAGGCGCGATGTTCTGGATGGTGGGGGTCCTGGCTGCGGCCTCCGAGCCCGCCGTGGACCGCATCGAGGCCCGTTACCGTGGCGCGGCAGGCTTCAGCGCACAATTCGTCCAGGTCAGCCGCACGCCCTACGGGGAGGAGCGGGCGACGGGTCGGGTGAGCTTGGCCGCCCCGGACAGGTTCCGTTGGGACTTCGACCCCGACGGGCGCGCGTGGGTGAGCAACGGCGCAGAAATGGCGATTTGGGACCCCGTGGCCCGGTCTGTGATGCGCACCGCCGCCCCCAACCTGGCATCCACCCCGGCATTGGCCCTGTTGTCTTCGCTCGATCGCCTGGATGAGGTGTTCGCGGTGCAGGTCGTGTCCGACGCTGCCGACGGCATCCAACTGAAGTTGACGCCCCCCCGCGCAGATGGCCTCGTGGCCTCCGTCAAGCTGCTGGCGGAGACCAGTGGCGCCGTTCGGTCGGTCACCATCTTCGACGCGATGGGCAACAGCACCGAGGTCTCTCTTTCTGGCATTTCCCTTGCGGCGGTTCCAGCCGACCGCTTCACGCTTGCCACGCCGGCCGGCGCCACGGAGTTTCGCGCACCATGAACACCACGACCAGCCGTCAACCCGTCCTGTCAGGCGGGTCGGGCGGTGTGCGCAAAGTGCACCTCGTCAGTCTGGGTTGTCCCAAGAACCGCGTGGACAGCGAGGTCATGGTCGGGCTCCTCCAAGGGGAGGACTACGAACTCGTTCCAGAGCCTGACGCGGCCGACGTCATCGTCGTCAACACCTGCAGCTTCATCCAGCCGGCGACGGAGGAGTCGATCGACACGGTCTTGCAGATGGGCCGGTTCAAGAAGGAGGGGCGCTGCGAAACCCTGGTGGTGACCGGTTGTATGGTCCAACGCTACGGGTCGTCACTTGAGGCCGAGCTGCCCGAGGTCGACGCTTTCCTTGGCACCGGCGAGTACCACCGCATCGCCGAAATCCTCAAGACGCGGGATGCCGCCGCGCCGCGGACGCACGCCGACGTCCCGATGTACCTGCCCGACGAAATGGCGCCTCGGGTCAACTCGTGGAGCGGGTCCTCGGCCTACCTCAAGATCTCGGAGGGGTGTGACCACCGGTGCGCCTTCTGCATCATTCCGACGCTGCGCGGCAAGCTGCGCTCGCGTACGATTCCGTCGCTCGTCGCGGAGGCGCGTCGGCTCGTCGATCAAGGCGTCGTGGAGCTCAACCTCGTCTCCCAGGACAGCACGGCCTACGGCAAGGACATTCCGGGCAAGCCTGGCCTAGGCCCCCTCATGGCCGCGCTGAGCGAGATCGACGCCCTGCGCTGGATCCGGCTGCACTACGCCTACCCCCACGGTCTGCCCGACGGGCTCCTCGACCAGCTCGCCCACAATCCCAAGGTGGTCCGTTACCTCGACATTCCGCTCCAGCATGCGAGCGGTCCGATCCTCAAAGCGATGCGTCGTGGTGTGACCACCGACGGCCAGCGCCGCATCCTAGACCGCATCCGCAAGGCCGTGCCAGACATCGCCGTCCGCACGACCTTCATCGTTGGGTTCCCGGGCGAGACGGACGAGGACTTCGAGACGTTGTGCAACTTCGTTGAAGAGCAGCGCTTCGAACACGTCGGCGTTTTCACGTACTTCCAGGAGGACGGGACGCCGGCGGCGACTCTGCCCGACCAGGTGCCGGAGCCGATCCGCAAGCGCCGCCAGGCCGAGCTCATGCGGAGGCAGAAACGCATTTCGCGCGCCCGCAACCGCGCGCGCGTCGGTACGGTTGCGCCCGTCCTGATCGAAGGGCGCGCCGAGGAGAGCGACGCGTTGCTCAAAGGGCGGCTGCCGACGCAGGCGCCGGACGTCGACGGCGTCGTCTACTTGAACAAGGTCCCCGAAGGCGTGGCCATCGGGCAGATTCGCCGGGTACGCATCACCCAGGCCGGGGACTACGACCTCGTCGGCGAAGTGCTCACTGATTGAGCGCGAGGAGCATGCGGGCCTTGGTGAGCGGCGGGTCCAGGCGCGTTGAGGCCGGCACCTCCCAGGGAATGGACGTCGGCGTCGAGGCCGGTGCGACCTCGTCGAGGAGCGCGAGCAGGGCGGCGACGTCGTCCTCAGGCAGGTCCGAGGTGCGGAGCCTCTGAACGAGTTCGTCGCGAGCGCCCAGGGCAAGAGGGTCGTTGACCAGCTCGTCCGGTGAAATGCCTTGGCCCTGGGTCAAGCGCTGGCCTTCCGCTGTCTCGTAGTGGCCAACGGTAAGGCGCAATGCCCAAGCGCCAGGGTCTTGCTCCCGGTAAACCTGCTGGATCGTCCCCTTGCCATAGGTCGGACTGCCGACGAGGGTCGCGCGGCGGTGAGCGCGCAGGGCCGCCGCGACGAGTTCGCTGGCGGAGGCCGTCTGCCCGTTGATGAGGACGATGAGCGGGCGTTGTACGTCGCCCCCTGCGGTGGCTTGGTGGATGGCGTCGGGTGCGCCGCGCACGCGTTCGGTCGCGATGAGGCCGCCGTCGAGGAAGGCGTCGGCCACCGAGAGGGCCTCGCTCATCCGGCCACCGGCGTTGTCGCGTAGGTCGAGAATCAGCGCGCGGGCATCCGCGTGGGTGGCGAGGGCGGCGTCGATGGCGCGAGCCGACCCGTCCGCGAACTCGTGGAGGCGCAGGTAGAGCAGGTCGTTGGGCAGTCGCTCTTGGGTGAGCAGCGGGTTTTCAACGACGTCACGGACGATGGTCATGGCGTCGACCCGGCCGTCTTCGCCGCGCAGGATCTCCAGAGCGACGGGGGTGCCCCGTTCACCGGCCAGCCAGCCTTGGACGGCATCCGTGGGTTGGTCGGCCGTGGACCGGCCGTCGATCGCGCGGATCAGGTCGCCCGTCCGCAAGCCGGCGCGGGCGGCGGGGCTGCCGGCCAAGACGGAGACGATGACGGTCCCACTGGCCCCGGGGCGAAGGTCCACGCCAACTTGAACGCCCGTGGGGCCGCCGAATGACGAGACGGCCTCCAACTGCTGCAGGTCCATCCAGTCCGAATGCGGGTCAAGGGCATCGACCATGCCCTCGATCGCCGCCACCGCGAGTTCCTGGGCGTCGGGGGGGTCGGCGTGGTCCCGTTCGATGATGCCGAACACGCGCGCCAACAGGTCAAACGACGCGTACGGGTCTTGGGCGCGGGCGACGGCGGCATGACCGAGCCCGATGCCCGCCCCGATTCCGGCCAGCCAGATTGTCGAGTACGCCAGTACGGCTGCGATCCGGGGGGTCGACATGACCCATCGTACCGAGGCGGGCGCGATAGGTCCAACCCATGCGGGTGGGCGTGTTCGGCGGTAGCTTCGATCCCCCCCATGTGGGCCATGGCATGGTCGCCGCCTGGCTTCACTGGTCGGGCTTGTGCGACGAGGTTTGGTTGGTACCCACCTACGTCCATCCCTTCGCCAAGGACCTGGGTCCATTCCATTGGCGTGTGGCGATGGCGACGGCCCTCGCCGACGCCGTGGGGCCCTGGGTGAAGGTGGAGCCCATCGAGGCGTCACTTGCGGCCCCGAGCTTCACGGTCGTCACTCTGGACGCCCTGTCTCTTCGCCACCCGACCCATCGCTTTCGCTTGGTCATGGGGGCCGACAACGTGCCGGACGCGCCGAAGTGGCGGGAGTGGGACCGCGTCTTGGCCCAGTATGACCCGATCATCGTCGGGCGTTTGGGTTGGCCCGAGCCAGGTGGCAGCCCGGTCTTCCCCGACGTCGCGAGCCGTGACGTCCGCGGTCGGAAGGCCGACGGGCGACCCTACGCCCATCTGCTCGTGCCAGCGGTGGCCCGGCTCTACGACGCGCCCGATCGGCGCGGCGCGTGACGCTGGTCGCTGACGCCTTGAAGCGTCCCCACGCCTTTGTGGGGCCCGCAGCCGACGGTGCTCCCGCCGATGTCGCCACCCTTCGCCAGGTCCACGGAGACGGCCTCCTATGGGTCGAACGCGGCGGCGCCGCTGGCGAGGGCGACGGGCTGCTGACCCAGACGCCTGGCGTGACCGTGTCCGTTCGGACCGCCGATTGTGTCCCGCTGTTGCTTTCCGGACGGCAATCGGTCGGAGCGGTGCATGCGGGATGGCGAGGGGCAGCGATGGGGATCGCCTCCAAGGCCGTGGCGCAACTGCTTTCGCGCGGGGAGGCCGTGGACGACCTGAAAGGCGTGCTCGGGCCCGCCATCCACGGTGAGGACTACGAAGTCGGCGAGGAGGTGGTCCAGGCGCTCGCGGCGACCGGGTGCCCGCCGGCGACCTTCGTGGTCGGGCGGTCGGAGCGTGGGCGCCCGTGCGTCGACGTGGCTGCGGTTGTCGCGTGGCAACTGCGTCGCGCAGGAGTCCGCACCGTCGTTCAGCTGGGCCCATCCACCTTCCGGGAGCCGATGTGGGCCTCCGCCCGCCGGGATGGGGTTCACGCGGGCCGCAACTTGGCTTGGATTCGCCTGTGATCGCCTGGTTGGCCCTTTCGGCATGTCAGGAGCCCGACCCGGAACTGGTCGCGCTCGCGAGGGCGTTTTCCGAGTACGATCGCGGCCGCGCGGCGCTCGAGGCGGGCCGGCCGGCCGACGCCGTCGCGGCCCTCGACGCCGCACTGGCCGTGCGACCCGGCGATCCGCTGTTGGGCGCCTGGCGGGCTCACGCGCTTGCAGAATCTGGCGACGTCGCGGGTGCCGTCAAGGGCTTTGACGCCGTCCTTGAGGCGTGGCCAGACTTCACGCCAGCGCGGCTCCTGCGCGGCACCCTGCGCCTTCAATTGGGCGATGTCGACGGCGCGGCGACGGACGTCAAGCGCGCCGTGGGCCAGGACTGGCTCGCGGCCCGCTCGTTGCGGCTCGATCCCGTCATCGGTCCGTGGCTGGAGGACCCCCGTTTTGCGGCCCTGCCTCGGGAGTCGCTGCGGGTGGCGGTGCAGGGCCCGGAGGGGTCGGTGTTCATAGGTAGCGAGGCCATGGTCCGGATCGGCGTCCTCGGGGCCGACGACGACCCGATCCACCTCGATCTCGCTGGGCAGGGACCGTGGGAGCTGGCTTCGGTGACGGAGTCCACGCGGCCGACGACCGACGGCCCGCTTCGCGATCTGCGGCTTGGGCTGCGGGCGAAGGGGGCGGGACGGGTGGAAGTGGCCGGCCAGGTCGTCGCGGGCCCCTGGCGGGCGCCGCTGCCGAGCCTTGTCCTTGAGTCGGTCGCGCCACCCGGAACCCCAGTCGTGGAGTCGAGGCTCGTTTGGGCGACGCCGTCGGAGGTGCTCGCGGGGCGCGCGGTGCCGTCGGCGTTCATCGGCGCTGCTGGCCTGGTGGTCGTCGTGGAGCCGGGCGACGACGTCGCGATCTCTCCCCAGCCCTCCGCGCCGCCGGTCCGCTATGAGCGAGAAGGGGTGGCGGTCGCCTTCGTCTTTCCCGACGTCCGCGAAGCCGTCAGCGTCGAAGTCCGGCACGAGGGGGAGCTGATCCGCCGGGGCCCGCCCGACCCCGAGGCGGCGGCGCGATAGCTGCGCCGGTCGAGGTGTCTATGGACCGGCAGGCCCTGCTCGATCGACTCGCGGCCCACGAAGCGGCGTCGCGCGCCGGCGGCGGTCCCGAGCGCGTAGCCCGGCATCGCGAGCGCGGGCATTGGACGGCCCACGAACGCATCGAGGCCCTGCTGGACGCGGGATCCTTCATCGAGCTCGACGCCTTCGTGACGCACCAGTGCCACGACTTCGGCATGGAGAACCAACGGATTGCCGGCGACGGGGTCGTCACCGGCTACGGCCGCGTCAACGGCCGGCTGGTCTACGTTTACGCCCAGGACTTGACGGTGTTCGGCGGCAGCCTGTCGGCGGCCCACGCGCGCAAGATCTGCAAGATCATGGACCTCGCGCTGCGCAACGGCGCCCCGATCGTCGGGCTCAACGACTCGGGTGGAGCGCGCATCCAGGAAGGTGTCGGAAGCCTTGCCGGGTACGCCGACATCTTTCTTCGGAACACGCTCGCCTCCGGCGTCGTGCCTCAGATCTCGGCCATTCTCGGCCCGTGTGCAGGCGGGGCGGTCTACTCGCCGGCGATCACGGACTTCATCGCGATGGTCGAAGGCAGCTCCTACATGTTCGTCACGGGGCCCGAAGTGCTCCGAACGGTGACCCACGAGGTCGTCACACAGGAGGCGCTCGGCGGCGCGACGACCCACGCGACGAAGAGCGGCGTCGCCCAATTCAAGGTCGCGGACGAGCCCGAGATGGTGGCGCTGTTGCGCGAGCTGCTCGCATACCTGCCGCAAAACAACCAAGAGACGGCGCCCACCCGGCCCACCTCGGACCCCGCGGATCGGCGTTGCGACGGGCTCATCGACGTCGTCCCAACGAATCCCAACAAGCCGTACGACATTGCGCACGTGATTCGGGAGCTGGTCGACGACGGACGATTCCTCGCCGTCGCGCCAGACCACGCGCCCAACATCGTGATCGGATTCGCTCATATGGGCGGTCGGTCGATCGGCGTGATCGCCAATCAACCGGCCGCGTTGGCGGGCTGCCTCGACATCGACAGCTCGGTCAAGGGGGCGAGGTTCGTCCGTTTCTGCGACGCCTTCAACATTCCGCTGATCACGTTCGAGGACGTCCCCGGGTTCCTGCCAGGCACCGTGCAGGAGTACGGCGGCATCATTCGCCACGGCGCCAAGTTGTTGTACGCTTTTGCCGAAGCCACGGGTCCCAAGGTCACGGTCATCACCCGCCAGGCCTATGGAGGGGCCTACGACGTGATGAACAGCAAGCACATCCGAGCCGACCTCAACCTGGCGTGGCCGACGGCCGAGATTGCCGTGATGGGCCCCGAGGGCGCCGTCAGCATCGTCTTCCGTCGCGAATTGGCCGAAGCGGCCGATCCGGTGGCCAAGCGGGCGGAGTTGATCGACGCCTACCGTACACATTTCGCGCACCCTTACCGGGCGGCTGAATTGGGATTCGTCGATGCGGTGATTCGTCCGGAAGAGACCCGCCGGCATCTCGTGAGCGCCTTCGATGCCCTCGAGGGCAAGCGGGATCGCAATCCGCCGCGCAAACATGGGAACATCCCGCTCTGACCCAGGTTGACGGGGGCCCGGCCGTCCGCTAGGCAGCCGGGCCTTTGGGTGAGGAACGCGATGGTGCGCATTCGTTTGACTCGGCTGGGTGCCAAGAAGCGCCCTCACTACCGGGTCGTGGCAGCAGACAAGCGCTCTCCGCGCGACGGCCGGTTCATTGAGCTGCTCGGTTGGTACGATCCCAAGACGGATCCCTCCACGGTCAAGCTCGACCTGCCCCGCGTCGACCATTGGCTCGGCCAGGGCGCGCAGCCGACCGAGACCGTGGCCCGCCTGATCAAGAAGGCCAAGGCCGAAGCCGGGGCGGCGGCGTGAGCGACCTCGTCCTCCACTTGGTGACACCGTTCGTCCAACACCCCGACGAGCTGTCGATCACGCCGGTGGACTCTCCCGACGTGCTCGTTCTCGAACTTCGGGCTCACCCTGACGACGTGTCCCGCATCGACGGGGACCGCGGCCGGACCCTTCGCAGCATTCGCGCGGTCGTCAGCGCCGCCGCTGGCGAGCGCAAGACCACGGTCGAGCTGATCGGAGCGGACGGACAAACAGTCGGTCCGCACGCGGACTGACGATCCGCCCCGACGACGTCGTCTGGGGGCGTGTTGTCGGCGTGTTCGGCGTGGGTGGAGGCGTGCGCGTCTTCGCCGACCACCGCGCATCGACACTGCTGGATCGCTGGTGCCCCGTCACCTTCGTCTTCGGCGACGGGCGGCGTCAAGAGGCTCGGATGCGGGTACGGCCCGGGCCGGGCGAACGGATCGTCGGGCAGGTCGACGGCGTCAAGGATCGCGAGGCGGCGCGCGCCCTGATGGGTGCCTCGATCGTCGTCGCTGCAGAGCGCCTCCCGCCCCCTGAGGCCGGCAGCTGGTACGTCCGCGACCTGTTGGGGCTGCCGGTGCTCGTCGAAGGTCGAGAGGTGGGCCGCGTCGTCGAGATTTTCCAAGCCGGCCCCGTGGACGTCCTCGAGATCAAGGCGCCGGGCCGCGAAGGCGTCTTCGTCCCGATGGTCGAGGCCAACGTGGTCGAGGTGCGGCCCGGCGAAGGGGTCGAACTGACGTTGGCGGCCTGGTCGGGAGCCGAGTGATGGACATCGACGTCGTCACCCTCTTTCCGGACGCCATCCTCGCCCCGCTGGGTACGTCGATTGTGGGTCGCGCGCAGCGCGAGGGTCGATTTGGCCTGCGTGCGGTCGATTTGCGGCCATTCGGTAGGGGAAAGCACCACGTCGTCGACGACACGCCGTACGGCGGTGGGCCGGGCATGGTGATGCGGGCTGACGTGGTGGCCGACGCGATCGCGAGCGTCCGTCGCGCGGGTTCTCGGGTCTTGTTGACCTCGGCCGCGGGGACGCCGGTACGGCAGGCGGATGTGGCCCGATGGGCCAAGGAAGCGCACCTCATCGTGGTCTGTGGCCACTACGAGGGCATCGACGACCGAATCCGGCACGTCGTCGACGAGGAGGTTTGCCTCGGCGATTTCGTGATGACGGGGGGGGAGATCGCGGCCGTGGCGATCGTCGACGCGGTCGTTCGGCTTCTCCCCGACGTGCTTGGCAACGCTGAGAGCCCATTGGCGGAGTCCTTCGTCGCGGGTCTGCTCGAGGCGCCGCAGTACACGCGGCCCTTGTCGTGGGAGGGCCACGAGGTTCCCGCGGTTCTCAGGTCTGGCCACCACGGCGAAATCGCGACCTGGAGGCGCACTGAGGCGCTGGATCGGACCCGCCGACGTCGGCCGGACCTGGCCGCAGCCTTTGACGGGCCAGGGGACGCCGAATAGGCGCGCTGGCCGCCGTCGGACACCGGGTGAGACGGCCATACCGGGTGACGTGATGAACCTGATCCAGACCATCGAACGCGAGATTGTGACCAACCGCGAGCGGGCCGACGTCGACGTCCGCCCTGGCGACACCGTCCGCGTTCACGCGAAGATCATCGAGGGCGACAAGGCCCGCATCCAGGTCTACGAAGGGACCGTGATCCGGATCCACCGCAATGGCCCGGGCACGACCTTCACGGTTCGCAAGATGTCCTCTGGCGTCGGCGTTGAGCGCATCTTCCCGGCGTCGTCGCCGAACATCGCGAAGATCGAAGTCGTCTCGCGGTACAAGGTCCGGCGCGCCCGCCTGTACTTCCTGCGCCGCTTGACCGGAAAGGCCGCGCGCCTCAAGCCGCTTCGGGACACGACCCGGGACGCGGCCGCCCGCTGAGCGAGGACGACCAGGGCCTCCGGGCTCGGCGTGATGCGCTGCAGATGGGCCTCGACGCCGAGGCTGCCGTTTGCGAGGAACTGATCCGTCGCGGGTGGCGGGTCGTCGCGCGCCGGTACGTCGGCCATGGTGCCGAGATCGACGTGATCGCGGTGAATGCCGATGCCCTGCGCTTCATCGAGGTCAAGGCGCGATCGTCCTCCGACGGTTTGGAGGCCGTCGACGACCTCAAAGTGGCCCGTCTGTCGGGTGCGGCTGACGCCTGGCTCGACGCCAACCCCGGCGACTGGACGGACATCGCGTTCGCGATCGCCATCGTCGCCCCTGACGACGGGGCTTGGTCGATCACGTGGCTCGACGACGCCTTTGATGGCACCCGCTAGCGGCCTTCTAAGGGGCCGCCCCTACGGATTTGTCCCGGCGAACCCTTGGCGGTAGCTGAACTGCAGGCCCGCCGAGACGCCGCGGGTGCCCTGTGTGGACACCTCGTACAGGTGCTCGGGGTGATGCGGAGTGGTGAGCGCCACGTCGAAGTTCGCGCGGACGCCGAACCCGCCAACGGTGGCGCGGACGAGCGCGCCTGCGGCGCCTGTGACCGTCTCGCCGCTTGTCACAGGGATGGTGCGGCCCGCTTCGAGGGTGTTGGGAAGCCATACGCCGCTGGCGTGGTCCGCCCAAGTGTCCCAGCTGGCCGAGGCTGTGGGCCCAAGGGCCAGCGTGTTGTCTTCGTTGTCGATGGGGCGCCAGGACACGCCTCCGGCCAGATGGAACCGCGATGCTGCGCGAAGCAGGACGGCCTTCGCGAGGTCGGTACCGTCGATGTCGGTGAGGTCGATCTCAGCGCGGTTCTCGATGCGTCCGCCGACGGCCACCCAGGGCTCTCCCTGGCCGCGCGTACGCGAAAATGCGCCCGAAAAGCGCAGCGCGGACCCACCTGCGGCCACGCCGCGCGCGTCGATCGGGCCCGTCCACAAGTTCTTGCCCTTGGAGCCGGGTCGGAAGGCGACGTCGAGGCGCCAACTTCCGGCGTGCGATTCGTTGCGCGACTCCGACCAGGGCGCTGCGGCGACACCGAGCCACAGGCCCGAAACGCCGGAGCCCTCCACCCGGTAGGGGGCGGGGGCGGTCTCCGTGGTCGGGTAGGAGCCGGCCCCGCTCAGCGGCTCGAAGATCATCGGAACGGAGTCGGGGTAGTCGATGATCAGCGACGGCACAGTCTCCAGGTGCAACGTCGCAGCCAACACCCGGACCGGGGCGAATTCCAGGCCGAGGTCGAAGCCCTGGCGGGAAACGTGCCGCTCGGAAACGTGCACGTCGTCCTGAAGGAGGTCGGCGCGCTGCCATTGGCCGGCCCACCCCGCCGTGACGCGACCCCCGAGGCGGTCGGGGAACTCGGTGACGTCTGCCGCCCAGACAGCGGTGCCGATCGCCAGTAGCACCCGCGTGCCTCCCGGCGCGCCATAGCCGCTCACGGGCCTGCAGGCGACGGGCTCGTCAGTCGTCTTCGCGCAGGCCGTAGTCCTTCATCTTGAGTTGCAGGGACTTTCGCGAAATACCCAGCCGTCGGGCTGCGCGGGTGACGTTGCACTCTTCGGCGTCCAGGGCGCGCCGGATGCGTTCTCGCTCGAGGCGCGAAGTGTGGACGCGGACGTACTCTTTGAGATCGAGGCCGTCGCCCGAAGGCAGAGCATCGGCTGGGGGCCCAAGGCCGTCCAGGTCCTCCAGCCGGATCTGCTCGCCGTCGGCCAACAGAACTGCGCGCTCGAGCACGTTCTCCAGCTCGCGGATGTTGCCCGGCCAACGGTGTCGTAGCAACAGGGCCATCGCGTCGGGGTCGATGCCGTGGACCCGCCGCGCCAGGCGTGCGCTGAAGCGCTCGACGAACTGGGCCGCGAGTACCGGCAGGTCGTCGAGCCGGTCCCGAAGGGGCGGAAGGTCGATCGGGACGACGTGAAGCCGGTAGTACAGATCCTCGCGGAACTGGCCGTCAGCGACGCGTTGGGCGAGGTCGACGTGGGTGGCTGCGATGACGCGAACGTCGATCTCGATCTCGCGGATCCCGCCGACGCGGTCGATCTTCCGTTCTTGCAAGGCCCGCAGCAGCTTGACCTGAAGGTCGCGGGGGAGCTCTCCAATTTCGTCGAGGAAGAGCGTTCCGCCCTGCGCGAGTTCGAACCGGCCTGGCTTTGTATGGACGGCCCCGGTGAACGCGCCCTTTTCGTAGCCGAAGAGCTCGGACTCGAAGAGGGTGTCGGGGATAGCGCCACAGTTGATTTGGACGAACGGCCCATTGCGGCGCGAAGACAGGGCGTGAATCGACCGGGCCACGACTTCTTTGCCCGTACCCGTTTCGCCCGTGACGAGGACCGTGGCGGGGGAGTCCGCCACCTTCTCCACGAGGCGCGCGACGGTCCGCATGCGAGGCGTGTCGCCGACGACCCAGGGCGTGCTGCCCTCGGCGACGAGGCGACGGGTGTTGCGGGCCTCCGTGGCCAGCGCTTTGCGCACCACGGCCTGAAGTTCGTCGACGTCGAACGGCTTGCTCACGTAGTCGAAGGCGCCGTCCCGCGTGGCCGCAACGGCCGCGGGCACAGTCGCATAGGCCGTGACGAGGATGACGGGGAGGCCCGGCAAACGGGCCCGGATCCAGGCCAGCAGTCCGATCCCGTCGAGCTCTGGCATCTTGACGTCGGAGATCACGAGTTGGAAGGGCTCTTGACCCAAGAGTTGGGTCGCGACGCGCCCGTCCTCGGCCACATCGACCTCGTGTCCCATACGGCGGAGGTGGGCGGCGAGGACCTTTCGGATGTTCGGTTCGTCGTCGACGACAAGGATGCGAGGGGCGGCCACGGCTGGTGCTAACGGGCAGTTCGCGAGGCGGCGCCGACGGAGGTAAGGGCTGAACCGAATGCCGCGCCGTCGGGGACGTCGCAGCGGGGTGGAGGCTCCATGCGTGGATGGTGGGTTGGGTTGGCCCTTGGCGCTGCGCCGATGGCTTTCGCTGGCGAAAAGGCAGCCGACTTTACCTTGCGGGACCTGAACGGGCAGTCTGCCACGTTGTCTCAGTACGCTGGCAAGGTTGTCGTGATGTCGTTCTGGGCGACGTGGTGCGCCCCCTGCAAAGAGGAAATGCCCCATTTGCAGACGATGTACAACGAGCGCAAGGACAAGGGCTTGGTCGTGCTGTCGATCTCGACCGACGACGCGCGCAGCGCGAGCCGGGTCAAGCCGTACATCGAAAAAATGGGGTACAACTTCCCTGTCTTGCTCGACCGCGACAGCACCGTCATCGGTTCGCACAACCCGAGCAAGTCGGTTCCCTACACGGTCGTCGTGGATCGCAAGGGCGAGGTCGTGCAGCGCATCGCCGGCTACAATCCGGGCGATGAGGCGGCCCTGATCGCCCTCGTCGACAAGTTGCTCGCAGCCCCGTGATCGTCCTTCTGGCCGGCATGGCCGCTGCCGAGGAACCCGGCAGCGGCGTCGTCGTGAACGACGACCTCGAACTCCGCTACTGGCGCAGCGACGAACGGCTGCCTGGGTACCCGGACAACGCCGTCTACAACTACCTGGAACAGGTCAACCGGTTGAATATCGGTTGGACCCGCGGTTCGTGGACGTTCGAGGCCCAGGTCGATGAAGTCGCGCTCTTCGCCAACCGCCACTACCTTGGCGACGATCTCATCATCGAGAATGACCTGCTTCCGGACGGCGACGCCCCGCTGTACGGCCAATCGATCTTCAACGTCATGCCCGGCGATTCGTACCTGAACCCCGAAAAGGTGCGGGCGCGGTACGAGTCGAAGGTCGCCACCGTCACCCTCGGCGACGCGTATTCGGCTTTCGGTCGCGGCTTCGCGTTGAACCTCAACCGAAACGTCGACATCGACATCGACACGAGCATCCAGGGGGCCAAGGTCGTTTGGCGTCCTGGAATGTGGGACGTGACGGCGCTCGCCGGCCAGACCAACCCCCAGCAGGTGAGCCAGGACAATCCCAACGAGGTGATCGAAGGGGACCGTCGCCACCTCATCACCGGCGTCCGCGCCGAGCGATTCGGTCTCGGGCCGGCCAATGTGGGCGCGCACGTTGTCGGGTACGGTTTCGCCGACGGCCCGGGTTGGGACGCGGCCTTCTCTACGGTCCAGGGCTTGGATGCGTTGGTCGGCGGCGCAACGGCCGAAGCGCTCGGCATCGGTGGCTTCGACGTGTTCCTGGAGGCCGACGCCATCGGCCTGCTATCCGACCGCGTGCCCGGGGCGGGCGAACCGGGAGAGCGGCCCCGCGGGGCCGCGGTCTACGGTTCGGTGTCGACCTACCCGGGTCCGGTCACCATCTTGGTCGAGGGAAAGCGGACCGTCGCCACCGAGTTGATCAACGCCGTCGGGACCGTGGACGCCACCGAGTACATGGTGGGCCCGAGTCTTGAGTACGAACGCGCGATCAATGAGGACACCTCTTCGGCGCTCAACTCGAACGACATCGGCGGTGGCCGCGTTCAAATTGACGTCGCCGTCGTGCCCGGCAAGGTGATCCCGTACGTCTCCTGTGCGACGTTTCGCGATTTGGACGTCGGCGGCGCTCACTTCAATCCCGTGCCTGAGACCATCGTCCACCCTGTCGTGGGGATGGAGGTGCTGCTGCACGAGGTGTCGTGGCTCGTCGACGTCGGGTACCGGGTCGATGACCGCGACGGAACCAACCTCGGCGCAGACCGGCAACTCCACGGCAATTCGGGCTTCCACATGCCGATCGCGGGACCGGTGCACGCCGATTGGACGGTGCAGTTCGAGCGCTTCCAATGGGGCGCCAACGCGTTTCAGCAGTCGGACTTCTTCGAGGTCGAGAACGCCCTGACGCTTGGGTGGGGCAAGGCCGTCGCGCTCATCGGCTACCTCGACACGACGACCAACCCGCTGGTCGACACGACCGGCAACCTCTCTGAAACGGCCTACGGGGCGGCGGAGATTCAGGTTCGGCCCGCGAGCGCGTGGACGATCAAGGCCTTCTACGGCGCCTACAAGGCGGGCATCCGGTGCGCGGGTGGCCAATGCCGGCAGCTTCCGGGCTTCGATGGGGCGCGTTTGGCCGTGTTGGGCACGTTCTGACGCTCGCGGGTTAGGCGCGCGCCCTCCCGAGGGACCCCGTGCGCGCCAGCGAAATCCGTGAGGCCTTCCTGCGCTACTTCGCCGAGCAGGGGCACACCCTGGTCAATTCGTCGAGCCTCGTGCCGCACGACGACCCGACGCTGTACTTCACGAACGCAGGGATGGTGCAGTTCAAAGACGTCTTCACGGGCGTCGACCGCCGGAGCTACCGCCGCGCCGCGACGTCGCAAAAATGCCTGCGCGTATCGGGGAAACACAACGACCTCGAGAATGTCGGCCGCACCCCGCGCCACCACACGGTCTTCGAGATGCTCGGGAACTTCAGCTTCGGCGACTACGTCAAGGAAGAGGCGATCGGCTTTGCCTGGGAGTTGTTGACCCAGCGCCTTCGGATCGACCCGAACCGGCTTTGGATCACGGTCTTCGAGGAAGACGACGAAGCCGAGGCGATCTGGCGCGACCGCATCGGCGTGCCGGCGCGGCGCATCCAGCGGCTTGGCGCGAAGGAGAACTTCTGGTCCATGGGCGACGTAGGCCCGTGTGGTCCTTGTTCGGAGATTCACTACGACCACGGCGCCCACCTCGACGCGCGGGATGACGGCCCGGCCTCGGACAGCCCCCGGTACGTCGAGATCTGGAATCTCGTGTTCATGCAGTACGAACAGACGGCCGACGGTCGGAGGGAGCGTTTGCCGCGTCCGTCGATCGATACCGGCGCTGGCCTCGAGCGCCTTGCCGCCGTGCTCCAAGGCGTCACGAACAACTATGACACGGACCTGTTCCAGCCGCTGGTCGCCGGTGCGGCGGCGGATGCCGGCGTCACCTTGGGCGCGGACCCGGAGACGGACACCGCCCTGCGCGTGATCGCCGACCACAGCCGGGCCACAGCTTTTCTCATCGCCGACGGCGTGATGCCGTCCAACGCAGGCCGCGGCGACGTCCTTCGCCGAATCATGCGCCGCGCGATTCGGTTCGGCGTCAAACTTGGTCTGGATCGTCCGTTTTTCCATCGCGCGACCGAGCGCGTCGTCGAGCACATGGCCGAAACGTGGCCCGAGCTCACGGATCGAGCGCGCTTCGTCCACGAAGTCGTACACGGTGAAGAGGAGCGGTTCCGCCGGACGCTCGGCCGTGGCATGAAGCTGCTGGACTCCGAGCTCACGGGTATGGGCGCAGGAGGGAAGCTTGGCGGCGACGTCGCCTTCACCCTGTCCGACACCTTTGGCTTCCCGCTGGACCTCACGGAGCTCATCGCCGCGGAGCGCGGCGTGACCGTGGACGCCGCGGGCTTCGACGCGGCGATGGCCGCCCAGAAGGCCCGCGGCCGCGCCGCCTGGAAGGGCAGCGGTGAAGTTGCGGTGGGCGAGCTGTGGGGACACTTCGCCCAGGAGCACGGGACGACTCGCTTCACCGGGTACAGCGCGACTGACGGCGTAGGGACCGTCGTCGGCCTCGTTTCGACGAAGGGGGGCGGCGCCGAGCCCGTCCACCGACTCGAGGCCGGCGAAGAGGGCATCGTGCTGCTCGACGCGACGCCGTGCCACGCGGAGTCGGGCGGCCAGGGCGGCGACACGGGGTCGTTGGGTTCCTTCACCGTCCAAGACACGACCGCCGCAGCGGGCGTCTGGCAACACCGGGGCGTGGCGGGGGCTGCGCTGGCCGTCGGCGACGTTGTGGAGGCCCAGGTCGACGTCGAGCGGCGGGACCGCACGCGCCGCAACCACACGGGAACCCACCTGCTGCATGCGGCGCTGCGAGCCGTCCTTGGCGCTCACGTCACCCAGAAGGGGTCGCTCGTGGGTCCGGACCGCCTGCGCTTCGACTTCTCCCATCACCGCGCAATGACGCGCGACGAGGTCGAGCGCGTCGAAGACCTCGTCCTAGGCGAAGTGCTTCGCAACACGTCGGTCGCCACGAGCGAGGAGGCCCTCGCGGATGCCGTGGCTGGCGGCGCGATGGCGCTGTTTGGCGAGAAGTACGACGATCGGGTTCGGGTGGTGCGCGTCCCCGGTTTCTCGACGGAACTCTGTGGTGGCACCCATGTCCGCGCCACCGGCGACATCGGCCTGCTGCGGATCGTAGGCGAGTCCGGCGTCGCGGCGGGCATTCGACGCGTCGAAGCCCAGACAGGCACAGGAGCAATGCGCCACCTTCGCGCTTTGGCGGGTCAGGTCCAGGGCGTCGCGGAAGCGCTCAAGACCTCGCCGGATCGGTTGGGCGACGCCGTGACGCGGCTGCTCGACGACCGACGCACCCTCGAACACGAACTGGCAGCGATGCGTGGGGCCCAAGCGGCTTCGCGGGCGGCGGACCTCGCGTCCTTGGCCGTCGATGTGGGCGGCGTCAAGGTGCTGGTCGCGCAGGTTGAGGGCGACCTCAAGGAAGCTGCCGACCGCGTTCGCGAGCAACTGGGGACGTGTGTCGTGGTGTTGGCCGCGGTGGCCGACGGGCGCGGGACACTCATCGTGGCCGCGTCCCGGGACCTCGCCGCCCGCGTGCACGCCGGCCGCATCGTTGGCGAGGTCGCACCGCTGATCGGGGGCCGTGGCGGTGGTCGACCCGACTTGGCGCAGGCGGGTGGCCCGGATGTTTCCGCCTTGGCGGCGGCCTTGGTGCGCGCCGATCAACTCGTTCGTTCCGCCTTGGGCGGGGAGGTCTCGTGAAGCTCGAATCCAGTCGTGTGATGGTCACGGGTGCCGCGTCCGGCATGGGGCGCGAGTTCGCGCTGCAGTTGGCGCGGTCGGGTGCGCGGGTCGCGGCCGTGGACATGGACGACGCCAAGCTCGCTGCCCTGGTCGAGGAGGGGGGGGGCCGCATCGTTTCCTACCGGTGTGACGTGTCCGACGAAGCGGCGGTGGTTGAAACGATGGCCGCAGCGTCTGCGGCCTTCGACGGCCTCGACGGCCTCGTCAACAATGCCGGCATCTTCCGCGATGGGCTGCTCGTGCGCCCGGACAAGGAGACGGGCACGGTCAAGCGGATGACCATGGCTCAGTGGAACGCGGTCATCGCGGTGGACCTGACGGGACCGTTCTTGTGTACGAGGGAGTTCGCGGCTCAAGTCATCGAGCGCAAGATCCCTACGTCGGTCATCGTGAACGTCAGCTCGGTTGCGCGTCACGGCAACCCTGGCCAGTCGAACTACTCGGCGGCGAAGGCGGGTCTCGTGGCCGACACGAAAGTTTGGGGCGTGGAGCTCGCTCGCTACGGAATCCGCGTCGGGGCCGTGGCACCGGGCTTCGTCGACACACCCATCCTGCAAGGCATGCGTCCCGAAGTGCTCGGCAAGATGCTCGAGGGCGTGCCACTGCGGCGCGCGGCCTCCACGACCGAGATCTGGCAGGCCGTGCGCTTCATTTTTGAATGCGACTACTTCACGAGCCGCTGCATCGACGTCGACGGCGGCCTGACGATCTAGCAGGCTTCTGCAAAGAGGGCGAAACGCTCGCCGGCGTGCCGGGGAGCGTGATGACCGGCGCCGTCCGACGCGAGCCCGCGAGGGCCCCGGGAGGGCGGACTAGGTGCCGCCCTTCGCCTTGTACTTCTCAGCGGTTTCGAAGAGGACGGCCTCGAGCAGGCGCGCCTCCTGGTCGTCGAGATTGCCTTTGGTCTTCGCCTGAAGTGTCTGCAGAAGTCCGATGGTCTGTTGGGCCATCGACAGGTCGATGGGGCCGGCCTCGGGGCCCTCGCCAAGAGACGACATGGCCGACGTGGCCAGGGACACGACGAAGGACGAAAACGTCACCTGCAGTTCGGCCACACGGCCTCCAAGGCGACCAAGCTAGGGACGGCCAAGGGGGTCGGCAAGCGCCCTCGGGCGATTAGGGGGGTGGCGATGTTCGTTTGGCTTGCCCTGTGGTTGTCGGTCGTGGATGTGCAGGCCGCGTCCTCCAAGGCCGAGACGCCTGCCGAGTCCTATGAGCGCGGCCTGAAGCTGCTTCGGCGGGGCTCGACCACGAAGGCATTGGAGGTGTTCAACCGCCTCCGCAACTTCCATCGCGACGATCCGGTGTCGCTCAAAGCCCAGCTCGCAATTGCGGACACCTACTTCAAGAAGGGTGACTTCGAGCTGGCGCGGGTCGAGTACGAGGAGTTCGCGGCCTACCATCCGCGGCACCCCGACATGGACTTCGTGACTTGGCGTCTGGGTCAGTGTGTCTGGAAGGACGCGCCGGAATTCGCGGGGCGGGATCAGGGCTTGACGCGAAGCGCGCTGAATGCCTGGGCCGGTTTCGCGACGCGGTACCCCGAGAGCACCTACGCTGAAGACGTGGCGAAGGCTGTCGAGAAAGGCCGCGGCCGGCTTGCTGCGAAGGAGCTGTTCGTCGCGCGCTTCTACGCCCGCAAAGACGCCTGGGGTGCCGTGGCGCGGCGGACGGAGTCGGTCGTCGAGCGGTACGCGGACACCGATTCCGATGAGGAAGCGCGCGCGCTGCTGGCGGCTTCGCTGCACGCGTGGGGCGAGGTGGAGGGAGCGCAGCAGGTTCGCACCGAGCTCGCCAAGCGCCATCCGGACGGGCGCTGGATCGGCTGGACCGATCGACAGCTTCGGTGCCCGCCCGGGGTTCGCCCCGTTGAGCCCATCTTCGTACGCCCCTACCGAGTCCGGGCGCAGGATCTCGCAGGCTTCTGACATGGGCCTGAGCGCCGTTGCCGGAAGGGTCTCGCCGCCATAGTGACGGCGGTCGCGCATCGGAGGACATATGTCTCGTGGATTCGTCGTTTTTGGGCTCGCCCTGATCGGTTGTGGAGGTGACGACGGAACTGGACCCGGTGGGACGGACGGCACGGATTCCAACACGGGCACCTGTGACACGAACCGGCTCGACGCTGATGCGACCTTTCCGGCCACCGGCGCCACCAACGCGTACTACCGCACGACGGTCGAATTCGGCTTTGTCGAGACTGAGGCCACGGCCACGATCACGTTGGCGGACTCCGCTGGCGCCGACGTCGCCGGCACGAACGAAGTGATCGAGGGCACGCGCGTGGTGTTCACGCCGGCCGCCCCGCTCACGCCGGGCGCGACCTACGCGGCGACGCTGAACTGGAGCTGCACGGCCGTGACGTCGACCTTCACGGTCAGCGACGCCGGCGACCCCGTTGGTGGCGGCGATGCCCTGGTCGGCAACACGTACTCGTTGGACCTGGCTTCCGGCCGCTTCATCGAACCTCCCGGGGTCGGGGACATCCTCGAGACGTTCCTCACGTTCGAGCTCTACCTTGGCGTGGAAGCCGCTGGCGCAGCGGATCTGACGTTCATGGGCGCACTCGCGAACGCCGACGGAACCCAAGACGTGTGCACCGAATCGATCATCTTCCCGGTTCCGGCGGACTTCACGGACGACCCTTTCTTCAGCGTCGAATCCGACAGCCTCCCGGTCGAAGTTGAGGGCGTTCAGGTCACGATCGACGACCTGGTTCTGTCGGGCGCATTTACGCCGGACGGCTCAGCGATCCGCGGCGGCGTCCTCGCTGGCAGCATCGACACGCGCACGCTGATGGACGTCCTCGAGATGACCACCGAAGGCGGCGTCTGCGACCTGCTTGCGACCTTCCTCATCGACTGCGAGCCTTGCACGGACGGTTCCGTGACGTGCCTCACCGTCTACGTCGACGACATGGACGCCGAGATCGTTCCGGGCCTCACACTCCAGTCGGTGACGGCCGCAGACATCGAGGCGAATCCGGAATGCGTTGCCCCGGACCCGACTTGAGGTGGCTGGTCGTCGGTTGCGCCCTCGGGTGCGCGACCGGCGTGACGCCAACGACGGATCCGGCACACTCCGTCCACGACTCCACGCCGACAAACGGAGGCCAAGGGACCTCGCCAACGGGATCGACGGGAATCCCGGGCACGACTCCCAGCCCTACGCCGCCCCCAACCGATTCGGCCCCTTGTACTGCGACCCTTTTGGGGAGCTTGCCTGGGGATGGCGATACGGACCTGGCGGTCGACCAAGACGTCCTGATCACGTTTTCGGCTCCAGTGGCCGAGGCCGACCTCTTGGTCTCCAGCGCCGTAGCCGCCGTGACGGTCAACTTGGCCGGCGACGGCCTTTCCGCCAATGTCGCCCCGGACCCAGCGTGGCCGGCGGGCGGGACCGTCGAGTTGGACGTCACCGTCTGCGACGTGACCTCCACCCTGACCTGGACCACGGCGGGGGACGGGCTCGATCCCAACGTCCTCGTCGGACGGACCTACGCGATCGAGTACAGCAGCCTGGTCTGGGTCACGCCCACGAATGCGGACATTCTCGTCCCAGACATCGACGCCATTGCCCTTCAGGTCACGGCGGCCGATGACACGACGCTCGATGCGCTCGTCGGAACGGCGACGCTCGACGGAGCCGCCCTGGAAGCCGACTGCGAAACCGTGCTCGACGCGGGCAGCGGCGACTTCTCGGACAGCCCAATTGCCAGGGTCGGTCCGGTGACGTTGACGATTCCTGCCGGCGCCGTCGACATCGTCATCGAGAATTTCGAGGCCGAGATGGCGTTTGCGTCTCCAGCAGGGGACGAGATCCACGACATCACGGTTTCCGGACGCATCGACACCCGTGAACTAGGTCTAGGTAGCTGCGTGTTGGTCGCGCTCTTTACCGGTGGCACGTGCGTGGCCTGCACCGATGGCGCCCTGCAGTGTCTGGATGCCGTCGCGGAAGCCTCGATTGCCCCTTGGGAACCTGCGCTCGATCTGTCGGCCTGCCCTTAGCAGGCAGTGCACCGTTGCGACGGCGTCTGCAGCGGCCTGAGAGCGTGCCGGGTTGACGCGAGGCTGACGGACGGCCCGCGCGAAGGGGATAGAACGCGTTCTCGCGGGCCTGCTCGCGTGGGGGGCCCGGATGGCGACCGCCATTGCGACGACGGATCCGCGCACGGTCGCGCCGGCGACGGCGTGGGAACGGCCCGTCGTGAGGCTCCTCGTCGACCCGCGCGACATCCACTTCGTGCGCGTGGCGGCCCGGCTCGCGGCCATCGTCTGGACCTGTTCCCTGCTGCTCTTCCTTCTTCCTTGGTCCGCCGTCGCCGTGTTGGGCCCGATCTACGTGGCGTGCCTGTTCGTCTTTGGGATGGGCCGGTTCATCCTCATGCTGCATGCCGTGAGCCACCGGCCGCTGTTCCCCAAGCGCCACCTCATCTTGGAAGCGCTGATTCCATGGACGTTGGGGCCCTTTTTCGGGCAGACGCCGACGTCCTTCGCCGTGCACCACATTGGGATGCATCACCGGGAAGACAACCTCGAAGGGGATCTTTCGAGCACGTTGGCCTACGAGCGCGACAATCCCTGGCATTTCCTACACTATTGGGCTCGATTCTGGTTTTTCGGGCACCTGCACCTCAGCCACTACCTGTGGAAAAACGGTCGGACGCGCTTGCTACGGAGGTTGTGGGTCGGCGAGACGGCTTGGCTTGTGGGCGTCGGCCTCCTGGCGTGGCTCAATCCCGTGGCGACGACGTTCGTGTTCATCCTGCCTCTGCTGTTGATCCGGACCCTCTTCATGACGGGGAACTGGGGCCAGCATGCGTTTGTGGACATCAACAACGCGGACGACCCGTTCCGCTCGGCGACGTGTCTCACGAACACGCGGTACAACCACAAGGCCTACAACGACGGCTACCACATCGTTCACCACATCAAGCCGTCCCTGCATTGGACGGAGATGGCGACGTGGTTTGAAGAGAACTGGGCGGAATTTGCGGCTCACAATGCGGTCGTCTTCCGCGGCGTCGCGGACAATCAGGCCGTGTTTTTCCGGTTGATGACGCAAGACTACACTTGGTTGGCTGAGCGCCTGGTCGAGTTGGGGGACCCGCGTCCGGTGGAGGAGCGCGTCGCGTTTCTACAGGAGCGGGCGCGACGGACCCGTGGGCGTAGGCTCGGCCTCCTCGAGTTCGCTCGCTGAACAGTCCGCGGCCCGCGCGGTGGTGGCGAAGTCGGCCGGGGGTCGCGAGGTGAAGGCCATGGCCCGCCCGCCGGACGGGTGGGCAAAGTGCAGGTGCAGGGCGTGCAGCATGGGTCGCTCGCCGTCCGGCTGCAGCGTGGGTGCTACGGTCTTCGGGGGCGTTCGTCCACGGGCGTACAGGCCGTCGCCGAGCAGCGGGTGTCCCATGGAGGCGAGATGAACGCGGACCTGGTGAGTGCGGCCCGTTTGCAGCGTGCACTCGACCAGGCTCGCGCCGACGCCGCGACTCCGGACGCGCCAGTGGGTGATTGCGCGGCGACCGTCGTCTCGGACGGCCTGTCGGAGGCGGTCGACTGGGTGACGGCCGAGGGGCCGGTCAAGGATACCTCCGTCGGCCGACGGCGTGCCGTGAACGAGGGCCAGGTAGATCCGGCCGGCGCTGTGGTCGGCGAATTGCGCGGCCAGGCACCGATGACTCAGGTCGTTGCGCGCGACGACGATCAGGCCGCTCGTGCCCTTGTCCAGGCGATGGACGATGCCTGCACGTTGTGCGCCGCCGACGGCGGACAACGTCGGTAGGTGGAACATCAGCGCGTGGACGAGGGTGTCGTCCCAGTGCCCGGGGGCGGGGTGGACGACGAGACCCGCGGGTTTGTCGACGACCGCCAAATGGTCGTCGACGTAGACGAGGGTCAGGGGCAGGTCCCGCGCGACGGGCAGGTCGGCCGGACCTGCAGCCGGTGCGATGTCCACATGCAGGTCGGCGTCGACCTGAAGGCTGACGCGGGTGGCGGGCCGCCCGTTGAGAAGGACGCGGCCTTCCTTGACGGCCGTCGCGGCTGCAGAACGCGACAGGTCTGGAAAGGTGGCGGCAAGAACCACGTCGAGTCGGCCGGCACGCGCCGTCCGCCCGGTGATCGTCACCCGGGGAACCTGCGCATGTACCCAGTGACGACCTCGGCCTCGTCGAGTTCGAGCACGCGAGCCATCTCGCGAACGTAGCCGCGGACGAAGGTTGTGCTCGGCAGCGACTCGAAGTCGTCCCCTTCGACGGCGACCAAGTAGCGCTGGGCGATGCGCGTCGTGTCGGACAGCGCGTCGAGGGTGACGCCGCGCGCCTCCCGGACAGCGCGCAGGAGGGCGCCACCGAAACCGTGGCGATCGAGCAAGACGGCAAGTTCGTCGGGTGACGGCCCCACGGACTTGCGTGGGTCCAGAACGATGACGCTGCTGCCGGTGCCGTCGACCGTACGGAGCGCCGGAATCGGTGTGCGGCCCGGCACGGGGAGCGGCGTCGGCGCTGGCATGGGGCCCCGGCTGGGTGCCGCAACGGGGGTCGCGGCAACAGGCGCTGGCGCGGGTGTCGGAGCGCCCAACATCGCAGGCACGCGCGGTGAGGTGAGGTCCTCGTCGGCGGGGACGAGGGTGGGGGGGCCGTCAACCACCGAAGGGCCGGTGGGTAGATCACCCATTTCGTCGAGATGCGTCAGCGCCCGTACGAGGCGAACGGCGGCGGCCGCGGCAGGGTGCACGAGCGTGGATGCGACCTGGTTCCACAGGCCGCTGACTTCGCGATCGGAGGCGGCCCATACCAACATCGCGTCGTAGCGGCGGCGCCGCAGGGGGTCGCGCAGCGCGAACCAAGCTTCATCGAGGCGAGACTTCAGGACGTCGATCGGGCCGACGTCGCCGCCGGCATCGGCGGTCGCTTTGCGGCGCTTGGCAAGGCGGGCTGTGGCCGCGGCGTAGGCGGAGCGAAGCGCCGGCAAGGGAGCTGTCGGGTCGACGCCAAGCTGTTCGTAGAATCCGCCGCTCATCGGGCCGGTCCTACCGCCCCGCCATGGCGGCGGCCACCTCATCGGCGACCGCGGCAAAGTCTGCGGACGACAACGTGCGCACGTCGAGCACGATGGCGTGGTCGGAGACGCGGGCGACGATGGGCTTCGGTGCCGTTCGGAGCCGCCGGCTGACGCCTTCGACGTCGGGAGAGGGAATGGAGACCGCCCATCCGGGCAGGGGCGTCTCGGGCATTGAACCACCGCCGGAGAGGCCGTCGGACGCGATGACGGTGTTGGGCACGCCCCGGTTCGCGAGTTCCTTGGCCAGAGCCGCGGCAAGGCCCGCCAGCTCTGCTGCCGTCAAGGCGAGCGCGTTGGCCGCAGGGGGGCGTTCGCCGCGTTCCCAAACTGCGAGGGTGGCGTCGAGGGCGGCCAGCGTGACCTTGTCGACCCGAAGGGCACGGTAGAGCGGATGTTTGCGAAGGGCCTCGACCAGCGTGGCCCGCCCCAGGATGAGGCCGGCCTGGGGCCCACCGAGCAGTTTGTCGCCAGAGCAGCACGCGAGGTCGACGCCAGCGGCCAGGGTTTCGCGCAGTCCTGGCTCGCCGGGGATGCCGTAGAGGTGGCCGCTGCCGACGTCGTCCACGAGCGGGACTCCCGCGGCCTTCGCCGCCTGGGCCAGGGCCGAGAGGGCGGGGCGTTCGGTGAACCCGACAATGCGGAAGTTCGACGGATGGACGCGCAACCAGAGGGCCGTCCCGGGGCCTGTCGCCCGGATGTAGTCGGCCGTACGCGTCCGGTTGGTCGTCCCCACCTCGCGCAGGGTCGCGCCGCCGCTGGCGACGACATCGGGGACACGGAACGCCCCCCCGATCTCGACGAGTTCGCCGCGCGACACGACGACCTCGCGGCCAGCACCGAGCGCCGTGAGTGCGAGCAGCACGGCGGCGGCGTTGTTGTTGACGACGAGCGCGTCTTCACAGCCCGTAAGGCGCTGGAGGCGGGCCACGAGGCCGGCGGCGCGCCCGCCGCGTCGACCCGTGGCGAGGTCGATTTCGACCGACGACCAGCCGGCGGCGACGGCGCCCGCCGCGGTGATGGCGTCGGCGTGCCACGGGGCGCGGCCGAGGTTCGTGTGGAGCACGACGCCGGTCGCATTCCAAACGGGCACAATGGCCGGACGCGCCCAATTTGCGAGTTCGTCGGCAATGGCGCCGACGAGGTCCTCCGGCGCTACTCCACCCTCGCGCATGGTCCGTCGAGCGCGTTCGAGGACTGTCCGAATGGCCGCGCGGCGTAGCTCGTGGGCTGCATGCGCCAGAGCCGGGTGACGCAAGAGGCGATCGACGGCGGGTAGGGCGCGTTGGGCGTTCGACTGAGGCATGGTGAGGCCGGTGATAGAGCCGAAGGGGGTCCGTTGACCGCGCTTCTGTACTTCGTGGTGGCGGTCTTCGTCGCTGCGCAGGCGACCCGGGCTTGGTGGTCCGACCGCGACGACCTGGCGCGCAACGCGTTGCTGACCCTCGGCTGGACGCTTGCCCTCGCCTACGCCGGCTTTGCGATCAGCCTCCTGCCCGGCCTCGGCGGCTTTCGGTCGCTCTACATGTTGGCGGGTGGGTTCGCCCCGTCCGTTGCACTGTGGGCTGTGGACGAGATCCTGCGGCGGCCAGGTGAGGCGCCTTCCCGTGACGTCCGGGTCTGGGGCTGGGGGACGGCCTTCGTCATTCCGCCGGCCGTGGTCGTGCACCTCGCGGCCTACGGCACGGTGGGGGGCGCGAGTCCGGCGGAATTGGTGGCCGGCGGCTGGGGCTTCCTTGGGCTGTACCGGGTCGTGGACAGGATTGCGGCGGCGAGGCGCGCAGCCCGATGGACGGTGGCGCGAACCCGGCTGGGCTGGTTGCTGGCGGTCGTCGTGGGGGCCGCCGTCGCTACGCTGGCCGAGCATCTTGGCCGCAACCTCGGCGAACCGATCGACGCCGTGGGTCTCAGCCTGAGCCAGCGCGACGCTGCGCTTCAGGGCCTCATTCCTCCGTTTTCTCCGGTCCTGGCGGGGCTCGCGATCCACTTGCTGCACCACACGGTGACCCAAGCCCGGTTGCCTGACCCGCACGAACTGCTGGCCAAGGGGGCAGCGCTCGCAGCGGCCACGGCCTTGCTCGGGCTCGTCGACGGTCTGACCTTCCTCTGGGTCGACACGTTCACGCTCTACCCGTACCACTCGACCTACCAGATCCTGCTCGCGAGCCTCGTCTTCTTGGCGGTCTACGACCCGTTGGTCCGGGAGCGCATTGCCGCGTGGTTGGGTCGAAGACTCAACCCTGGGGCGTACCAACTTGTCGACGCCGTAGGTGAACTGCGGCGGGAGCTGCCGGCGCGCATCGATCGCGATGAGGTAGCAGACGACCTTGTCGCCGGGCTGCACGGGTCTGGCCGATTCGCAGATGTGGCCCTTTGGTTGTGGTCAGGGGACGACGGTGGCTTTCGCGTCGCCGCCTTTCGCGGTCGCGAACCCCCTCCGCTCGTTCTCGCCGAGGGGAGTTTTACGGAGCCGTTCGCTCGGGGACAACGTTGGCTCATGCGCCCCGTAGACGCGGCGCGTTCGCGGGATCCGCGACTGGATCTGCTGGAAGAGATGGGGGCTGATGCAGCATTCGCGATCGTACGCGGCGATGTCGTCTTCGGGTGGCTGGCCGTTCGGGACGACGCGTGGATGGATGCCCTGGGTTCGGAGGAATTGGTGGCCTTGCGCGACCTCATGGACGCCGTGGGCCTGGCCCTGGCGAACATCCGCGACTTCCAAGCGCGCGAGGAAGCCCAACGCCTGGCGGCGCTCGGAACGATGGCGGCCGGCCTTGCTCACGAAATCCGCAACCCTTTGGCCGGGATGAAGGGCGCCGCGCAATTCCTGTTGGCCGAGGACGTCGACGCCGGCAGCCGCGAGATGCTTGGCGTCATCGTCCAGGAGACCAACCGCCTCGACCGCGTCGTTTCCCGCTTCCTCGACTACGCGCGACCGTTTGAGTTGAGCCGAGAGCCCGTGGACATTGACGCTCTGGTGGCGCGCGTACTCGTGTTGGCTCGGGCCGACGGCGTGGCGCCGGGAGTGGAAATCGTCCACCTGCCGGATGGCCGCGGCTTGAGCGTCAGCCTCGACGCGGCGCTCGTCGGCCAGGTCGTCTGGAATCTCGTTCGCAACGCGGTGGTGGCGGTAGGGAACAAGGGGCGGGTCGTCGTCCGGACGACCGTTCGCGACGGAGCGCACGAGCCCACCGTCGAGATTGCAGTCATCGACGACGGGCCCGGCATCCCTGAGGAGATTCGCGGGCGGCTCTTCCTGCCGTTCGCTACTACCCGGGCGCGCGGGACGGGCCTCGGCCTCGCCATCAGCAGCCGCATCGTGCGGGCCCACGGTGGCGAGTTCGTCGTCGCATCCACGGTGGGCCAGGGGGCGACGTTCACCGTGAAGCTCCCTGGGGGCGCGTTGCCGGCCGCCGCAGCCGTTTAGCGGGCCCTCGAGGGTGCCTTTGACTTCGTCGTCGGACCCAACTGGCCTTTTTGCGGCAGCCTGCTAGCTAGGGCCATGGGGCAGCGTTCGCGGCAGAGCGTGCCGGATCCCTCGGCCACGATTCCCACGATGGGGGCGGACGCGCTCTGGGATGCCGCGCGCGCTGACCTCCTGGACCGCGCCGCCGCCGGCGACTCCAAGTACGAACGTGTGGCCACGCCCGCGCCGGCGAGTGCCGACGACCTTCGACGATGGAATTCGGCCAGCGGACGTTGGGAGGCGACGGCTGAGGGCGTGCCCGACCCGACCTACGTCCCAAGTGACACCACCACGCTGCAGAATCCAGACGTGCGATTCGATTTTCCGGACGTCGTTCAAGACGAGCTTCCCGTGCCACCGCCCGATCGAATCAGCACCCCGCTGGCGTTGGCGGCAGCCTTGCTCCTGGTGGTCGGATTCGCGCTGGCGGCCTTCCTCGGACTGGGGTGAACGTGCTGGTGTGGGTCCTTTGGGGGTGTCTGGCCATCGAGTTGCCGCCGGAGCCCAACTGCAATTCGCGGGTCTTCGGGTGGCCCGACGCGGACGGCGACGGGGTCGGCGACGCAGGTGTGGTCTACGTCGGCTGCAATTTGCCCGACGGCTACGTCACCGTTCCGCCGCCGGACTCCGAACCGGAGCCGCCCACAGGCAGCGACGGAACGACCACGCCGACCGACACGGCGACGACGGACACCGGCCTGCCCACGACGCCTGGGACGACGCCGACGGGGACCGACACGGGCGCGCCGTGATCGACGTTGATCCTTACGAAAGCGGCATGACCCGCCGTATGGGCTGGGTCGTTCGCTGGTTCGGGTTTGGGGCCACGCTGCGCGGGGTCCGCGTCGATGCGGGGTCCGTCGAACGGATCCGACAGGCGGCAGCAGCCGGGACCGTGGTCTATGTCCTCGATCGCGCCCGTCGGCTCGACCACCTCGCGCTGAACCACGTGCTCAACGAGCGCCGACTTCCCATTGCGATGTGGACCGCGTTGGGGACAACGGGCTGGTGGGGGCCGTTGGGGAATGCCTTGCGGGGCGCCGGCCGGCGCCTGGTGGCGCGGTTGAGTGGACAACGTCCGCCCGATCCGATCGACTCGGGTTGGCTGGAGTCGCAGGTGCGGTTCGGCCATGCGGTCGCCATCAGCCTCGACGTTCGGGGAGATGCCGCCCTGCGGGCGACCCTGAAGGCGGCCGGTGTACGCCCGGTCACGTGGTTGCCCGTGGCCGTGTTGTGGGACCGGGGTCCGCGCGACGTCGGCGTCGTCCAGGAACTCGTGTCGGCAGCCGAGCCGCCCGTTGGCTGGTTGGCCGAATGGTGGCGGGTGACGACGGGCCGTCATGGCGGGGTGATCACCGTCGGCGAAGGCCTCAACGCCAAGGAGGTCGCCGATCGATTCCCCAAGGACCCGGCGCGAGCCGCGCGGCTGCTGCTGCACCGGGCGCTGCACGCCGAGGAGCGCGTCGTACGCGGGCCGCGGCTGGTGCCCTACGCGGCGATGCGCCATCGGGTCCTCGACAATCCCCCGATGCGGGCCTTCGTCCGCGAAGAGGCGATCCGCACGTCGCGGTCCGTGACCGATGTCGGCGAGGCGGTCGAACGCGAGTTCAGACGCATCGCGGCGCACTTCCGTTGGGGGACCGTCCGTTTGCTTGCCGCGATGTTGCGGCCGTTGTGGAATCGGGTCTTCTCTGGCATTGACGTCCGCCCGTCGGACCTCGAGGCGATTCGAGCGTCGATGCGGCGGGGCAGCGTCGTCGTCGTCCCCTGCCACAAGTCCCACCTGGACTACCTTCTTCTGTCCTGGGTGTTCTTCGAGTACGACTTGATGTTGCCGCACATCGTGGCCGGCAACAACCTCGCGATCTGGCCTATCAGCACGTTGTTGCGCGGCGGTGGCGCCTTCTTCATCAAACGCCAATTTGGCGACGACCGCGTTCACCCGACGGTCTTTGAGCGCTACCTGCGGGAACTCGTCGCGTTGGGCTACCCGCTGGAGTTTTTCATCGAAGGGGGGCGCAGCCGCACGGGGCGGTTGATGCGGCCCAAGTTGGGCGTGTTGTCGATGGTCCTTGGGGCTGCGGAAAAGCGGCCGCGGTCCGAAGGCCACGACGTCTTGCTCCTCCCTGTCGCGATTGCCTACGAACAGGTGGCCGAGGCCGATGCCTATGAGGCCGAGCTTGCCGGCGCGGCCAAGCAAACGGAGTCGGTGGGGCAACTCGTGCGCGCCCGCTCGATCTTGTCCCGGCGGTTCGGCCGGGTTGTCCTGCGCGTCGGCGACGCCGTCGACCTGGGGCAAGTGGTCGACGGGACGCCGGATCAAGCCACATGGTCTGAGCGGTCGGACGTCGACCGTAGGGATGCGACCCAGGCGTTGGGGCTCAAGGTCGTCCACAGGATCGGGGCCGCGATGGTGGCCACGCCGGGCGCACTCGTCGCGGCGACCCTACTCGTGCACCATCGCCGAGGGATCACCTCCGACGTCCTGGTCGCCCGATCTGCGCGGTTCGCTGCTTGGGTGGAACGCTTGGGCGTCGAGCGGCTTGGCGGGTCGCTTGACGCGGCGGTCGCCATCGCGCTCGATCGCTTCGTCGGGGCACAGGTGGTCGACGTCGCGTCGACGCCGTCAGGTCGCATTTGGGCCGCACGTCCGGGTCGCCGGCTCGTCCTGGACTACCACAAGAACCAGATCCTCCATCTGTTTTCCGGCCCGGCCATGGTGGCCGCTGCGATTCGGGCGGTGGGTGATGCTGGAGAGGTCGAGGCTCTGGCGGGACCGCACGGATTCGTTCGTGACGTTCTCGCGCGCGACCTCGTCGCCGTGGCCGAACCCGGCGTGGCCGCTGGCCTCGCTGCCTTGCAGGCTCACGGGGCTGTGGTGGTCAAGGGCGACACGTACGAGGTCACGGATGCAGAGCGGATGGCGGAGGTCTGGGCCTGGATTGCGGACCTGTTGACCGCCGTGGACCATGTGGCCTCCAACGCGGCGATTCTGGCCGAGGTCGGCGGCGACATTGGCCGCTTCATCCCTCGCGTCGTCGCTACGGCGTCCGACGACGTGTCGCGCCCCGAGGCCCTGGCCGCGGTGCCTCTTGCGAGCGCGGTCGCGTCCCTTCGAGGAATGGGGATTCTGCCGGGGGCAGGCTACGCGGTGGACGAGGCGCGCGTGGCGGACTTCCGCGGGCGCTGGGGGCCGATGTTGCGATGAGCCGCGCGGACGAGTTGTTCGGTGGCGAAGAGGTGCCGCGCCCGCGGAGCAGGCAGGTGGGGCTGTGGGCTGGGGCCGCGTTGGTGGGCTTCGCGCTCGGGTCGGTCTGTACCGTCCTTCCGGGCCTTGGGGCATCGCTTGCGGCCTGGTACGTCGCGTCAGCCGACGAAGAGCGGCTCGCCAACGGCTATTTGGCGGAGTCCTGGAAGCCCCAGGTGGGATTTGCGCGCGTGGCGACGACGGTGCTCGTCGCCCTTGGGTGTGGCGCCGTCATCGTCCAACTTACGGTGCTGAGCAAGACCGACCTTTACGACGCCATCGTGTCGGAGGCGGCGACCGTCGTCTTGCGTTGGCGCGGGCTCGTGTCGGACGACCCTGCGGCCGGCGCTGGCAGCGTTCCCTAGCCAGCTGGTGGTCAGCGGCGGTCGGGCCAGGCGTCGCAAGAGCAGATGAGGTTGCGATCGCCGGCGGCGTTGTCGACGCGACCGACGGTCGGCCAGTACTTCGACGCGCGCGTCGACGCGGTGGGGAAGGCGGCCGTCTGCCGGCTGTAGGCGTAGGGCCACTCGGCCGCCGTCACGCGGAGCGCGGTGTGTGGGGCGTGTCGGAGCGGCGACGCGTCGGCCGAAATTTCGCCGAGCTCGACGGCCCGAATCTCCTCGCGGATGGACAACATGGCCTCGATGAATCGGTCGATCTCCGCCAGGGGCTCGGACTCGGTTGGCTCGACCATGAGCGTTCCCGCGACCGGGAACGACAATGTCGGCGCGTGGAAGCCGTAGTCCATGAGGCGCTTGGCAACGTCTTCCGCGGTCACGCCCGCGGCCTTGAAGGGGCGGAGGTCAAGGATGCACTCGTGGGCGATGAAGCCTTGGCGTCCCCGGTAGAGGACGTCGAATGCACCCTCGAGTCGCTTCGCCAAGTAGTTGGCGGCGAGGATGGCGTGTTGGGTCGCGCTGCGGAGGCCGTCGGGCCCCAACATCGCGATGTTCGCCCAGCTGATCGGGAGGATGCTTGCGCTGCCCCAGGGGGCGGAGCTGACCGGGCCGTTCGCGTCCGATGCGCCGTTGTTCGGCCCTACGACGGGGTGGCCCGGTAGGTAGGGTGCGAGGTGGGAGCTTGCGCAGATGGGGCCCATGCCGGGGCCGCCACCGCCGTGCGGGATGCAAAAGGTCTTGTGCAGGTTGATGTGGAGCACGTCGGCGCCGATCTTGCCAGGGAAGACCAGACCGACTTGGGCATTGAGGTTGGCGCCGTCCATGTAGACCTGGCCGCCGTGCTGGTGGATGATCCGGCAGGCCTCGACGATGCCCTCTTCGAAGACGCCGTGCGTCGACGGGTAGGTGATCATCATCGCGGCGAGGCGATCCGCATGTGCGGTGGCCTTGGCGGAGAGGTCGGCCAGGTCGACGTTTCCGTCGTCGTCACAGGCAACGACGATGACTTCCATGCCACACATGACGGCGGTCGCGGGGTTCGTGCCGTGGGCGGAGGTCGGGATGAGGCAGACGTCGCGGTGGGCGCCGCCGTTGGCTCGGTGCCATGCGCGAATTGCAAGCAAGCCGGCGTACTCGCCTTGGCTGCCCGCATTCGGCTGGAGACTGACGACGTCGAATCCCGTGATCGCGGCGAGCCAGGCCGCCAGTTCGTCAAACAGACGACGGTAGCCCTTGGCCGTCTCTGGCGGCGCGAAGGGGTGCAGATTGCCGAAGCCGGGGAAGGTGACGGGGATCATCTCCGTGGTCGCGTTCAGAGTCAGTGTGCACGACCCGAGCGGGATCATCCCGGCGTTCAGCGCGTAGTCTTTGACCTCCAAGCCGTGCAGCCAGCGCAACATCTGCGTCTCGCTGCGGTGGTTGTGGAACACGGGCTGGGCCAGGTAGGTGGATTCGCGACGCAGCGCAGTCGGTTCGCCGTCGGCGGCCGCCAGCGGAACGGCCATCGAGATGCCAAAGGCGCGCTCGAGCGCGGCGACGCCAGCCGGGTCGATCGTCTCGTCGAAGGCCACCGTGAGAACGCCGGGAGTCAGTCGACGCAGCAGGATGCGTTCGGCGTCCGCGCGCGCGAGGATGGCGGCCTCGTCGGTCCCGACCTCGACGCGAACCGTGTCAAAGAAGGTGGTCGACACGTTGCGGCCTGCGGCGCGGTTCGCCGCCGCGAAGGCCGACGCGTGGCCGTGGACGCGGCGGGCGATGACGCGCAGGCCGTCGGGACCATGCCAGACGCCGTAGGCGCCCGCCATGATGGCGAGGAGCACCTGGGCGGTGCAGACGTTGCTCGTGGCCTTTTCGCGACGGATGTGCTGTTCGCGGGTCTGCAGCGCCATGCGCAGGGCGGGGTTGCCGTCGGCGTCGACCGCGACACCGATGAGGCGACCGGGCATCTGACGCTGCCAGGATGTGCGGGTGGCGAGGAAGGCCGCGTGGGGCCCGCCGTAGCCCATAGGGACGCCGAAACGCTGAGCGCTTCCGACGGCGATGTCGGCGCCCATCTCGCCCGGCGGCACGATCAGGCAGCACGCGAGCAGGTCGGCGACCAGGGTTGAAAGGACGCCGGCGGCCTGGGCTCGGCTGCACAACGTCGTCCAGTCTGCGAGTGTGCCGTCGGTGCAGCAGATCGCCGCCAACACGCCGAAGGCGCCGTCGAGGTCGGCTTCGCGCAGGTCGGTGACGACGACCTCGATGTCGAGTGGCGCCGCCCGGGTCGTGACGACCGCGAGGGTTTGGGGATGGACGCCGCGGTCGACGAGGAAGCGTCGTCCCGAGACCTTCGACAGGCGTCGCGCCATGGCCATCGCCTCGGCCGCTGCGGTGCCTTCGTCGAGGAGGCTGGCGTTGCTGATGGGCAACCCCGTGAGCTCCTGAATCATCGTTTGGAAGACGAGGAGGGCTTCGAGGCGGCCTTGGCTGATCTCGGCCTGGTAGGGCGTGTATGCCGTGTACCAACCCGGATTCTCGAGGATGTTCCTCAGGATCACGGGTGGAACGACGGTGCCGTAGTAGCCCATTCCGATGAAGCTGCGGCGCAGTTCGTTCTGGCCGGCCCGTTCGGCGAGGGCCGCGAGCGCCTCACGTTCGGTCAGGGCCGGGGGCACGGCCGGCAGCTGAGGTGCGCGAATATTTGCGGGGACGGTTGCGGCGACGAGGTCGTCAATCGTCGCGAGGCCCAACGCGCGCAACATGGTGTCCCGGTCCGACGCCGTCGGGCCGATGTGACGGTGGACGAAGGCATCGACTGGGGGAAGCATGGGGCCTCAGTGGCGCGCGGAGTAGGCGTCGGCGGAAAGGAGCTCGGCGCCGGCATCATCGACGGAATCGAGCTGGTAGATCCAGGAACCATAGGGGTCCCGGTTGAGGGCGGCAGCGTCGTTCGAAAGAGCGGAATTGACGGCGCAGATCACGCCACTGATCGGGGCGTAGACCTCGGCGACGGCCTTGACCGACTCGACCTCGCAGACCACGTCCCCGCGGTTCACGCGCTTGCCGACGGCTGGAAGCTCGACGTGGACGAGCTCACCAAGCGCATCTTGGGCGTAGTCGGTGATGCCGATCGTCGCCTTGGCGCCCTCGCGGCGAACCCACTCGTCGTGGCTCGTGTACTGCAAATCGGAAGGGGTCTTCATGGGCTCCTCAGCGGCGACGGTAAAAGGTGGATGGGACGACGACGGCCGGCGTGGCGCGGCCGCGGATGTCGACCTCGACGCGCGAACCCAGTTCGGCGTGGGCGAGGTCGACGTACGCCAAAGCGATGGCCTTGCCCACGAAGGGGCCAAGTGTACCACTCGTGACGAGGCCGATGGCCTGGCCGTCGGCATGCACGGCCATTTGTTCGCGCGCGATTCGGCCGCCCTCGATCTCAAGGCCGACGAGGCGTCGGGGGTCCTTGCGGGCGGCGATGGCGTCCGCGCCGAGGAAGCCGCCAGGTTTGCCGAGCTTCACGATCCAGCCAAGCCCGGCCGCGAGCGGGTTCGTGTCATCCGACAGCTCGTGACCGTACAGGCAGTTGCCCGCCTCCAGCCGGAGCGTATCGCGGGCGCCAAGGCCGATGGGCAGGATGCCGAAGGGCTTGCCCGCCTCGAGGATCTGCTCCCAGACGCTTTCGCAGCCGGCGACGGGCAGGAAGATCTCGAAGCCGTCTTCGCCCGTGTACCCGGTGCGGGCGATGAAGCAGCCGTTGCGGCCAGCGAAGGTTCCGTGGACGAACTGTGGGCGCTCGATGCTGCGGATGTCGGTGCTCATCAAGCTCGCGACGACGTCGACAGCGCGCGGCCCCTGAATCGCGACCTGGGCCCAGGCATCCCCTTCGTCCACGATCGAGCTGTCGAAGCGATCGTTTTCCTTGAACCAGGCGAAGTCCTTCGCGCGGTTGGATGCATTGACGCAGACGAGGAAGTCGTCTTCTGCAACTCGGTAGGCGTAGACGTCGTCGACGACGCCTCCGGTCGCATTGCACAAGGCGTTGTACTGGGCGCGGCCAACCTCGAGGCGCCTCACGGCGTTGGACAGGAGCCAGGACAGGGTTTCGGCAGCGCGCGGGCCGCGGACCCGGATTTCGCCCATATGGGACACGTCGAACAGGCCGACGCTGTTCCGCACTTGATTGTGCTCGCCGGTGATGCCCGTGTAGACCACGGGCATGTCGAAGCCGGCGAAGGGCACCATCCGGGCGCCCGCTGCGACGTGTGCCGCGTGGAAAGGGGTTCGTTGCATCCGTGCCTCGGACGGCTCTCTCACCGAAGGGTCCGCCCTTGTCAACGGCGTTGACGGGCCTCAGACGCAGTCACGGTATTGGCCATCAGGCCGGCAATCGTCAGCGGTCCCACGCCGCCGGGAACGGGAGTGATCATCGAGGCCCGGAGGGCGGCAGCGTCGAAGTCGACGTCGCCGCACAGGGACCCGTCCGCACCGCGGTTCATGCCCACGTCGATCACGACGGCGCCGTCTCGAATCATGTCGCCCGTGACGAAACGCGGACGCCCGATGGCGGCGACGATGATGTCGGCGCGGCGTGCCTCGGCCGCGAGGTCGATCGTCCGGCTGTGCGCCACGGTCACGGTGGCGTCCGCCTGTTCCAACATTTGGGCCATGGGCCGTCCTACGATCAACGACCGGCCGATCACCAGGGCGCGGGCTCCGCGGAGGGGCACGTTCGCGTCCGCGAGCAGCGCCATGACGCCCGCGGGCGTACACGGCCGGAGTCCGAGCCGCCCTTGGGCGAGGAGGCCGGCGCTCGTCGTCGTCAGGCCGTCGGCGTCCTTCGTCGGATCGATGTGGGCGACGGCCGCTTGGGGGTCGAGGCCGCTTGGCAGCGGCAGTTGGACGAGGATTCCGTCGACGGCGTCGTCGTCGCCAAGGCGGCGAATCTGCTTGGCCAGGTCGGCGGCCGAGATGTTCGCCGGCAAGTCGATCTGCTCGTGGCGCAGGCCCAAACGGTGCGCCACTTCGCCTTTGCGTCGGACGTAGACCTGCGACCCGGGGTCGGCGCCGACAAGGATGACCGAAAGGCCTGGAGGGCGCGGCAACTCGGCGATGCGGGCGCGCAGGCCCTGCTGGATGCGGCGGGCGAGGTCCTTGCCGTCGAGGAGGCGGGCGGTCATTGCGACGTCCCGGTCGTGGTGCTGGGGCTGGATGAGGCGGGGGCGGGAGTCGAGGAAGGCGCCGATTCCGTCTTGGACGTTCCTTCCGTCTTGGACGTCCCTTCCGTCTTGGACGTCCCTTCCCTCTTGGTTTCCGACTTCCCTTCTTTGGCGCCGCCGTCGCCTGAGGCCGCGCTGGGCTTGAGCCCGTAGTGATCCTTGTACCAGCCGCCCCCCTGTAGAATGAAGCCGGCGCGGCTGACCTTCTTCTCGGTGGGTGCGGCGCAGACGGGGCAGGGGGGCGGTTCGGAGCCTCGGGGCACGAGGCGCTCGAAGGCATGTCCGCACCGGCACGCGTACTCGTAGATCGGCACGTTGCGCTCCCTGCGTGTGGCGCCGATATACGGGCAGCCGACCGCTGGTGCAAGGGGGGCACATCCCGCTCCGCGATCTCGTGCTGCTCGTGGCGCTCGTGACGTTGGCCTGGGTGGGGGCGGGCCGATTGGGCGGCTTCGCCGTTCAGGCCGTCGCCAGGAATGAGCCCTTCCGATTCGACGCGCCGCGGATGGCGACGTTTTGGCGGGAGGTCGTCGCGCGAACGGCGTTGCGGGCCTTGTCGCCATTCGGCGCTTTCGAGGGTCGGATGCCAGGGCCCATGGGCGACGATCGGCCGGTCCTGCTCGTCGCGGAGCCGGGTTCGACCCGGCATTCGATGGCCGTGCTTGCGCTCTACTTGAGGGGCAAGGGCCGCAGCCGCGTCCTCACGGTCGACTGTGGGCCGATCGCGGCCGATCTGCCCCACCGGGCGGGGTTCGTCGCGGACCACGTGGCGTCCTTCGCTCGAGCGACGGGCGGCAAGCCCGTCGATGTGGTGGCGTTTGCCGTGGGCGGCTTGGCCGTCGCCTGGTCGGTACGCCACCTTGAGGTGGCGCCGCTCGTCCACCGCTTCGTCTCGATCGGAACGCCCTGGCAGGGGACCCAGCTCGCCGTGTTCGGTGGGCCGCGGACGCCTTGGGAGATCCGTCATGGAGCCCCCGTTCTCGACGGGCTCGTGCCTCCGGCGGTGCCAACGACGGCCATTTGGGGGGACGACGACCCCATGGTCGTCCCGGCGATGTCCGCGGCGCCGACCGGAGCCACGTGTGTGCGGATTCCTGGCGGGGGCCATCACGAGCTCTTGTTGTCGGCGAGGGTCTACCGGGAGGTACTCGCCGCCCTCGACGCGGCCGATCCAGCGCCATGACGCCCTTGTCGCCTGGAACGGCGATCGTGGTGTTGGGCAAAGGCGGGGCCGGACGCACGACCGTTTCCGTGGCCTTGGCTCGCGGGCTGGCGCAGGTTGGGCGGCGAGTCGCCCTCATCGAGCTGGACGGCCGATCGGCCGCAGCGCGTCAACTGGGCCTGGAGACCGGCAGCTACGCTGGCGTGACGACAGAGGGCATCCACGTGGTCCGGATGACGGCCCGGGAGGCCTTTGCCGATTTTGCGGGCCGCCGGCTCGGGCCGCGCGGCGCGACGTGGCTCGCGAGCGGCGCGGCCTGGTCGTGGCTCGACGCGCTGCCGAGCTTCGCGGACGTCATTCAACTCGGGCGGATCGAGCACGTTCTCCGCGAACCCGACCCCGGGGACCCCGACTGGGAATTCGCCGTGATCGACGCGCCGGCGACCGGGCATGCCGCGACGTGGATGGCGGGTCCGGCCGCGTTGGCCGAGGGGTTGGGCGAAGGGCCTGTGGCTGCCCTGTCGGGGCGTTTGGCGGACTGGCTTGCCGATCCAGACGTCGTCCGCCGCGTGGTCGTCACCTTGGGGGAACCGGTCGCTTGCCAGGAGACGGTCGAGTTGCTCGCGACGTTGCGAACCGTGAAGGTCGACCTCCTCGTTCACAACAGGGCGCCGACGCCCGCCTTGGAGGGCGTGTCGGAGGTGGCGCTCGAGGCGTATGGCCGATGGGCCGACGACGGCCGTCGCTCGCGGGTGCTCAGGCTCGTGGACGAGGACCTCCAGTCCGATGCGGCCCTCCGCCGGGTCTCCGGGCTGGGAATCGCCGCGGTGCGCCATTGGCCGGTGGGTGGTCGCGGGGCGCTGCTTTGGGTCTGATCCGCATCGTGGGCGGCGAAGGCGGAACTGGAAAGACGACGGTCTCGACCGCCATCGCTCTCTCCCGCGCATCCCGGGGGCGACGGGTGGCCCTTTGGACGATCGACCCGGCTCGGAGGCTCGGGCATGTGCTGGGCTGCCCCCTTGGCCATGAGCTGAGCCCCGTGCCTGGAGAGCCGAATCTGTGGGCCGGCATGCTGGACGGGCGGGTTGCCTTTGAAGCGTGGCTCGCGGAGGAATTGGGGCCGCGCGGCGAGCGGATTGCGCGGCGGTCGCTCGCACGCGCCGTAGGGGGCTCGCTTTCCGGAACCCACGAGTGGTTGGCCCTTCGCAGCGTCGCGAAGCTGGCCGCCGCCTTCGATGACGTCATCGTCGACACGGCGCCAGGCACCCACCTGCTGGACTTTCTGGGCGCCCATCGCCGTTTGCCGGCCCTGTTTGGGGGCCTGCCAGGAGGCGTGGCGGGTACGGTCCTGGGTTGGCTCGCGGGGGCGTCCTTCGGTCCTGTGCGCACGCTGCTGGCGGCGATGTCCGACCTCAGCGGCTCTCTGCAAGCCGTCGAGCGGGACATCGATGCGTTGTGGGCGAGCGGGCGCGTCGACGCCGTCCTGACCACCAGGGCGGACCTTCCCGATCGCGACGGCCGGGAGCCGCTGGTCGAGGGCCTCCGCGGGCACGGCATTCGCGTCGCTGGCTTGCTTCTCAACCGCGCGGAGGGAGAGCCGGGCCCTCCGCTTCGCCCCGTGGACGAGGTTCCGGCCAACCTGTTGGCCATTGAGACGGCCGTCAGGGCGGCGGATGCGCAATGGCGACGGCGCCATGGGGAGCAAAGTGCACGCGCTGAAGCGCTGCGCCAGTCCCTTGGGGGCGCCGCCGTTGTCCGATTGCCCGTCGTCGACGCCACATCGCGCGACGCCCTGCGCGCGTTGGGTCGCCTTGGCGACGTCGACTGATCAGAGCGTGCCGGCGACACCTTCTTCGCAGTCGCGCGAACTGCCGCCGGAAACCTTGGTGTAGTTCGCGTGAAGCTCGGATTCACGGGGCGGCACGGACGTTCCGTGAAAGGTCAGGAAGCATGTCGCGTCGTCGTAGGTCCAACCGTTGACCGAATCTTCTTCGATCTCGACGTCGTCGACGAACACTTTCAGCGACTCCTTGACCCCTGGCTCATCGAGTCGGAAGCTCGTGTTGATGCCGGTGGCATTGAGGCCGAGGTCCTCCATCACGTGGCTCCAGTCGCCGTCACAGATGTTGCCGATGAGGCCACCTGTCAGGGCCGCGGCCTCCCAGTAGCGACGCCCCGGGTAGGTGTCCTGGCAGTCGTCCGTGTTCTCGGGGCCCACGATGGCGCTGACTTGGACGTCCTCGGGGTCGTCCTTGGCGCTGGTGATGTCCTCTACGAGTTCGTGCACGGGGACGAGAAGCTCCTTCTCCTTGTAGCAGGCCTCGCCGGGTTCCCCGGACAGGGCGCCGCCGTCGGAGCAGTCTTCCTCGTCGGAGACGATGGCCACGAGCAGTTGGGCCTCGGGCCGCAGGAAGCCCGCATTCGGGCCGCTGAAGAGCATCGCAGGTGACAGCGCCTGTGCGGCCGCGGCGAGCCCCATCTCCTTGTCCGAACCGCCGACGCCGACGGCGGTCCGTTCACCGAACTCTGCGAGGTACTCATCCTCGTTGGTCAGCCACTGCAGCTCCGCCCCGCCGGTGACGGGGTCGGGTTCTTCGACGCCGACGCCGAGCACACCGGCGTTGGGGTCGTCGGACACACTGGTCGTCGTGACACCGATATGAAAATCGGTCAGGCTGGCTTCCATCTGGGCGACGAAGGTCGCGAAACCGGATGCCAATGTGACCTGTTCCTCGGTCATCGAGCAGGAATTGTCGACGACCCAGAGGACGTCCACCATGTTGTTTGGCACTTGATTCCAGGCGGTGTGACCGTCCAGATTGCCGATTGTCTCTTCGCTCCCGCAAGCGGCGAGGGCCAGGACCAGGGGTACGACTCGGCGCATCCTCACTCCATGGCCCTATGATAGCTGGCTGCTGGCGAATGGCCACGCAAGCCGTTCGTGGCGTGGTCGAACGGGGCCAGCGGCGCAATGGCGCGGTAAGCCGGCGCGTGCACAACCCCGCGGTCAGCCCCCGCACCTGGTGGCTTGCAGCTCCACCCACGCCGTTCGACGGCCGAGGGCGCGTGGACGTAGGTCGCCCCTTCGCGCACATTTGAGCTTTCTGTTGGAGCGCGGCGCGGGGGGCTTGGTCGTTGGCAGCTGGGCCGCCGAGATGCCGTATCTGACGGACCGAGAGCGCAGCGCGGTGCATCGGCTCGCCCTGGACTTGGCGCGTGGGCGGCCCGTGTACGTCTACGTTTGGGATCCGTCGCCAGCGACAACCGACTACTTGGTCGACGCTGCGGCCGAGGCGGGCGCGTCGGGCGCCGTTCTTCCTCTGCCCCTTTGGTACCGGGTGGACGAGGCACTGGTCGCCGCGGTCTTTCGCCGTCGCAAGTGGCCCCTGCCTCTGCTCGTGGACCACGGTGGGGCGGTCGCCACAAGCCCGATTCAAGAGGCGTCCTACCTGGCGCTTCGCGCTGACGGCGTCTTGTCGGGCATGTTGGACGGGTCGGGCGACCTTTACCGACTCGCGCGATTGGGGGCGGCCGACCCGGGTGCGGTCTGGTGTGGTGACGACCGGGTACTGGCCCGTGTGGTGAGATTGCGCGGCGTGGGCGGGGTCGTCAGTCTGATCGCCAACGCCTGGCCGAGCCTCGTGGCCCGCGCTTTGGCGGACCCTGCGGTCGACGTCGCCCTCCGAGAAAGGGCAGTGGCCGTCGAGCGCGCTGGCGGGGTGTTCGCGATCAAGGCGATGTTGCGAATGGGTGGACGCGCACCCTTTGACGGGGTCACCTCGACGTCCTTTGCAGGCCTTCCGGAGCCCGAGGAAGGCGCGCGGTAGGGCCGGGCAAGGCCTCAAACCGGCGGCAGGTTGCCCCGCCGCCGGACGGAAGAGGTTGGACCCGGGCTAGGCGTCGGCCTCGACCGGGGCGGCAGTGGTGACGCGCGCGGTGGCGACCGCGTGGTTCTGCAACACGTGGGCCCGAATGCGCTCACACAGGTCCGGACGGGTCTTGAGGAAGTCGCGGGCGTTTTCCTTGCCCTGACCGAGCCGCTCGTCGTCCATGGCGTACCAGGAACCCGATTTGCGGACGATGCCCGTGCTGACGCCGAGGTCGACGAGCTCGGACTCCCGATCCACGCCGCGCCCGTAGTAGATCTCGAAGTCGACTTCGCGGAAGGGCGGCGCCACCTTGTTCTTGA